>Ga0207668_10001520_pt1 | contig 13560 bp, 10 predicted proteins | sample KBSS43metaG_FD_184323 | JGI IMG/M metagenome (GOLD analysis project Ga0207668, IMG submission 184323) | Switchgrass rhizosphere microbial communities from Kellogg Biological Station, Michigan, USA - KBS S4-3 metaG (SPAdes) (version 2) | ecosystem: Host-associated > Plants > Roots > Rhizosphere... | reverse complement strand
GCCGCGGCGCGATCGCCGCAACGTGCGGGTGGGTGCGATCGGCGATCAGCCCCGCCGCCGCCGCGGTATCGGCATAGGCGACCGGCTGGATGCCGCGCGCGCGCAGCCATTTGCGGCACTGGCCGAGCGCCTGGGGGTGGCTCATCGCCTGTTCGATCGCCTCGCCGGCAAAGCCCAGCAGGCAATGGCGGATGCGCAGGAAATGCTCGGCGACGATCGCCAGTCGCGATTCGGGCAGCAGGAAATGGATGTCGGCGACGCGGCCGTGCAGCGAATTCTCGATGGGGATCATCGCCCGGCCGACCCGCCCTTCGATCACGGCGTCGAGCGCGTCCTCGAAGGAGAAGCAGGGCAGTGGCAGCGCGTCGGGGAAGTGCTCGGTGACGGCGATGTGCGAATTGGCGCCGGGCGCACCCTGGAACGAGATGGCGCGCGCCGGGTCGGCGACGGCAGCCTTGGTCATCGCGCCGACGAGCGCGCGGGTGGCAGGCGGGAAATTTTCCATGGGCCGGAGCGCCTATTCCCTCGCGCGTTCGCGGGCAAGCGCGGCTTGCGGTGCGGCGCGTGCGACCGTAAAGGATGCCCGCAATAAACGATCGCGCGATCCAACATCGCGCTTCTGGAGGTTTCGGGGGCATGGACGACCGCGCGAATACGATTGCGGGCTGGGTTCTGGCGGGCGGCATCGCGGCGCTCGGCCTGTCGATCGTGACGGGCGAGTATTTTCATGCCGAGCGGCCGGAGAAGATGGGCTACGTGGTCGAGGGCGTCGAGGAAGAGGCTGGTGGCGACGCCGCCGCGGCCGAGAAGCCGATCGCCTTCTATCTCGCCAGCGCCGACCCGGCGAAGGGCGAACAGGTGTTCAAGAAGTGCGCCGCCTGCCACAATGCCGACAAGGGCGGCCCGAACGCGCTTGGCCCGAATCTGTGGGGCGTGCTCGGCGAGGAGATCGGCAAGGGTGCGGGCGGCTTCCCGTTCTCCGACGCGCTGAAGGGCGTCGGCGGCACCTGGGACTGGCAGAAGCTGTCCGACTGGCTGCATAACCCGAAGAAGTTCGCGCCGGGCACCAAGATGACCTTCGCTGGTCTCTCCAAGCCCGAGGATCGCGCCGATGTGATCGCCTTCCTCAACCAGCACAGCGACGCGCCGAAGCCGCTGCCGGCGGCACCCGCTGCCGATGCCGCCGTAGCGCCGGCCGGCCCGACCGAGGGTGCGCCGACCAGCCCCGAAGGTCCGGCCAAGGACCAGCCGGTGCTGACCGAGGCTCAGGCCGCGGCCCAGCCCAAGAACAACATCTCGGGCGAAGGCGCTCCGACCGTCGCCGGCAACTCGGCTCAGGAGCACTGAGGGCAGCCGCCGGCATGGCGGCGACCCTCGTACGGCGCGACAGGCGCTCTTCGATACGGCGTTCGAGAGCTATTTAGGCTGGCTCGGCGGTTGCTTCGTCTCCCGTCGCTCCCGGCCGCGCCGTGGTCGCCTTCATGGCGCGGTTTAGCTGCCTTTTTATCGCTCTGCTGACCGCGCTCAATGCGGGCGGAGTCGCGGTCACCAATGAAGCTTAGCCCCGCCGGTATTCCATAGCGGATGGATCCGGCGAGCTCAGATTCGCGCCACCCGCAACCGGCCGGGAACGGCCGGCGCGCGCACCGCGTTCGGGGGGATGGCGGCTGAGCAGGAAAGAGGCGGGGCAGCACGGATGAGCGACGATTTCCTGATCTTTCGTCCCGACGATGTCGACCTGACGCGCTCGCCGCTGCGCCGGGGGATCGCCGCGCCGACCTATGTGCTCGGCGCCTTCAACCCCGGGCTGTGCCGGCTGCCCTCGGGTAATCTGCTGCTGATGGTGCGCATCGCCGAGGCGCTGCGCGATCCGGTCGAGGGTGACCATGTTCGCGCGATCCGCTGGACCGCCGATGGCTATGTCCTCGATGCCTATCCACTGGCCAAGGTCGACATGACCGATCCGCGCCAGTTCGCGCTGCGCGGCCGCAGCCATCGCACGCTCGCCCTGACCTCGCTGTCCTGGCTGCTGCCGGTCGAGCTCACCCCCGACGGCCGCAGGATCGTGACGGTGCACTACAATCGCGCGATCGAGCCGGCGGCGAGCTGGCAGGAATACGGCGTCGAGGATGCCCGGATCAGCCTGATCGAAGGCACCTACTACATGACCACCTGCTCGGTCTCGGCGGAGCGGCATTCGACGACGCTCCATACCTCGACCGACGGCCTGTCGTGGCGTCTGGAGGGCATCGTCCTCGACCACCAGAACAAGGACATGCTGCTGTTCGAGGGGCGTGTCGGCGGTCGCTTCATGGCGCTGACCCGTCCGCTCGGCGAGGTCTATTTCGCCTATCCGCTCGACAGCCCGTTCGTCGGCGGGCCCTCGATCAACTTCGCGGCCTCGCCCGATGCGCTGCACTGGAAGCCGCTGGAGGCCCCCGGCATCCGCGCGCGGAAAGGCTCGACCTCGGCGATGAAGGTCGGCGGCGGCAGCCAGCCGGTGCTGACGCCGGATGGCTGGATGATGATCTATCACGGCGTCGAGACCCGCGAGACGGTCGGCATCTACCGCAGCTTCTGGGCGCTGCTCGACCGCGACGACCCGACGCGGATTCTGCGCATCGTGGACGAGGTGCCGCTCATCGAAGCCGATCCGGCGCTGACCGCCGACATCGCCCACCAGATGTACCTGCCGACCCCGGTGGTGTTCACCACCGGCGTGGCGGATGGCGGCGACCACTGGATCGTGGCGAGCGGCGAGGCGGACCTCGCGTGCAGGATCACGATGATCGGCAAGGAGCGGTTCAAATGATCCTCCCCGGCACGGGGAGGGGGACCGCCGGCGGAGCCGGTGGTGGAGCGGGCGATCCATCAACGAGGGGCGAGTCGCGCGTGGCCCGCCCCCTCCACCATGCTGTGCATGGATCGCCTCCCCGTTCCGGGGGGGATTCAAGTCACCCCTGGTGGCATTCCGCCGTCATCTACCAGATCTACCCGCGCTCCTTTCAGGATTCGAACGGCGACGGCATCGGCGACCTGCCCGGCATCACCGCCCGCCTCGACCATCTCGTCGACCTCGGCGTCGACGCGATCTGGATTTCGCCGATCTATCCCTCGCCGATGGCCGATTTCGGCTACGACGTGGCCGACTATTGCGGCGTAGACCCGCGCTTCGGCACCCTCGCCGATTTCGACGCGCTGCTCGCGGCCGCACACGCCAAAGGCCTGCGCGTTCTTCTCGATTTCGTGCCGAACCACAGCTCTGACCAGCATCCCTGGTTCGTGGAGAGCCGGTCGTCGCGGACGAACCCCAGGCGGGACTGGTACATCTGGCGCGATGCCGCCGCCGATGGCGGGCCGCCGAACAACTGGATCAGCGATTTCGGCGGCCCGGCCTGGGAATGGGATGCCGCCACCGGCCAGTATTACTACCACGCCTTCCTGAAGGAGCAGGCAGACCTCAACTGGCGCAATCCGGCGGTCGCAGCGGCCATGTACGACGTGCTGCGCTTCTGGTTCGACCGCGGCGTCGACGGCTTCCGCATCGACGTGCTCTGGCACATGGTCAAGCACCCCGATTTTCCGGACAATCCGCTCAATCCGGACTACACCCCGGCGATGGGCGAGATGCACCGCGTGCTGCAGCTCCATTCGACCGACCAGCCCGAGGTCCACGGCATCGCGGCCGAGATGCGCGCGATCGCCGACGGCTATGGCGATCGCGTCCTGATCGGCGAGATCTACCTGCCGGTGCCGAAGCTGATGGACTATTACGGCCGCGACCGGGCGGGCGTGCACCTGCCCTTCAACTTCCAACTGATCGACGCGCCGTGGAACGCCCGTAGCCTCGCCGCCCTGATCACCGCATATGAGGCGGCGTTGCCGCCGGGCGGCTGGCCGAACTGGGTGCTCGGCAACCACGACCGTCCGCGCGCCGCGACGAAGTTCGGCGGTGCCCAAGCGCGGGTCGCGGCGATGCTGCTGCTGACCCTGCGCGGCACGCCGACGGTCTATTACGGCGACGAGATCGGACTGGCCGACGTCGCCATCCCGCCCGACCGCGTGCAGGATCCGCGCGAGCTCCGCGAACCGGGTCTGGGCCTGGGGCGTGATCCGGTGCGGACTCCGATGCCTTGGGATGCCGGCCCGGGCGCAGGGTTCAGCACGGGCGAGCCGTGGCTGCCGCTCAATCCCGACTGGCCGCTGCGCAACGTCGCCGCGCAGGGGGACGATCCGGATTCGATGCTGGCGCTGCACCGCGCCTTGCTGACGCTGCGGCGGGCACATCCGGCGCTGGCGGTGGGCGCGATGCGGATGCTGGACGCCAGCGGCGACGTGCTTGCCTATGAACGGAGCGAGGGCGGGGAGCGGATCGTGGTGTTGCTGAACCTCGGGTCGGCGGAGCAAAGCGTGACGCTGACGGAGGGGAATTACGCGCCGCTCCTCTCCACAACGAAGCCCCTCCCCTTCAGGGGAGGGGTCGGCGCGGGGGCTGTCCACGAGCGCCACGCCCATACGACAGCCCCTACCCCCAACCCCTCCCCTGAAGGGGAAGGACTTTTCGTCGCTCTCCAGCCCGACGAGGGCCTCATCCTGAAAGCCGCGCCTCTGTGAAAATCGCTATGCTCGCGCCGATTTCCTGGCGCACGCCGCCGCGGGCCTATGGACCGTGGGAGCTGGTCACCTCGCTCCTCACCGAGGCGCTGGTCGCACGCGGCGTCGAGGTCACCCTGTTCGCGACGCAGGACAGCGTCACCGCCGGCACGCTCGCCGGACCGGTTCCGGCGGCCTATTCGGAGGATCCGACCATCGACGCCAAGGTCTGGGAGATGCTGCACATCGCCCATGTCTTCGAGCGTGCGGGCGAGTTCGACATCATCCATAACCAGGCCGATTTCATGGCGCTCGGCTGGTCGCGGCTGGTCGACACGCCGGTCATAACGACAATCCACGGCTTCTCGTCGGAGCGGATCATGCCCGCCTTCCGTGCCTATCAGGACCGCGTCCATTACGTCGCGATCAGCGATGCCGATCGCGCCACGGACCTGCGCTATGCCGCGACGATCCACCACGGCATCGTCCTCGACGATTTCGCCTTCGATGCCGCGGGCAGCGACGATCTCCTCTTCTTCGGCCGCATCCATCCCGACAAGGGCGCCGCCGAGGCGATCGCCGCCGCCGCGCGCAGTGGCCGCCGCCTGGTCATGGCCGGCATCGTGCAGGATCAGGGCTATCACGAGCGCGAGGTCGCGCCATTCGTCGACGGCGACCGCGTCCGCTACATCGGCCCGGTCGGCGGCGAGGCGCGGATCCGCACTCTCGGCCAGGCCCACGCCCTCCTCCACCTCATCAATTTCGACGAGCCGTTCGGCCTCTCGGTGGTCGAGGCGATGGCCTGCGGCACGCCGGTGATCGCGATCGGCCGCGGATCGATGCCCGAGCTGATCGTCGACGGCGTCACCGGCTTCCTTGTCGACACCATCGATCAGGCGGTCGCGGCGGTCGACCGCTGCGGCGAGATCGACCGCGCCGCCTGCCGCGCCCATGTCGCGCAGCATTTCACCGTCGACCGGATGGCCGATCGCTATCTGGCGCTCTATCGGGAGATTCTGGGCGCTTAGCGCGGCGTCAGCAGTTCTCGTACTTCCAGTTCCGCCGCTTGCCCTCGCTCATCCACGTAACCGCGTCGGCGACGCGCTTCTGCCGGGTCTCGGCGCGCTTCGCATCGGTGATCCAGTCGACATATTCGCGCTGCTGGCCCGGCGGGAGGCTGTCGAAGAAGCCGCGCGCCGCGGCGTTCTCCGCCAGCGCTGCCGACAGATCCTCGGGCGGCGCGGCGGGCGGCTTGGGGTGCTTGAGCGGGCGGGGCTGTTTCGGGGCGGCGCCGGAGAGTTCGGCGTCGATCAGCGCCATCGTCTTGCGGATCCAGCCGTCCAGCACGTCGGGCGCAGGCAGGTCGGCGAGCGTGGTGAGCTTGCCCATCTGGCCCATGCCCTCCTCGACCGGCTTGGTGCCGGTCACCGCCTCGCCGCGCCAGAAGCCGAAGCCGGCATGGGCCTTGAACGCCGCCATCATGCACAGGATCTGGCCGCGATAGGTGAAGAACGGCGCGCTCCACTTGATCGTCTCGACCGCCTCCGGGCAGGCCGCATGGACTGCGGCGCGGATCCGGGCGAGGATCGGCCGGGCGAACGCCGCCCGCTTCGCGATATAGGCATCCACACGCGGGTCTTCGGTCATCCTCGCCTCCGTCGGCGCAGGATGTCGCGCCGCAGGGATGTGCGCAAGCCGCCGGTCAGCGCCCCCGCGCGCGCTTGTCCATCCGCACCTGCTTGGCCTTGCCGAAGCGGGTCTGCCGCGTGCCGGGCTTGCCGAGCGTCGAATTGCCGCGGACCGGCGCCTTGTGTTCGCTGGGCGGCAGGCCGAGCTCCTGATTCTCCAGCTGGCGGATCTCGTCGCGCAGGCGTCCCGCCTCCTCGAACTCCAGATCGGCGGCGGCGGCGCGCATCTTGGCCTCAAGGTCCTCGATATAGGCGCGGAGGTTGTGCCCGACCATGTGGCTGACCTCCTCGATGCCGGTATCGACGGTCACCTGGTCCTTCGAGGCAAGATGGCCGACGATGTCGGCGACGTCCCGGCGCACGCTTTCAGGGGTGATCCCGTGCTCGGCATTGTACGCCTCCTGCTTCTCGCGGCGTCGCGCGGTCTCGGCCATCGCGCGTTCCATCGATCCCGTGATGTGATCGGCATAGAGGATCACCCGCCCGTCGACGTTACGCGCGGCGCGGCCGATCGTCTGGATCAGTGAGGTCTCCGATCGCAGGAAGCCCTCCTTGTCGGCATCCAGGATCGCCACCAGCCCGCATTCGGGAATGTCGAGGCCCTCGCGCAGCAGGTTGATGCCGACCAGCACGTCGTAGACCCCCAGGCGCAGGTCGCGGATCAGCTCGATGCGCTCCAGCGTCTCGACGTCCGAGTGCATGTAGCGGACCTTGAGGCCGGCCTCGTGGAGATATTCGGTCAGGTCCTCGGCCATGCGCTTGGTGAGCGTCGTGACGAGGCAGCGATAGCCCTTCGCCGCCGTCGCCCGGCATTCGCCCACAAGGTCGTCCACCTGACTGTCCACAGGCCGCACCTCGACCGGCGGGTCGATCAGGCCGGTCGGTCGGATCACCTGCTCGACGAACACGCCGCCGGTGCGCTCCATCTCCCAGGATCCCGGCGTCGCCGACACGTAGACCGTCTGCGGCCGCATCGCGTCCCATTCGTTGAAGCGCAGCGGACGGTTGTCGATGCACGAGGGCAGGCGGAAGCCATATTCGGCCAGCGTGATCTTGCGACGGTGGTCGCCGCGCGACATGCCGTTGACCTGACCGATCGTCTGGTGGCTCTCGTCGACGAACAGCAGCGCGTTTTCGGGCAGGTACTCGAACAAGGTCGGCGGCGGCTCGCCGGGCAGACGCCCGGTCAGGAAGCGGCTGTAGTTTTCGATGCCGGCGCAGGATCCGGTCGCGGCGATCATCTCGAGGTCGAAATTGGTGCGCTGTTCCAGCCGCTGCGCCTCCAGCAGATGGCCCTCGCCGGTGAGCTCCTTGAGCCGCTCGGTCAGTTCGTGGCGGATCGCCTCCATCGCCTGCTTCATCGTCGGGCCCGGCGTGACATAGTGCGAATTGGCGTAGACGCGGACCGAGTTCAGCGTGGCCGCGGTCCTGCCGGTCAGCGGGTCGAACTCGGTAATCTGCTCGATCTCGTCGCCGAAGAATGAGATCCGCCAGGCCGAATCCTCATAGTGCGAGGGGAAGATCTCGAGATTGTCGCCCTTCACCCGGAAATTGCCGCGGGCAAAGGCGGCGTCGTTGCGCTTGTACTGGAGCGCCACCAGCTTGCGGACGATCTCGCGCTGGTCGACGCTCTGGCCCTTCTTGAGGTCGAAGATCATCGCCGAATAGGTCTCGACCGATCCGATGCCGTAGAGGCAGGAGACCGAGGCGACGATCAGCACGTCGTCGCGTTCGAGGAGCGAGCGGGTGGCCGAATGGCGCATCCGGTCGATCGCCTCGTTGATGGACGATTCCTTCTCGATATAGGTGTCGGTCCGGGCGACATAGGCTTCGGGCTGGTAGTAGTCGTAGTATGAGACGAAGAACTCGACGGCATTGTCGGGGAAGAAGCTCTTGAACTCGCCATAGAGCTGCGCGGCGAGGATCTTGTTGGGGGCGAGCACCAGCGCCGGCCGCTGCAGGCTCTCGACCACCTTGGCCATCGTGAATGTCTTGCCCGACCCCGTGACGCCCAGCAGCACCTGGTCGCGCTCACCCTCCTGCGCCTGCGCGACGAGCTCGGCGATCGCGGTCGGCTGGTCGCCGGCGGGCTGGTAATCGGACTTGATGACGAAGGGCTTGCCGCCCTCCGACTTCTCCGGCCGCACCGGGCGGTGGGGCACGAAGGTCTCGCCGGTCTCCGGCTCGTCGAGGCCGGTACGAATCTGGATCGCCATGACGGTCTTTATGGGTGTCGGCCCGCTTTTGTTCCAGTGCCATCGGTGCGGGGAGGCGGTGGACTTGCGGCGGGGCGCGCGGCAAGGAGCCGGCATGGACCTCGCCGCCTATCTCGACCGCATTGCGCTGGGCGAAGTGCCCGCCGCCGATGCCGCCGGCCTCGCCACCGTCCAGCGAGCGCACCGCCTTGCCGTTCCGTTCGAGAACATCGACATCGTGCTCGGCCGCGGCATCAGCCTCGATCCCGACGCGGTGTTCGACAAGATCGTGACGCGCCGCCGCGGCGGCTTCTGCTTCGAGCAGAACCAGCTGTTCCTGCGCGCGCTCGGCGCGCTCGGCTTTGAGGCGCATCCGCTGCTGGCGCGGGTCTGGCTGGCCGCGGCCGACGACGTGCCGCCGCGCACGCACACGCTCAACCTCGTCACCATCGACGGCACGCCGTGGATCGCCGATGCCGGCTTCGGCGGCGGCTATATCCCGCCGATGCCGCTCACCGACCAGTCGGAGATGGCGACGCCGGACGGCGCGTGGCACCGCCTCGTCGCCGATGTCGATCATGGCTGGATGCTCTACCGCCGCGCCGACGAGACCGCCGACTGGCAGGCGCAGTACAGCTTCACCGCCGATCGGGTCTGGCCATCGGACCTTGCATTGTCGAGCCACTGGACCGCGACCTCGCCGGAGAGCCGCTTCACCGCCCAGCCCTTTGTCACGATCGTGCTGCCGCGCGGCTTCGCCTCGCTGATCGGCCGGCACTATCACCGCACCATCGTCTCGGAGAAGACCGAGGGTGAGGTCAATGCCCGGGTCGCGCGGCTGCGGCTGAGCCTGATGTTCGGCATCGACCTCACCGCCGAGGAGGTCGCCGGGCTCGGCTATGACGGCTGAGCCGGTACGGCCGCGCGCGCTCTACGCGGTTCCCGCCGGGGACCTCTACCGCAACTTCATCGCCTGGCAGGAGGGGCGGCGCGATTCCAGCCAGGTCGCGCTGACCTATTCGCACCTGTTCTACCGCTTCTGCCTCGACACCGGGCGCGACGGCATCGTCAGCGCGCCCGATGCGGCGCGGCGGCGGGTCGAAGACGGGCGCTTTGCGGTGGCCGGACGGGCGCCGACCCGGCGCGACAGCACCGCGCATTTCCTTGCCGGCTATCTGCGCAACGCGCTTGCCATCACCGCTCTCGCGCTCCGCTCCGGCGCGCGCGAGGTGATCCTGATGGACGGGGTGACCTTCGCCTTCCTGCTCTGGCCGTTGTCGCTGGCCGGCCGCCGCATCTACCGCTCGGACCACACCGTGCTGCGCCCCGCCTTCCGGCCACTTTCGGCAACGGGCCGCGCCATCCTCGCGCTGGAGGGCTGGTTCCTGCGCCATGGCTGCGCCGGCGCGCTGGCGGTGTCGGACCAGATCCGCGCCCAGCTGCGCGCGCTGGCGCCGAACCTGCCCGTGCTGGTGTTCAACCCGACCTATGTCCGCGAGGATTTCGCCGACATGGCTCCGGCCAGCTGGGCGGGCGGGCCGTTCCACGTCGTCTTCGCCGGCCGGATCGAGGCGAGCAAGGGCGTCTTCGATCTGGTCGCGATGATGAAGACGCTGCTTGCCGAGGGGCGCGACGTGGTCCTCGACATCTGCGGCGAGGGCGGCCAGTTCGCCCAGCTCGCCGCCGCGGTCACGGCCGAGGGCCTGGATAACGCGATCCGCCTCCACGGCCATGTCTCGCGCGACGCGATGCTCGGCCACCTCGCCCGCGCCCAGGTGGTGATCGTGCCGACCCGCACCGACTTCGTCGAAGGCCTCAACAAGGTGGTGATCGAGGCGGTACTGGCGCGGCGCCCGGTGATCACCTCGGCGGTCTGCCCTGCCCTGGACCTCGTCCGCGAGGCCGCGGTCGAGGCGCGGCCCGACGACGTCACGAGCTACGCCGATGCAGTCCGTCGGCTGATGGACGATGCCGGCCTCCGCACGACGCTGTCCAGCGCGACCGAGACGGTGCGCGAGCGATTCTTCGCCCCGGCCTTCGGCTGGGCGGCAAAGGCGGCGGCGCTGCTGGGCTAGGAGAAGAAACCGCTGATCGCAGATGCTTGCGGGAGATCCGCGCATCGGGAAGCGGGAGGTGGTGGAGCCGAGGGGGATCGAACCCCTGACCTTCGCAATGCCATTGCGACGCTCTCCCAGCTGAGCTACGGCCCCGAACCTTCGATCCGCCGGCTGGAAACTGGCGGGGTGGCGCGCCCTTTAGGTCAGGCGCGCCCGGTGCGCAAGCGGCGAAACCGTCGCCGCCCACACATTCCTACTGCTCGTCGTCGTCCTCGGCCTTCTTGACGCCAAGATCGTCGTCCCCGCCGAGATCGACCTCGTCGTCCGGGCTCTCCTCGGCATCCTCGTCGATGTCGAGATCGGCGCCGAGATCGGCATCAACGTCCTTGTCCACTGCCACGGCCTTCTTCGGCGCGTCGAACGGCAGCGGCTGCTTCGACTTCAGGACGGGATCCGGCTCCCAGATCGACCCGCATTCGATACAGGTGACGGGATCTTCCTTGCCGAGATCGTAGAAGCGCTCGCCGCATTTCGGGCAGGTGCGCTTGGTGCCCCATTCAGGCTTCACCATGAGGGAATTGGCCTCCGAAAGAATCACTGCAAAAATATGAGAACGCAGGCCCGGCGATGCCAGGTCCCGCGGAACGCCGGGCGCCTTGCCATAGCGTCCCCCCGCTGTCAAAAGCCGCGCTTTCGCCCCCCAACGTTCCCGGCCCTGGCGCAGGAGCTGTCGATGCACGCCGACCCGCCCCGCCCGATGCGCTTCGCCGCGCCCGGCCCGCTTGCCGGCACCGTCACCGTCCCCGGCGACAAGTCGATCTCGCACCGTGCGCTGATGCTCTCGGCGCTGGCGGTCGGCGAAAGCCGGATCGAAGGCCTGCTGGAGGGCGAGGACGTGCTCGCCACCGCCGCCGCGATGCGGGCGATGGGGGCCACCATCGAGCGCGGCGCCGATGCTGTCTGGCGAGTCCACGGCGTCGGCGTTGGCGGGCTGCTGCAGCCGGGACAGGCGCTCGACATGGGCAATTCGGGGACCTCGACCCGGCTGCTGATGGGGCTGGTCGCCAGCCATCCGATCACCGCCACCTTCACCGGGGATGCCTCGCTGTCGCGCCGGCCGATGGGCCGAGTGGTCGAGCCGCTGGCGCTGATGGGCGCTGATATCACCGCGACGCCGGGGCCCAAGGGCGCGGCCTGCCTGCCCCTGATGCTGCGCGGCCTCTGCCCGGCGGTGCCGATCGAGTACCGCCTTCCGGTCGCCTCGGCGCAGGTGAAGTCGGCGATCCTCCTCGCCGGGCTCAACATCCCCGGCCGCACCCGGGTGATCGAGCCGGTGCGCACCCGCGACCATTCCGAACGGATGCTGACCGGCTTCGGCGCCAGCGTCACCGTCGAGGAGGCTGCCGACGGGGCGCGAATCATCACCCTGACCGGCGAGGCCGCGCTCATGCCGCAGCAGATCGTGGTGCCGGGCGATCCGTCCTCGGCGGCGTTCATCGTCGTCGCCGCGCTGCTGGTGCCGGGGTCGGTGGTAACCGTCGTCAATGTCGGGCTTAACCCGACCCGCGCCGCGCTGTTCGACGTGCTGCGGGCGATGGGCGGCGACATCGCCGTCACCAACCCGCGCGACGTGGGCGGCGAGCCGGTCGCCGATCTCGTCGTCCGCCATTCGCCGCTGACCGGCACCGCGGTCCCGCCCGACATCGCGCCCAGCATGATCGACGAGTTCCCGATCCTGTTCGTCGCCCAGGCGCTCGCCGCCGGGCGGAGCACGACCAGCGGGCTCGACGAGCTGCGCGTCAAGGAATCGGACCGGCTGGCGACGATGGCCGAGGGGCTGCGTGCGATCGGCGTCACCGTCGAGGAGCGGCATGACGGTCTGGTCATCGATGGCACTGGCGGCGATCCGCTGGCCGGCGGCGGCACCGTCGCCACCCGCCTCGACCATCGCATCGCGATGAGCTTCGCGGTCGCCGGCCTCGTCTCGCGCGCGGCGGTGACCATCGACGACATGGCGCCGGTGGCAACCAGCTTTCCCGATTTCCTGCCGCTGATGACCGGCCTTGGTGCCGAGGCGCGATGAGCAGGCTGGACCGTCGCGGCTTCGTCGCCGCGGCGGGCGCCGGCCTCGCCATGCTCACCGCGCCGATCCGCGCCGAATCGGCTGACGCGCACGCGATGCGGCTGGCGCCCGACCGGGAGGCGATGGTGCCGGTGCCCGGCGGCCGCGCCTATGTCCGGGTCAACGGCAACCTCGCCGGGCCGCAGCCGCCGATCGTGCTGCTCCACGGCGGGCCGGGCAGCGCGCACTGGTATTTCATGGCGGCGACCGCGCTGGCCCACGACCGCGCGGTGATCCTCTACGACCAGCTCGACAGTGGCCGGTCCGACACGCCCGACGACCCCGCCAACTGGCATGTCGCCCGCTTCGTCGACGAGCTGGAGGCGATCCGCCGCTTCCTGGACGTGCCGCGGTGGCATGTGCTGGGCGCGAGCTGGGGTGGCACCGTCGCGCTGGAATATGGCGCGCGGCGCCCGCGCGAACTTGCCAGCCTGATCCTGCAATCGCCCTTGGTCTCGACCGCCCTGTGGCTGCGCGACGCCAATATCCTGAAGGCGGCGATGCCGGAGAAGACCCGCGCGCTGCTCGATCGCTGCGACGGCATGAACCCGCCGCCTGCGGCCGATTGCGACGCGGCCACCGCGGCGTTCTACGCGCGGCACGTGCGGCTTCGCGAGCCGTCGCCCGCGCTCGCCGCCTATAGAAGCGGCTTGCCTCGCAGCTTCACTCCGTCAATCTATCACGCCATGTGGGGGCGTGCCGAATTCGTGTCGACCGGGACACTCAGGGACTATGACGGCCGCGCGCTGCTGCCGCGGCTCGATGGGGCACGGACGCTGTTCGTCGCCGGCAGCCAGGACGAGGCGCGGCCGGAAACGGTCGCTGCTTTTGCGCGGGCCGTGCCGGAGGCACGCTTCGTCAAAATTCCCGACGCCGCGCACACCATCATGATCGATAACCCCGCC
>Ga0207668_10001516_pt1 | contig 13575 bp, 10 predicted proteins | sample KBSS43metaG_FD_184323 | JGI IMG/M metagenome (GOLD analysis project Ga0207668, IMG submission 184323) | Switchgrass rhizosphere microbial communities from Kellogg Biological Station, Michigan, USA - KBS S4-3 metaG (SPAdes) (version 2) | ecosystem: Host-associated > Plants > Roots > Rhizosphere... | reverse complement strand
CATGTTGAGCGCCACCACAGTCGGCAGGCCAAGATCGATGAGCTGCAGTGCGAAGCGGAGATGGTTGTCGAGATTGGTCGAGTCGAGGACGATCACCAGCGCCGAGGGCAGCCGCTCGCCCTCCTGCCGGCCGACGATGACGTCGCGGGTGACCGATTCGTCGGGGCTCGATGGGGTCAGGCTGTAGGTGCCGGGCAGGTCGACCACCTCGATCGGGCGGCCGTCGGGCAGGAACATCCGCCCCGATTTCCGCTCGACGGTGACGCCGGGATAATTGCCGACCTTCTGGCGGGCGCCGGTCAACGCGTTGAACAGCGCCGACTTGCCGGCATTGGGGTTGCCGACCAGCGCGACCAGCGGCAGCGTCGTCATGCCTGTCGCGGATCCGACACCGTGACGGCGGCGGCATGGGCGCGGCGGATCGCGACGATCATCCGGCCGACACGGCAGGCGATCGGATCGCGGCCGAACGGGCCGCTGTGCAGGGTCTCGATGCGGACGCCCTCGTCGAAGCCCAGCTCCCGCATCCGTCGACCCTCCCCGTCCGAGAGCGAAGCCCAGTCGATGGAGTCGATGGCGGCGGTGGTGCCGCGGGGAAGCTGATCAAGGCGCAACGTCGGGGTCCGGCAAGTTCATGCGAACCATTATCACTCTGATGCGATTTGGCCAGTCTGCAGTTGAAAATCAGTTTGCCGGATAGCGCAGCCGCCCCAGGAAGCGGGCGACGTTGAAATGGCGGTCGGGCTGCGGGCGAAGCTGCGCCTTCAGCTTCTCGAAGCGCATTACCCCTTCGATCCGCCGGTCGAGGAAAGCCCAGGTCCCGGCATGATCGTCGCTGTCGTCGTCGAGGAAGGCGAGGATGGTGGAGCCGTAGACCGCGCCGAGGGTCAGCCGCTTGGTATAATGGTTGAGGTCGGTGGCGGTGTCGCCGGCCAGCCGCCACATCGCATCGGCGGCGCGCCAGCCGAGGCGGGCGGTCCGTGCGGCGTTGGTGGGCAAGGCCAGGATCGGCATCGCCCGGCTCAGCGCATCCTTGTGGCGGGCGACGATCTCGATACGGGCGCGGACCAGCGCCGTGATCCGCGCGCGGATCTTCATCGCCGCAAGCGCCTCGGGCGGCAAAACCCGCGCCATCTCGGCATCGATCCAGCCGAACCACGCGTCGATCATCTCGATCGCGCCGCCGGGAAAGACGAGCGCCGCCTGCGCGCCCGGCACGCCGATCTCTTCGGCGGCACGGTCGAGCGCAGCGCGGGTCCAGCCGTCGAAGCCCGCATGGGCAGGGATCAGCGGCGCCAGCGCGACGCGCATCTCGTCGAGGGTCAGGTCCTGCGTCATGGCTTCTCCTCCGCCAACACGGCGATCGCCGCATCGATCAGCCGCGGATCGCCGGCGGCGACCACCTCGCCGATGCTGTCGCGGTCGAGCGGCCGGCCCTGCCAGTCGCAGACGATGCCGCCCGCGCCCTCGACGACCGGCACCAGTGCCGCGAAGTCGTAGAGCTTGAGGCCCGATTCGGCGACCATGTCGAGGTGGCCGCTCGCCACCATCGCGTAATTGTAGCAGTCGCCACCCCAGAGCGTGTCGCCGGCGGCAGCCGAGAGCCGCAGGAAGGCGGCATAGTCGCGCTCGCGGAAATAGCCGGGACCGGTGGTGGCAAGATGGGCGCTGTCAAGCGCCGCGCAGGGCCGGCTGCGGACCGCGGCGCCGTTGAGAGTGGTTGGCCGGCCGCTTGCCCCCAGCCAGCGCTCGCGCTGGATCGGCTGGTCGATCACGCCCAGCACCGGCCGGCCCTCCTCCAGCAGCGCGACCAGGGTGCCGAAGATCGCCCGGCCGGCGACGAAGCTGCGGGTGCCGTCGATCGGATCGAGCACCCAGACGCGCGCGGCATCCTCGCGCTCGCGGCCGAATTCCTCGCCGACGATACCGTCCTGCGGCCGCTCGGCATTGAGGATCGCGCGCATCGCCGCCTCGGCGGCGCGGTCGGCCTGGGTGACCGGCGAGGCATCCGCCTTGCGCTCGGTATCGAAGGCGTTGCGGAAGAACGGGCGGATGGCGTCGCCCGCGGCATCGGCGAGCCGCTGGGCAAGGGCGATATCGTCGTCGGTCATCGCCTTGGACCTAGCCGATGCGGGAGCCGGCCGGTAGCCCGATCCGCCCCGTTCCGTGGAGGAGAAGCGTCAGTCGAACAGCGACGACACCGAAGTCTCGTCGGCAATGCGCCGCACCGCCTCGGCGAGCAGCGGGGCGATCGTCAGCAACCGGATCTTCCTGGCGTTGCGCACCGCCGGCGGCGCGCCGATCGAGTCGGTCACCACCAGCTCCTCGAGCACCGAACCCTCGACGCGGGCGACCGCGCCCCCCGAGAGCACGCCGTGCGTGACGTAGGCGATCACCCCCTCGGCACCGGCCTCCTTCAGCGCGGCGGCGGCGTTGCAGAGCGTACCGGCCGAATCGACGATGTCGTCGATCAGGATGCAGAACCGGCCCTGGACGTCGCCGATGATGTTCATCACCTCCGATTCGCCCGGGCGCTCGCGCCGCTTGTCGACGATCGCCAGCGGCGCGTTGTCGAGCCGCTTGGCGAGCGCACGGGCGCGGACCACGCCGCCGACGTCGGGGGAGACGACCATCAGGTTGCGCCCGCCGAACCGCGCCAGGATATCCGCCGACATCACCGGCGCGGCGTAGAGATTATCGGTCGGGATATCGAAGAAGCCCTGGATCTGCCCGGCGTGGAGATCGACCGAGAGCACGCGGTTGGCACCGGCGACGGTGATCAGATTGGCGACCAGCTTGGCGGAAATCGGCGTGCGCGGGCCGGGCTTCCGGTCCTGGCGGGCATAGCCGAAATAGGGAATGACCGCGGTGATCCGCCGCGCCGAGGCGCGCTTCAGCGCATCGATGCAGATCAGCAGCTCCATCAGGTTGTCGTTGGCGGGAAAGCCGGTGGACTGCAGCACGAAGACGTCCTCGCCGCGAACATTCTCGTTGATCTCGACGAAGACCTCCTCGTCGGCGAAGCGGCGCACGCTCGCATCGGTCAGCGGCATCTCCAGATAATCCGCGATCGCGCGGGCGAGCGGTTCGTTCGAGTTGCCGGCGAGCAGTTTCATGTGGCCGTCTTCCAGATGTGCTAGGATTCGGCGGCTCCCTACTGGACGGGGAGGGGTCGGGGAAGCGTTTTGCCGGTGGCGGCGTTCTGCCGCGAACCGAGCGTTGCCGGAGGGAGACAGAAGTGACCAGCGTCGAGATCCTGCGCGTCCCGGTCCTCGCGGACAATTACGTCTGGCTGATGCACGATCCGGCGAGCGGCGGCACCGTCGTCGTCGATCCCTCGGTCGCAGAACCGGTGCTCGCCGCGGCGGCGGAGCGGGGCTGGGCGATCGACCAGATCTGGAACACCCACTGGCACGGCGACCACACCGGCGGCAACGCCGCGATCAAGGCCGCCACCGGCTGCACGATCACCGGCCCGGCCGCGGAAGCGGACAAGATCCCCACGCTCGACTGCACCGTAGGGGAGGGTGACACCGTCCGCATCGGCGCGATCGAGGCGCGGGTGATGGCGGTGCCGGCGCACACCGCCGGGCACATCGCCTATCATCTGCCGAGCGAGGCGGTGGTCTTCGTCGGCGACACCCTGTTCGCGATGGGCTGCGGCCGGCTGTTCGAAGGGACGGCGGCGCAGATGTTCGACAACATGGGCCGCCTCGCCGTGCTGCCGCCCGAGACGACGGTCTACTGCGCACACGAATACACCCAGGCGAACGGCCGCTACGCCATGGTCGCGGAGCCAGACAATGCCGCGATCGTGGCACGCATGGCGGATGTCGATCGCGCGCGGGCCGCAGGCGAGGCGACCGTGCCGACCACCATCGCGCTGGAGCGGGCGACCAACCCGTTCATGCGCGCAGGATCAGTGGAGGTGCTGGCGGCACGGCGGGCGGCGAAGGACCGGTTTTAGGACGCTCATCTAACCCCGGTACAACCCGTCCAGCCGCGCCCCGTAAACCCCGCGGATCACATGTCGGCGGATCTTCAGCGACGGGGTGAGCTGCTCGTTTTCGATCGTGAAGGCCTCGTCGGCGAGGGCGAAGCGCCGGACCTTCTCGATGACGCTGAGCCGCGCATTGGTGCGATCGATCGCCGCCTGCACCGCACCCGTGTCGGCGCCGTCGGCCGGCACGATCAGCGCCACGAGATGCGGGCGCCGGTCGCCCATCACCATCGCCTGGGCAATCGCGGGATCGAGGGTCAGCAGCCCCTCCACCTTCTGCGGCGAGACGTTGTCGCCCTTGTCGTTGACGATCAGGTCCTTCTTGCGGTCGGTGATCAGGATCCGTCCGGCGGCGTCGAGGCGCCCGATGTCGCCGGTCGCCAGCCAGCCGTCGGGACCGAGCACCCGCGCGGTCTCCTCGGGGTTGCGCCAGTAGCCGTGCATGACGATTTCGCCGCGCACCATGATCTCGCCGTCCTCGGCGATGCGGACCTCGACGCCGGCGATCGGCGGGCCGACCGTCTCCATGGCGATGCCGGCGGCGGGGCGGTTGACCGAGACGACCGGCCCGGTCTCGGTCTGGCCATAGCCCTGCAGCAGGGTGATGCCGAGCGATTCGAAGAAGCGGCCGACCTCCGGGTTGAGCGGTGCGCCGCCCGAGACCAGAGCCTTCAGCGCCCCGCCGAACCGATCGCGGATCTTCGGCTGGATGGTGCGGGCGAGGAGCGGCGCGAGCAGGCGGTCGGCGACCGTCGTGCCTCCCGCCGCGCGCCGTTCCCCGGCGGCGACGGCGCGGTTCATCAGCCAGGCTGCCATGCGGCCCTGCTTCTCGACGGCTTTGGTGATCCGTTGGCGCAGGACCTCGAAGAGGCGCGGCACCACGATCATCACCGTCGGCCGCGTCTCGGCCATGTTGGCCGCGAGCTTCTCGACGCTCTCGGCGTAATAGATCTCGGCGCCCAGCGCGATCGGCAGGAACTGGCCGGCGGTGTGCTCGTAGCTGTGGCTGAGCGGCAGGAACGACAGCATCCGGTCATCGCCGATCGGAAAATCTTCCGCGATGACGGCCGCACAGCCGGCGATGTCGGCAAGGATCGCACCGTGATGCTGCATCACCCCGCGCGGGCGCCCGCCGGTGCCGCTGGTGTAGATCAGGCAGGCGGTGTCGTCGCGACTGGCCGTGACTGGTGGCGGAATGACTTCACCGGCGGTGAGCACCGCCCAGTCGTGGACCGCGACGGCCGCGCCGGCGATCGGCTCCATCGTGATCAGGTCGCCGCAATCGGGCGCGTCGGCAAGCGCCGCGACCAGCGGCCGGGCGAGGCGCGCTGTCGAGACGATCGCGGCGCGGGCGCCGCTGTCGGTCAGGACATGGCGGTGATCGTCGGCGGTGTTGCTGGTGTAGGCGGGCACGGTGATCGCCCCCGCGCTCATGATCGCGAGGTCCGCGATCGCCCATTCTGGCCGGTTCTCGGCGACGAGGAGGACGCGGTCGCCGGGCGCGATGCCGATCCGCGCGAGGCTGGCGGCGAGCGCCGCGACCTGCCGGGCGGTCTCGGCCCAGCTCACCGGCGTCCAGCGGCCGTCATGCTTGTGCCAGAGGAACGGCGCTTCGCCCTTCTTCGCCGCCTGTTCGCGGAACAGGACGACCAGGTTCTGGACCTGTGCCAGCGGCGTCATTGAGCGAGCGCCACGCCCTCGCTACGCGGGTCCGCGGCGCCTTTCCAGCCATCGCCGTCGCGCTGCAGGATCGTCAGCTTGGACGGCAGGTCGGCGGCGACGACCGGCTGGCCGAAGCGGGCAAGCGCGGGGATCATCGCCGACAGCGTCGTGCCGCGTTCGACCATCAGGCCGTCGCCGCCGTAGAAGATGTTCGGCAGCGCGATCGCCTGATCGGCGGGCAGTCCCCAGTCGATCACCCCGATCAACGTCTTCAGCACGTGCATGATGATCCGCTTCCCGCCGGCCGAGCCGAGTGCCAGCACCGGCTTGCCGTCTGGGGCGTAGACGATCGTCGGCGACATCGAAGAGAGCGGGCGCTTGCCCGGCGCGACACTGTTGGCGACCGGCGCGCCCTCCTGCTCGGGCGCAAAGGTGAAGTCGGTCAGCTCGTTGTTGAGGACCATGCCGCCGGCGATGAGCTGGCTGCCGAAGCCGCTCTCGACCGTCGAGGTCATCGTCGCGATGTCGCCCGCCGCATCGACCGCGACGAAATGGGTGGTGCCGCCGCGCTCGCCAGGGCTGGCGGCGGTCCGCTTCGGCGCGCCCGGCGGGGTTCCGGGCTCATACTTGCCGAGCGCGCGGTCGGACGAGATCAGCTGCGACCGCGCCCGGAGGTAGGCGGGGTCGATCAGGCCGGGCACCGGCACCGCGACGAAATCCGCGTCGCCGAGATATTTGCTGCGATCGGCATAGGCGAGCTGCATCGCCTCGCCGATCAGGTGCCAGGCTTTCGGAGAGCTCGAACCGAGCGCCTTCATGTCGAAGCGTTCGAGCAGCCCCAGAATCTGGAGGTTGGTGATCGCTCCCGACGACGGCGGCCCCATCCCGCAGATCTTGTAGCCGCGATACGTGCCGCAGACCGCGGCGCGGTCCTTCGCTTCGTAGGCGGCGAGGTCGGCGGCGGTGAGCGCGGTGGGGTTGCGGCGGGTCCCGGCGACGGCGGCGGTGATCGCGGCGCCGATCTTGCCCGAATAGAAGGCCTGCGGCCCTTCCTTCGCAAGCATCCTCAGCGTTTCGGCGAGCGCCGGGTTGCGCAGACGGGTGCCGACCGGGGCGGGCGCGCCGTCCTTGAGGTAGAGCGCGGAGATCTCGGGGAAGTCCGACCATTTGGTGTAGCGGCTGGTATCGCCGATCCATTCGTGGAGCCGCGGCGTGACGTCGAAACCGTTCTCGGCGAGCTTGATCGCCGGCGCGAACAATGCCGCCCAGGGCAGCTTGCCCCAGCGCGCATGGGCGCGGGCCATCAGCCGGACGTTGCCCGGCACGCCCACCGAATAGCCGCCGGGCCAGGCCTCAAGGAACGGCATCGGGGTGCCGTCGGGGCGAAGGAAACGGTTCGGCCCGGCCGAGGCGGGCGCCTTCTCGCGACCGTCGATCGTCGCGGGCAGCCCGGTCGCGGCGTCGTGGTAGACGAAGAAGCCGCCGCCGCCGATGCCCGATGATTGCGGCTCGACCACGGTCAGCGCCAGCATCATCGCCATCGCCGCATCGGCGGCGCTCCCGCCCTCGCGCAGGATCTCGCGTCCAGCCTCGGCCGCGCGGGGATCCGCGGCGGCAACCACGCCACCCCCGGCCGCCTGCGCGGCGAGCGGCATCAGCAGGGTAGCGAGGATCAGGGCGAGGTGGGCGAGAACGCGGCGGGTCATGGCGCGGACCCTAGGACCATTTTCATCGTCGGGGAAAGCCCGCGGGTTGCCGCGACGCTGTCGTCCTGGCTACTGGACGACCGATGGCGAACGAACGACGCGATCGGCGCAGCTGGCAGCGCCTCGGCACCGCGGTGCTGCCGGTCCGGCTGGGCGCGGCGGTGGGTGCCGCCCATGCCGCCGGTGCGCTGCCCGGGCTGCTGCTGATCGCTTCGGCCGCGCTCGCGCTGGTCTTCGCCAACAGCGCGGCGGCGCCACTCTATTTCGCGATGCTGCACGCCAGGCTGGGGCCCGTCGACGTGCATCATGCGGTCAACGACGGGCTGATGGCGCTGTTCTTCCTCGGCGTCGGGCTGGAGATCAAGCGCGAGCTGCTGCGCGGCCGCCTCGCCGATCCGCGCGGTCGCCGGCTGCCGGTGATCGCCGCGGCGGCGGGCATGGCGGCACCGGCGCTGGTCTACCTGCTGGTCACCGCCGCGCATCCCGAACTGCATCACGGCTGGGCGGTGCCCGCCGCGACCGACATTGCCTTCGCGGTCGGCGTCCTTGCGCTGCTCGGCCGGCGGGCACCGGCGGCGCTGGCGCTGTTCCTGACCACGGTCGCGATCGTCGACGATCTCGGCGCCGTCGCGATCATCGCGCTGTTCTATACCGGCGGACTCGACGTCTTCGCGCTGCTGGCGGCCCTGGCGATCCTGGCAGTCATGGCGTTCCTTGCCCGGCGCGGGATCCGTGCGCTGACCCCGTTCATGGTGCTCGCCTTCGCTCTCTGGCTGGCGGTCCTGCTGTCCGGCATCCACGCCACCATCGCGGGCGTGCTCGCCGCGGCGACGATCCCGATCGGTCGTGACGATGCGCATTCGCCGCTCGCCCGGCTGGAGCACGGCCTGCATCCATGGATCTCCTATGCCATCCTGCCGCTCTTCGGCCTCGCCAATGCCGGCGTCGCCTTGTCGGGCGCGGCGGTCTTCACCCCGCTCGCGATCGGCGTCGCCGCCGGACTGTTCCTTGGCAAGCAGGTCGGCGTGTTCGGCGCGGTATGGCTGGCCGAGCGCCTGCGCATCGCGCATCGCCCGTCGGGGACGAACTGGCTGCAGGTCTACGGCGCAGCGCTGCTCTGCGGGATCGGGTTCACGATGAGCCTGTTCATCGGCGGCCTTGCCTTTGCCGATCCGGCGCTTGTCGACGAACTGAAGGTGGGCGTGCTGGCCGGTTCGCTCGCCTCCGCGGTGCTCGGCGCGGCGGTGCTGTGGGTGGCCGGCGGCCGCGAAGATTGACTTTCGCTCCGACCGCTGCTAGCCGCCACGCTTTCCTTCATCCCTGGATTTTCGGGAGCGTTTCATGGCGCGCGTCACCGTCGAGGATTGCGTCGACAAGGTCACCAACCGTTTCGACCTCGTCCTGCTGGCCGCCCAGCGGGCGCGACAGATCTCGGGCGGCGCCGAGCTGACGCTCGACCGCGACCGCGACAAGAACCCGGTCGTGGCGCTGCGCGAGATCGCCGAGGAAACCGTCCTGCCCGACGATCTGCGTGAGACGCTGGTCGGCTCGCTGCAGCGCGTTCAGGTCGACGACGAGGATACGCCGGACGAGATCGGCTCGCTCTCGGCCTCGGCCGAGGCGCTGCGCCTCACCGCCGCCGCCCCGCCGCGCAACCAGAATCTCGGCCCCGATTACGAATAAACTCGCGCCGGGCTGTCCGGCGGGCTCGCACAGGCCGATTTTTACCTCGCTGCCGGTAATGCCGTGTTGCATTATCGGCACTTGGGCCTGAAATCGGCGGGATGTTGAGGCAGTACGAGCTGGTCGAGCGGGTCAAGCGCTACGACCCCGAGGCCGACGAGGCGTTGCTCAACCGCGCCTATGTGTTCTCGATGCAGGCGCACGGCACCCAGAAGCGGGCCAGCGGCGACCCCTATTTCAGCCACCCGATCGAGGTGGCCGGCATCCTCACCGACCTCCGCCTTGATGATGAGACGATCGCGACTGCGATCCTCCACGACACCATCGAGGACACCGTTGCCACGCCCGAGGAGATCGAGGCGAAGTTCGGGCCGAGCGTTGCGCGCCTCGTCGACGGCGTGACCAAGCTGTCGAAGATCGAGGCGCAGACCGAGAACGAGCGCGCCGCGGAGAACCTGCGCAAGTTCCTGCTGGCGATGTCCGACGACATCCGCGTGCTGCTGGTCAAGCTCGCCGACCGGCTGCACAACATGCGCACGCTTCACTTCATCCAGAAGCCCGAGAAGCGCCGCCGCATCGCCCGCGAAACGATGGAGATCTATGCCCCGCTCGCCGAGCGGATCGGCATGTACGAGTTCATGCGCGAGATGCAGACGCTCGCGTTCAGGGAGCTGGAGCCCGAGGCCTATGCCTCGATCACGATGCGGCTGGAGCAGCTGCGCGAGGGCGGCGGCGGCGACCGCATCGCCCGCATCCAGTCGGGCCTGACCCACCTGTTCCAGAAGAACGGCATCCGTGCCGAGGTGAAGGGGCGCGAGAAGCATCCCTATTCGATCTGGCGCAAGATGACCGAGCGTCATGTCAGCTTCGAGCAGCTCTCCGACGTCATGGCCTTCCGCGCGGTCGTCGCCGACGAGGAGGAGTGCTACCGCGCGCTCGGCCTGCTCCACCGCCGCTGGCCGATGGTGCCGGGGCGGTTCAAGGACTTCATCTCGACGCCGAAGCGCAACGGCTACCGATCGCTCCACACCGCCGTCATCCATTCGGAGAAGGTGCGGATCGAGGTCCAGATCCGCAGCCAGGAAATGCACCTCCAGGCCGAATACGGCCTCGCCGCGCACTGGGCGTACAAGCAGGGCCGGCCGGCGGACGGTGAGCAGGGCAGCTGGATCCGCGACCTCGTCGAGATCCTCGACCATGCCGAGAGCCCCGAGGAGCTCCTCGAGCACACCCGCATGGCGATGTACCAGGATCGCATCTTCGCCTTCACCCCGCGCGGCGAGCTGATCCAGCTGCCCAAGGGCGCCACCGCAGTCGACTTCGCCTATGCCGTCCACACCGATCTCGGCGACCAGGCGGTCGGCGCCAAGATCAACGGCCGGGTGGTGCCGCTGCGCACGATCGTCGCCAATGGCGATCAGGTGCAGGTGCTGCGATCGCAGGCGCAGCAGCCCGACCCCGCCTGGCTCGGCTTCGTCACAACCGGCAAGGCGCGCGCGGCGATCCGCCGCTTTGTCCGCCACAAGGAGCGTGACGACTCGCTGGCGCTCGGCCGCAAGATCTACGAGCGGATCGTCGCCCGCCTGCCCATGCAACTCGCCCCCGATGCAATGGCGGCGGCGCTGATCCGGCTGAAACTGCCCGACGAGGCCGCGCTGATGGTGGCGATCGCCCATGGCGCACTGGACGATGCAGCGGTGGTGGAGGCGCTGGTGCCGGGCGCGACCGGCGCGGCGCGCGAGACCGGCGAGAACGATGACGCGCCGCGCGAGACGATTTCGATCAAGGGGCTGACCCCGGGCGCCGCCTTCACCCTGGCCGAGGACTGCCACCCCGTTCGCGGCGACCGCATCGTCGGCCTGCGCCGGCCGGGCGAGGCGATCGAGGTCCACGCCATCGACTGCCCGTCGCTCGCCGCGGCAACCGATGCCGACTGGCTCGACCTGTCGTGGACCGAGGGCGGCGAGGACAGCACCGGCCATCTCCGCGTGATCCTGCGCAACCAGCCGGGCGCCTTGGGCGTGATGGCCGGCATCTTCGGCCAGCACGCCGCCAACATCCTCAACCTGAAGCTGACCACCCGCGACGTGGCGTTCCACACCTATGAGGTCGACCTCGAAGTCACCGACATCCACCACCTGATGCGGATCATCGCGGCACTTCGCGCGGCCGACGTCGTGTCCTCGGCGGAACGGGTCTGACTTCCCCTCTTCCGTTGGGAAGAGGGGAAGGGGGAGGGGTTCGTTACATCAGAACCCGATGGTCACCGTGCCGGAGACGGTGCGCGGCGCGCCGATCTGGCCGAAGATCACCGAGCTGTTCGACGTCGTGCCGCCGTCCGCACCGCCGTAATAGCGCTTGTCGAACAGGTTGCTGACGTTGAGCTGCAAGAACGTGTTGTCGTTGAGGCCGACCGCGGCGAGCGAGACCCGCGCATCGAGGTCGACCAGGGTGTAGGCCGGGATCTTGGCGCCGAACACCTCGACGCCGCTGACCATCACCGGCAGGTTCTGGTCGTTGTAGTAGCGCGGGCCGGTGCGCTTCGCCTGGATGCCGACCGCCACCGGGCCGATACTGCCTTCGGCGCGACCGCCGAAGGTGTAGGTCGGCGCGCCCGATTCGCGCTTGCCCTTGGTCGCGAAGAAGATCTCTTCGCCGGTGACCGGATCGACGGTGTTGAGGACGTTCTCCTTGATCTTCGACTTCAGGTACGAACCGAAGGCGTAGAGCGAAACTTCAGGGATCGGCTTGTACGAGACGCTGCCGTCGATGCCGTATTTGTCGACCTTGCCGAGGTTGCGGTAGATCGTGGTGTTGGCGTCGCGGTCATAGGCCGAGGCGAGGCGGTTCTTGTAGAGCGTGTACCAGACCGAGAGTTGCGCCTGCACCTTGCCCGACCGGTAGCGCGCGCCGACGTCGAAATTGTCGGTCGTCTCCGGCGCCGGCTTCGCTGCATCGCTGCTGCGCTCGTACCAGAACGCCTGATAGAGGTTGTCGGTGCCGGGGACCTGCAGGCCCTTCGAGTAGTTGGCGAACAGGCTCGCCTGCGGGGTCAGGTCGAACACCAGGCCGGCGTTCGGCAGGACCTTGTTGTAGTTGTAGATCCGCTGCTGCGGCCGGGAGAGCGTCGGGTTGGCGGCCGCATAGGCGGCTTCCGCCGCGGCGTCGCCGTCGAAGCAGGTGACGCTGCCCGAACTGCCGGTGGTGAAGCAGTTCTGCGTCAGGTTGCGCTTGAAGAACGGCGCGCGGACGCCGGCGTTGACGGTGAACGCGCCGAAGCTGCCGCGATACTCGCCCGAGGCCTGGTGCAGGATCGCGTAGGACAGGCGGTCGCGCTTCTGGAGGGTGATGTTGCCGGCGCCGACCAACGGATCGTCGACCGGGAACGGATCGACGGTGCGGCCGCTGGACGTGAGCAGGCCGGTCTCGCCGGTCTGGCGGTGCTTGCCGCGATCGTAGCTGTAGGCGACGCGGATCGACTGGCCGGGCGCGATGTCATAGCGCAGCGAGGTGTTGAGGCCGATGCGCCAGGTCTTGGTCTGGCTGGGCGCGAGCACGCGGACGGTATCCAGCATGTCGCCGTCGCCGTTCAGGTCCCGGCCGAAATAGGGTGTGCTGCCGACATATCCGGCGGTGCCGGTGCCGGGGAACAGGCCCTCATTGGCGACCGCGGTGCCGCCGCCATTGGCCTTGGTGTACTGGATCGAGGGGTCGACGGTCAGCGTCAGCTTGTCGGTCAGGGTGAACCGCGAATTCATCCGGATATTGCCGGTATCCGACGGATTGTACCGGTATTCGAACGCCGATCCGCAGGAATTGGCGGAGCCCGGCGTGCCCGGTGTGTCGCCCTCGACCGCGCAATCGGCGACCTCGTAGAAGCGCTCGGCCCGCGTCAGCGGGAAACGGTCGGTCGAGGCACCGCCGGCGTTGCGCGGCGTGCCGTCGGGGTTCTTCGTGTCGGTACGGAAGGGTACCGATCCGAAGAAGTTGTTGCGATTGCGGTTGTAATGCGCCGCGACCCAGACGAAGTCGCCATTGCTGCCGATCGGTTGATAGATCTTGCCGTTGAGCTGGGTCTTGTCGATCTTGCCGACGCCGCCATAGGGCGCGTTGTAGGTCTGCTTGCTCGCCGCGAACCAGGCCTTGGTGCCGGCCGAGGTGAACTCCCCGGTGTTGACCAGGCCGAACAGGCGGAAATAGTCGAACCGGCCGTAGCTGCCGCGCAGCTGGACGTGGAAGTCGTCGGTCGGGTTGATCGAGCGGTAGTTGACCGTCGATCCGGTCGCCGCCGCGGTGGGGCTGTCGACGTCGGTGGTGCCCAGGTTGACGTTGACCTGATCGATCAGCTCGCCGTCCAGCTGCTGGTTCGAATAGAGGTCGTAGCCGCCGGTGTCGTTCAGCGGCATGCCGTCGAAGGTCTGGGTGATGCGGCGATCGTCGAAGCCGCGGATGGTGAGCGTGCCGCCCGCCGAGCCATAGGGATCGTTGTTCTGGAAGCTGACGCCCGGCAGCTGGTTGATGACG
>Ga0207668_10001513_pt1 | contig 13589 bp, 14 predicted proteins | sample KBSS43metaG_FD_184323 | JGI IMG/M metagenome (GOLD analysis project Ga0207668, IMG submission 184323) | Switchgrass rhizosphere microbial communities from Kellogg Biological Station, Michigan, USA - KBS S4-3 metaG (SPAdes) (version 2) | ecosystem: Host-associated > Plants > Roots > Rhizosphere... | reverse complement strand
TTCGACCTGGAGCCCGCCGGCAAGCGCATCGTCCGCGCCGAGCTCTCCGAAAGCGCCCTGCCCTTCGTGACCGTCGGCCAGACCGTGCAGCTCTCGCCGGAGGCCGACCCGGGCAAGAGCTACGCCGGCAAGGTGGTCCGCCGCGCCGCCGTGTTCGGCGCCCGCAAGCTGCAGTCCGACGACCCCGGCGAGCGCTCCGACGAGCGGGTGGTCGAGGTGGTGGTGACCGCCGACGGCGCACCCTTCCTGATCGGCCAGCGCGTTCTGGTGAAGTTTCTGAAGGGATAGGGCGAGGGCAGGTGACGCGCCTGCCTTGACGCAGTTGCAGGCCCGTCCAAACATCGCGGCCCGATCATCGCCCGAGGCTCGCATGGCCGACATCCGTTTCGACAACCAGGTGGCCGTGATCACCGGCGCGGGCGGAGGGCTCGGGCGCCAGCACGCCCTGGCGCTTGCGGCGCGCGGGGCCAAGGTGGTGGTCAACGACCTGGGCGGGGCCCTGGACGGGACCGGCGGCGGCTCCGAAGCGGCCCTGAAGGTCGTGGCGGAGATCAAGGCCGCCGGCGGCCAGGCGATCGCCGACGGCGCCTCGGTCACCGACGAGGCTGGCCTGAGGGCGATGGCCGAGCGCGCGATCGCCGAATGGGGCCGCATCGACATCCTGGTCGCCAACGCCGGCATCCTGCGCGACCGCTCGTTCTCGAAGATGGAGATGGCGGATTTCGAGGCGGTGCTGAACGTCCATCTGATGGGCACGGTGAAGGCCGCCAAGGCGGTCTGGGAGGTGATGCGGGCGCAGAACTACGGCCGCATCGTGATGACCACCTCGCCCACCGGGCTCTACGGCAACTTCGGCCAGACCAACTATGGCGCCGCCAAGCTGGGCATCGTGGGCTTCATGAACTCGCTCAAGCAGGAGGGGCAGAAGCACAACATCCGGGTCAACACGATCAACCCGGTGGCCGCCACGCGGATGACCGAGCAGCTGATGCCGCCGGCGATCCTGGCGGCGCTGAAGCCGGAGTTCGTGACCACCGGCGTGCTCTACCTGGCCTCGGCCGACGCGCCGACCGGCTGCATCCTGACCGCCGCGGGAGGCGCGTTCTCCGTCGTGCGGCTCTACGAGACCGAGGGGGCGTTCCTCGGCGACCAGCGCCTGTCCCCCGAGGCCGTGCGCGATAACTGGGACAAGATCGCCGACCCCCAAGACCAGCACGCCTTCCAGAACGGCGGCGAGCAGACCGCCAAGGTGTTCCGCACCCTCCACGTGGGATGAGATCCGGCGCCCATTTTTCCTTGCGCCTGTTCGTGGGCGATGATGCATAAGTATATGCTTCACCAACAGCTTGACCAGATGTACCAGGCGCTTGCCGATCCGACCCGGCGGGGGATGGTGGAGCGGCTGAGCCGGGGGCCCGCCTCGGTGAGCGAGCTGGCAAGGCCTCTGCCCATGTCGCTCTCGGCGGTGGTGCAGCACCTGGCGGTGCTGGAGGCCAGCGGCCTGGTGCGGTCGCAGAAGGTGGGCCGGGTGCGGACCTGCCGAATCGAACCCGCGGCGCTGAGTCTCGCCGAACAATGGATCGCCGAGCGCCGCGCCAGCTGGCAGCGACGCCTGGATCGGCTGGGCGACTTCCTGGCGGCCACCGCCGATGACGAGCCGAAGGACAAGCCATGACCGCACGATCCGTCACCCACGCGACCTTCGTGATCGACCGCGTCTACGACGCCGCCCCCGCGCGGGTGTTCGCCGCCTTCGCCGATCCGCAGATCAAGGCCCGCTGGTCGTCCTGCCACGAGGACTGGGCCCGCCCCGAGGCGGACTTCCGTGTCGGCGGCTTCGAGCGCGGCGGCGGCGGCGACGCCGACGGGACCCGCTGGAGCAACGAGACGCTCTACCAGGACATCGTTCCCGACCAGCGGATCGTCTTTTCCTACGTGATGGACCGGAATGGCGTGCGCATCTCCGCCTCGCTCACCACCCTCGAGTTCCGCCCGCAGGGCACGGGCACGCGGTTGGTCCTTACCGAGATGGGCGCCTATCTCGACGGCCACGACAGCCCCGCCCAGCGCGAGCATGGAACCCGCGAGGGGCTGGACGTGCTCGCCGTGGAGCTTCGACGCCAGACCACGGACGCCTGACCTGAAGGAGACCGATCGATGAGCGACCGCTCCGTCACCCATGCGACCTTCGTCGATCCCATCGAGATCGTCGTCGACACGGAGTTCGAACGCCGCCAATGAACCCGCTCGCCTTCTCGCCCGAGCGGCTGGCGCGGCTGCGCAGCGTCCTGGCCGGCCATGTAGCGGACGGCGGCGTTCCGGGCCTGGTCGCCCTGGTCCACCGCCGCGGCGAAACCCATGTGGAAGCCCTGGGCGGGATGGCGCTCGACGGGCCGCCCATGCGCCGCGACGCCCTTTTCCGCATCGCCTCGATGAGCAAGCCGATCGCCGCCGCCGCGGCCATGGTCCTGGTGGAGGAGTGTCGGCTGCGCCTGGACGACCCCGTCGATCCTTGGCTGCCGGAACTGGCGAACCGTCGGGTCCTCCGCTCCGTGGCGAGCGCCCTGGACGACACCGTGCCCGCGAAGCGCGCGATCACGCTTCGCGACCTGCTCACCTTTCGCCTGGGCATGGGCGCGGTCCTGGCGCCGCCCGGGACCTATCCGATCCAGGCGGCGCAGGCGGCGGCCGGCCTCAGCCCGGGGCCGGACCCGTCTCCGCTCACGCCCGACGAGTGGATGGCCCGGTTGGGCGGCCTGCCGTTGCTGCACCAGCCCGGCGAGGCCTGGTCCTACCATACCGGCTCCGACGTCCTGGGCGTGCTGATCGCCCGCGCCAGCGGCCAGTCCCTGGGCGCATTCCTGAAGGCGCGGCTCTTCGATCCGCTCGGCATGCGCGACACCGGCTTCTCGGTTCCCGCAGCGAGCGTCGACCGCCTGGTGAGCTGCCACCGCGCCGATCCCGCCACCGGCGCGCTCGTGGCCTACGACGACCGCGCGACCAGCCGTTGGGCGCAGACGCCGGCTTTCGAGTCCGCCGGCGGCGGCCTCGTCTCCACCGCCCGCGACTACCTCGCCTTCCAGCGGATGATGCTCGACCGGGGAATGGGGCCGCACGGGCGCATCCTGTCGCGGGCCTCGGTGGCCCTGATGACCACCGACCAGCTCACGCCCGCCCAGAAGGCCGGGGCGGAGGCCTTCTTCGGCGACCACGCCGGCTGGGGCTTCGGCATGGCCGTGGTCACGGCTCGCGACAACGTCTTCAGCCCGGGCCGGTTCGGCTGGGACGGCGGCCTCGGGACCACGGCGCACGCGGACCCGGCCGAGGACCTGGCGGGGGTCCTGCTCACGACGCGGATGATGGATTCGCCGCAGCCGCCCAAGGTGTTCAGCGACTTCTGGACCCTGGCCTACGCCGCCATCGGGGATTAGCCGGCGCCCGCCCCTTCAGGCGAGGCGCTTCGCCATTTCGATGAAGGCCTTGGCCGCCGCGCTGTCCGGGGCCGTCGCGGTGACCGGGCGGCCCTCGTCGCAGGCTTCGCGCAGCGCCTGGTCCAGGGGGATCTCGGCCAGAAGGGGCACGCCCAGGCGGGCGGCCTCGGCCTTCGCGCCGCCCTGGCCGAAGATGTAGAGCGGCCGCCCGCTGGCGGGCTCGGTGAAGTAGGCCATGTTCTCCACCACCCCCAGGATCGGCGTGGCGGTCTTGCGGAACATGGCCGCGGCCCGGCGCGCGTCGATCAGGGCGATCTCCTGCGGCGTCGAGACGATCACCACCCCGTCCAGCTTCAGCTTCTGGACCATGGTCAGCTGGATATCGCCGGTGCCAGGCGGCATGTCGACCACCAGCACGTCGAGGGGCGCGGCCTCGGTTCCCCATCCCACGTCGTGGGTCATCTGGCGGGCGGCCGAGGAGGCCATCGGCCCACGCCAGATCATCGGGGCGGCCTCGTCCACCAGGAAGCCGATGGACATCACCTTCACCCCCCAGGCTTCCAGGGGCTTCAGCTTTTTCTCGGGCGTGAACTCCGGGTCGCCGTCGACCCCCATCATCTTCGGGGCCGAGGGCCCGTAGACGTCGACGTCCAGCAGGCCGGCGGACAGGCCCAGGCGCGCGAAGGCCACGGCCAGGTTCACCGCCACGGTGGACTTGCCCACCCCGCCCTTGCCGCTGGCGATGGCGATCACCTTCCGCACATGGGCTGGACGGTCCACGTCCGGAGGCGGGCTGGCCTGGGCCTGGGGATCGTCGCTCACCCGCGCGCCCTTGCGAACCCGGGTGACGCCCGGGCCCGGCGCCGCGGCGTCGGCCTCGGCGGTCAGCACCACCTGAGCCTTGCCGACGCCGGCCACGGCGGCCATCGCCCGCTCGGCGGCGTCGCGGATGTAGGCGTAACGCTCGATGTCGCGCCGCGGGACCTCCAGCATGAAGGCCGCGCGGTCGCCGCGGATGGTCAGGCCGCGCACCAGGCCGGCCGCCGCCAGGCCGCGTCCGGTGGCCGGATCGGTCACCTTGTCCAGCGCCGCCAGGATCGCTGCACGGTCGGGAGAGCCGGTCTCGTTCATGCGCCTTGCGATTCGTATGACTTGCTTTGGCCGTTAAGGGGTCTCATATCCGGGCGACAGCGCCGGTTTACAAGCCCACCCGGGGCCGACGACGCAGCCGCGCCGAGACAGCGAAGCCGAGACGCGACCCAAGGATGCCCTGGAACGACAACGCCAACCCTGGTCCCTGGGGCTCTCCGCCGCAGGGCGGCGACGACGACCGCCCGCCGGCCAAGCGGCCTGCGGGACCGAATCGCGGCGGCCCGCGGCGGCCCGAGGGGCCGGAGCTCAACGCCGCCTTCGAGCGCCTGGCGCGACGCCTGCGCGGGATCTTCGGCGGCGACGGCGGCCGCGGCGTGCGCCCCGGCGCGGTGGCGGCGGTGGTCGGGGCGGCCTTCGGCCTCTGGGCGCTTTCCGGATTCTACGTGGTCCAGCCCAACGAGGAGGCGGTGGTCACCACCTTCGGCGCCTATAGCCGCTCCGAGGCGCCGGGCCTGCGCTACCACCTGCCCATCCCGTTCGAACGGGCGGAGAAGGTGGCGGTGACCTCGCTCAACCGGGTCGACGTGGGCGGCGCGGCCGGCGCCGACATCCCGGAAGAGAGCCTGATGCTCACCGGCGACGAGAACATCATCGACCTGGACTTCAGCGTCACCTGGCGGGTCTCCGATCCCGCCCGCTACATCTTCACCCTGCGCGACCCCGAGGCCTCTGTGAAGGCGATGGCCGAGAGCGCCATGCGCGAGGTGATCGGCAAGACGCCGCTGCAGGCGATCCTGACCACCGGCCGCGGCCGGGTGCAGATCGAGACCGCCGAACTGATGCAGCGCACGCTCGACGCCTGGGGCGCCGGCGTGGTCGTCGTCGAGGTGCAGATCCGCACCGCCAACCCGCCGCAGGAGGTGGTCGCCGCCTTCCGCGACGTGCAGAGCGCCCAGCAGGACGCCGTCTCGGCGGTGAACGAAGCCAACACCTACCGCAACCGCGTCATCAACGAGGCCAAGGGCGATGCGGCCCGCACCACCCAGTCGGCGCTGGCCTATCGCGAGCAGTCGGTGCGCGAGGCGCTCGGCGGCGCGTCGCGCTTCAACCAGATCCTCACCGAATACCAGCGCGCGCCGGGCGTCACCCGCGACCGGCTCTACATCGAGACCATGCAGCGCGTGCTGGCCCGCTCCAACAAGGTGGTGGTGGACTCCAAGGGCGCCTCGGCGCCGATCATCCTGCCGCCCGATGTCTTCCGTCCCAGGACGGCGACGCCGCCGGCCGCCGGCCTCAACCCCGCCGCCGCGGTCCCCGAGCAACCCCAGGCGCCCCAGCCATGAACCGCCGCCTCGTCACCTGGGCGATCGCCGCCATCCTGGTGCTGATCCTGATCGGCAACACCCTGTTCATCGTCGAGCAGCGCGAACAGGCCGTCATCACCCGGTTCGGCGAGCCGGTCCGCGTGCTCAACCCGCCGAACCGGCCGGATCCGGGGCTGCACATGAAGGTGCCGTTCCTCGACCACATCATCCGGCTCGACAAGCGCAACCTGACGCTGGAGTCGGACCAGGAGGAGATCATCGCCTCCGACCAGGAGCGGCTGGTGGTGGACGCCTTCATCCGCTACCGCATCGCCAACCCGCTGCAATACTACCGCACCCTGCGCGACGAGCGCAGCGCCGGGCCGCTGATCGAGCGGCTGGTGAATTCCTCGCTGCGCCAGGTGCTGGGCTCGGCCACCTCCGCCGAGATCATCTCGGGCCGCCGCGGCGCGCTGATGCAGCAGGCCAAGGCCGACGTGGCCCGCCGGGCCGGCGTCGCGCGGTTCGGGATCGAGGTCATCGACCTGCGGATGAAGCGCGCCGACCTGCCCGCCGCCAACCAGCCGACGGTCTACCGCCGCATGCAGACCTCCCGCCAGCAGGAGGCGGCCCAGATCCGCGCCGTCGGCGAACAGCAGAAGCGCGAGATCATCGCCGGCGCCGACAAGGAGGTGGCGATCACCCTCGCCACCGCCACCGAGACCGCCGAGGCCACCCGCGGCGAGGGCGACGCCCAGCGCACGCGCATCTTCGCCCAGAGCTATGGCCGCGATCCCAGCTTCGCCGCCTTCTACCGCTCCATGGAGGCCTATGAGGCCGCCCTCGGCCAGGGCGACACCACCCTGGTGCTCTCCCCCGACAGCGCCTTCTTCCGCTACTTCGAGCGCGGGCCGACCGGGAAGTAAGGTCCCTCCCCCCCGATCCCCGGTGGAGAGGAGCTAGCCCGGCCGCCCCGCCAGCAGCTCCCTCACCTCGTGCAGGTCGCGGGCGATGCGGACGCAGAGGGTGCGCATCTCCTCGGTGGGGTCGAGCATGTCCGGCACCATGATGGTCATCATGCCGGCCGCGGCGGCGGCGCGCACGCCGTTGTGGCTGTCCTCCAGGGCCAGGCAGTGCTCGGGGGCGACGCCCAGGGCCTCGGCCGCCTTCAGGAAGGGCTCGGGATGCGGCTTGCCCTGGGTCTGGACGTCGCGGGTGATGAGCGCGTGGAAGCGGTCCACCAGGTTGTGCGGCCCCAGGCTGTGACGCACCGCGACCAGGCTGGACGACGTGGCGATGGCGCGGGGCAGGTTCACCGCATCGAGATGGTCGAGGATCTCCACCGCGCCGGCCTTCAGCGCAATCCCGGCGTCGAGGGCCTCATGGAAATGCCGGCTGATCCCGGCCGCCCAGGCGTCGAGGTCGAAGCCTGCGCCGAAGTGCTCCTGCAGGATCCGTTCGCTCGCCGCGGGTTGCAGCCCCACCATCCGCTGGAAGGTTCCGAGCGGCATCTCGCGCCCCAAGCCGCCGGCCGTGCGCTGCATGGCCTGGAACACCACCTGTTCGGTGTCGACCAAGAGCCCGTCCATGTCGAAGACCACGGCGCGGACCTGGCGGGGCAGGCTCATCAGTCCGTCACGAACTCGTCGGCCCGGTAGCCCTGGAAGTAGAGCACCGCGGTGAGGTCGGCGTGGTCCACCGCGCAGTCGGCCTCGGCGGCGACGATCGGCTTGGCGCGGTAGGCGACGCCGAGGCCCGCGGCGCCGATCATCGCCAGGTCGTTGGCGCCGTCACCGATGGCGAGGGTCTCGGAGAGCCGCGCGCCAAGGCCGGCCGCCTCCTCGGTGAGCGCCGCGAGCTTGGCCTCGCGCCCCAGGATCGGCTCCCCCACCGTGCCGGTCAGCTCGCCGTCGGCTTCGTTCAGGGTGTTGGCGCGGTTGGCATGGAAACCCGCAGCCTCGGCGATCCGGGAGGTGAAGTAGGTGAAGCCGCCCGAGACCAGCACGCAGCGCACGCCGTTCGCGGCCATGGTGCGCACCAGCGTCCGCGCGCCGGGGTTCAGGCGCACCCGCTCGGCGTAGGCCTTCTGCAGCGCCTCCAGGCCAAGGCCCTTCAGCATCGCCACCCGCTCGCGGAGCGCGCCTTCGAAGGCGATCTCGCCGCGCATGGCGCGTTCGGTGATCGCCGAAATCTCGGCCTTCAGGCCCGCGAAGTCCGCGAGTTCGTCCAGGCACTCGCAGCCGATGATGGTGGAGTCCATGTCGGCCACGAACAACCGCTTCTTCCGCCCGTTCCAGGGCTGGACGCAGACGTCGATGGGAAGTTCGGCAAGCGTGCCGCGGGCGACGCGGCGCGGGCCGTCCAGTTCCGGCGCCTCCAGCAGGAGGTCGAGGGCGCCCGGCCCCAGGGGCCGGGGCTCCTTGACGCGCGCCTGCGCGCCTGCGAGCGCTTCGAGGAGGCCCGGCAGCACCTTCTGGGGCGCGCCGGGGTCCGGGCTGACGAGAGTGAGAGCAAGCTGCATGGAGCCCCGCATCTGGCTGATCGCCGGGCCCACCGCAAGCGGCAAGTCGGCCCTGGCGCTGCGGCTGGCGGAGCGCGAGGGCGGCGAGATCGTCAACGCCGACGCCCTGCAGCTGTACGCCGGCCTGCGCATCCTGAGCGCCCGGCCGAGCGCCGATGAAGAGGCGCGCGCGCCGCACCACCTGTTCGGCGTCGCCGATCCCGCCGACGGCTGGTCGACCGGCCGCTGGCTACGGGCGGCGATGGCCGCGCTCGACGAAATCGCACGAAGAGGCCGGCCGGCGATCGTAGTCGGCGGCACGGGGCTCTACTTCCACGCCCTGACCCGCGGCCTGGCCGACATCCCGCCCGTCCCCGCCGCCGTCCGCGCCGAGACGGCCGCCGGCTACGAGGCCCTGGGAGAGGCGGCGTTCCGCGCCCGGCTCGCCGCCGCCGACCCCGCCGCGGCGGCGCGTATCACGCCAGGCGACCGGCAGCGGCTGAGCCGGGCCTGGGAAGTGTTCGCGGCCAGCGGTGTCGCGCTCAGCGACTGGCAGGCGCGGACCCGCCCGGCGCTGGCGGCCGGCGCCTGGCGCGCCGTCGTCCTCGAACCCCCGCGCAAGGCGCTCTACGCCCGCTGCGACGCCCGGCTGGAGGCGATGGTCCGCCAGGGCGCGCTGGACGAGGTCGCCGCCCTGGTCGCCCGCGGGCTCGATCCCGCCCTCCCCGCCATGAAGGCGGTCGGCCTGCGCGAGCTGGCCGCCCACGTCCGCGGCGAGACCGGGCTGGCGCAAGCGCTGGCCGCCGCCCAGCTCGCCACCCGCCACTACGCCAAGCGCCAGCTGACCTGGCTGCGCAACCAGGTCCCCGACTGGCCGCGGCTTCACAGCAGCGACGAGGACATGGTTTAAGACCGGACTGGCGAGGAGGTGCAGATGACCGTCGCGATCCGGCCGATAGCCGCTGAGGACGCCGAAGCCTGCGGAACGGTTTGCTACGAGGCGTTCGCCGCCATCGCCAACGCGCACAACTTTCCACCGGATTTCCCCTCGCCCGACGTCGCCGTCGGCCTGATGCAGATGATGATCGGCCACCCGGAGGTGTTCGGGGTGGCGGCGGAGGTCGACGGCCGCCTGGTGGGCAGCAACTTCCTCTGGGAGCAGTCCTCGATCGCGGGCGTCGGCCCGATCACCATCGACCCCAAGGCGCAGAACGCGGGCGTCGGCCGGCGGCTGATGCAGGCGGTGATCGATCGCGCCGATGCGAACGGCCGGGCCGGCGTGCGGCTGGTCCAGGCCGCCTATCACGGCCGCTCGCTCAGCCTCTACACCCGGCTGGGCTTCGACCCGCGCGAGCCGCTGGCTCTGCTCCAGGGGCCGGTGATCGGCAAGCAGGTCCCCGGCGCGGTCGTGCGCCCGGCCGGGAGCGCCGATGCGGAAGCCTGCGACGCCGTCTGCCGCGCCGTGCACGGTCACGACCGTCGCGGCGAGGTGCGCGACGCCCTCGCGCAGGGGACCGCGCGCCTCGTGGAACGCGAGGGTCGGGTCACCGGCTATTCGACGGCGGTCGGCTTCTTCGGCCACGCGGTGGGCGAGACGAACGAGGACCTGAAGGCGCTGATCGCCGCGGCGGCGGACTTCCAGGGCCCCGGGCTGCTGATGCCGATGCGCAACGCCGAGGTGTTCCGCTGGTGCCTGGAAGAGGGCCTGCGGGTCGTGCAGCCCATGACTCTGATGAGCCGCGGCGCCTATCAGGAACCCAAGGGCGCCTTCCTGCCGTCGATCCTCTTCTGAACGGCCCCGCAGAGCGCAGCGCGAGCGACGGCGCGGGGCAGCTTCTTGCGCGCGCCGCCGGTTGACGGGGCGCCTCGCGCGTGTCACATCCTGAAATGTCCGAATTTGGAGAACGCACGTGCGCGTCCTGCTCGTACTCGTAAGGCGACCGTCCCGGGTCTGAACATCGTTCAGACCTCGCACGGTCGCTTGCGCCAGGCCCCTCCGCGGGCCTTTTTTATTGCCCTCACTCCAGGCTTGAACCCATGACCGCCCACCAGACCATCGAAGCCGAAGCCCCGACCCAGACCATCACCGGCGCCGAGATGCTGATCCGCGCCCTGGTCGACCAGGGGGTGACGGACCTCTTCGGCTATCCCGGCGGGGCGGTGCTGCCGATCTACGACGCGCTGTTCGCCGAGCCGCGCCTGCGCCATGTGCTGGTCCGCCACGAACAGGGCGCGACCCACGCCGCCGAGGGCTACGCCCGTTCCACCGGCAAGCCGGGCGTCGTCCTGGTCACCTCCGGCCCCGGCGCGACCAACGCCGTCACCGGGATCGTCGACGCCCTGATGGATTCGATCCCCCTGGTGGTCATCACCGGCCAGGTGCCGACGCACCTGATCGGCACCGACGCCTTCCAGGAATGCGACACCATCGGCATCACACGGCCCTGCACCAAGCATAACTACCTGGTGAAGGACGTCGCAGAGCTGCCGCGCATCGTGCACGAGGCGTTCCACATCGCCACCAGCGGCCGGCCGGGGCCCGTGGTCATCGACATCCCCAAGGACATCCAGTTCGCCAAGGGGACCTATCGCGGCCCGACCGAGGTCTCGTTCGCCCACGACTACCATCCGCGCACCAAGGGCGAGGCGGGCAAGATCGCCGAGGCGGTGCAGATGATCGCCCAGGCGCGCCGGCCGGTGATCTATTCCGGCGGCGGCGTCATCAACGCCGGCCCCAGAGCCAGCGCCGCCCTGCGCCGGTTCGCCGAGATCACCGGCGCGCCGGTCACCTCGACCCTGATGGGCCTGGGCGCCTTCCCGGCCTCCGACCCCAAGTGGCTGGGGATGGTCGGCATGCACGGCTCGTTCGAGAGCAACAACGCCATGCACGATTGCGACGTGATGATCTGCGTCGGCGCGCGCTTCGACGACCGGGTCACTGGCCGCCTCGACGCCTTCTCCCCGGGCTCGCGCAAGATCCACATCGACATCGACCCCTCGTCCATCGGCAAGAACGTCCGCGCCGACGTGGGCATCGTCGGCGACGCCGGCTCGGTGCTGGAGGACCTGATCGAGGCCTGGACCGCGCGCAAGCTCACCGCCGACAAGGCGGCGCTGGCCGACTGGTGGAAGCAGATCGACGCCTGGCGGGCCCGCGACGGATTCGGCTACCGCAAGGACAAGGGGCTGATCCAGCCCCAGCACGCCATCCAGCGGCTCTACGCCCTGACCCGCGGCAAGGACGTCTACATCACCACCGAGGTCGGCCAGCATCAGATGTGGGCGGCGCAGTTCTTCCACTTCGAGGAGCCGAACCGCTGGATGACCTCCGGCGGCCTGGGCACCATGGGCTACGGCCTGCCGGCGGCGGTGGGCGTGCAGATCGCCCACCCCGACAGCCTGGTCATCGACATCGCCGGCGACGCCAGCGTGCAGATGACCATGCAGGAGATGTCGACGGCGGTGCAGTACGACCTGCCGATCAAGATCTTCATCCTCAACAACGAGTGGATGGGCATGGTCCGCCAATGGCAGCAGCTGCTGCACGGCGAGCGCTATTCCCATTCCTACTCGGCCAGCCTGCCCGACTTCGTGAAGCTGGCCGAGGCGTTCGGCGGCGTCGGCCTGCGCGCCGAGCACCCCGACGAGCTGGACGACAAGATCCTTGAGATGATCAACGTCCGGCGGCCGGTGATCTTCGACTGCCGGGTGGTCAAGGACGAGAACTGCTTCCCGATGATCCCCTCCGGCAAGGCCCACAACGAGATGATCATGGCCGAGCAGCAGGACCTGGGCTCGGTCATCGACGAGGCGGGCAAGAAGCTGGTGTGACTCCATCCACTCACCGCTCACCCCGGCGAAGGCCGGGGCCCAGATGAAACGCGACAAGCTCTCAGGCTGAACCTGGGTCCCGGCCTGCGCCGGGATGAGCGGAGTTTGAAACGGCTATCCACGGCGCAGCATGTCCCGCACCACGCCCGCCACCTTGGCCCTCGACCGCGCCGGCGTCGCCTACACGCTGGCGACCTACGACTACGACCCGAACGCCGAGCGGGTGGGGCTGCAGGCGGCGGAGGCGCTGGGCGTGCCGGCTTCGGAAGTCCTGAAGACCCTGATGGTCAAGGCGGACGGCAAGCCCGTCTGCGTGGTGCTCGCCTCCGACCGCGAGGTCAGCATGAAGCGCCTGGCCGCCGCCCTGGGCGCCAAGACCGCCGGGATGATGAAGCCCGCCGACGCCGAGCGCCTCACCGGCTACCGCGTGGGCGGCGTCAGCCCCTTCGGACAGAAGCGGCTGGTCCCGACGGTGGTCGACGCCGATGCGGCGGCGCTGCCCGAGGCGTTCGTCAACGCGGGCCAGCGCGGGCTGCAGGCCAGGCTCGCGCCCGCTGACTTGCTGCGCGTGCTGGGAGCCACGGTGGCGGCGGTGACCTAGGCGCGCTCCCTGGCCTCGGCCTCGGGCCGGACGTATGAGGCGATGGGCGCGAGGAAACACCGCATGAGCTACGCCACCACGGACGACGCGCGTTTCGACCTCTACGGCATGACCAGCCCGAACGTCCGCAAGGTCGCCCTGATGCTCGAGGAGCTGGAGACCCCCTACCGGCTGCATCAAGTGAAGGTGTTCCAGGGCGAACAGTTCACGCCGCGGTTCCGGGCGATGAACCCGCTGTCGAAGGTCCCGGTCCTGGTCGACCATGACCAGGGCGACGGCGGCTTTCCGGTGTTCGAGTCCGGGGCGATCCTGATCTATCTGGCCGAGACGTTCGGACGCTTCCTGCCCGCGGCGGGCGTGGCGCGCTACGAGACGCTGAAGTGGCTGTTCGCCCAGACGTCGAACGTCGGGCCCATGCTCGGCCAGTTCAACCACTTCCGGATGATGGGCGAGGCGAGCGCCCCGGCCGCCTATGCGCGCTACCGCAAGCTGAGCGCCCGGATCTACGCCCTGCTCGACGAGCGCCTGGCCGCGCATCCCTACCTCGCCGGCGAGGCCTATTCGATCGCCGACATCGCCACCTATCCCTGGGCCGCCTACGTCACGATCCACGAGATGGACTGGAGCGACTACCCGAACCTGGCGCGCTGGCGCGCCGAGATCGCCGAGCGTCCCGCCGCGCAGCGCGAGGTCGAGGTCAGGGTACGCCTGACCTACGCGGAGGCCGACGGCATCGAAGCGGCTTCCCAGGCCGACCTCGATCGGTTCTGGTGGCGCGACTGACAGAACAACAAAGGTGGAGGAAACCCATGCTGAGCGGAAAGAAGGTT
>Ga0207668_10001508_pt1 | contig 13600 bp, 14 predicted proteins | sample KBSS43metaG_FD_184323 | JGI IMG/M metagenome (GOLD analysis project Ga0207668, IMG submission 184323) | Switchgrass rhizosphere microbial communities from Kellogg Biological Station, Michigan, USA - KBS S4-3 metaG (SPAdes) (version 2) | ecosystem: Host-associated > Plants > Roots > Rhizosphere... | reverse complement strand
TTGCCGTACTCGTGGTCGGTCGGAAGCCTTAGGGCTTTCTCGTAGTCGTGCGCGCGCACGATGCACAGCACCGGGCCGAAGATCTCGTCGGTGTAGATCGACATGTCCGTGGTGACGTGGTCGAAAAGCGTCGGCCCGATGAAGTAGCCGCCTTCGAGGCTGGCGTCGTCGAAGGTGAGGTCGTCACTGGCGCGTTCCCGGCCGTCGATGACGGCTTCGGCTCCCGCTTCGATGCCCTGACCGATGTAGTCCTTCACCCGGGCCAGGGCCGCGCCGGTGACCAACGGGCCATAGTCGGCCTTCGGGTCCAGGCTGTGGCCGACGCGGAGCTCGTTGACGCGCTCGACGAGCCTGGCGCGCAACCTGTTTGCCGTGTCTTCGCCGACCGGCACCGCAACGCTGATGGCCATGCAGCGCTCGCCCGCGCTGCCGTAGCCCGCGCCGATCAGGGCGTCGACGGCCTGGTCGAGGTCGGCGTCGGGCATCACGATCATGTGGTTCTTGGCGCCGCCGAAGCACTGCGCACGCTTACCGTTCGCGGCGGCGGTCGAGTAGATGTACTGCGCGATGTCGGAGCTGCCGACGAAGCCGACGGCCTGAATGTCGGGGTGATGCAGGATGGCGTCGACGGCCTCCTTGTCACCCTGCACGACCTGGAACACGCCAGGCGGCAGGCCGGCTTCGAGGAAGAGCTCGGCGAGCCGCACCGGGACCGACGGGTCGCGCTCGGAGGGCTTGAGGATGAAGGCGTTGCCGCACGCCAGCGCGGGGCCGGCCTTCCACAGCGGGATCATGGCGGGGAAGTTGAACGGCGTGATGCCCGCGACCACGCCGAGCGGCTGGCGCATCGAGTAGACGTCGATGCCGCCGCCCGCACCCTCGGTGTACTCGCCCTTGAGCAGGTGCGGGATGCCGATGGCGAACTCGATGACCTCGACGCCGCGCTGGATGTCGCCCTTGGAGTCGGCGACGGTCTTGCCGTGTTCCAGCGAGAGCAGTTCGGCGAGTTCGTCGGAGTTCTGGTTGACCAGGTCGACGAACTTCATCATCACGCGCGCGCGGCGCTGCGGATTCCAGGCCGCCCAGTCCTTCTGCGCCTCGACCGCGACCGCCACCGCGGCATCGACGTCGGCCTTCGAACCGAGCACCACCTGGGCCTGCACCTCGCCGGTGCTGGGGTTGAGCACGTCGGCCGTGCGAGTGGACGTGCCGTTGGTGCGCTTGCCGCCGATGAAATGCGGAATCTGTGTGGTCATGATGTGTCCTCTCGCCCTAGATACTTGCATATCCTAGTAATGAGGGGGATGGCTTGGCAAGGTCTCGAGCTGGGGATCCCTCGGACCCGGCGTAAGCCCCGCTCCGAAAAGGCGAGCGGCTCAGCCTGCGCACCGGCAAGCTTGGCGTCATGTATGCGCCGCGATCGCTCGCCGGTGCGGATGGCCGGGTCTTCGTCAGGCAGCAGGCGCGCTTACTGCGGATCTATCTGGGCGCCACGACGTTTCTGTACTTGTACGGGGTCACGTTCACGGTGATCCCGATACGCCCGGACCTACCCCTCGCCAATCCCGCTGGCGGGATCGTCGCCATCGTTCTCGGCGTGCTCGCACTGGCTCATCTCGCCGTCGGTCCCCGCACTCTCACGCCCGCGATCTTCGCGGCGATCGCCGCCAATCCGATCGTGATGGCATTCCACGTCACGATGACCGCCGAGTATGTCTGCCTTATCGCGTCGATGTTCCTCGCGATGTATCTGCGCGCGTTCTATCCGCCCAAGCGGGCGTGGGTCCTCATCGCGATCCTGACCACTGCGACGGTGGCAGCGGTGGCCATCGCGCCCGCGCCGAAGGTGGGTTTCATCACCTATCTCATCATCGGCGTCGCGATCGTGGGGGCGGCAGAATCGTTCGGGCTAGTGATGCGAGCCTTACTGGAAGCTGCCTGCACGGACCCGATGACGGGTCTGCTGAATCGCGCCGGCTGGGAGATTGCCACCGCCGAGCTATTGGCTCGTCGCAGCTCCGAGACCGGCACCGTCACGGTGGTCGTGCTAGACATCGACAATCTCAAGCACCTCAATGACACGTACGGTCATGATGCCGGAGACCAGCGCATCACTGAATACGCAAAGCTCTGGCGCCGGGCCGCACCTGCTCGTGCGATCCTGGCCCGGCTGGGTGGTGACGAGTTCGCGGCATGCATCGCGGCACGGGAACCTGCGGTCGCCGACCATTTCCTCGCCAAGATCCGGGTGCAGACGCCCGGCGTCAGCTTCGGCGCTGCGACGGCACCTTCGGTCAACGCCGTGATGGCACAGATGCTTTCACAAGCGGATGCCGCGCTGTATGCAAGCAGGGGCAAACCCCTTCGCGAGGAATCTCAACCGCCGCCGGCGACGGGCGATTGATCCCACGTTGACAGCTACCCGCCGACGCGCGTTCGTGTCGGCGTAACCGCCTTCGCACCTACGAGCGACGACGCTGTGGCCCATGAGCCAATCGGGTACTGCCGTGGCGAGCGTTTCGGCCCACCCCGGCCTGCGTGCGGCCGAGGAACAGCTCCACTTCTCCGGGCGGTTTCCGTTCGGCATCGATCAATGGGCCTACGTGCCCTTCGACGTGCCGCCGGGGACTCGACGGATCTCGGTGACCACGACACATGGTCGGTTCTCGCTGTTCGGGGTGGCGCTCAACGTCCTCGATCTCGGAATGTTCGGCCCGGCGGGCCACGATTGCGCCGAGGGTTTCCGCGGCTGGTCTGGAGGCGCCAGGGACGAATTCACGTTGTCCGCCGCGGATGCGACACCGGGCTACCTACCAGGTCCCATCGACGCAGGCCGCTGGGAATTGGCGTTGGGCCCGGTGGTGCTGAACCCGTTGGGTATGTCGTGGGAGGCGCACGTCACCCTCGAACGCGGCGTCGCGCTGCCGGAACCAACTCCCTCGCCGGTCAGGGCGGTCGTGCACGATCACGGAAACGGTTGGTACCGCGGCGATCTGCACCTGCACACGGTTCATTCCGACGGCACGTACCGGCCCGAAGAGCTAGCTGCCGTGGCACGTTCCGCGGGGCTTGACTTCATCGTCTCCACCGAGCACAACACCAACTCCGCCAACGAGATCTGGAGCGCCGTTCGCACCGAAGGGCTGCTCGTGGTGGCAGGCGAGGAGGTCACCACGCGGCATGGGCACTGGCTCGCCGTCGGGCTGTCGCCGCACGTGTGGGTCGACTGGCGCTACGTGCCCCGAGACGATGCATTCGCGGCCCACGCCGCTGGAGTGCGAGCCGGCGGGGGGATGGTGATCGCCGCGCACCCAGCGGCTCCGCTGCCCGGCTCGGCATGGGAGTTCGGCTATGAGCGTGTGGACGCGCTCGAGGTGTGGAATGGGTTGTGGACCCCCGACGACGAAGTCGCCCTGCGGATCTGGCACCGCCTGCTGACCCAGGGCAGGCGGGTCGCAGCGGTCGGCGGCAGCGACTCCCACGGCCCGCGTCAACGGGTGGCTCGCCCGCACACCGTCGTCCACGCATCGGAGCTGTCGACGCTGGCGCTCATCGAATCGCTACGCGGCGGACGGTGCTACCTCGCCGAGTCCGCAGCCGTGACGATGACGTTGACGGCCGTGTGCAGCGCCGACCCGACCGCCGCCGTCGGGCCTGGAGAAGCTCTTCCCGTGCCGCCAGGCGCCACCGTCACCGTGAGCGCCGAGGTCTCGGGCGCACCGGGCGCGGTGCTGACCCTTATCACTACCGCCGGGTGCGTCGCCCGAACCGCCGTCGATGCGTCCGGCGCGGCGTCATTGCGGTGGACCACCGCTGACGGCGGCTTCGCCCGGGTAGAGGTCCGGCGCCGTAGCCGAGCGGGCACCTCGGCGATGGTGGCCCTGTCGAATCCGGTGTGGTTCAGCCCTGCAGACGGAGCTCGGCGATGAACTCTCGCGCTTCGTCCCACGTCGGCAAGAGTCCGGCGGCCAGGACCTCGGCCAGCGTGGGTGCCGCGGCGTCGCGGTCGGACAGCCTCGGTGCCTGAACTGGCCACTCGATGCCGAGCGCAGGGTCGAGCGCGCTGATGGTGTGCTCGCGGTCGGGGGCATAACCCGCCGAACACAGGTAGGACACCGTCGAATCATCCTGCAGGGCAAGGAAACTGTGCGCCAGACCGTCCGGCAAGTGGACCGTGCGGCGAGCCACGTCGTCCAGCAACACCGAATCCCATTGCCCGGATGTCGGCGACCCCACCCGGATGTCGACGACGACGTCGAACACCGATCCGCGCAGGGCACGTCACCTACTTGGCCTGGCTCGGGGGCAGCTGCGCGAAGTGCAGCCCGCGCAGCACGCCTGACGCCGACACCGACACCTTGGCCTGGTGTAGGTCGAGATCGTCCGGCAGGCCTACCTAGGCCGTCCGCGTGTGTTCACGAGGATGATGTTCGCCGCGATCCGCAATGAGTACCTGCCCGCGGTGGGCCAGCCCGACGAAGCAGCGTTCATCAACGCACCCGACAGCGAAGCCGGATGGCGCCACGTCTTGGTCGGGCGCAGGTGATCACCGAGCGCCTAAGCAGCTGGGGTACCCGATTGGCCAGATTGAGGTAGCGCTCTACCCCAGGCACATACCGGCGCGCTCCTGATACTGAGCGCTAGTGAGATCGGCGGGTCGCTCACGTAGGGGCGGCCATGTCGTTCACCAAACAAGAATGGGGGCAGCACATGTGTTACACGAAGTTCACGGTGGCGGTGGCCGCCGCGGGGGCAGGGGTCATCTGCCTCGCGCCCGCCGCCGCCGCCGAAGAAACTGCACCGGAGCCCGGCGCCGCCACCGTGCCAGGAGCGGTCGGCGTTGAGCCGTGCTTCCGGGTCCGCGGAATCATTCCGTGCGTCCGGGTTGGCGTGCCAGTCGTGCCAGAAGGGCGCATCCTCGAGCCGTGCTTCCGGGTGGGCGACACGAATCCCCCCGAACCCGTCCGCGCCAGCGGTGAGTCCGCTGCGGTCAGCTGACCTGGCGTCGGCGTTCGCCGCGTCCGCCGCGGTCCTGGACGGCGCGTCGGGCGCCGATGCGGTGCGTGCGCGTCAGGCCGCGCACGCCATGAGTGCCGCGCTGGCCGCGGCCCCGGGAGCCGACCCCGGCACCGTGGCCGACGCGTGCGGCGTCGACCGTGATGGGCTGGCCGACGCGCTCAGCCACGCGGCCGACCACGTCGCCGACTTCGGCCCGCTGGCGGCGCTCGCCGGCCACCTGCACCCGGCTGGCTGGTGGTGGACCGAGCCACTGCGGATCTTCGACGACGGGCTGCTCGACGCGCTGCGGGCCGAGGCCGCACCAGGGGTGACCACGGAGGAGGCGCCAGTGCTGGCCGCGCTGTGCGCTTCCGACGTGGTGGCCGACGCGGCCGGCCGGGCGGCCGGGCGGGCTTTGGTTCCGGCGCTGGCGGCGGCCTACCAGTTCGACGAGGAGCTACCGGTCCACCTCGACCGCGAGCCGTTTTCGTTCGTGCTGCACGTCGTGCTCGAGCACCGCTGTCACGACGGTGCGCAAGCCGCCCGGCTGCGGGTGCTCGGGCCCGCGGGTGAGGAGTGGCTTTCGCCCGGTGTGGGCGAGGGCCTGGTGCTGGCCGGCCGGGGCACTTTGCACTGCTGGGAGCCCCTCGCCGATGGTGAGCACCGCACCATGATCGCCATCGGCCTCACGCCCGGCTAGCCACCGTCATCGTTGGCGGCGCAGGTCGTCGACGAACGCCTGCGTATCGGACCAGCTCGGCAACAACCCCGCAGCCTGCACTTCGGCAAGGCTACGCGCCGCGGCGTCGCGCTCGGACAGTATCGGCGCAGACAGTGGCCACTCGATGCCGAGCGCGGGGTCGGTGGCGCAGATGGTGTGTTCGCGCTCGGGCGCATAACCCGCCGAACACAGGTAGGACACCGTCGAATCATCCTGCAATGCAAGGAAACCGTGCGCCAACCCCTCGGACAGATAGACCGACCGATGGTCGACGTCGTCGAGCAGTACCGAATCCCATTGCCCGAACGTCGGTGACCCCACCCGGATGTCGACGACGACGTCGAACACCGACCCGCGTAGGCACGTCACGTACTTGGCCTGACTCGGCGGCAGCTGCGCGAAGTGCAGTCCACGCAGCACGCCCGCCGCCGAGACCGATACGTTGGCCTGGCGAAGGTCCAGCCGGTGTCCGGTCATCGTGGTGAACTCACCGTCGGCGAACCACTCGTAGAAGACCCCGCGGGGATCGGCGTGCACCGTAGGCACGAGCTCCCATGCGCCAGGGACCGATAGTTCGCGCACGGTCACTGGCCACGCTCCGCATACGCCGCCTCGACGTCGTCCTTCAAAGGGCGCCACCATGATTCGTTGGCCCGGTACCAGTCGATGGTGGCCGCCAGCCCGGCCTCGAAATCGGTGTGCGTTGGCGCCCAACCTAATTCGTCGCGCAACAGCGACGGGTCGATGGCGTAGCGCAGATCGTGTCCAGCGCGATCGAGCACGTGGTCGAAGTCGTCGGGATCGCGGTCCATCAGCCGGAGCAGGGTGCGCATGACGGTCAGGTTGTCGCGTTCGCCGTCGGCGCCGATCAGATACGTCTGACCGATCCGCCCGTCGGACAGCACCCGCCACACCGCGCTGTTGTGGTCGTCGACGTGGATCCAGTCGCGCACGTTGGCGCCCGTTCCGTACAGCTTGGGCCGCAGCCCGCACAGCACATTGGTGATCTGGCGCGGGATGAACTTCTCGACGTGCTGGTAGGGCCCATAGTTGTTGGAGCAGTTCGAGATCGTCGCGCGTACCCCGTACGACCGCACCCACGAACGCACCAGCAGGTCGGCCGCGGCCTTGGTCGACGAGTACGGGCTCGACGGGTTGTACGGCGTGACGTCGGTGAAGCGTTGCGAATCGTCCAGCGCGAGGTCGCCGTACACCTCGTCGGTGGACACGTGATGCAGTCGCACGCCGCTGCGGCGGACGGCTTCGAGCACGGTGTACGTGCCAATCACGTTGGTACGCAAGAACGGTTCGGGATCGGCGAGCGCATTGTCGACGTGCGTCTCGGCGGCGAAGTGCACGACGGCGTCGGACTCCGCGACGAGCTCGCCCACCAACTCGGCGTCGGTCACGTCGCCCTGAACGAGTCGGATGGCGCCGTCGACCGGCACCAGCGACTCCCTGCTGCCCGCATACGTCAACGCATCGAGCACCGTCACCGCCACCAGCGGGTGCTCGCGCACCGCGCCGTGGACGAAGTTGGCGCCAATGAATCCGGCGCCCCCGGTGACCAGCAACCGCATGGTCAAAACACTAGCGGGTCAGCCCTTCAGGCCCAGCGGCCCCGCCAGCTCGGTGAGTGTCGGCACCAGCTTGTCCCACCCGCCGAGCACCTGAATCGCGACGTGGTCGGCGCCGGCGGCGAGGTGCTCGGTCAGCCGCGCGGCAACATCCTCGGGCGTGCCGTGCGCGACCACCGCGTCGATCAGCTTGTCGCTGCCCGGCTTCGCGATGTCGTCGTCGGTGAAGCCCAGGCGCTTCCAGTTGTTCAGGTAGTTGGACAGGTTCAGGTAGAAGTCGACCGTGTCGCGCCCGATCTTGCGCGCCGCCTCGGCGTCGGTGGTCAACACGACCTTGTGCTCCGGCGCCAGATACACCGCGTTGCCGATGAGCTCGCGTGCCTGCGCCGTGTGCTCCGGCGTGGTGAGATACGGATGGGCGCCCGCGCTGCGTGAGGCCGACAGCTTGAGCACCTTGGGCCCCAGCGCCGCGACCACCATCCGGCTGGTCGGCACCTTCGCGGCGTCGAGCACGTCGAGGTATTCGACCAGCACGTCGTAGGGCTTGCGGTACTCCTCGGTGTGCTCGGGATGCCCGATGCCGATGCCAAGCAGGAACCGGCCCGGATGCGCACTCTCGACGCGGTGGTAGGCCTCGGCGACTTCTTCCGCCTTCACCGTCCAGACGTTGATGATGCCGGTGGCCACCTGCAGCGTCTCGGTGGCGTCCAAGATCGGGTCGACGTAGGAGAGATCGCCGGCAGGGGAGCCGCCGATCCACACCGCGCCGTAGCCCAGCTTCTCGATCTCCACGGCCTGGTCCGGTTTGGGTGCGCCGAAGGTCCACACCCCGAATCGGCCGAGTTCGGGCTTGAGGTTCACGGGGTCGGTCATGTGGATCCCTTCGAGAGAATCGGTCAGGTCGCCAACTCAGGTCACTACAGGCCGAGCGGGCCCGCGAGTTCGGCGAGCGCAGGCACCAGCTTGTCAGTACCCGTCAATACCTGAATTGGAACGTGGTTGGCGCCCGCGGTGAGGTGTTCGGTGAGCCGGGCCGCGATGGCGTCGGTGGTTCCGTACGCGACGACCGCATCGACCAGCGCGTCGCTGCCCGGCTTGGCGACATCGTCGTCGGTGAAGCCCAGCCGCTTCCAGTTGTTCACGTAGTTCGCGAGGTTCAGGTAGATCTCGAGCGCCTTGCGCCCGACGGCGCGCGCTTCCGCGGCATCGGTGGTTGGCACCACCTTGTGCTCGGGTGCGATGAAGGCGTCGGCCCCGATGAGCTCGCGCGCCTGTGCGGTGTGCTCCGGCGTGGTCAGGTAGGGGTGTGCGCCTGCGCTGCGGCGGGCCGACAGCTTGAGCACCTGCGGGCCGAGCGCTGCGACCACCCGGCGGTCCTTCGGCACGCCGTACTCGTCGAGCTTGTCGAGGTACTCGGCGAGGGCGTCGTAGGGCTTCTTGTACTCGGTGACCGCCTCGGGATGGCCGACGCCGATGCCGAGCAGGAACCGGCCGGGGTATGCCGTGTCGATCCGGTGATACGACTCGCTGACTGGGCCTGCCGCGGCGGACCAGATGTTGACGATGCCGGTGGCGAGCTGCAGCTTGTCCGTGGCGCCGAGGATCGGATCGATCCAGTCGAGTTCGGCGGGTGGCGAACCGCCAGCCCAGATGGCCCCGTAACCGAGGGCCTCGATGTCCTTCAGTTGCGCGGGGGTGAGCTGCGCGAACTGTGTGTAGAGGCCGAACACGCCGAACTTGCCGAGCTTGGGAGTCGTCATCCTTGCGACAACCCGATGCGCCGCCGCGACTATTCCGAACCGCTCAGTTTGATCAGAACTATTCCGCGCCCTCGGCGGGCGCCTCTTCCGGCTTGGGCGCCACCAACGGCAAGACGATGATGAAACGCGTGTCGCCGGGCTTCGACTCGACGCGGATGTTGCCGTGGTGCTTCTGCGCGACGATGCGCCACGCCAGGTCCAGGCCGAGGCCCGTGCCCTCGCCGAAGGCCTTGGTGGTGAAGAACGGCGTGAAGATGCGGTCGATGATGTCCGCCGGAATGCCGGGCCCGTCGTCGCAGATCTCGACCTTGATCGCGTCCTCCCCGACGGGACCGGTGCGAATGGTCAGCGTGCCGTGGCCGTCCATCGCCTGGATCGCATTGTCGATGATGTTGGTCCACACCTGGTTGAGATCGCCTGGGTAGCACTGTAATTCGGGAAGCGACATGTCGAGCTCCTTGACGAGCTTGACCGGCTTGTCCTTGCCCACTTTCTCGCCGAACATCATGATCGTGCTGCGCAGCAGCTCGTGGACGTTGGCGCTCTGATACGGCGCACGGTCCATCTGCGAGTACTGCTTGGCGCCGGCCAGCAGCGCGGAGATGCGACTGCTCGCCTCGGCGATCTCGTTCATGCGCTGCTCGGTGTCGATGGTGTACTTCAGCCAGCCGAGCGCGCCCTGCAACGACGCCGTCGCGTCGACCTCGTCGACCGACGCCAGGATCTTCTCGAGCCAGTCGGTGTCCAGTCCGGCTTCGACGAATGTCGGCGCGTAGTCCCAGGCGCCGACGATGTCGTGCGCCTCCAGCCAGTCGCCGATCGCGTCCTCGCGGTCCGATGACTCGAGCGCGGAGAGTTCCAGCGACTTGGACTTGGCCACCTGCTCGGCGACCTCGTCCTGAATGCTGACCAGGACCCGCAAGGCCGCGGGACTGAACTTGCCGTCGGCCAGCATCGCCAGCTTGTAGCGCATCTTGCCGACGGTCTCGCGCAGATCGGACACCGCGCGGGCGGTGGCGGCGGCGGGGTTGTTCAGTTGATGCGTCAGGCCGGCGGAAAGCTGGCCGAGCGCAAGCAGCTTCTCCCTCTGGTCGATGATCTGCCGCTGCCGCAGCCCGCCGACTTTGAGGCCCTCCAGAAGGTGGACCGCCATGGGCAGTTCGGTCTTGACGAACTCGCCGAACGCCGACGCGTCGAGCACGAAGAACTTGGACGGCTTTGTGACCCGCACCGAAGACTCGTAGACCTGAGGGACACCGTCGACGTAGGCGCTCCAGGCTCCGCAGTAGACGCCGCGCTGCGACGTCCGGCCGGTTTCGATGTCCGCGCCGCCGGAGCGCTTCGACATCACCAGTTCACCCTCGATGAGCACGTAGAAGCAGGTCGCCGCCTCGCCCTCGACACAAATCGGACCCGGCTCGTAGCGCTCAACGTGCCCGTGTACGCACAGTGACTGCAGCTGGCGGTCGGTCAGCTTCTCGAACAGGAACAGCGTCCGAAGTTCGTCGGGCAGGCACGTCTCGCCCATGGGTGGTCCTTTCTAAGCCTCGGCCAGGTAGCGGTGTACCAGCATCACTGCCATCGATCCTTCGCCGACGGCAGCTGCTACCCGCTTCGCGGATTCGGCACGCACGTCTCCTGCAACAAACACACCGGGCACACTTGTTTCCAAGTGGTGAGGCGGACGTTCCCGATTCCAGCCGCACACGTCCTTGAGGTCGGGCCCGGCGAGGATGAAGCCGTGGTCGTCCAGCGCCAGGTCGCCGTCGAGCCAATCGGTGCGCGGCGTCGCGCCGATGAAGCAGCACATCCGTCCGCAGGCGACCTGCTCGCGTGTCCCGGTGCGCCTGTCCTCCAACCAGAGCCCCGTCAGATGGCCGTCGTCACCGCACGTGTCGACCACTTCGGTGCAGGTCCGGACATGGATGTTCGGAACGCTCTCGATCTGCTCGATGAGGTAGTGCGACATCGACGCCTCCAGCGACGGCCCACGCACCAGCAAGGTCACCGACTTGGCGGTCTTCGACATGAACATCGCGGCCTGGCCCGCCGAATTGGCGCCGCCGACGATGTAGACGTCTTCGCCACGGCATTCCTCGGCATCCGAGACGGATGCGCCGTAGTAGACGCCGCGGCCGACGTAGTTGGAGCCGTTGGGATCCTCGGGATCGTTCCAGCAGCCCTCGACCCGCAGCTGCCGGTATTCGACTCCGGTCGCGAGGATCACGGAGCGCGCGCCGATGGTGCTGCCGTCCTCGAACTCGATGGTGGGTGCCGTCTCGCCGACGTGAAGCTTCACCACCTGCCGGGTGGTGATCACCTCGGCGCCGAATCGCTCGGCCTGCCTGCGTGCCGACGTAGTGAGGGTGGCGCCCGAAACGCCGTTCTCGAAGCCGAGGTAGTTCTCGATGCGCGAGCTGCGGCCCGCTTGCCCACCTGTGGTGGTGCGTTCGATGAGCACGGTGCCGAGCCCCTCCGACGCGCCGTACACGGCGGCGGCCAGACCAGCCGGCCCGCCGCCGATGACGGCGAGGTCGTACATCGGCAACGAGGGTTCGGTGGACAACCCGAGCATCTCGGCCAGCTGGCCGTCGCTCGGTTCGACCAGCGTCTGGCCCTTCTCGGTGATCACCACCGGAAGCCGCAGGCCGTCGAGCCCCGCGGCGTCGAGCAGCTGCATGCCCTTGGGCTCGTCGGCCATGAACGCGCGGAACGGGAACTGGTTGCGCGCCAGGAACTGACGCACCTCCCAGGACCGCGGATTCCAGCGGTGCCCGATGACTTTGGTGTAGGGGATGGCCCGGTCGCCGACGGCGTGCCAGTCCTCGAGCAGTTCGTCGATGACGGGGTAGAGCTTCTCCTCGGGCGGATCCCAGGGCTTCTGAAGGTATTTGTCCAGGTCGACGACGTTGATGGCGTCGATTGCGGCGTGGACGTCGGCGTAGGCCGTCAGCAGCACCCGGCGAGCGAGCGGGAACAGGTCCATCGCCTTCTCGAGGAACTCGATGCCGTTCATCTGGGGCATGCGGTAGTCGGCGACGAAGACGGCGACGGTCTCACCGCGCAGCTTCAGTTCCTTGATGGTCGCGAGCGCGTCGGGGCCGGACTCGGCTCGCACGATTCGGTACCGCGCGCCGTAGTGGCGGCGCAGGTCACGGGCGACGGCCCGCGACACGGCGGGGTCGTCGTCAACGGTGAGGATCACGGGGTTACGGGGCTGGGGCGCAGGTCCAGTCATCGGTTCTAATTATGCGCCGTTCGTCCAGCGGATATCGCGTCACGGGTTGTTGCTCTGAGCGAACGCCGGCTCGGGGGGCGGCGCCTCCTCCCGCGGTGCGCGAGTATCGCTCGTAAAGTGATGCGTGACCTGCCCTTGGCGGCGATTTTGGGTGGGCCCGCCAAGCGAGTACCATGGACCAACGGTGCGGCTTCCGCGCCGACTTTCTGCGTGCTTTGTCTCGGACCCTTGGGAATTCTCCCGATCCGGCTCACGTTTTTTAGTCGGATCGAAGGTTGCGCTGCAGCGGGCGCAAAACACATACGAAACCAAAAGCAAGGATCGCTACAAGAGTATGGCCAAGAAAGACGGTGCCATCGAGGTAGAGGGCCGCGTGGTCGAGCCTCTGCCCAATGCGATGTTTCGCATTGAGCTGGAGAACGGTCACAAGGTGCTCGCCCACATCAGCGGCAAGATGCGGCAGCACTACATCCGCATCCTGCCCGAGGACCGCGTCGTCGTGGAGCTGTCTCCATACGACCTGTCCCGGGGCCGCATCGTGTACCGGTACAAGTAACCCGCGTCCAACTCACGAACCACCTCTAGACCACGTGACGAGCGTTTGCGCGAGTCACACATGAAACCCAGAAGGATCGAACAGCCGTGAAGGTGAACCCGAGCGTCAAGCCGATCTGCGACAAGTGCAGGGTGATCCGCCGGCACGGGCGGGTCATGGTGATCTGCTCAGATCCGCGTCACAAGCAGCGGCAGGGCTGAGCACCAGCCAGTAGTACCCACAACTGAATGAAGACCTCCCAGTACCAGTGAGCGGATACGCCGCTTGCTACACGCCCGGCACGGAGGCCGGGCCCCGCGAGGGGAACGGACTGGGAACAGACCTCCGCAAAGAGAAGGAAACACTGCCTGATGGCACGCCTCATGGGCGTCGATCTCCCGCGTGACAAGCGCATGGAGATCGCGCTGACCTACATCTACGGCATCGGCCGTACCCGCTCCCAGGAGATCCTGGAAGGCACCGGCATCGACCGGGACCTGCGCACGAAGGACCTGACCGACGATCAGGTGGCTCAGCTGCGCGAGTACATCGAAGGCAATCTCAAGGTGGAGGGTGACCTGCGCCGCGAGGTGCAGGCCGATATTCGTCGCAAGATCGAGATCGGCTGCTACCAGGGTCTGCGGCACCGCCGCGGCCTGCCCGTGCGTGGCCAGCGCACCAAGACCAACGCGCGCACCCGCAAGGGCCCGAAGCGCACCATCGCCGGCAAGAAGAAGGCCAGGTAACCCAACATGCCACCAGCCAAGAAGG
>Ga0207668_10001505_pt1 | contig 13614 bp, 13 predicted proteins | sample KBSS43metaG_FD_184323 | JGI IMG/M metagenome (GOLD analysis project Ga0207668, IMG submission 184323) | Switchgrass rhizosphere microbial communities from Kellogg Biological Station, Michigan, USA - KBS S4-3 metaG (SPAdes) (version 2) | ecosystem: Host-associated > Plants > Roots > Rhizosphere... | reverse complement strand
CATCGCCGACGTGCCCACAGTCCTTCTTTCCGAAATCGACTTCTACAGCACGAACTCGCAACGCGTGCGCGCCATCATCGAACGTGGCCTCGGAGACCGGACGTGCACGGCCGACGAGATCGCAGCAAGTCTCGGCATCAGCCGCCAAACCCTGCGGCGCCGGTTACACGCAGAGGGCACATCGGTCAGTGCGATCCGAGACGACGTGCTCCGTGCGACGGCGCTGGACAGCCTGACTCAGGGCGGGGAAACAGTCTCGGCACTGGCGGCTCGACTCGGGTTCTCCGAGCCGAGTGCGTTCACGCGCGCGTTCCGGCGATGGACGGGCGTTTCGCCGACCAGTTTTGCGCACAACCACAATTCGTCGAAGAGCTTGGGCTAGTCGCCGCCCGTTGGATAAGAGGACTGACAGATGAACCGATGGCTTTCGATTCCATTGGCGACGGCCGCCGCTGCCGCTTTCACGTTCAGCCTCCCGGCCGCCGCTCAAGCATCACCCGACGGCGCCAGCGGCCAGTGCACCTGGATGCCGGTGGCGCCAACCGTCGTTACCGTGTCGGACGTCGAGATGGTGACCGCTTCACTGAAGCTTGGTCGATGCACCGTATTCGGTAACCCCAACTCCACGACGGTGTGTCTCAGTATCCAGGGTGAAGGCGCTGCCCCGAAGTGCGTGCAGTCGGCTACCCCGTACCCGGTGCAGGTCTACACGCCGTACCGGCCCGGAGCGACCTACGTGATGACGGCTCGCGGGTGCTTGACGATCTTTGAGGCGCCGCACCGGATCTGCCAGTCCTACGGCCCGACCAACTACACGCTATAGAACGCGATCCGCTAGATCGGCTCGAAACCCGAGAGCAGCCAACGGTCGCCGACCTTGTCCATCGTGACGCGAACGCTGGACTGCAAATCCGTCGGCGGCGTCGAACCCACCGTGGTGGTCTGATCCACGAACAACAGCACGACGGCGCGCTCCGATGTCGCCGAGACTGTCGCAGCGGTCGACACATGGGCGGCAGCCAAGATGTGTTTCTCCCGGGCACCGGGTATCACCACGTTCGTGATCAAGTCCCGGTACTGATTCTTGAACGAACCCGTCATCTGCTCCGAAGCGGCGTCGAGTTCTTCCTGAGCGGTTTCTGGTCGGTACGACAAGAGCGCGACCGTCGCGTCCTTCGCCGCTTGGAGCGCTTCGGAACGTGCGAGGTCGGCGGCGCGGGCGGCCGCGTGCTCCCATTTCAAATAGGCGGCGCCGAGCGTCGCTGCGAGCAGCAGGGCCGGAAGCACAGCGAAGACGGCGATCCGCGCCCAGCCGGTCCGCCGTCTGCCAGATTTCGTCGCCTGCGGGTCGTCGGCCTTCTGCGAGATGTCGTCGCCGTCGGCGGCCGAGCCGTCGATCTCCGGCCCTCCGGACTCAGACCGGGAGTTTTTCTTTCTGAACCGCATCGCTGTCATGTCCCTTCAGCGAATCGAAGTTGAGTGTCAAACAAACGCGACATTCGAGATCTTGATGTCACTTCCGTTGACCTTCTGCAACGAGATGCGCATGCGCCATTGCTTTGGCTGCGCGTCCGGTTGCTCGGGCATGGTGGTCTTGACCGAGGCGACGACGATGACTTGCGCCTCGTCGCCCGATGTCGACTCCAGGGCCGACTCGATGATGGTGCCGACCGATGTCGACTTGACCTGTTTGACCACTGCGACGAACGGCTGCGACCGCTGCGAGAAGTCGGCCTGGAATGTGCCGGTCGCGGAATCGACGATGCGCCGCACATCCGCGTCGGCTTCCTGCCAGTCGATGGTGGTCAAATTCAGTGCACCCTGGCGCGCCGTCTGGACGAACATTTCGTGTTGGGCCTGATCGTGGTGCTCTTGGTGCACCTCGTAGCCCAGCCAACCGAGGAGCCCGGCGAGCGCGATGAACGCCGCTGATCCGACGATGGCCCCGAGTCGAGTGGGTGACGGCGCGCGCGACGACGGAGCCGCCGGCGTGGCGATCTCGGCGGCGACTTCGTGTTCGGTCAGCCCGCCGGAGGCGGCATCAGCATGTCCTGCCACGATTTCTCCTTGTCGGTGGACGCGAGGTCCGCCTGTGTGTAGGTCTTGCCGTCGGGGCCTACAAATTCCCCCGTTGCGGGGTCATATTCGGCGACGGCGATCGGCGGCAGTGACGGCGCCGCCGGCGGTGGCGCCGCGGAGGGCGCACCCGGCGGCAGCTGCGGGATGTCTTGGCCGGACAGGGTAGCGTTCGGATCGCCCTTCCAGTTGTCGCCCTCGTTGAGCGGCCGGTACTCCTCGTCGCTTTCACACATCGCAGCCGTGGGAGCACGTTTCCCGGGTCGCGTCTCGCACGGGTAGTTGCGCGCGCCCCGGACGTTGAACGGCGCGTCCTGAGGGACCCGGCAGTAGATATCGGCCTCCGGTCGGTCCGGCCAGTCTTCCGCCGCGGCGCTGCGCCGCTGCGACGCCGGCAGGTAGCCGGTGGTACACGGACGAGGGATGCCGAGGTTCAGGTTGAACGCCAGGAAGGCACCCTTGCGCTTGGTTCCCGCATTCGGGAGAAGCGGGCCTTGGAAGATCTCCACGCCGCGCGGTATCAGCATCAACACGGCCTCGAGGTTCGGCCGGTAGGTGATTGCGACTTCATTCACGGCGACGAGATTTGCGAGCAACACGGGCAACGTGGGTTGCAGCCGTTGGAAGAGGGCACGAGCCTCGTCGGCGGCGCCAGCCCCCTGCTGCAGCAGCCCGCGCACGGAGGCATCGTTGTCGCGCAATTGCGATGTCACACTCGACAGGTTGGATGCCCAGGCTTGGATAGAACCGGACGTGTTCGTCTGGCTGTCCAGGATCGGTTTCGCGCCGTCGATCAGCGCGATCTGCTCATCGAGAGTGGCGCGCGCGTCCTTCGCCAATTTGGTCGATCCGCCGATAAGCCTGGACAGGTCCGGTCCCAGACCCGCGAACGCCGTGTAGGACTCATCGACCACCGTCTCGAGGTTGTCCTTCGGAATCGCCTGCAGTCCGCGGTTGGTGGCGTCCAACAACGAGTTGATGTCGGGCGGAATGTAGGTGCGGTCCGCGGGAATGACGTCACCGTCCTTCAGCGACGGCCCCTCCCCGCTCTGCGGAAGCAGCTGCACGTACTGCTCCCCGATAGCGGACACGCTGTGGACTTCGGCCTTGAGGTCGGCGGGAATCGTGATGTCGGAGTTGAGTTCGAGCACCGCTTCGACGCCGTTGGGTGTCAACCGCACGTCGTCGACGCGGCCAACTTCGACACCGTTGTACGTGACGTTGCCGTTCGCGTACAGCCCGCCCGCCCCAGGCAGCAGCATGGTGACCTGGTAGCGGCCGATGCCCAGGAAGGCCGTCGGAATCCGCATGTACGACACGACCATGACGACGACCGACGTAATCGCTATTACCGCGAAGACCGCCAGCTGAATCTTGACCGCCCTTGTCAAGTGCATGTCACGGCCCCTGGTTGAACTGGTACGGCGCAACCAGCGGATTGCGTGCGGTATACGGACTTGGCATCTGGCCGATCGTGCGGCCCCATTGCAACTCCAGTTCGGTCAGTTCGCCCTCGAAGCGGGTGCCGGTGAACAGCCCGGCGTCCAACCGACTCAACGTGAGGTCAAAGACGGCCGAGAGATTGCCGTACTCACCGCGCATCCAGTTGGCAAGCGTGCTCTTGGGCCACGGGAACGTCGCGTAGTAGTCCAACGATTTCGTCAGTGCTGGCCCAGCGTCCGCCAGCGACTGCAGCACAGGACCAAGGTCGTGCAGTTCCTTGACGAGGTTCTCCTTCGTCTGGTTCACAGATTCTGCGGCCAGCGCTCCGAACTTTCCGATCTGGTCGACGGCATCGACCAGGTTTTGGCGTTCGTCCTTGAGCACTGTCACCGCTCGAGGAATCGTCTGCAGTGCCCGGTCAAGGACCGGCTTCTGCTCGGCGAACTGGCTCACCAGGTTGTTCAGGCTCTCGGTGGCGGCGATGATGTCGGCCTTTTGGTCGTTGAGGTAGAAGACGAACTTGTCCAGCTCGCCGATCAAGTGACGTAGATCCTCCTCCCGACCGCTGAATGCGGTGCTTAGCGCCGCGGTGATGTCTTGCACCTGGCCCAGCCCGCCACCGTTGAGGAGCAGGCTCACTGCGCTCAGCGTCTTCTCCGTCGACGGATAGGCGGCGCTCGACGAGAGGGGTATCAGCGAACCTTGTTTCAATTTGCCCACCGGCGGCACGTCGGCGGGCGCCGCCAACTCCACGTGCACCGAGCCGAGGAGGCTGGTCTGGCCGAGCTTGGCCGTAGCGTTGGCGGGCAGATCAGTACCGCCATCGAGACGCATACCGACGACGGCGTGCCACCCCTCGAGCTCGATGTCGGTGACGGTGCCGACGGTGACGTCATTGACACGAACCCGTGAATTGCGTTGCAAATTCTGGATATCCGGCATCTCTGCTCGGATCTCGAACGAACCTCCCCCACTACCTTTGGTCCCCGGCAGCGGAAACGTGTTGGCGCCCTGCCACTCTCGTGCGAATCCACACCCGGAAAGTAGGGACATCGCGACCGCGATGATCCCGACGAGGCTGGCACGCCGCGCAACTTCCGATCTCATTGCCCACCTCCGGGTGGCACCATCATTCCGGTGAGACCCTCGCTGGGATTGACCGGTATTGGAGTGGCCGGCTTGTACGGCACAAACGGCGGCTGGTTGTGTTCAGGAAATGCCGGCTCCTGGAAATAGTTGAAAATTTGGTTCGGTGGCGGTAGGGGCGCGCCCTGCGGGGGCTGACCGTGCTGAGCCGCCTCCGCAGGCAGCGCGGTCGGATCAGAGGCCGTTCCGTTTGGCGGGATGTAGTCCGGGCGCAACCAGTCCTCGCTGTAGGTCACCTCGTTCGGCCGCGCCTGCGCACCGACGAACGGGTTCATTCCGATCGGGAGGAAGTTGTATTGGCGGTTTTTGATGATCGGTGCCAAGTATTGGACGCACAGCTTGGCTGATTGCTCGGCCCCCAACTTGGAAGCAGCTTGCAGTGCGCCGCAAAGAAACTGGATCGGGTTGGAGAAGTTGTTCAGCGCCAGCGCTCCAGTCAACGAGCCCTGTGCGGGCTGATAGATGTTGACGAAGTTCTGGAACGCCGTCGGACCAATGTGCAGTGTTTGCTTCAGGTCTGGGATGCTCTCATTCACGGCCGTGGACACCGATGCCAACTTGTCCGACGCGGTACCCAGCGACTCTCGGTTGTCAGCCACGAACGCGGCCACGTCGTCCGCGACATCGCTGAGGTTCTTCACTGCATCCGCGACTTCACCCGGATCGTCGGCGACCAGCCCCGACACCTCGGCGAGGTTCACATTCAGGTCTCCGAGCACTTCGCTGCTGTCCTGCAACGCCGAGACAAGCATCGCCAAATTCTTCAAGGTGCCGAAGAGGTCGTCGCTGTGGTCGCCGAGAGCGCTTATCGCCTGCGCGAGTCGCGTCACCGTCACTCGGATATCGGCGCCCTGTCCGCGCAGATTGTCGGCCGTTGTGTTGATGAACGCGCCGAGCGTACTCACGCCGCCGGGTTCGGTCGGCTGCAGGGTCTCTGACAGCTTTTCGAGTTGCTTGCGAAGGTCGTCGAATTCGACGGGCACGGCGGTGCGTTCCTGCGGAATAGTCGAACGGTCCTTGAGTCGCTCACCACCGGTGAACGCGGGGGTCAGCTCGATAGCGCGCGCCGTGACCAGGTTCGGGGAAAGGATGACTGCCTTCGCATCAGCTGGAACGGGATACTGGTCGTCGATCCAGAAGGAGATCTTCACTCGGGTCGGCTGCGGTTCGATCTTGTCGATCTTCCCGACAGGCACTCCGAGCAGGACGACGTTGTCCCCCACGTAGATTCCATTGGAGTTGGCGAAGTAGGCGACGATGTTCGTGCGGTTGACCGCGCCGTCGGCGGCGCGCAGGACCATCACCAGGCCGCCGATCAGCACGAGCACCATGGCTGCGGCCAACCCCATTCGGGCCTTGCTGGATGACGTCACTGGCCTCCTCCTCCCGGTGGCAGCGGCTCGCCGGTCGGGCCGGCCACGGGGGCCGGCCACTCCGCTCCCGACGGACCGGATCGCGATTGATCCTCACCCGGCGCCGGAAGCTGCACCTGCCCGGGCACCACGGGAGCGCTGCTCGCTCGAGGATCGGTTTCCGGTGCCGGAGGTCCGGGCGGCGGTCCCCCGGGTGCAGGCGCCGGCAGTGGCTCACGGTAGGGATAGCAACCGGGGCCCGGCAGTGGGACTCCGGGCGGACCGCATTGCTGATCCCCCGGATTGCCGGTGATCGCATCCGGAATCGTCAGTCGTGGCTCACCACCCTGTCCGGTGCGCGGGAATGGCTGCGGCAGAGCGGGAGTGGCCCGTTGACCGACCTGCGGGTCGTTCATCTCGCTCGGCAGCAAGACGTTCGGATCCAGCCCGAGGTCTTTGAACGCGGCGTCGATGAACGGCTGAATGAACTGTCCAGGAAGCAGATTGGCCAGGTAGGCGTTGAAGAACGGACCCGACGACACCGATTCACCCAACGACAGTGCGTACCTGTTGAGCCCTTTGATCGACTTCTGGACTTCCGCCTTGCGGTTGTCGACCAACGCCAGAACTCCGTTGAGCTTGTCGAGCGCAGGCTTGAGCGGTTCGCGGTTCTCATCGATGAACCCCTTCACCTGTTGGGCCAGCCCGGACAAATTGTTCGACAGCTGGTCCAGAGCAGCGCTCTGCGTGCGGAGTTCGACGAGCAGAGAGTTGGTGTTCATCACCAGATCGACGACCTTCTGGCTGCGCTCAGCTAGGACGGTTGTCGCCTTGTTCGCGTTCTCCAGCAGTGTGCGCAGTTCCGCGTCGCGTTCGTTGAGCGTCCGCGAGAACCGACCGACACCGCCGACGGCGGCACGAAGGCTGGGGGCGGTGTCGGCGAACGCATCAGACAGTGTGGTCAACGACTCCGACAATTGATTCGTGTTCAACCCACTGATGGTTTGTGCGAGATCTCCGAGAGCGTCCGGCAGCTCGTACGGGGAAGTCGTCCGCTCGAGTGGGATGGTGTCCCGCAACTGCCCGTCGCCGCGGGGGGTCACTTCGAGCACTTTGTTGCCCAGCAGCGTCGAGAGCTTGATCGCCGCCTCGGCGCGGTCACCGAGCCGAATCTTCTTGTTTATCTTGAACTTCACCAGGACCTGTGGTCCGTCGAGCGACACGGCGGCCACCTGCCCGACCTCGTATCCCGACACCCGAACCTTGCTCTCAGTGGTGAGCCCCCCCGCTTGCTTGAAGTACGCAGAGTAGGTCTTGGTCTGGTCGACGAACGGCAACGACTGCCAGTTCACCGAAAGGAACATGAGCGCGACCGTGACGCCGATGCCGATCGCACCGATCACCAGTTTGTTGCGGTCGTAGAAGGGCCTGAAGTTGCTCATTTCGGTGCGCACCTTCCCGAGCTCTGGCCAGCCAGTTTCACGTAGACGGGCTGACCGCCCTTGCCATTGACCTTGAGGGTCAGGTCGCAAAGGTAGAAGCTGAAGTAGTCGCCGTAGATCCCGTGGCGGCCCAGGATCTGGTACGCCTGCGGAAGGGTGGCCAGCAGGTTGTCGATGTAGTCGTAGTCGGCCACGATGGTGCCCGCTGTCCGGTCGGTTTCGGTGACGACCTTCTTGAGTGGCGGCCGGGCCTGCGCAAGCAGATCGCCGATCGAGCCAGCGGCAGCGTTCGCGTATGCCAAGCCGTTGCTGAGGTCGCGCTTGCGCGCTTCGAGCCCGTCCACCAACTCGGTAAGCGAGTCGACGGTTTCGGCGAAGTGCCCGCTCTGGTCACCGAGCGATCCCAGCACGGCGTTCAGGTTGCCGATCACCTCGCCGATCAGCTGATCCCGGTCGGCCAACGTCGTCGTCAACGCCGCAGCCTGATCGAGGAAGGAGTTGATCGTCGCCCCCTGGCCTTGGAACGCGGTGATGAGCTGGCCGGTCAACGCATTGACCTGCTCTGGCGCCAGCGCTCGAAACAGCGGCCGGAAGCCGCCGACCAGCGCGTCCAGATCAAGTGCGGGCGCGGTCCTTTCGATGGGAATCGTGGCGCCGGGATTGAGTCGTTTGACGCCTCCGGTTCCTTCCTCGAGTGAGAGATAGCGCCCGCCCACCAAGTCCTGGTACCGGATGTCCGCTTTGGTGCCCTCTGTGAGTATCACCGAATCACGTGCTGCGAATTCGACCCGCACAGTGCCGTCGTCGTTGATCGAGATGTCCTTCACCTTTCCCACTTCGACACCGGCGATGCGCACGAAGTTGCCGGTGTCCAATCCGGACACGGACGCGAAGACCGCGCTGTACACGTTCTCTCGCTGGCCGAAGCGGAACTGTCCGAAGACGGCGAACACCGCCAGCACGAAGAAGGCACAGACCGTTACATAGACGGCCAGGCGGAACAGCGTGCCGCGCAGCTTCTTTCCCATGTCTGCTCCTCTCTGGCGGGGGACGGGTCAGGGTGACGGGGGACCGACGGGCGGTGCCGGCGGCGTGTAATGCGGGACGTCGGGCGGCAACGGATTCGGTATCGGTTGCACCTGCGCAGGAAATGCGGGGCCGTTGAACGGTTCCGAACCCGGTGTCGGTCCCGGCTCCCGCGGCTGCCCCGGCGGTGGGGCAACAGGCAGGCCCGGGTACAACGGGGTTCCATCGGGCGCGTACCGCTGCGCGCCGTATGGCGGGGCGCCGGGGTACGGGATGGGACCGATCGCAGGACCACCCAGAATGTTTCGGATTGACGGCGGTTCGGGCACGGCCCGGGTGACCGGGAAGTAGTTCGCCCACCCGGGGAAGCCGATGCCGGGATTGACGCGCATGTCGTTGCCGCCGCCCCAGCCGGAGTTCGTCACGATGTAGCGAACCGGGAAGTTCTTCCTGACGTCCGGCAGCGAACCGCAACCGGGCTTGCCACCCGGTCCGCCCTTCTGGCCGACGATCGGCAGATTATCGGGGTACTTATAGGGGTCGTCGCCGAACAACAGGCCAGCGTCGAGAACCACGGAGTACCCGTTTCCGCCGACGCCGTCGATGAAGCCCATGTCGTACATCACCTGAGCGCCGGTCAGCATGCAGGTCAGGGTCGGGTTGTACTTCATCAGGAGGCGCGTGGTGGGTTCGAGGCCGTTGATCGCGTTCACCAGATTGTCCTGGTTAGGCCCGATGAGGTCGATTCCGCTTCTCGAGAACCCGATGGTGGCGAGCAGCAACGCGTCGAGTGCCTCGGCGTTGTCGGCGACGGTGGTGCTGGTGACACTCGCTGCATCGAGGATTCTCAGGATGTCCTGTGCTGCAACGCCGTAGGTATCGCTGAAGCTCTTCAGGGCTCGCCAATCCTCGCGAATCGTCTCGCTGCGGGGATTGATCTCGGACAAGTATTCGTTGAAATCCGTTGTGGCTTCGCCGATCTCCTGTCCCTTGCCGCGGAAGCCGTCGGCCAGAGCCGTCAATGCACCGTTCAGTTTGGTGACATCGACCTTGTCGAGAACGCCGACGAGGTTGTCGAATGTGGTGTTCACCTCGTCGCTGACCTTGCCCGAGCGCAGCACCGCGCCTGCGGTCAACCTCGCTGAACTGGGATCCTCGGGAGGAAGCAACTCGACATACTTGGCCCCGAACGCCGTCGGCGCCGTGATCTGTGCCGTGACGTTGGCCGGGATGTACTGGAGCTGGTCCTCATCGAACTCGAGCTTCAACGCGACGGGATGTCCGCCGTCGATCGACCGGACCCGGCCCACCTGCACACCGCGGTACTTCACCTTGGCGTATGGGTCCATGATCAGACCCGCACGGTCGGAGGTGAGCGTCACCGTCGCGTACGACTTGAAGTGTCTGTCGAACGCGATCGGAGTGAAGACGGCGACCCCGATGATCGGCGCCACCAGTAACGCAGTCCACCATGCGGGGTGCAGGCCTGCTGTGCGTCGTTTGGGTTTCACTTTGTTATCCCGACAGGTTGAAGTTGCCGGAGCGGCCGTAGAGCATCAGCGCCGCAACGAGGGTTACCAGCGTTGCTGCCACCAACGAGGTGCGCACTGCTCGGCCCGTGGCCTCGCCGACGCCGGCGGGACCACCGGACGCGGTGAACCCGTAGTAGGTATGCACCAGCATGATGACGGCCCCCTGCAGCGTGACCTGCACGAACGCATAGATCATGTCGACCGGTTGGAGGAAGGTGTTGAAGTAGTGGTCGTAGACGCCGGTGGATTGTCCGTAGCCCCATCCGACCACCAGCCGGCTGGTGATGGTCGTAAGGATGGAAGACAGGCAGAACAGCGGGATCACGACGATCACGCCTGCGATGACGCGCGTCGACACGAGGTAGGCGACGGAGCGGATGCCCATCACCTCCAGCGCATCGATCTCCTCGTTGATCCTCATAGCGCCGATCTGCGCGGTCGCGCCCGCACCGACGGTGGCCGCGAGCCCCACGGACGTGATCAACGGGGCAACGATTCGGGGGTTGACGTATGCCGCGAAGAAACCGACCAAGGCCTCGATGCCGACGTCGTTGAGCTGGGTGTAACCGACGATGCCGACCAACGCGCCGGCATTCATGACGATGAACGACACCACCGTGACCGCGCCACCGATCAACGCGAGGGCTCCGACGCCGAGGCTCATCTGTGCGATGAGGCGCAGCATCTCCATTCGGTACTTGACGAGCGCTTCGCCGGTCTCCCCCAACGACTTGATGTAGAAAGCGGTCTGCTCCCCGATTCGATTCCAGGACTCGACGAAACCCCCAACCGTATTCGAAAGCCGAGGGAAGCGTGGGCTTGCCGGTGCGCTCATCGGCTCACCGTCGTTCCGACCGTTGTCACCAGCGTGTTGATGACCACCAGGGCCATGAACGTGTACACGACGGTTTCGTTGACCGCGTTACCGACACCCTGGGGGCCGCCGCCGACGGTCAAACCCTTGTAGCAGGCGATGAGGCCCGCGGTCATGCCGAAAAGTGCAGCCTTCACAAAGCTGATGACCGTGTCAGTAATGCCGACCAGGAAGGTCAGACTCGCCGCGAAACTCCCTGGTGTGACATTGTTTACGTACACAGCGAACGCGTACGTGGCGCTGATGCCGACGAAGCACACGACGCCGTTGAGCAGTATTGCGTTGAGGGTCAACGCCGCAACCCGGGGTACAAATAGTCGCTGTGCGGGGTCGATGCCCATTACACGCATCGCATCGATCTCCTCGCGAATGGTGCGGGCGCCGAGGTCGGCACACATCGCCGTCGCCGCAGCACCTCCCACCACGAGCACGGTTGTGAAGGGCCCGGATTGGGTGATCACCGCCAGCGCCGCAGCGGTACCCGACGCGTCAGCCGCCCCGATATCGAACAGGAGCACGTTGAGAATGAACACGACCAGTGCGTTGAACGGAATGGTCAACGTGAGGCAGGGGAACAGCGATACACGGGCGACGAACCAGGTCTGCTCGATGAACTCGATCATCGCGAAACGCTTGGTGAACAACGCAACAAACATGTCCAACGAAAGCGCGAAGAAGCCGCCCATCTCGCGGATCGGCTTGGACAGAACAGCGCTGGAGACCATCACCTGCGCCGCCCTCGCTGCTCGATCTGGTCAGCCAGCACCGATCCGCACCCTCTCCTGTTTGATCTCGTCGACCGCAGCCTGTTCGGTCTGCGCCATCTGACGCGCGAGCCCGAGCGCATCCGCGTTCTTGCCCTGTGCCAGTTCGCTGTTCGCGGATTCGAGTGCGATGGCATGGAGGCTACTTGCGGCATCCATCCATGCAAGGTCGAAATCGCGGCCGCTCAGCGTGCTGAGCCTGCCGACTGTGTCCGGGCTTGCCACACCCTCAACCTGCGCTTGCACCAGAGCGTCGGTCGGCCCGGAATCATTGCGCGACTGGATCGACAATGCTTGCGCGACGCCCATCTGAGGCTGCGCGGTTTGGATTCTCTGCTGGGCGAACCCCGTGACTGCCTCGTCCGACGAACGCGACGGCACCAGTTCGGACAACTCCTGACTGCTGCGGAACAGCGCGGTGGCATCGGTGACAAAGGCAAGATCATCGGAGGTGAATTCGGCGGGGAAAGCCTCGATCAACGGCGCATCCTGGGCGCCCTGCGGAGCCGCACCGGGTTCGGCACCGGAAACCGACCCGTCACCACAGCCCATGCAGATGAGCAATGGCGTGGCTAATACCAGCGTGATAGCTGAAAGCCGTCGAGTCCCGGCGGGACGAGGTGCGCTGCCGCCCGAGTGATCGGCGCCGTCTTCTCGCAACAGATCTCTCGCCTTTCCGATCACTGGCGTTCCGTCGCCGTTGACCTTTCTGCCGTACTCGACCTCTGTGATGCGGCCGCTCATCACTCCCCAGTCGGACAACTGTATGCACCTAGTTAACTGTCTGGCGATGACTCGACGTATCAAAACCACTTGACGTTAGGGCTCACAGCCCTTGCCCCTATTGACGAACCTGCAGCGTATGGGTGGTTAACGGACTCCTTCTTCACCTTGACCTAGGCTAGTTCATCTATAGAATCTTATTCAAGCCGCCCGGGTCCATGCAATCACCGCGCGGCCACCTTCGCTAAAGATGAGGTGACCTATGAGGCCAACATCCACCCTTATGTTCGAGTAGCCGCTCGACGTATGGACCTTCTCCTGATCAGGCATGCGCTCCCGGTGCCAAGCGCGGCCGAGGACGGCGCCGACCCGCCGCTGGCCGAGCTCGGCGCGCTCATGGCGGCCCGACTTCCGAGTTCACTCAGAAGACACGGAGTCACTCGCATCTTCAGCAGCCCACAGAAGCGCGCGTACCAGACCGCGCGAGCAGTGGCCGACGACTCGGGTCTGGCCATCCAGGTCGATGAGCGTCTGGCCGAGTACGATCACGGCCTCAGCGCTTACGTGCCCGTCGAGCAGATGCGCGCCGAGGACCCCGGTAAGCTCGCCCGACTCGTGGCAGGGGAGCTGCCCGACGGAGTGGATGCCAACGCCTTCCGGCACCGTGTCATCACGGCCGCGGACGAGCTTGTAGCCGAGTCCAGCCGCACAGATGTGGTGGCCGTGTTCAGTCACGGCGGCGTAATCAACGTCCTGCTTCAGCGCGCCCTCGACACGCCTCGGATATTCCCGTTTCCGATCGACTATGTCTCGGTCACGCACGTTCGGCACACTGCCAGCGGCAAGGCAATCGTGCTGGGGGTCAACAACATCGAGCACGTGTGGGATCTGCTGCCCAGGCTGAGCAGGCGGTGACCGTACCTAAACGACGTCTTGCGTAGCTCGGTCTTACGGGACTTCCCAGTCCCGTCCGCGGTAGGCGATCGACGATGACGAGGCGCTCCAGCGTCTTATGCCTGGCCAGTCCCGACGCCGCGAAATGGCGCTGAAGTCAGAAACGTCCAGGGCCGCCCGTTTTCACGAAATCGTTGAACTGACGGACTTCATCCGGTTCCGTCACACCGCCCACCAGTGCCATACTGGCGTCAACGAATTCTGCGAAAGGTTCAGTAGTATGCGGCCTTTGATCATCGGAACGATAGCCGCGACCGGAGCGGTCGCGGCGTTTCTCGCCAC
>Ga0207668_10001503_pt1 | contig 13624 bp, 15 predicted proteins | sample KBSS43metaG_FD_184323 | JGI IMG/M metagenome (GOLD analysis project Ga0207668, IMG submission 184323) | Switchgrass rhizosphere microbial communities from Kellogg Biological Station, Michigan, USA - KBS S4-3 metaG (SPAdes) (version 2) | ecosystem: Host-associated > Plants > Roots > Rhizosphere... | reverse complement strand
CCGTGGCGATGCGCCGCACCGCCGCCGCGAACGGCGCGGTGATCCGCACGCTGCCGGCCGGCGCGATCGTCTTCCCGACCGGCAACCGAAACGGCCTGTGGTGGGAAGTCGCCGACGAGAACGACAATGTCGGCTGGGTGCTGAACACCGGGCTCGCGCCGTCGCAGTAACGACTGTCTTTTGCCCCTCCCCGGAAGGGGAGGGGCTCAGACGGCGCGAAGCACCGCCTCCCACCGGGCATCTCCGGTCCCCGAGATGACCGCGTAACGCACGCCGCGCTCCTCCAGCACGGCCCGCGAAATGTCGAAGAACCGTTTCCGCCGCTCCTCATCGCCGAAGAAGCGCACCGGATCGGGCACGAACGGCAGATCGATGTCCATCAGCAGATAGAGGTCGGCCTCGCCGCGCCAGCGATCGAACCAGGGATCGCGGCGGCCGAACAGCATTTCGGCCCAGGCGATCGTCATCAGCGGATCGGTGTCGAGCACCAGCCAGTGGCGGCCCGCGCGTTCGGCGTCAGCCAGAGCGGCGCGGGCGAGCGCCACCTGGCCCTCGGCGATCGCGACGAGATCGGCCATCGCCAGATCCTGCCCATGCGCCTCGGTGTATTCGCGGCCATATTCGCGCACCCACGCGGTGCCGAGATGCGCGGCGAGGCGCGGGGCGAGCGTCGACTTGCCGCTGCTCTCGGGGCCGTGGAGGCAGACGGTGCGTGTCACGCGCGCCTCGCCTTTGCCCAGGCGGCGAGGCCCCACGCCGCGACCCCCAGCAGCACGACGTACAGCAGAGCGGTCGCCTGCAGCCCCTTGGCGGCATAGACGCCGATCGAGATCAGGTTGACGACGATCCAGAACGCCCAGGTCTCGACATAGCGCCACGACATCAGCAATTGCCCCGCGATGCTCAGCATCAGCACCGATGCGTCCCACCACGGAAAGCTCGCATCGGTGTTGGCATGCATCATCCAGCCCCACAGCCCGGTCGCGATGGCCGCGCCCGCCGCCCACAGCAGGCGTGCCGTCCAGCCAAGCGTGCGCACCACCACCTCGCCGGCCGATTCGCGCGATCGCGCCCAATTCCACCAGCCGTAGATCTGGACGACGAGGAAGAAGAGCTGGAGGATGGCATCCGAATAAAGCTTCGCTTCGAAGAAGACGAAGGCATAGAGGCTCACCATCGCGATCCCGAACGGATAGTTCCAGATCGATCGCCGCGCGACGAGCACCACGTTCGCGAGGCCCAGCACGGCGGCGATGATCTCGACCGGGTTCATGCGAGACGAGGTAGCAGCCTGTCCGGGTGTCGAGCCAGCGGGACGATCGCGCAAGCGATGCGCGCGTCCGCCCTTGGCCGCCGCCGCCCGCCCCGCTAGCATCCACCAAACACAGTCGGAGAGAGGCGAGGGATGCGCCATATCGCGGTGATCGGATCGGGCCCGGCCGGCTATTACACGGCCGAGGCCGCGCAGAAGAAGTTCGGCGATCAGGTGAAGGTTGACATCATCGATCGATTGCCGGTGCCTTACGGGCTGATCCGCTTCGGCGTCGCGCCCGATCACCAGTCGATCAAGGCGGTTTCGCGCCGCTACGAGGGCACCTCGCTCTCGAGCAACGTCCGCTTCGTGGGCAACGTCACCGTGGGGCAGGACGTCTCGATCGAGGAACTGATCGGGCTGTACGATGCGGTCGTGCTGGCGACAGGCGCGCCGGCCGACAAGCCGCTCGGCATTCCGGGCGAGGATCTGCCCGGGGTGATCGGATCGGCGGCGTTCGTCGGCTGGTACAACGGCCATCCCGAATTCGCCGATCTCGCCCCGCCGCTCGATATCGCCACCGCCGCGGTGATCGGCAACGGCAACGTCGCGCTCGATGTCGCGCGGATCCTTGCCAAGACGCGCGAGGAGCTGAGCGGATCGGACATCGTCAACGCCGCGCTCGATGCGCTGACCGGGAGCGTGATCAGCCGCGTGGTCTTCGTCGGCCGGCGCGGGCCGCACCAGATCCAGATGACCCCCAAGGAGCTCGGCGAGCTTGGCCACCTCGCGCGCGCGACACCGGTGGTCGATCCCGACGATCTGCCGCCGGCCGAGGCCGATGCCGCGCTCGAGCCGGGGGTGCGCAAGTCGGTAACGCATCTGCGCTCGTTCGCGGAGAAGCGCGAGGAAAAGCAGATCGTCGTCGAGTTCGATTTCTTCGCCAAGCCGTTGCGCATCGAGGGCGACGGCAAGGTCGAGCGGCTGGTGGTCGAGCGCACCCGGCTCACGCCCGAGGGGCAGGCCGAGGGCACAGGCGAGATCTACGCCATCCCGTGCGGCATGGTCGTCGCCTGCATCGGCTACAAGACGTCGCCGATCGCCGGCGCGCCCTATGACGACAAGCTCGGCCGCTTCGCCAATGCGGAAGGGCGCGTGCTGCCTGGGCTCTACGCGGTCGGCTGGGCGCGGCGCGGGCCGACGGGCACGATCGGTACCAACCGGCCGGACGGCTTCATGATCGTCGATACCATCGCCGAGGACACGCCGGGCGACGCCGGCAAGCGGGGCGGCGCGGGGCTCGATCCGTTGCTGGCGGAACGCGGCGTCGACGTCGTCAGCTTCGACGAGTGGCAGAAGATCGAGGCGGCCGAGGTCGCGCGCGCCCGCGACGGCGCCCCGCGCGAGAAGTTCGTCGCCGTCGCGGAGATGCTCGCTGCACGAGGCTCTTGAACCCCCGCACGGTTCCCGCTAATGGCCCCCGACTTGCTGTCCCGGCCGGCCTTTTCCCGAAGGCATCCAACCGGCCGGACTCCGTCGGGGAGTAGCTCAGCCTGGTAGAGCACTGTCTTCGGGAGGCAGGGGCCGGAGGTTCGAATCCTCTCTCCCCGACCAACAAAATCAATCGCTTAGCTGGTCAGATGCACAGGGGCCGAGGCCCGACGTTTCTGCCCGCCGACGCCGATGCGGTGATCAAGCGCATGATTCAATGCGCTCGCGCACATAATTTGATGTGAACGGCCACGGTCAGCCGCTCAGGCGTAGGCACGGATATGCTCATCGTCGATGGCTTCATGTGCGCGGGCGAGATCGTACCGGGCCTGCATGCGCAGGAGCGTCTCGGCCCGCACGCCGAAGGCGCGCTCGAACTTGATCGCCATGCTGGCCGAAAGCGCGGCTCGACCGTTGAGCACCGCGCTGACCGCCTGGCGGCTCACGTGGAAATTGTCCGCGATGTCGCCGATCGCGACGCCGCGCGGCTCGACAACCTCGGACTTGAGCCAGTCGCCGGGGTGGACGGCGAGCGAAGGATGCATCTTGAGCGTCATCAGTGATAATCCTCCAGCTCTAGGTCCGCGATGATCTTGCCTCGTTGAGGTCAAGCGATGCTTTACATATTATCGCCGGCCAAGCGCTTCGCGGCATTCGCGCGTTGAAGCATGTCGGTTCGGCCCATATGCGTTTAGACGCACAAACGCATGGGTGTCACATGGGTGAACTGGCACGCTGGAGTCTGAAGGTGTCACGCGAGACGGATGTCGCCCTGCGCCTGCTCCTCGCCAACCGCGGCGGGCGGAAGGGCGATCTGTCCCGGTTCGTCGAGGAGGCGGTCAATCGCGAGGTGCTGCGCGAGACGATGCGCGACGTGCAGGCGCGGAATGCCGATACCGATCCGGCCGAGATCGAGCGGCTGATCGACGAAGAAATGGGGGCGCTGCGACATGGCCGGACAATTAGGGATCAAGCGAGTGTGATAGCCCCGCCCCGCAGCGCATGAACCAAGCCGACGTTCCCTTCCCGCCTTCGCTCAAGCCCCCGCCTTGCTCGCGTAGATCGCCGCCGATTTCTGTCGGTTCTGCAGGATGCCTGCGCTCGGCAACGGCAGCGTCGGGAAGTTCACCTCGCCCAGTTCGGGGAGCAGCGCGGCGAGATCGTCGTTGTCTTCGTCGATCAGCGCATAGGCGTGGCGCAGTGCCTGGCCGATCAGCTGCAACGGTTCGGTCTGGTTCCTGTCGAGCAGGTGATCGGTGGATCTTGCCATCGCGGTGCTGGGTCCCCCTTGGCCTTGACTGTACCGTCCGGCGAGCGATTGCCGGATGCCGCGCGTTGGCTTCCGCGCGACAACGAATGTTGACGGCTTGCGGTTGCAAAACTTGAATCGGCTTGGCGGGAAGGCCGCGCACCAAGCCTCTTGCGCCGGACCCTCCACCACATGACACTCGCGCCCGCGGTGGGCGTCGCGGTTGGAGTGGCGTGATGCGGAGAGGATGGGCGAAGGCGGCGTGGCTCGCGCCGGTGCTGGCGGTGCTGGCGGGCTGCGGCGGAGGAGGCGGTGGCGCTGGCGCTGGCGGTGGCGGCGGCAATCCCCCCGCGCCGCAGCCGAACCGGCTGCCGTCCTTCACCTCCGCCGCCACCGCGAGCGTCGCCGAGAACGCGTCGGGCACGATCTACACCGCCACCGCCAGCGATCCGGACGGCAACCCGTTGACCTTCTCGCTGTCCGGCGGGGCCGATCGCGCGCGCTTCGCGATCAGCCCGGTGGGCGCGCTCAGCTTCGTCGATCCGCCCGACTTCGAGGCGCCGGCGGATGCGGACGGCGACAACGTCTATCGCGTGCAGATCGCGGTCGGCGACGGCATGGGCAGCGTGGTCCTCGATCTCGCGGTGACCGTCACCAACGGCGGACCCGACGGTTTCCGCGTGCGCCGGGTCGCGAGCGGGCTTTCGCAACCGTTGTTCGTCGCGCCGGTGCCCGACAATTCGGGGCGGCTGTTCGTGGTCCAGCGCGGCGGGCTGATCCGCCTCCTCGATCCGGCGACCGGCGCGGTCGCCGCCGTGCCGTTCCTCGACGTCTCGACCGATCTCACCACCGATGGCGAGCGCGGGCTGCTCGGCTTCGCCGCCGCGCCCGATTATGCGACGAGCGGCGCCTTCTACGTCTTCCTGACGACGACCGGCGGCGCGATCGAGGTCCGCCGCTATCGGACCATCGCCGGAACCCCCGATCGCGCCGATCCGGCGAGCGGCGACGCGATCCTGCGGATCGATCATCCCCGCAACAACCATAACGGCGGCTGGATCGGCTTCGGGCCGGACGGATTGTTGTACGTGGCGGTCGGCGACGGCGGCGGCACGGGCGATCCCGATCGCGCCGGACAGGATCGCAACGTGCTGCGCGGCAAGATCCTGCGGATCGACGTGGCCAGCGACGCCTTCCCCACCGATCCGGCGCGCGATTATGCCATCCCGTCGGGGAATCCCTTCGCGGGCGGCGGAGGATCGCCGGAAATCTGGGCGCTCGGCCTACGCAACCCGTTCCGTTGCAGCTTCGATTCCGCGACCGGCAACCTGCTGATCGCCGACGTTGGCCAGGGCGTGGTGGAGGAGATCGATCTGATGCGGCCGGGCGACGGCGGGGCCAACTTCGGCTGGTCGCTGCTCGAGGGGACGCGGCCCTTCAACGGCCAGCCGGCCGCCGGGCTGACGCCGCCGGTAGCCGAATATGAGCATGGAGCGGGGGAGCGGCAGGGCAATTCGGTGACCGGCGGCTACGTCTACCGCGGGCCGATCGAGGCGCTGCGCGGCTCCTATTTCTTCGCCGATTTCGTCCGACCCAACATCTGGTCGCTGCCGGTGTCGCGGTTGATCGTCGGAGAGACGCGGCCCGCATCGGAGTTCGTGCTGCGCAACGCCGATCTGGTGCCCGATGCCGGAACCATCGCCAGCGTCGCGAGCTTCGGCGTCGATCAGGCGGGCAACCTCTACATCGTCGACATCGGCGGGGAGATATTCGTCATCGAGCCGCGGTGACCGCCGATCCTCTTCCTATGGGGAGGAGGAACATGGTCACAAGAACCCGCGCACCTCCGCGACGAACGCGTCGAGGCGATCATGGTGCACCCAATGCCCTGCGGCGTCGTAGGCGCTCACCCGCGCGTCGGGGAAATAGCCGGCACGGCCGTCCTCTTCAGGGTTCACCGCCCAGCTCTCGCGCCCCCAGACGAGCAGGGTGGGGCAGGTGACCGCGCGCCACATCTGATACTGGTCCTGCTCGGTGGCTTCGTTCGGCGACGAGGAGCGGACCATCGTGTCGAATTTCCAGGCGTAGCTGCCGTCGTCCCGGCGGCGGATGCCGTGGATCGCGATGTGGCGCGCCTGCTCGGGGCTCAGGCGCGTGTTCTCCTGCGCGACGCGACGGACCGCATCTTCTGTCGACTTGAGCCGACGCGGCTCGTGCGAGAAGAGCACGCGCCGACGATCGATCCATTCGCGCCAGCGAACGTCGGCGACGCGCGTCCGCACGTCGGCGAGATCGCGGCCCGAGACGCCGATCCCCTCGATCGCCACGAGCTTGCGCATCTTCTCCGGGAACATCGCGGCGTAACGCACGCAGAGCGATCCGCCGAAGCTGTGCGCGACGATGTCCACCCGCTCGTCGCCGAGGTGATCGACGAACTCGGCGATGTCGCAGGTGTGATAGAGCGGGGCGTAAGCGCCGTCGGGCGACCAGGCGCTGTCGCCATGGCCGCGCAGATCGAGCGCGACGACGTGCCATCGATCGATCAGCGCGCGCGCCACCCAGTCCCAGCTCCGTGCGTGATCGCGCGCGCCGTGGACGAGCACCACGGTAGGTGCGGCGGGATTGCCCCAGTCGAGATAATGGAGGCGCAGGCGCTGCGAGGTGAAGTAGCGGGAGGTCGGCTCGATTTCGGTCATCGCGAAGCCACTATCGCGCCGCTTTCGGATGCGCCATGGCGCCGACGAAGGAGAAGGCTATGGGTGGGCGTGTGACGATCGCGGTCGACGATGGCGTCGCCGACGTGCGGCTGGCGCGGCCCGAGAAGTTCAATGCATGCGACGAGGCGATGTTCGCCGATCTCGTGGACGCGATCGGGCGGATCGCGGCGATGCGCGAGGTTCGCGCCGTCGTGCTCTCGGGCGAGGGCAAGGCGTTCTGCGCCGGCATCGATCTCGAGGCGCTTGCCGGCAGCGCGGCGCTCGGCGACCTCGCCGCCCGCAGCCACGGCCTCGCGAACCTCTTTCAGCAGGCGGCGTGGGGCTGGCGCACGCTTCCGCAGCCGGTGATCGCTGCGGTCCACGGCTATGCGCTCGGCGCCGGTTTCCAGATCATGCTCGGCGCCGACATCCGCATAGCCGCGCCCGAGGCCGAGCTCGCGATGATGGAGGCGCGCTGGGGGCTGGTACCCGACATGGGCGGAATGGCCTTGCTGCGCGGGCTGGTGCGCGACGATCTGGCGCGCGAGCTGGTCTATACCGGCCGCCGGTTCGACGCGAAGGAAGGCGTCAAGCTCGGCGTCATCACCCGCACCGATCGCAAGCCGCGCGACAATGCGCTGCAGCTGGCGCGGATCATCGCCGACAAGAGCCCCGACGCGGTGCGGGCCGCCAAGCGGCTGTTCGCGGTGGCCGCCGACGCCGACGCAGCCGCGATCCTCGCCGCCGAATCGGCGGAGCAGCAGGCGCTGCTGGCGTCGCCCAACCACCGCGAGGCGCTGCTTGCCGGCCGCGAGAAACGCGCGCCGAAGTTCAGCGACTGAAATCCTCCGCGGTCCCCCCGCGATCCCCGTCCACCGGCCGGCCACACCGTCTCCCCCGTGCCGGGAGGATCGGGTTTCCCCCGCCGCACGATCGGCCTAAGAGGCGTGGCGTCATGCGTCTGTCGATCCACCACCGTACCGATTACCGCTTCAGCGAGCCGCAGGCGAAGGTCGTGCAGCTGCTCCGCCTTACGCCGCAGAGTCACGCCGGGCAGAATGTCATCGATTGGCGGATCGACGTGAATTGCAACGCCCGGCTGCGCTTCGGCCGCGATGGTTTCGGTAACGTCACGACCATGCTCTACGTCGAAGGCCCGATCGACGGGCTCGCGCTGACGGTCAACGGCGAGGTGCTGACCGAGGATCGTGCGGGCATGATCGTCGGTGTCGGTGAGCCGCTGCCGCCCGCGGTTTTTCTCCAGGTCTCGCCATATACGCGGGCGGACGAGGCGATCGGGGCGGTGGCGGCCGAGGTCGCAGCCGCGGGCGGAACCGCGCTCGATCGCGCACATCGTCTCAATTCGGCGGTGCATGCGAGGTTGAGGCTCGATCCCGGCCGTCGCTCGGGCGCGCTCGGCGCGGCCGAGACCCTGGCCGAAGGCCACGGCATGGCGCAGGATTTCGCGCACGTGTTCATCGCTGCGGCGCGATCGATCGGGATGCCCGCGCGCTACGTCGCCGGTCATGTCTTTCGTCGCGATCGGCCGGGTCACCTCGAGGAGGCGGCGCACGCCTGGGCCGAAGCGCACGTCGAGGGCTATGGCTGGATCGGCTTCGATCCGACGACCGACCGCTGCCCGTGCGACCGTTACGTCCGCGTGGCGACGGGGCTCGACTATCGCGACGCCGCGCCGCTTTCGGGAATGCGCACCGGCGGCGGCGTAGAGGAGCTCGAGGTGGGGGTGCGCGTCGGCCTCGCCGGCGGCGCTGCCCAGGACTGAATCGCCGCCTCTTTTCAAGCGCGTCGGAAAGGGGGAGAAAGGCGCAGCGAGGGCGCTGCCAGGGGGCCCGAAAGCAAGAGAGGTGGGGGATGACCTATTGCGTCGGCATCCTGCTCCGCGAGGGGCTGATCATGATTTCCGACACGCGGACCAACGCGGGGATCGACAATATCTCCACGTACCGCAAGATGCACTTGCTCGCGGAGTCGGACGAGCGGCTCATCTACTGCATGAGCGCCGGCAATCTCTCGGTGACGCAGCATGTGCTCGGCCAGCTCGCCGAGGGGCTCGCGCCGGTGGGGGAAGACGATCGCCCGCGCACCGTCGCGCACATGCCGAGCATGTTCCGTGTGGCGCAGCTCGTCGGCGAGGCGGTGATGAACGCCGGGCGCGAGCTCAAGCCAGCGCTTTACGCAGCGGGGGTCTCCTCGGGCATCTCGCTGCTGGTCGGCGGGCGGATCGGCGATGGGCCGTGCAAGCTATTCCTGGTCTACGATGCCGGAAACTTCATCGAATGCGGCGCAGACACCCCCTTTCTGCAGATCGGCGCTACCGCTTACGGCAAGCCCATCCTCGATCGCGCGATGACCTATGACTCGCCGCTCGACGAGGCGGTCAAGACCGGGCTGCTCTCGTTCGATTCGACGATCCGGTCGGACCTGTCGGTCGGCCTGCCGTTCGATCTGGTGGTGATCCCCGACGATCGCACGCGCCCGATCGTGCGTCGGCGGATCGAGATCGACGATGCCTACTTCTCCGATCTGTCGCGCCGCTGGTCGATGATGCTCAACGAAAGCCGTGCGACGATCCCCGATCCGCCCTTCCTGGCGCGCCACGGAGTATATTCGGTGGTGAACGGCTGATCCGCATTGTCGTCGCCTGGCCGGCGCGCTGAGCAGCGCCGGTTGCGGCGCGTGCCGGGGGCCACCAACTGTGGACCGGACCATCCGGGAGCTGCAGCATGACCGATCTTTCCGCTTTTCCGATCACTCGGCGCTGGCCGGCGCAGCACCCCGATCGCCTCCAGCTCTATTCGCTGAACACGCCCAACGGCGTCAAAGTCTCGATCATGCTGGAAGAAATCGGCCTGCCCTATGAGCCGCACCTGATCGACATCGGCGCCAACGAGACATGGACGCCCGAATATCTCTCGCTCAATCCGAACGGCAAGATTCCGGCGATCATCGATCCCGACGGGCCGGGCGGCAAGCCGATCGGGCTGTTCGAGTCGGGCGCCATCCTGCTCTACCTTGCCGACAAGACCGGCCAGTTCATCGCCGCCGACCCCGCCGCGCGCTACGAGACGATCCAGTGGCTGTTCTTCCAGATGGCGGCGATCGGGCCGATGTTCGGGCAGCTCGGCTTCTTCCATAAATTCGCCGGCGCCGCCTATGAGGACAAGCGTCCCCGCGATCGCTACGTCGCGGAATCGAAGCGGCTGCTTGGCGTGCTCGAAGCCAAGCTGGCGACCCGCCAATGGATCATGGACGATTACGGCATCGCCGATATCGCGACGCTCGGCTGGGTACGCAATCTGATCGGCTTCTACGACGCTGCGGCGCTGGTGGATTATGCCGCGCTCGTCCATGTCCCCGCCTGGCTCGATCGTGCCCTTGCTCGTCCCGCGGTCCAGCGCGGGCTGGAGATCCCTTCGCGCGGCTAGAAACGGGTTCCGCGGGGGAGGGGCCGGCGCGTGTCCCGCTCAGTCGCTATTCGCCGCCTTCTGCCATTGTTCCCACGAGTTGCTGCGGCAGATCGAGCGCCGCGGTTGCCGGCAGCAGCGCCGGCATCGGCGGCACTGGCAGCGGTCCTTGGCTCATCATCGTCATCGCCTGCTTCATCACCCTGGTCATGTCGATGCCCATGCCGAGCGGGAACTGGGGGTTGGTGCTGTGCCATGCGCCGGGCACGATCAGATCGGCAGGAATGTCGGGCCGCGAATTGAGCGCGCCGAACCCGTCCCACTGGCCGATGATATCGAGCACATTGCCCTTGAACGCCTGGGGCATGCCGACCTTCGCGCTCACCGTGACGATCCTGCTCGCCTTCGCCACGCGCGCCAGAGTGCCCTTCACCTCGAGCGCGTAGAGCGCTTCCGAGATGACCAGATTTCCCTTCGAATGACCGATCAGCAACGGCACGGTAAAGGCCGGGTCCTCGAGCAGATCGATCAGCGTCGCGGTGTCCTTGCTCAGCCGCGCGAATTCGGTGCCAAGCTCCTCGAGCGACGGCTCGCTCGCGGTGAGTTTCTTGGTCTGCCGATCGAGGCCTTCGAAGCTGTGGCGGATCCCGTTGAGCGCGCCGAACCAGAAGAAGCCTCCAAGCGCTTCGGTCAGAACGTCCGACAGACCGTAGCCCGAGACCACGGCCGCCACCGGCTCGTCGAGCGCATCGGCGATGTCGCGCGCGAATGCGGCCGATCCGAGCGCGGAGCTGCCGACCCCGGCTACGGCGAGCGCCGCGACCCCAGCTCCGCCCTTGGCGAGGAACTCGGCCTTGTCGAGGCAGACCGTGAGGCGTTCCTTGCCCGATGGCGGTACGATCAGCAGCGCACCCTCGCGCGCCAGCCAGAAAGCCAGCGAGTCGACTTCGGCCGCATCGATCTTGCCGACATTGTAGAAGATCGCGTCCAGCGTGGCGTTGCGCTGCTGGATCGCGTGGAGCGCCGCCGAGCGGAACGGATTGTCCGCCATCTTGGCGGGAAGCGCCGCCTGCCGCTTGAGCTGTACTGCTGCGAGTGCCGTCAGGGTGGACGTCATGGCCGTACCTCCGCTGCACTGCGGTATAGCACGCTCGTGTCGAGTTGATGAAATGAGGAACGCCGCCGTTTCGGTGGGGAATATGGGCAGCCTTCTTGCCCCTCCCTCTGGGGAGGGGAGGGGAGAAGGAGGTTCTTACCGGCCCTTCCAGACGCCGGGGCGCTTCTCCACGAACGCCGCCATGCCCTCCTTTTTGTCCTCGGTCGCCGTGAGGATCTGGAACAGGCGGCGCTCGGTGAGGATGCCCTGAGCCAGCCCGCTCTCGAACGCGAGGTTGACCATCTCCTTGTTCACCATGGCCGCCATCGGCGGCATGCCGGCGATCGTTTCGGCGGTCTTGAGTGCATCCTCCAGCAGTCCGGCCGCGGGGACGACCCGCGCGACGAGCCCCGAGCGCTCGGCTTCTTCGGCGCCCATGTTTCGTCCGGTCAGGCACATCTCCATGGCCTTGGCCTTGCCGATCGCGCGGGTCAGCCGCTGCGATCCGCCCATGCCGGGCGCGACGCCGAGCTTGATCTCGGGCTGACCGAACTTCGCCGTATTGGCGGCGATGATGAAATCGGCCATCATCGCCAGCTCGCAGCCGCCGCCGAGCGCAAAGCCGGCGACCGCGGCGATCCACGGCTTGCGCGTGGCGACCACGTCGCGCTGCCAGCCGGCGAAGAAATCCTCGAGGAAGAAATCGGCCGCCGGCTTGTCGGCCATCTGCTTGATGTCGGCGCCCGCTGCGAACGCCTTCTCGCCGCTGCCGGTGAGCACGGCGCAGCGCTGCGACGAATCGGCGTCGTAGGCGGCGAAGGCGGCCGAGAGATCGGCGAGCACCTGCGTGTTGAGCGCATTGAGCGCCTGCGGACGGTTGATCGTGATCAGCGTGACCGCGCTGCGCTGCTCGACGAGGATGGTTTCGTAGGTCGCCATGGGGGAATATCCTTCGATACGGGTCTTCGACTTCGCTCAGGCCCTACTCAGGGTGAGCGGAACTATGAAAGACAATGCCGGTGATCCTGAGGCGCGGCCGGGGCTGACCCAACGGCCCCGAACGAATCAGCGGCTGAAGGGAGTCCATTCGTCGGCTGGATCGAGCGGCGCGAAGATGATGTCGATCAGATGGTCGCTCACGTCCTCGGCTGTCGGCGGATCCCACTTCGGATCGTTGGTCTTGTCGACGATCAGCGCGCGGACGCCCTCGAGGAAGTCGTTGCGCTGCACGACGTGCGAAGCGACGGCATATTCGATCTTCATCTCCTCGGCGAAATCACTGTGATCGCGCCCCTGCGCGACGAGCCGGAGCGAGACCTTCACCGCCTGGGGCGATTTGGTGTGGAGCTGGGCGAGCGTGGTCCTTGCCCAGTCGCCGCCATCGGCTTCGAGCGCGGCCAGTATATCCTCGTAGCGGTCGGAAGCGAACAGACGGTCGATCTCGCCACGCTGGGACTCGATCCTCGAGGTCGGCGGCTCGATGCCCGCCTGGCGCAGCAGCGTCACCAGATTGTCGGGATCGGCGACGATCGCTGCCTTCAAGGCGGGCAGCGCTTCGGCGGGGATGTAATCGGTCGCGATGCCGAGCGCGAGGCAGTCCGCCCCGTCGATCCGTGCGCCGGTCGCTGCGAGATAGGCGCCGACTCGCCCGGGCTGACGCGCGAGATACCACCCGGCGCCGACGTCGGGGAACAGGCCGATGCCGGTTTCGGGCATGGCGTAGGTCGTTCGCTCGGTCGCGACGCGGTAGCGCGCCGGCTCCGCGATTCCGGCGCCGCCGCCCATGGTGATCCCGTCCATGAAGGTGACGATCGGCTTGGCATAGGTGAACATCAGGTGGTTGAGCCGATACTCGTCGAAGAAGAAGGCCCGTGCCGCCACGCCGTCGGTGCTGCCGCTTTCCCACAGCGCGCGGATGTCGCCGCCGGCGCAGAAGCCGCGGCCCTCGCCATGCTCGACAAAGACGAGGCGGATCGCGGGATCGTCGCGCCAGCCGAGCAGCGCCTCGGCCATCGCCTTGCACATGCCCTGGGTAAGCGCGTGGATCGCCTTCGGACGGTTGAGCGTCAGCCGTCCGACCGCGCCGTCGGTTGAAACGATGACGTCGGGAGCGTCGGTCATGGAGGCGGGGATCCCTTCGTTGTGGTGCTGCTCAGGTCCCTAGCCGGGAATGGCGAAGAGGGAAGTGCGTTTGGTTCTTCAGCCTGTTCCTAAGGGCAGTGGCCAAGCCGGGCTTAGCGGCGGCCGTTGCGATCGGCTTCCTCCTGTGCCGCCGCGGCGGCGCGGCGCAGCGTGGCGGTCAGTTCGGCTTCCGTTTTGGCAGGCGCGGGCAGCGTGACGCGATCGGGCGCGATCGCCGCCGTCTCGGCCCGCTCCAATGCGAAGCGGCCGCCCGCATCGAGCGGCGTGCCATGC
>Ga0207668_10001495_pt1 | contig 13655 bp, 8 predicted proteins | sample KBSS43metaG_FD_184323 | JGI IMG/M metagenome (GOLD analysis project Ga0207668, IMG submission 184323) | Switchgrass rhizosphere microbial communities from Kellogg Biological Station, Michigan, USA - KBS S4-3 metaG (SPAdes) (version 2) | ecosystem: Host-associated > Plants > Roots > Rhizosphere >... | reverse complement strand
GCGGCGATGCCGTCGCGGACGGCCTGGCTGACGGCGTCGGCGAGGGTGGGGGCCTCGGGCGGGAGGCGAAGCGCGGGCATGAGTAACATGTTACCTATGAACGACGTGGTGGCGGCCCTGGCGGAGACCGGTCTCGAGGTGCTCGCCGACGCCGGCACCCGGGGCATGTATTCCTCGGACGCCTCGCTCTACCGGATTCCGCCGCTGGCCGTGGTGCGGCCGCGGCACGCCGACGAGGTCGCCGCGGCGCTCGCCGTGTGCCGCGCGACCGGCACGCCGTTCACCTCCCGCGGCGCCGGCACGTCGGTGGCCGGCAACGCGGTCGGCCGGGGCGTCGTGCTCGACTTCTCCCGCCACCTCAACCGGGTCCTTCAGGTCGACCCGGAGGCGCGGACCGCGGTGGTCGAGCCCGGCACCGTGCACGCCGTCCTGCAGAAGGCCGTCACCCCGCACGGCGTGCGCTTCGGGCCCGACCCGTCCACCCACCCGCGCTGCACGATCGGCGGGATGATCGGCAACAACGCCTGCGGTTCCCGCTCCCTGGCGTACGGGCGGACCTCGGACAACGTGGCGGGGCTGGAGCTGCTGACCGCCGCCGGCGAAAAGCTGGCCAGCGGTTACGCGGCCGACGGCACTCCGTTCACCCAGGGCGCCGAGCCGCTCCTCGACGACGTCCGCGCGGTGCTCGGCAAGCACCTGGCCACCGCCCGCACCGAGTTCGACCGGTTCGGCCGCCAGGTCTCCGGCTACGCGGTGCAGCACCTGCTGCCCGAGCGGTTCGACCTCACCCAGGCGCTGGTCGGCTCCGAGGGCACCCTCGCGGTGATCACCAAGGCCACCGTCAAGCTGGTCGTCGACGCCCCGGTCCGGGTCGTGGTGGTCCTCGGGTTCGGCGACATCGTGGCCGCCGGGGAGGCGGCCCCCGCGGTGGTCGCGCACGGCCCGACCTCCTGCGAGGGGCTCGACTCGCGGCTGCTCGACGTGCTGCGGGCCCGGCGCGGGCCGGCCGCCGTCCCGCCGTTGCCGCGCGGCGGCGCCTGGCTCTTCGTCGAACTGGCCGGGGACGACGCCGGCGAGGTCGAGTCGCGGGCCCGGCGGCTCGCGGCCGACGGGATCGGCGCGGACGCGCTGGTCGTCACCGATCCGGCCACCCAGGCCCGGCTGTGGCGCATCCGGGAGGACGGCGCCGGGCTGGCCGGACGGGCCCCGTCGGACCGGCCGGCCTGGCCCGGCTGGGAGGACGCGGCCGTGCCGCCGGCCCGGCTGGGCGCCTACCTCGCCCGGTTCGACGAGCTGGTCGGCTCGTACCGGATGACCTCCGCGCCGTTCGGCCACTTCGGCGACGGCTGCATGCACGTACGCCTCGACTTCCCGCTCGACCAGCCGGGCGGTACGAAGGTGATGCGCGACTTCCTCACCGACGCCGCCAAGCTGGCCGGCGAGTTCGGCGGTTCGCTGTCCGGCGAGCACGGCGACGGCCGCGCCCGCTCGGAACTGCTGCCGCACATGTATTCCGCCGACGCGATCGCCCTGTTCGCCGGGATCAAGCACGCCTTCGACCCGGGCAACCTGCTCAACCCCGGCGTGCTGGTCGACCCCGACCCGGTCGACGCCGACGTCCGGCCCGCCGGCCGCTTCCCGTTGCCGGCGCTCGCCCTGGCGTACCCGCACGACGACGGCGACCTCGGCCAGGCCGTGCACCGCTGCACCGGCGTCGGCAAATGCCGCGCCGACAATTCCGCCGCCGGCGGCGTCATGTGCCCGTCCTACCTGGCCACGCGCGAGGAGAAGGACTCCACCCGCGGCCGCGCCCGGGTGCTGCAGGAGGTCGTCCGCGGCGAGCTGGCCTGGTCGGACCCGTCCGTGCACGACGCCCTGGATCTGTGCCTGTCCTGCAAGGGCTGCGCCTCGGACTGCCCGACCGGCATCGACATGGCCACCTACAAGTCCGAGGCGCTGCACCAGACCTATCGCGGGCGGCTGCGGCCGCGCTCGCACTACACGCTGGGCCGGCTGCCGTTCTGGGCCCGGCTGGCCGGGTGGCTGCCGCGGCTCGCGAACCTCGGCGCCCGGCTGCCGCTGACGCTGTGGCTGGCCGGCGTCGACAAGCGGCGGTCGGTGCCGGCCTTCGCCCGCCGCCCGTTCCGGCGGACGTTCCGCGGGCGGGCCGGCGGGAAACCGGTGATCCTCTTCGCCGACTCGTTCTCCGACGCCTTCTCGCCGGAGGTGGCCGAGGCCACCGTACGCGTCCTGCGCGCCGCCGGGTACGAGCCGCGGCTGCCCTCCGCGCCGGTGTGCTGCGGCCTCACCTGGATCACCACCGGCCAGCTCGACTCGGCCCGGAAGATCCTGTCCCGTACGGTCGCGGCGCTCGCCCGGGACGCCCGCGACGGCGTCCCGATCGTCGGCATCGAGCCGTCCTGCACGGCGGTGTTGCGCTCCGACATCCACGAGCTGCTCCCCGGCTCCCCGGACGCCGCGGCCGTGGCCGGCTCGGTGCGCACTTTGGCCGAGTTGCTCACCCAGACTCCCGGCTGGACCCCGCCCGACCTGTCCGGCGTCGAGGTCGTCTGCCAGCCGCACTGCCACCACCACGCCGTCCTCGGCTGGACGGCCGACGCCGACCTGCTGGCGTCGACCGGGGCCCGGGTGCGGCGGCTCGCCGGATGCTGCGGCCTGGCCGGTAACTTCGGGGTCGAGATCGGACACTACGACGTCTCCGTGGCCGTTGCCGGGCAAAACCTGCTGCCCGCCCTCGACGCCGCCCCCGACGCGGTCGTCCTGGCCGACGGCTTCTCCTGCCGCACCCAGGTCGCCGACCTGCGCGACCGCCCGGCCGTGCACCTGGCCCAGCTGCTCGACCGGTAAGGCCTGGTGGTCATTGCCGGGTGTCGATACGGTGCTCGGGTGAGACATCGCATCGTGGCTGCCCTCGCGTCCGTCCTGCTCCTCCTCTCCCCCGCCACCGCCGCCCGAGCCGCGGCGGACCCGCTGCTGGAACAGCTCGCGGCCATTCCCGGGCTGACCGTGGTCTCGGAGACCCAGGGCACCGGTTACCGGTTCTTCGTGCTCGCCTACCGCCAGCCGGCCGACCATCGCCACCCCGCCCAGGGCACCTTCGAGCAGCGCCTCACGCTGCTGCACCGGTCGAGCACCGCCCCGGTCGTGCTGTCCACCAGCGGGTACGGGCTGGCCGCCAGCCCGCGGCCGTCGCAGACCGAGCCGACCGCTCTGCTGACCGCCAACCAGGTGTCGGTCGAGCACCGCTTCTTCACACCGTCGCGCCCCGCCCCGGCCGACTGGTCCGACCTGACCATCTGGCAGGAGGCCACCGACGAGCACCGGATCGTCTCCGCCTTCAAGAGCATCTACTCCGGACGGTGGATCCAGACCGGGGCGAGCAAGGGCGGCATGACGTCCGTCTACCACCGGCGGTTCTATCCGCGTGACATCGACGGCGTGGTCGCGTACGTGGCCCCGGACGACGTCATCAACCCGGCCGACGGTGCCTACGACCGGTTCTTCGACACCGTGGGCACGGCCTCCTGCCGTACCGCGCTCGACAACGTCCAGAAGGAGGCGCTGCGCCGCCGGGACCGGCTCGTCGCCCGGTTCGCGGCGGACGCGGCCGCGCAGGGCTGGACGTTCACCCGGACGCTCGGCACCGCCGACCGCGCGTTCGAGATGGCCGTGCTCGACACGGTGTGGGCGTTCTGGCAATACCAGACCGAGGCGAACTGCGCGGAGGTGCCCGCCACCACCGCGACGGACGAGCAGTTGTACGCCTGGATCGACGTCGTGGCCGGGTGGAGCTTCTACACCGACCAGGGCCTCGAATACTACTGGCCGTACTTCTACCAGGCGGCGACCCAGCTCGGCTGGCCCACCCCGCGCTTCGAGCACCTCCGCGGGCTGCGCAGGTACCCCGGCCTGTACACGGCCAACTCGTCGCTGCCGGCCGAGCTGCGCCGGTCGCACAACCCGGTGCCCATGGTGGACGTCGACCTCTGGGTCCGTACGGCCGCGGAGCGCATGCTGTTCATCTACGGCCAGAACGACCCGTGGGGCGCCGAGCACTTCACCCCGAGCCGGCGCGACTCCGCCCGGTTTGTCGCACCGGGCGCCAACCACGGCGCGAACATCGCCAAGCTGGCCCCGGACGACTCGGCCGCGGCGAAGGCGATGCTGCGCCGCTGGGCCGGCGTGCCGGCGGCGGCCACGCTCGCGCCGGCCGCGGCCCTGCCGCTGGACGACATGCTCGGCGATCGACGGCATCGCGGCTGACGCCCGGGCCCGGCCGGTCACCTGACCGGCCGGGCCGCAGCACCGGTCAGGCGCCGCCCTGTGCCTCGATCGAGACCGGCTGCCACGCGCGCCACTCGGCGAGCCGGGACTCGTAGTCGGCGGTCGCGATGCCGAGCGGGGCCTCGCCGAAGAAGATCCGCAGCGGCGGGTTCTCCGCGTCGACCACCTTCAGGATGGCGGCGCGGGTCGCGGCCGGGTCGCCCGGATTCGCGACCCGCCGGCGGCGCGCCTCGGCGGCCAGCTCACGCACCTTCTCGTACGCCTCCAGCGGCTTCGCATGCTGGGCGGAGGAGCCGCCCCAGTCGGTGCGGAAGCCGCCCGGCTCGACCAGGGTCACCTTGATCCCGAAGAGCGCGACCTCCTGCGCGAGCGCCTGGCTGAAGCCCTCGAGGGCCCACTTGGATGCGTTGTAGAGGCCGATGTTGGGGAACGCGGAGATGCCGCCGATCGACGACACCTGGATGAGGTTGCCGCCGCCGCTGTCCCGCAGATAGGGCAGCGCGCCCTGGGTGACCCACAGCGCCCCGAAGACGTTCGTCTCGAACTGCGCTCGGGCCTCCGCCTCGCTGACCTCCTCGACCATGCCGAACTGGCCGTAGCCGGCGTTGTTGACGACCACGTCGAGGCGCCCGAAGTGCTCGACGGTCCGGGCCAGTGCGGCCAGCACGGCCGCCCGGTCGGTGACGTCGAGGGCGAGGGGCAAAACCTTGTCGCCGTACGCGGCGGCGAGCCCGTCGAGCGACGACACATCCCGCGCGGTCGCCGCGACGCGGTCGCCCCGGTCGAGCGCGGCCTCGGCCCATTCCCGGCCGAAGCCGCGGGAGGTGCCGGTGATGAACCAGGTCCTGGCCATCGGTACGTCCTTTCTCCGGTTGTCACCTCCACTCTTATCCCGGCGGCCGCGAGATCACCCGGGTGAGCCCGATCACGCCGGCCGAGCCCGGTCGATCGGTGATCGACCGGGCTCGTACCGAGCTGGGTCAGGCGAGATCGAACCGGTCGAGCTCCATGACCTTGGTCCAGGCCGCGACGAAGTCGGTCACGAACTTGCCGCGCGCGTCGTCGCTGGCGTAGACCTCGGCGAGGGCCCGCAACTGGGAGTTGGAGCCGAAGATCAGGTCGACCGCGGTGGCGGTCCACTTCACCTCGTCGGTGGTCACGTCGCGGATCTCGTACACGTGCTCCTCGGACTCCGACGCCTTCCACCGGGTGCCCGGCGAGAGCAGGTTGGCGAAGAAGTCGTTGGTGAGCACGCCGGGGCGGTCGGTGAGGACGCCGTGCCGCGTGCCGCCGACGTTGTTGCCGAGCGCGCGCAGGCCGCCGAGCAGGACGGTCATCTCCGGCCCGGTCAGGTTGAGCATGTACGCCCGGTCGACGAGCAGCACCTCGGGCTGGGTCTTCTCGCCCGGCCGCAGGTAGTTGCGGAAGCCGTCGGCGCGCGGCTCCAGCACCCGGAACGACTCGACGTCGGTCTGCTCCTGCGTGGCGTCGGTGCGGCCCGGGTGGAACGGCACGGTCACCTCGACGCCGGCGTCGCGCGCCGCCTTTTCGACGGCGGCCGAGCCGGCCAGCACGATGAGGTCGGCCAGCGAGATCTTCGCGCCGCCGGCCTCGTTGAACTCGCGCTGGATTGCCTCGAGGGCGGACAGCACCGTGGCGAGCTGCTCGGGCTGGTTGACCGCCCAGCTGCGCTGCGGTTCGAGCCGGATCCGGGCGCCGTTGGCGCCGCCGCGCTTGTCGGTGGAGCGGAAGCTCGCGGCGGACGCCCAGGCGGTCGAGACCAGCTGGGCGGTGGTCAGCCCGGACTCCAGGACCTTCGCCTTGAGCGCGGCGACGTCGGCCGCGCCGACGAGCTCGTGGTCGACGGCCGGCACCGGGTCCTGCCAGAGCTGCGGCTCGGCGACCCACGGCCCGAGGAAGCGGCTGACCGGGCCCATGTCGCGGTGCAGCAGCTTGTACCAGGCCTTGGCGAAGGCCAGCGCGAACGCGTCGGGGTCCTCCAGGAAACGGCGCGAGATCTTCTCGTACGACGGGTCGACGCGCAGCGACAGGTCGGTGGTCAGCATCGTGGGCTTGTGCTTCTTCGCCGGGTCGTGGGCGTCCGGGATGATCGCCTCGGCGTCCTTGGCGACCCACTGCTTCGCGCCGCCGGGGCTCGTGGTGAGCTCCCACTCGTACCCGAAGAGAATCTCGAAGAAGCGGTTGCTCCACTGCGTCGGCCGGTCGGTCCAGGTCACCTCGAGACCGCTGGTGATCGTGTCGCCGCCCTTGCCGCTGCCGTGCGTGCTCAGCCAGCCCAGGCCCTGCGCCTCCAGCGGGGCGCCCTCGGGCTCGGGGCCCACGTGGTTGTCGGCGACGCCGGCGCCGTGGGTCTTGCCGAAGGTGTGGCCGCCGGCGATCAGCGCGACGGTCTCCTCGTCGTTCATCGCCATCCGGCCGAAGGTCTCCCGGATGAAGTGCGCCGCCGCGGCCGGGTCGGCGTTGCCGCGCGGACCCTCCGGGTTGACGTAGATGAGCCCCATCTCGGTCGCGCCGACGCCCTCGGCCATCGTCTTCTCCGAGACGTAGCGCACGTCGCCGAGCCAGGTGTCCTCGGGACCCCAGATGATCTCCTCGGGCTCCCAGACGTCGGGCCGGCCGAAGCCGAAGCCGAACGTCGTGAAGCCCATCGACTCGAGGGCCACGTTGCCGGCGAGGACGAGCAGGTCGGCCCACGAGATCTGCTGGCCGTACTTCTGCTTGACCGGCCACAGCAGCCGCCGGGCCTTGTCCAGGTTGGCGTTGTCCGGCCAGCTGTTGAGCGGCGCGAACCGCTGACCGCCGTCGCCGGCCCCGCCGCGGCCGTCGTGGATGCGGTAGGTGCCCGCGGCGTGCCAGCTCATCCGGATCATCAGGCCGCCGTAGTGGCCGAAGTCGGCCGGCCACCAGTCCTGCGAGGTGGTGAGCACCTCGGCGATGTCGCGCTTGAGTGCCTCGACGTCGAGCTTCGCGAACTCGTTGGCGTAGCTGAAGCCCTCACCCAGCGGGTTGCCCTTGGCCGAGTGGGCGTGCAGCACCGACAGGTCGAGCTGGTTGGGCCACCAGTCCCGGTTGGTGCGCGGGCGGCCGCCCGTCTTCGGGGTGGGCGAGTCGATCGCGGGGTTTTCGCTCTCGCTGCCGTGCGCGGTCACCGAGTCGTGCGCGACCGGACAGCCGGTGCTCTCGGGGGCGTTGTCCTGGGTGTCGCTCATCAGTTTCCTTCCGAACAGTCGGGGCAGGTGCCCCAATAGACGACTTCCGCCTCGTCGACCACGAACCCGTGGTCGGTCGAGGCGGTCAGGCAGGGGGCGTGACCGACGGCGCAGTCGACGTCGGCGATGGCGCCGCAGGAGCGGCACACGACATGGTGGTGGTTGTCCCGGACCCGGGACTCGTAGCGGGCCGTCGCACCGGCCGGCTGGATGCGGCGCACCAGACCGGCGTCGGTGAGCGCACGCAGCACATCGTAGATGGCCTGGCGGGAGACGGTGGGGTGATCGGCCCGGACGAGCGTGACCACCGCCTCGGTGTCGACATGCGGGTGCTCCCGCAGCGCGGCGAGCACGGCCAGCCGCGGCCGCGTGACGCGCAGCGAGGCCGCCCGCAGCTGAGCCTCGAAGCCGGACACCATCCGCCGACCCTAGCCCACTTTTCTGGAACGAATCAAGTTTTGCCACGCGGCAGACTCGCAACTGAGTACGCGAACTCTGTACGGCCTGCGCCGCCGCGGGGGATGGTGAGTGCCCGTCGCTGTTCGAGGAGGCCCCTGCCGTGGAAGTACCCAGTGACCGGTCCGTGCCGGATCGGCTGCCCGCCGCGCTCGATCGCCTGGTCGGGCGCGGGGTGCTCGACCGGACGCAGGCCGATGCGGTGCTCTCGGAGGTGGCCGGCCCGGGGCCGGCGCCGGGCCGGCGGCGGCTGCTCGGGGAGATCGCCGGGTATCTCGGTGCTTCGTTCGTGGTGGGTGCGACCCTGCTCTTCCTGAGCGAGGAATGGGAATCGCTGGGCCGGGGCGGGCGGCTCGCCGTTCTCGCCGGCATGGCCGTCGTCCTGCTCGGCAGCGGGCTGGCCGTGCGGCTGCGCCGCGGTTCGGGCGGGGACGACGTGCACCGCCGGCTGGCGAGCACGCTGTTCACCGGGGCGGCGGCAGCGGCGGGCTTCGCCGCCTTCGTCGGGCTCGACCGGCCCGGCTACGACGTGCCGCCCTCGGACTGGGCGCCGTTCGTCGGCTCGGCGGTCGGGCTGACCGTGACCGTCGCCGGGTATCTGCTCGCCCGCACCGCGCTCGGCCAGCTCGGCGCCGCGGTGGCGGCATACTCGCTCGTCGCCACGCTGCTCATCCTGGCGGACACCGACGATCCGGTGACCCTCGGCGTGAGCACGCTGCTGCTGGGTGCGCTGTGGGCCGGGCTGGGGTGGCGGCGGCTGGTCGCCGAGATCCGGCTCGCGCGGGCGATCGCGGTGACGCTCGGGCTGATCGGCGCGCAGACGGTCCTGCTCTCCGACGCACGCGGCGGCAACCTCGTCGCGTACCTGCTGACCGCGCTGGTCGCCGTGAGCTGCTTCACCGCGTACGCCCGGATGCGTGACTGGATCCCGCTGGCCGGCGGGGTCGCCGGCGCCACCCTGGTGGTGCCGGAGGTGCTCTACGACATGACCGGCGGCTCGCTCGGGCCGAGCGGCGTCATGCTGGCCGCCGGCGTCACCCTGCTCGCCGGCAGCCTGACCGGGCTGCGCATCCGCCGCGACCCGGGCCCGGTGACCCCGCACACTCCCTGACCGGCACCCGCGGTGCGAAGATCAGGCATGCTGCCCGGTCTCGCGCTGCTGCGCCGCTACGATCCGTCCTGGCTGCGCGGGGACGTGCTGGCCGGGCTCACCGTGGCCGCCTATCTCGTGCCGCAGGTCATGGCGTACGCCGGCCTGGCCGGGCTGCCGCCGGTCGCCGGCCTGTGGGCGATGCTGGCGCCGCTGGCGCTGTACGCGCTGCTCGGCTCGTCGCGGCACCTGTCGCTCGGGCCGGAGTCGACCACCGCGCTGATGACCGCCGCCGTGGTGGCGCCGCTGGCCGGCGGGGACCCGGGCCGCTACGCCGCGCTGGCCGGGGCCCTCGCCGTCGTGGTCGGCCTGCTCGCCCTGGTGGCGTACGCCGCGCGGCTCGGGTTCGTCGCCGACCTGCTGTCCAAGCCGGTGCTGGTCGGGTACATGGCCGGGGTGGCGCTCACGATGATCGTCGGGCAGCTCGGCAAGCTCACCGGCGTCCCGGTGGACGGCGACGGCATCCCCGCCGAGTTGGCGTCGTTCGTCCGGAACCTGCCCCGGATGCACCCGGGCACCACGGTGCTCGGCGTCGTCCTGCTCGGCCTGCTGTTCCTCGGCCAGTGGCGGCTGCCGCACCTGCCGACTCCGCTGTTCGTCGTCCTGCTCGCGACCGCCGCGGTCGTCGTCCTCGACCTGCGGGATCGCGGCATCGCCGTGGTCGGTGCGGTGCCCGGCGGGCTGCCCGGCCCGGTGCTGCCGGACGCCGGCGACCTGCGCGGGCTCCTGCTGCCGGCGGTGGGGGTGCTCGTCGTCGGCTACACCGACACCGTGCTCACCGCGCGGGCGTTCGCGGCCCGCGGCGGCTACCCGGTCGACGCCAACCAGGAGTTTCTCGCGCTCGGCGCGGCGAACCTCGGCGCCGGGCTGCTGCGCGGCTTCCCGATCAGCAGCAGCGGCAGCCGCACCGCCCTCGCGGTCGCCGCGGGCGCCCGCAGCCAGGTCTACTCCCTGGTCGCGCTCGCCGGCGTCGGGTCGGTGCTGCTGTTCGCCGGCCCGATGCTGGCCCGCTTCCCGTCCGCCGCGCTCGGCGCCATCGTGGTGTACGCCGCCACCCGCCTGATCGACGTGCCCGGTTTCCGCCGGCTGGCCGCGTTCCGCCGCAGCGAGTTCCTGCTCGCGCTGGCCGCGCTCGCCGGGGTGCTGGTGTTCGACATCCTGTACGGGGTGCTGCTCGCCGTCGGCCTGTCCGTGGCGGAGATGCTGCGCCGGGTCGCCCGGCCGCACGACGCGGTGCAGGGCTTCGTTCCCGGCCTGGCCGGCATGCACGACGTCGACGACTACCCGCAGGCGAGCACCGTGCCGGGGCTGGTGGTGTACCGCTACGACTCGCCGCTGTTCTTCGCGAACGCCGAGGACTTCCGCCGCCGGGCCCGCGCCGCGGTCGCCGGCCAGGCCGGACCGGTGCACTGGTTCGTCCTCAACGTGGAGGCCAACGTCGAGGTCGACAGCACCGGCCTGGAGGCGCTGGACGACCTGCGCGCCGAGCTCACCGGGCGGGGCGTCGTGGTCGCGCTGGCCCGGGTGAAGCAGGACCTGTACGCCGCGCTCGACGCGTACGGGCTGGTCGCCGCCGTCGGCCCGGACCGGATCTTTCCGACCCTGCCCACCGCCGTCGCGGCGTACCGGGACTGGCAGTCGGCGCGCGGACCCGAGCCGAACGGCTCTGCCCCGCCCGGGTGACCCGTTCGTAAGCTGGGCGGATGCTGGAGCGCATCCGTTCGGGCGTCATCGGCGACGACGAGATCCTCGACGGGCCGTACGGGCCGCGCCGGATCACCTACGCCGACTACACCGCGTCGGGCCGGGCCCTCGACTTCATCGAGGACTTCATCCGCGACCACGTGCTGCCCCGGTATGCCAACACCCACACCGAGAGCTCCGGCACCGGCCTGCAGACCACCAGGCTGCGCGAGGACGCGCGGGAACTGGTCCGGCACGCCGTCGGCGGCACGGCCGAGCACGCGGTGATCTTCTGCGGTTCCGGCGCCACCGCCGCCGTCAACAAGCTGGTGGCGATCCTGGAGCTGCGGGCGCCGGCCGGCCCGCTCCCGCCGGCGCGGCGGCCGGTGGTCTTCGTCGGGCCGTACGAGCATCACTCCAACGAACTGCCGTGGCGCGAGTCGCTCGCCGAGGTCGTCGCGATCGGCGCGGACGCCGACGGCCACATCGACCTGGCGGAGCTGGAGCGGCAACTGATCGCGTACGCCGGCCGGCCGCTACGGATCGGCAGCTTCTCCGCCGCCTCCAACGTCACCGGGATCCTCACCGACACCACCGCGGTGGCCGCCCTGCTGCACCGGCACGGCGCGCTGTCGTTCTGGGATTTCGCCGCCGCCGGGCCGTACGTCCCGATCCGGATGGCCGCCGACCACCTGGACGCCGTCTTCCTGTCCCCGCACAAGTTCGTCGGCGGCCCGCAGACCCCCGGCGTGCTGGCCGTGCGCCGCGACCTGATCCGCAACCGGGTGCCGAGCGCCCCCGGCGGCGGCACGGTCGCGTTCGTCGGCCCGGCCGGGCACCGCTACCTCGACGACCCACAGATCCGCGAGGAGGGCGGCACCCCGGCGATCGTCGAGTCGATCCGGGCCGGGCTGGTCCTCGCGCTCAAGGAGCAGGTCGGCACCGACGTGATCCAGGCCTGCGAGGAGCGCCACTGGAAACACGCGAGGCAGCGCTGGCAGCAGAACCCCGACGTGGAGATCCTCGGCAACCCGGACGCCCGGCGCCTGTCGATCGTCTCGTTCCGCATCCGGCACGGCCGCCGGCACCTGCACCACAACTTCGTCGTCGCGCTGCTCAACGACCTGTTCGGCATCCAGGCCCGGGGCGGCTGCTCCTGCGCCGGGCCGTACGGGCACCGGCTGCTCGGCATCGACGACGAGGGCTCCCGCGCGTTCCAGGACGAGATCGGGCACGGCTGTGACGGCATCAAGCCGGGCTGGGCGCGGATCAGCTTCAACTACTTCATCAGCGACACGGTGCGCGACTATCTCGTCGAGGCGGTCGACCTGGTCGCCCGGTACGGGCACCGGCTGCTCACCGACTACCGCTTCGACCCGCACAGCGGCCTGTGGCACCACCGATCCGGCCCGGCGGAGCCGGCGTTGCGGTTGACCGCCGGCCTGTTCGACGCCGGCGGTCCCCTGGCGGCCCCGCCGGAGCGCAGGCACGCCGGCGAGGAGGCCCTCGGCGAATATCTGCGCGAGGCCCGCGAGCTGTTGACGGCCCGCGCGGACGCCGGCGAGACCGACGAGACCGGCGTCCTGTCCCCGGACTTCGAGGCGCTGCGCTGGTTCCCGCTGCCGAGCGCGTGCGTCTCGCCGGCCGTCTCCACGGCCGCCGCGCCCGGCGACTGGTGCCACAACAACCTGGCCCCGTGACAGGCCGGCCGCGACTCCGGCACGCCACCTGACCCATGCGGCACCCCGCGCCGTGGACCGTGTACTCGATCCCGCCGGCGGCGGTGCCGACCGAGGGAGTTCGCGGCGTGACCGGACCGCGGCCAGCAGATCCGGGATGTCCGCGATGGGCGACAGGGTCGCCACGTCTTTCCCGCAACGCGGCGGTGAAGCCCAGGACAGCGTCGACCGGCGAGGTGTACAGAGCCATGCCGTGAACTTCAGGTGTGGGAACATCCGGTGCGCTGATGGGCGCCCCACACGCCGGAGTCCGCCGGCAGGTGTCGGGCCGCGTCCGCGCACCGGCACGGACTCCGCCAGGGCGACGCGCCGGACTAACGTGCGGTGACCACGATCGGGGCGCTGTCGTCGGCCGGGTCCGGGTCGCCCGGGGGTGCGCCGGCCGGGCCGATCACCTCGGTCTTGATCGCGCCGCGGTGGCTGCCGGCCCGGTCGATGCGCAGCCGGAAGTCCCAGCTCACCGTCTGCCCGGGCAGGATCGCGTAGGTGTTGTTGTCGGTGAAGCAGTAATAGTTGCCGTCGCCGAAGCCGGCGCCCGGGGGCCACGGCGGCGGGAGCGGACTGTCCATGTTGAACTGCTCGCAGAACCGCGGCACGCCGACGACCGTCGTGCCGGGTGGCGGAGTCACCGTGACGGTGAGATAGGAACCCTGCAGGGCGCCGTAGCCCTCGAGCCGGGCCGGGCCGTTGTTGCGCACGCCCACCCGCGCGGTGACCGTCGCACCGACCGCGCCACGCACGACGGCGCCGCGGGCCGTGATGTTGGCGCGGTTGCTGCCGGTGACCGCGATGTTCCAGGTGTCGAAGTTGTTGTTGGGCACCGGGTCGGTCTGCGCGCGGGCGGCGACCGCGGCCGGCGGCGCGACCAGCGTCAGGGCCGGGCCGGTGCCACGGATCGGCAGCGTGCCGCCGCCGTCGGCATAATCCTGTGCGGGCAGCCAACTGATCGACGCGGGCCACTGGCTCGGCGCCCAGACCGCGTTCGTGGCGGTCACCGCCAGCGGCGTGGCCAGGTGCAACTCCGCGCCGGGCGGCAGCGTGTCGTCGAACTGGCAGGCGACGCCATGATCGACCAGCAGGCAGTTGCGGTAC
>Ga0207668_10001494_pt1 | contig 13660 bp, 10 predicted proteins | sample KBSS43metaG_FD_184323 | JGI IMG/M metagenome (GOLD analysis project Ga0207668, IMG submission 184323) | Switchgrass rhizosphere microbial communities from Kellogg Biological Station, Michigan, USA - KBS S4-3 metaG (SPAdes) (version 2) | ecosystem: Host-associated > Plants > Roots > Rhizosphere... | reverse complement strand
CGATCTCCAGCTCGTCGATGATCTGCATGGCCCGCACCTTCGGCGCGCCCGAAAGGGTGCCGGCGGGCAGGGCGGCCATCACGACGTCTACAGGATCGAGCCCGTCGGGCGCGTCGCCCTCCACGTTCGAGACCAGGTGCATGACGTGGCTGTAGCGCTCGACGAAGAAGCTGTCGGTGACCCGCACCCGAGGCGCGCGGCGGCCGGCGGTCGGCGCCTCGTTCGCGCCCTCGTCCTTCAGCATCGCCACGCGGCCCACGTCGTTGCGGCCAAGGTCCAGCAGCATGAGGTGCTCGGCCCGTTCCTTGGGGTCGTTCACCAGCTCCTGCTCCAGCGCCTGATCCGCCTCCGGGGTAGCGCCGCGCGGGCGCGTGCCGGCGATGGGGCGGATGGTGATCTTGCCGTCGCGCAGCCGCACCAGAATCTCCGGCGAGGAGCCGACGAGCTGGAAATCCCCGAAATCCAGGTAGAACAGGAACGGCGACGGGTTCGTCCGCCGAAGCGAGCGGTACAGCGCGAACGGGTCACGCCGGAAGGGCGCGCGGAAGCGGTGGCTGGGGACCACCTGGAAAATGTCGCCGGCGCGGATGTACGCCTTCGCCTGCTCGACGATCTCCCGATACCGTTCGCGGGAGACCGGCGTCTCGAAGCGGTCCGGCTCGGCCTTTCCCGCGCCGGAAAGGCGCGGCGTGGGGCCGTTCAGGTCCTTCAGCACCGCATCGAGCCGCGCCGAGGCGGCGGCGTAGGCTGCTTCCGGCGAGGGCTGATCCGGCCGCACCGGCGTCACCAGCACGATCTCCTGGGCGATGGAGTCGAAGATGGCCACCACGGAGGGGCGCGTCATCACCCCGTCGGGAAGGCCCAGCGCATCCGGATTGATGTCCGGCAGACGCTCGGCCAGCCGGATCATGTCGTAGCCGATAGCGCCGAACAGCCCGGCCGACGGCGGCGGCAGGCCCTCGGGCATGTCGATCCGGGAGGCCGCCACCAGGTCCTTTAGGGACTCCAGCGCCCCGCCCGGCTGCGGCGTGAACCGGCCGGCGGCGATGTCGTCTCCGCGCGCGACCTCGGCCCGGTCCCCGCGGCAGCGCCACACCAGGTCCGGATTGAGCGTGATGATCGAATAGCGTCCCCGCCAGGCGCCGCCCTCGACCGACTCGAAGAGAAAGGCGTAGGGGCGGCCGTGGCCGATCTTCAGGAAGGCCGAGACCGGCGTCTCCAGGTCGTCCACCAGTCGCGTCCAGACGAGCTGGGCCGCGCCGGAACCATAACGGGCCTGGAAGGACTCGAACTCGGGCTCCAGCTTCACTTGGGCGGCTCCGGCTGGCCCTTGGCGTCCAGCGGCGTCAGGCCGATCGCCGCGCGCGCGGCGTTGTAGTCGACCTTGACCTTCATCTTGCGGCGGGCGGACGCCTGGGCGCTCTCGCCCAGCTCACGGAAGATGGTGCTGGTCATTTGCGGACGCATCTGTTCGGCGGATTGCGCCAGCGCCGCCATGTCGCCCGCGTGTATGGCTTCCACCTCGCCCACGGCGTAGCCGAAGGTGCGGGCGCGGGCGACGAAGGGCTCCTTGGGCTTGCCGCCAAAGGCCGCGGCGGCGATCTCCGGCGAGACGAGCGCGTTCTGCTGAGCGTTCTGGCGATTCACGCCCGGGACTTGGACTACGCGCACGCCCGACGAGGCGCTCACGGCGTCAAGGCTTTCGCCCTTGCGGAGCCGCGCGGCCAAGCTTTCGGCCTTGGCCTGCATGGCCTGGTTGAGCTGACGCATGGTCCAGGCCTGGGCGAGCTGGGGCTTCACCGCGGCGAACGGCGGCAAGGCGGGCGGGATGACCTTCTCGACCCGCACGGCGAAATATTCCCCACCGCCGGCGTCCACCACCTCGCTTTCGCCGCCGGAGGGCAGGCCGAAGGCGGTGTCGACAAGCTTCTGGCTCAGCCCCGCCACGGGCTGGCCGTCCGGCCCGCGGCCATCCTTCGTCAGCGGCCCGATCGTCGTGGCCGCCACACCGGCCTTCTGGGCGGATTCGGCGAGGTTGGCGCCCTTCTGGTGGGCGTCGTCGTAGGCCTGGCTTTGGGCGTAGACCTTCTCGACGGCGGCGTCCTTGCGCAGCTCCGCTTCAATCTGCGGCCGCGCCTCTTCGAAGCTGACCGTCCGGCCCGGCGTCACCGCCTCGACCTTGACGACCGCCAGGCCCAGGTCACCTTGGACCGCCGCCACCTGGCCGGCCTGGAGCTTGAAGGCGCCCGTCGCGAGCTTGCGGTCGGGGATCGCCGACATGGGCTTGTTGTCATAGTTGATGGCGTCGGCGCCCAGCGACTTGGCCACGGCCTGCGGAGGCTCGCCTTTCGTCAGCCGCGCCGCCGCCGCCTGGGCCTGGGCGGCGTCCTTGACCGGAATCTGCGTTAGGGTGCGAGTTTCGGGCGTCCCCAGGGTGTCTTTGCGGAAATCGTAGCGCTTGCGGATCTCGCCTTCGTCCACCTTAACCGTGGGCGCAACAAGCTGGGGGCTGAAGTGGACGACCGTCAGCACCCGGAATTCGGGCTGGGTGAGCTGGGCGGCGTTCTCCTTCATGAAGGCCGTGAGTTGGGCGTCCGTCGGGGCCGCCGGCCGCGGGACGCTGCCGGGCTCCACCAGCAGGTAGCCGATGTCGCGGCTCTCGAGGCTGAAGACAGCCGCCATGGATGCATAAGCCCGCGGCGCGAGCAGGTTGCTCATCAGCGCCGCCACGAGATGCTGTTCGGCCAGGTCGTCGCTTATGCTGGCCTCGAACTTGGCGGTCGTGAGCTCGTTCTGGGCCAGACGGCTGACGTACTGCTGCTTGTCGAACCGGCCGGTCACCGGATTGGAAAAGGCGGGGATCTTGGCGATCTGCTCGGCCACCAGCTTGTCCGACGGCGTGATCCCCATCTTGTAGAGCAGGCCCGCGAAGGACTCGCGCGTGGCGAGGGCCTGGAGGATCTGCCGGTCCAGGCCGCTGGAGGCCGCGAGCTCGGCCGACACCGGCTGGCCGAACTGCTGCTCGGCGCGCCGGCGGGCGTCGTCGAATTCGCGCCGGAAGTCGGCGGCCTGGACGGTGCGCGATCCCGCGACGATCACCCCGCCGCTTTTATGCCCGCGGAAAACATCGGTGATGCCGAACACGGCGAAGCTGATGATCAGCAGGCCGATCAGCACGGCCGCGACCCAGGACTTCGCGAAGCTACGGATGGCGGAGAGCATCGGATCCCTTTCCGGGGCGCTGGCGTGGGGCGGGTATAGTGGAGGCCGCTCGTCGCGGGCAAGCGCGTGACAGGCAAGCCGGCTTGGCCTAATCGCCGGCGCGATCCAAGGATATAGGGAGGCCGGATGATCCCGGACGCGCCGCTGATCGCTGGAAACTGGAAGATGCACGGGCTCGCCGCCTCGCTGAACGAGGCGCTGGCCGTCGCGCATGGGGCCAAGGGCGTCCACGCCCGAGTGGCCATCTGCCCGCCCTCGCTGCTGATCCACCGCATGGTCGAGGCGCTGGCGGGCTCAGGGATCGAGGTCGGCGGCCAGGACGCGCACTACGACGATACAGGGGCGTTCACAGGCGACATCTCCGCCGAAATGCTGGCCGACGCCGGCGCGAAGCTGGTGATCCTCGGCCATTCGGAGCGACGGGAGGCCTATCGCGAGCGGGACGAGCTGGTGGCGCGCAAGGTCCAGGCCGCCCTGCGTCACGGCCTCGAGCCGATCATCTGCGTGGGCGAGAGCCTCGAACAGCGGAGGGCGGGACAGGCGCTCGCCGTCGTGACGGGGCAGGTGAGGGGCTCGCTGCCTTCGGAGCTGTCGGGGAGTCGGTTCGCGGTGGCCTATGAGCCGGTCTGGGCGATCGGCACCGGCCTGACGCCGACGGTGGCGGAAATCGAAGAGATGCATCGCGCCATCCGCGCCACCCTGAACGAAATGTTCGGGGCCACCGGCGAAGCCCCTCCGATCCTCTACGGCGGCTCGGTCAAGCCCGCCAACGCCGCCGAAATCCTGCACGCGGCCGAGGTCGGAGGCGCTCTGGTGGGCGGCGCCTCGCTCAAAGCCGAGGATTTCCTGGCCATCATCCGCGCCGCCTGACCGAGCGGTCGCCGCGTCCAAGGGATGGCGCGCGCGGCCCGCCGGTGATAGAGCGCGCGCTTCGAACGACGCGCCATTGCCGGACCCCGATGCTGCTGACCCTTCTTCTCGTGCTCGAGATCCTCGTGAGCCTGGCGCTCGTGGGCGTCGTGCTGTTGCAGCGCTCCGAAGGCGGGGCGCTTGGAATGGGCGGCGGCCCGTCGGGTTTCATGACGGCACGGGGGGCGGGGGACCTGCTCACCCGCGTCACCTGGATCCTGGGCGCGGCCTTCTTCATCCTGGCCCTGCTGCTGACCATCCTTTCGGGCCGGCAGAGCGGCGCATCCTCGGTCGTCGACCGGTTGAAGGTCGATGCGATCGACCCGTCCACCCTTCAGGCGAAGCCGCAACAGCCCGCCCAGGCTCCGCCGAATGGAGCGCCGGCTCCGCTGCAGGCGCCGACCCCGACCGTGCACAATCCTTTCCTCGGCCAGGATTCCGCCGCCCAGGCCCCGGCGACGGCTCCCGCCGCGCCTCCGCAGCGCTAGGAAGCAGTGGATGAACTTGATCGACGGCCGCTACGGCGCGCCGAATCACGGCTAATCTGAACGCCCATGGCCCGGTACATCTTCATCACCGGCGGCGTGGTCTCCTCCCTCGGAAAAGGTCTCGCGTCAGCCGCCCTCGGCGCCCTGTTGCAGGCGCGCGGCTATAAGGTGCGCCTGCGCAAGCTCGACCCCTACCTGAACGTCGATCCGGGGACCATGAGCCCCTATCAGCACGGCGAGGTCTTCGTCACCGAGGACGGAGCCGAGACCGACCTGGACCTTGGCCATTACGAGCGGTTCACCGGCGTCGACGCCACCCGCAACGACAACATCACCACCGGGCAAATCTACAAGACCATCATCGAGAAGGAGCGGCGCGGGGAATACCTGGGCGCCACCGTGCAGGTGATCCCGCACGTCACCGGTGAGATAAAGGACTTCGTCCTGTCCGATCCAGGCGAGGGAGTCGACTTCGTGCTGGTGGAGGTCGGCGGCACGGTCGGCGACATCGAAGGGCTGCCGTTCTTCGAGGCGATCCGCCAGCTCGGCCAGGAGCTGCCGCGGGGCCACGCCTGCTACATCCACCTGACGCTGCTGCCGTTCATCAAGACGGCCGGCGAGATGAAGACCAAGCCCACCCAGCACTCGGTGAAGGAGCTGCGCTCCATCGGCATCCAGCCGGACATCCTTCTGTGCCGGTGCGAGCAGGAGATCCCGGAGGGCGAACGCAAGAAGATCGCGCAGTTCTGCAACGTGCGGCCCACCGCTGTCATCCAGGCGTTGGACAGCGCCAACATCTACGCCGTGCCGCTGGACTACCACGCCCAGGGTCTGGACCGTGAAGTGCTCGACGTCTTTGGCCTTTCGGAGAGCGCGCCCAAGCCGGACCTGTCCCGCTGGGAGGCGATCACCCACACCCTCAGCCACCCGGACGGCGAGGTGAACATCGCCATCGTCGGCAAGTACACGGGCCTGACCGACGCCTATAAATCCCTGGTGGAGGCGCTCATCCACGGCGGCCTGGCCAATAATGTGCGGGTGCGCTTCGACTGGATCGAAGGCGAGGCCTTCGAGCGCGACGAAGAGCTGATCGGCGTGCGGCTCGCGGCGGTGCACGGCGTGCTCGTGCCGGGCGCCTTCGGCGAGCGGGGCTCAGAGGGCATGATCCGTGCGGTGCGCTTCGCCCGCGAGCACGCGATCCCGTATTTTGGCATCTGCTTCGGCATGCAGATGGCCATGATCGAGGCGGCGAGGAACCAGGCGGGCATCACCCAGGCCTCGTCCACCGAGTTTGGTCCGACTTCGGAGCCCATCGTCGGCCTGATGACCGAGTGGCTGCGGGGCAACGACCGAGAGGTGCGGGCAGAGGGCGGCGAACTGGGCGGGACCATGCGCTGCGGCGCCTATGACGCCGTCCTGGTCGCCGGCTCGCGCGTGGCCGAAATCTACGGCGGCCGGGCGATTTCCGAGCGGCATCGCCATCGCTACGAGGTCAACATCGCCTACAAGGCGCGGATCGAGGCGACCGGGCTGAGGTTCAGCGGACTTTCGCCGGACGGCCAGCTGCCCGAAATCTGCGAGCGCCAGGACCACCCCTGGTTCGTGGGCGTCCAGTTTCACCCGGAGCTAAAGAGCCGGCCCTTCGAACCGCACCCGCTGTTCGCCAGTTTTGTCGGCGCGGCCAAGGAGCGGAGCCGGCTGGTTTAGGCTCCGCTTGATCCAGGCGGGCCTTTGCGGCATACACCCGCGCTCACGTCGGCGGCCGGCCGGGCCGCCGTCCTCATTTTCACGCCGCCGAGACATTCCATGGCTGTTCCCAAGCGAAAAACCTCGCCCTCGCGGCGCAACATGCGCCGATCGCATCACGCGCTGGGCGCCAACTCCTTCGTCGAGGACAAGGAGACGGGCGAGCTGAAGCGCCCGCACCACATCGATCTGAAGACCGGCATGTACAAGGGCCGCCAGGTCCTCACGCCCAGGGAAGACTGAGCGCTTCCGTGAGGACGGATTTCGAGACGCCGGCCGGCCAGGCCGGCGTTTTCGATTCCGGCCCCCGCGCGCGCCGCGCAGGAGGGTTGTTCGGCGAGGCTCGGATCGTTAAGCCTCGCCGCGCGCACCCCGCAAGAGGACCCCGATGACCGAGATCGTCGACATCAACGCCCGCGAAATCCTGGACAGCCGCGGCAATCCCACGGTCGAGGTCGACGTGATCCTGGAGGACGGCTCCATGGGCCGTGCAGCGGTTCCGTCCGGGGCTTCCACGGGCGCCCACGAGGCGGTCGAGAAGCGGGACGGCGACAAGGGGCGCTACGGCGGCAAAGGCGTGCGCCAGGCCGTCGACGCTGTGAACGGCGAGATCTTCGACGCCCTGGCCGGCTCGGACGCCGAGGACCAGCGACGCATCGACCGGCTGCTGATCGAGCTCGACGGCACCGCGAACAAGGGGCGGCTGGGCGCCAACGCCATCCTGGGCGTGAGCCTCGCCACGGCGAAGGCCGCCGCCAGCTCGGCGGCGCTGCCGCTCTATAGATACGTGGGCGGTGTGTCGGCGCGGGTGCTGCCGGTGCCGATGATGAACATCATCAATGGCGGGGCGCACGCCGACAATCCGATCGATATCCAAGAGTTCATGATCCTGCCGACCGGCGCCGCCTCGTTCTCCGAGGCGCTGCGCATCGGGGCCGAGATCTTCCATGGCCTGAAGAAGGCGCTGCACGACGCCCACCACAACACCAACGTCGGCGACGAGGGCGGCTTCGCCCCCAACCTGTCGAGCGCCGAGGACGCCCTGGCCTTCATCGTCAAGGCCGGCGAGGCGGTGGGCTACAAGGCGGGCGAGGATTTCGTGCTCGGCCTGGACGTCGCCTCGACCGAATTCTTCAGGGGCGGCAAGTACCTGCTGGAAGGCGAGGGCAAGACCTTCGACGCCGGAGGCATGGTCGACTACCTGGCGGGCCTGGTCGCCAAGTTTCCCATCGTCACCATCGAGGACGGCTGCGCCGAAGACGACTTCGAGGGCTGGAAACTGCTCACCGACAAGCTGGGCGGCAACGTGCAGCTGGTGGGCGACGACCTCTTCGTCACCAACCCGGCGCGCCTATCTCAGGGGATCGACCGCGGGCTCGGCAACTCCATCCTGGTCAAGGTGAACCAGATCGGCAGCCTTTCTGAGACGCTGGACGCCGTCGATATGGCCCACCGCGCCGGCTACACGGCGGTGATGAGCCATCGATCCGGCGAGACCGAGGACTCGACCATCGCCGACCTGGCGGTCGCCACCAATTGCGGCCAGATCAAAACCGGCTCTCTCGCCCGCTCGGACCGCACGGCCAAGTACAACCAGCTGCTCCGCATCGAGGAGGAGCTCGGCGACCAGGCGATCTATCCGGGCCGGGCGGCGCTGAAGCAGAAAGGCTAGGCCCCATCCGGCCGATTTGGTTAGCTCGACCTTAACCCGCCCGGGGTGAAGGCTGGTCTGGCCGCCGCCCTAGGGATTCGCCGTTGATCGCGCGCCTTCGCCCCTATTTCCCGACCGCCGCCCTGGCGTTGCTGATCTTCTATTTCGGCTTCCATGCGTTCACGGGCGACCAGGGGCTGCTGAGCTCGAATCAGCGCAGCGAGGCCCTGACAGCCAAGACCCGGGAGCTCGCCGCCCTGCGGGCGCAACGTCAGGACCTGGAGGTCCGGGCCAGACTGTTGCGCGACACCAGCCTTTCCGCCGATCTCTTGGAGGAAAGAGCACGCTCCCTGCTAGGCTTCGCCGATCCAAGAGACTATGTGGTTCGCCTGAAGCCCTAGGCCGCGTCGCGGCGACAAGGGGACGATACGAATTGCGAGTGGAGAAGCGCATGGCGCGGGGGCAGACCGGCGCCGCTGGTCGGCGGAAGATCAACGGCGCGGCCGGACCCAAGGCGGCTTCCAAGGAAGGCCGCGCCGGCAAGACCGAGCTGTTGAAGCTGTACAGGGACATGCTGCTGATCCGACGCTTCGAGGAGCGCGCCGGCCAGCTCTACGGCATGGGCCTGATCGGTGGATTTTGCCACCTCTACATCGGCCAGGAGGCCGTGGCGGTCGGCGTGCAGTCGATCAAGAGGCCTGGCGATCAGATCATCACCGGCTATCGCGACCACGGCCACATGCTGGCCGCGGGCATGGACCCGCGGGAAGTGATGGCCGAGCTGACCGGACGCGCTGGCGGCTCCTCCCGCGGCAAAGGCGGGTCGATGCACATGTTCTCGACCGAGTCGGCCTTCTACGGCGGCCACGGGATCGTCGGCGCCCAGGTGCCGCTCGGCACCGGCCTGGCCTTCGCCAACCGCTATCGCCAGAACGATCTGGTCAGCTTCACCTACTTCGGCGACGGCGCGGCCAACCAGGGGCAGGTGTACGAAAGCTTCAACATGGCCGAGCTGTGGCGCCTGCCCGTCGTCTATGTGATCGAGAACAACCAGTACGCCATGGGCACCTCGGTGGAGCGTTCCTCTTCGGAGACCCACCTGTACCGTCGCGGGGCGTCCTTCGGCATTCCGGGCGAGCAAGTGGACGGCATGGACGTGCTGGCGGTGCAGGCCGCTGCGGCCAAGGCGGCCGATCACGCCCGCTCCGGCAAGGGACCCTACATCCTGGAGATGAAGACCTACCGCTACCGCGGCCACTCGATGAGCGACCCCGCGAAATACCGCACGCGCGAGGAGGTGGACGAAATCCGCAAGACCCGCGATCCCATCGACCACCTGGAGGAGCTGCTGGAGTCGAAGGGCTGGGCCGACGAGGCCGCGCTGAAGGCCATCGACGCCGAGGTGAAGCGCATCGTCGCCGACGCCGCGGACTTCGCCCGCACCTCGCCCGAGCCTGATCCGTCCGAGCTCTACACCGACGTCTACACGGAGGCGCGCGCGTGACCGAGGTATTGATGCCCGCGCTGTCGCCGACCATGGAGGAGGGCGCCCTCGCCAAGTGGCACGTGAAGGTCGGGGACACGGTCCGTTCTGGCGACGTGATCGCCGAGATCGAGACCGACAAGGCGACCATGGAGGTGGAGGCCGTCGACGAGGGCCGGGTCGAGGCGATCCTGGTGCCGGAGGGCTCCTCCGGCGTGAAGGTCAACACCCCGATCGCCCGACTGGCGGGAGAGGGCGCGGGCGCGCCCGCTTCGCCCCCTTCGGACGTCCAGGAGGTCGACACCGTTTCCGATCAGCCGATCGCCAAGGAGCCTTCGGGCGACGAAGAGAAGAAGGGGCCCTCGGAAGCGCGCGGACGCCCCGAAGGCGAAGGCGCCGCCGCGGTCACCCCGCCAGAGCCGCTTCGCGACCCCGAACTGCCGGCCGGCGCCAAGCTGGTTCGCCAGACGCTGCGCGACGCGCTGCGCGACGCCATGGCCGAGGAGATGCGCCGCGACCCGGACGTTTTCCTGATGGGCGAGGAGGTCGCTCAGTACCAGGGCGCCTACAAGGTCAGCCGCGACCTCCTGCAGGAGTTCGGCGACCGCCGGGTGATCGACACCCCGATCACCGAGCACGGCTTCGCGGGCTTGGGCGTGGGGGCGGCCATGGCCGGCCTGAAGCCGATCGTCGAGTTCATGACCTGGAATTTCGCCATGCAGGCGATCGACCAGATCATCAATTCGGCGGCCAAGACGCTCTACATGTCGGGCGGGCAGCTGAAGACCTCCATCGTCTTCCGCGGTCCCAACGGGGCGGCGGCGCGGGTCGGGGCGCAGCACAGCCAGGACTACGCCGCCTGGTACGGCCACGTGCCTGGGCTGAAGGTCATCGCGCCTTACGATGCGGCGGACGCCAAGGGCCTGTTGAAGGCCGCCATCCGCGACCCCAACCCCATCATCTTCCTCGAGCACGAGATGCTCTACGGCCACGAGTTCGACGTGCCGGAGGGCGTCGACTGGGTGCTGCCGATCGGCAAGGCCAAGGTCCGGCGCGAAGGCGACGGGGTGACGCTGGTGGCCTACTCGCGGATGGTGGGCTTTGCGCTCGAGGCGGCCGAGGAGCTGGCCAAGGACGGCATCCAGGCCGAGGTGGTGGACCTGCGCACCATCCGCCCGCTCGACCACGAGACCGTCGTGGCCAGCGTGAAGAAGACCAACCGGCTCGTGACGATCGAGGAAGGCTGGGGCCCCATGGGCGTCGGCGCCGAAGTCGCCGCCCGGGTGGTCGAGCACGCGTTCGACTATCTGGACGCGCCGCCGGCCCGGGTGTGTCAGATGGACGTGCCCCTGCCTTACGCGGCCAATCTGGAGGCGCTCTCGCTGCCTTCGGTGGAGCGGATCGTGCAGGCGGCGCGGGCCGTAAGCTACAAGTGACCGGAGGTCTTGTCGCCGGGCGGAAAGCCCCCCAGCGCCTGCCTGGGTTCGATCAACCTTGAGAAAGAGCGCATGACGATCGACGTCCTGATGCCCGCGCTGTCGCCGACCATGGAGGAGGGCGCCCTCGCCAAGTGGCACGTGAAAGTCGGGGACACGGTCCGTTCTGGCGACGTGATCGCCGAGATCGAGACCGACAAGGCGACCATGGAGGTGGAGGCCGTCGACGAGGGCCGGGTCGAGGCGATCCTGGTGCCGGAGGGCTCCTCCGGAGTGAAGGTCAACACCCCGATCGCCCGACTGGCGGGCGAAGGCGAGCCCGCGGCCCCGCCGCCCAAGGCTGCGCCGGAGCCCAAGGCGGCCGAACCCAAAGCGCCCGCGGCGGCGCCGGCTCCGGCGAAGGCCGAAGCGCCGCCGTCCGCGTCCAAGCCCGCCCCCGCGGCCCAGTCCGCCGACACTAATCGGGTCTTCGCCTCGCCCCTGGCGCGTCGGCTCGCGCAGCAGAAAGGGATCGACCTGTCGGCGATGAAGGGCTCCGGCCCTCACGGCCGCATCGTTCGCGCCGACATAGAAGCCGCACGGCCCGGCGCGGCTGAGCCGGCCGCCGCCGGCGCCCCGCGGCAGATCCTCTCGCTGGAGCAGATGGGCATCGCGCCCGGCAGCTACGACCTTATTCCGCTCGACGGAATGCGGCGCACCGTGGCGCGGCGGCTGACGGACAGCTTCCGCGACATCCCGCACTTCCCCCTCAACATGGACCTGGAGATCGACAATCTCTTGGCGGCCCGGGTCAAGATCAACGCCCTGCTGGAGAAGGACGGGGTCAAGGTCAGCGTCAACGACCTGGTCCTGAAGGCCTCCGCCATCGCCCTGAAGCGGGTGCCGGAGGCCAACGCCTCCTACACGCCAGACGGCATCGCCATGCACCACCATGCCGACATCGCCATGGCCGTGGCCGTGCCTGGCGGACTGATCACGCCCATCGTGCGCGAGTGCGAGTCCAAGGGCCTGGCGCAGATCGCGGTCGAAACCAAGGACCTCGCCGAGCGGGCCCGCGGCAAGAAGCTCAAGCCCGAGGAATACCAGGGCGGCACCTTCTCGGTGTCGAACCTCGGCATGTTCGGCATCCGCAGCTTCTCTTCGATCATCAACGAGCCGCAGGGCGCGATCCTATCGGTCGGCGCCGGCGAGAAACGGCCGGTGGTGCGAGGCGACCAGCTGGCCGTCGCCACGGTCATGACCGTCACCCTGACCTGCGATCACCGTGTCGTGGACGGCGCGGTGGGGGCGCGCTGGCTCGAGGTCTTCAAGACGCTCATCGAAGATCCAATCGGAATGCTGGTCTAAGAGGCCCTTTCGGGGGGAGGGGTCTGAAACGCCGCCCTCAGGCGGCGTGAACGGAGTTGGGAATGGCGGCAGAATTCGATGTCCTGGTCGTCGGCGCGGGCCCTGGCGGCTATGTGACCGCTATTCGGGCGGCCCAGCTGGGCATGAAAACCGCCATCGTCGAGCGCGAGGCGCTCGGCGGCGTCTGCCTCAACTGGGGCTGCATCCCGACCAAGGCCCTGCTGAAGTCCGGCGAGGTCTACGAAACCCTGGACCATCTGTCGGATTACGGGCTGTCGGTGGAGAAGCGCGGCTTCGATTTCGCCAAGGTGGTGGAGCGCTCGCGCAAGGTGGCGGCCCAGCTGAACTCCGGCGTCGGCTTCCTGATGAAGAAGCACAAGATCGAGGTGATCGAAGGATCCGCGCGCCTGGAGAAGGGCGAGCGCGCCCCCAAGGCGGTGATCGCGCTGAAAGCCGGGGGCTCCCGCACCGTGCAGGCCAAGAACGTCATCCTGGCGACGGGCGCCCGGGCGCGGACGATTCCGGCCGTCGGCCTGGCGCCCGACGGCGACCGGATCTGGACCTACCGCGAAGCCATGGTCCCCAAGGCCGCTCCCAAGTCGCTGGTGGTTGTGGGGTCGGGCGCTATAGGCATAGAATTCGCAAGCTTCTTTAGGGCCTTAGGGGCGCAAGTTACAGTCGTCGAGACGCTGCCGCGAATCCTGCCGGTGGAGGACGAGGAAGTCTCCAAGGCGGCGCATAAGGCGTTCGAGAAACGCGGCATCGCCTTCCGTGTCCCGGCTAATGTGAAGAAGGTCGCCAAGTCGAAGGCCGGGGTTTCGGTGGAGATCGAGGCCGGGGGCAAGACCGAGACGCTGGAGGCCGAGGCGGCCATCGTCGCCGTCGGCATCGTCGGCAACGTCGAGGACCTGGGCCTTGAGGCGCTAGGGGTGAAGATCGATCGGACCCACGTGGTCACCGACGCCCATGGCGGCACGGGCGTCGCCGGACTCTACGCCATCGGCGACGTTGCGGGTCCGCCCTGGTTAGCGCACAAGGACAGCCACGAGGGCGTGCTGACCTACGGCATCCTCGGCCTGATGGGCCGCACGCCACCCCAGCTCGAGGAGCGGCTGATCGACTTCTTCTCCGCCAAGGGCTCGATGGTCCTGACCAACGTGCCCGGCCCGCGGAAGCGGCTCTCGCTTGCGGGGACCCCGCTGAGCGGCGTGCTCGTGTGGGCGCCCTGCTCCGGCAGCGTCGGGATGAGCGTGAGCGTGTTCAGCTACGCCGGGAAGGTCACGGTCGGCTTCCTCACCGACGCCGGGCTGGTCTCCGACCCGCAGGTGCTGGCCGACGGCTTCCGCGAGGAGCTGCTGGCGCTGGCGCGCGCAGCCTG
>Ga0207668_10001493_pt1 | contig 13676 bp, 10 predicted proteins | sample KBSS43metaG_FD_184323 | JGI IMG/M metagenome (GOLD analysis project Ga0207668, IMG submission 184323) | Switchgrass rhizosphere microbial communities from Kellogg Biological Station, Michigan, USA - KBS S4-3 metaG (SPAdes) (version 2) | ecosystem: Host-associated > Plants > Roots > Rhizosphere... | reverse complement strand
AGTCGAACAGGCAGGATTGCAGATGATGACGTTTCCCGGCCCGGTTTCGTCATTGAAGTGGGCTGAGAAGTCGGCTTTCAGTCCTAAATAGCGGTTGAAATTCCTGATTAGTGAGGTCTCGACTCCAGCTTCGGCCGCATAGCCGTGCGGGAGAATGAGACCGTTAACAGTGATCGGCTTCTGGTTTTCTCCCACGACTGAATAGCCGGCGAAGATTTCGATCTTGGGATATTCGTCCGGTTTCGGGCTTTGCGCCGACCCCGCCAGCGCCGAGCACAGCAGAAGTGCAGTACTGAATGCCAGGCGAATGAGCAGGTTCTTGTTAATTCGTTTCATAGATAGTCTCCTCATGTTTACAGTTAACCGCGGCGGTCAGCGGCTTGAGTTCCGACGGTAGTAGACATACGGGGAGAATTTGGAGTGCGCCGACCTGTCGGCGCTTTGGTTGCTGCGACCTGTCGCAGCAGGTTAACGAAGACAGCCCATAACCAAAGGCAGTGCGGCGTCAGGCCGCGGGCGAAAGCGGTGACAGGTCACCGCACTCCAAAAAGCGCTGACAGATCGAAGTGCTATTGATGTTAGCCGTGGACTGTGCGGGCTTATTAGTATTCGAAGAAAGATTATTTTGAGTTAGACTGCAGAGCGACGTTACGCATCAAAGCTCCATTCGTTACATCCCTGCGCTCGGGCGAACTTGTCTGAAGGCCCACTGGTTGAAGACTGGAAATTATGCTCGCTATTTGCTCACGTAATCATTCCTGGCTGGTAAAGGTGAGCCTGGTCTTTTTCCTCCTCGCCTCCGGCACCCTTACATCTTTGCGAGCACAAACGGCTGATGATGTCATTGCCAAACTGTCGCCGTCGCTGAGTCCTGATGAGGCGGAAATCCAGAAGTTAGTAATCAAAGGCTACGAAGCGTACGCAACGAAGTCTACACCGGCACTGTTATCAATGTTCAGCCAGCAGTCGCCTTTCCTTGATCAGTTCAGGGCCTTCATCACAGAAGAGAATGCCGCTAACGAAAGCGTCAGGCTTGGCGTCCAAGTCAATCGCTTCGCTAGTGTGTTGATTGACGGCGATAAGGCCACGGCCCATCTGGACGTCACGATTCATGCCATTAGTAAGGACACTGGCCAGGAGGTAGAAGGCCCTGGCCGATTGGCCCACACTTTTCGTTTAGTCAAAGAAAACGGAGTTTGGAAAATCTGGCAGTTCATAGACACAGCCGAAGAACTCACCGCCGAGCTGTTGGCGGCCCCGACCGATGAAGCGCGCGCGCTCGTGCTCCAACGCAGCGAACCGTTTACCGATGGCTTGCTCAAGGGCTTGTCGAATGTGGGGGCAGAACTCTTGTCCAAGAAAGGCAACGACGATCAAGCATCGATGCTCCTCAACATCGTTCTCACGATAGCCAGGCGGAACAATTCGATCCTGGGAACGGCCAATGCGCTGATTGGTCTCGGAGATGTGTACGCTGCCCGAGGTGACTACCGGCGTGCCGCCGACAACTACCAGCAGATGATGAAACTTGTGGAAAGCCTCGGCCACAAAGAGGGTATCGCAGTCCTCTCCGTAAGATTGGGAGACATCCATTACTATCAGGCTAACTTTCCGCAGGCGTTGAACTACTACCAAAGAAGCGTGGACGTTTATGAAAAGCAGGGAAGCAGGGAGGACATCGCCCACCCATTACTCCGCATGGGAGATGTCTACTTTGCGCAGAACGACAACACGCGGGCGCTGGAGTATTACCAGCGAAGCCTGAAAATCTGCGAGCAGACCTTTGATAAGGGTGGGCAGACTTTTCTCCTCAACCGAATTGCCGAAGTCTATGCCGCACAAGGTCGCTACGAAGAGGCTGATGATTTCTACCGGCGCAGTCTGAAGCTTCAGGATGAGCTGGGCATCAAGTCGATCACAGCAACTACCCTGAACGGCATGGGAACTATTCTTTACCGCCAGGGTAAGTACGACGAAGCCGCAAAGCTTTCAACTCGCGCCGCTGAGCTCGCCAAAGAAGGCCACGCACCAGAGGTCTTGTGGAAGACGCTGACTTCGTTGGGGCAAGCTTATCGAGCGCTCAAGCAAGTGGATCGGGCACGGCAGTCGTTCGATGAAGCGATCGCGGTTCTGGAAAAAATGCGCGGGCAACTGGTGGGGAGCGAGCGAGACCAACAGCTCTTTTTTGAGAACAAGACGGTGCCTTACGTGGAGATGGTCGGGCTATTGATCGCTCAGAACAAAGTAACCGAGGCGTTTCATTACGCCGAGATGGCCAAAGGCCGCATGCTGCTCGACGTGTTGCGCCACGGCCGGTCAGACGTCTCCAAAACGATGACCGCTGAAGAGCGCGATCACGAGAAGCAGTTGCAGGCCACAGTAACGGCGCTCAGCTCTCAACAGCGCAAAGAGATTTCGCTGTGTCAACCGGATAAATCACGGCTCGCCTTCATTGATACGCAACTACAGAAAGCGCGGCTTGAATACGAAGCATACGAAACGCGCATCTATGCCGCACATCCGGATTTAAGGGCAGAGAGAGGCGGGTCTGAACCTTTGTCTTTGAATGAGGCGGGAGCGCTGATAAACGATTCGCACACCGCGCTGTTGGAGTACGTCGTTACACCGAATCGAACCTACCTCTTTGTTCTCACAAAACCCAACCGCACAGATACCGTGAGGCTGAAGGTCTATCCGATCGAAGTTAGCGCTCGCGAACTGGCCACACGCGTTGCAGACTTTCGCCAAAGATTGGCCGGCAACTCAGGTGATTTCAAAGAACCGGCCAGGAGCTTGTATGACCTCTTACTGCAACCGGCGCAGACTGAGTTAGACGGCCGTGAAGCAATCTATATCGTCCCCTCCGAAGGACTTTGGGAGTTACCGTTTCAGGCCCTGCTATCAAGATCAAATAAGTACGTGCTCGAGGATCACGCATTGTCTTACGCCCCCTCGCTCAGCGTTTTGCGCGAAATGAGAGAGAAGGACGTGGCGCGGCGCGTGACTGGCCGCAAGGCCAACTCGGATGGTTTGCTGACGAAAGTAAGCGCTACTGTTTCTTCGTCTTTGCCGCGGCTGCTGGCAATCGGCAATCCTTCATTGGACGACCGCGCGGTGTCGCGGTTGGAGCTGACTCGAAGCGAGGTGTCTTTCGATTCTCTGCCGCAAGCCGAAACTGAGGTAAAGACAATCGGGGAAATTTACGGCGCGGAGGAGAGCACGATCCTGATCGGCAACGCCGCGCGCGAAGAAACTTTCAAGGCCACAGCTCCGAAGTATCGGGTACTGCACTTTGCGGCGCATGGTGTATTCGACGACGTGAATCCGCTCTACTCGCGTCTCTTGTTAGCGACAGGTAGCGAGAACGAAGATGGTTTTTTGGAAGCGCGGGAAATCATGAAGCTGAATCTTCACGCCGACTTAGCAGTTTTGTCAGCCTGCCAGACAGCGCGTGGACAGGTCGGTTCGGGTGAGGGATTGATCGGAATGTCCTGGGCGCTGTTCATTGCCGGCACTTCCACCACGGTCGCGAGCCAGTGGAAGGTTGACTCTGCCAGCACTGCCCGGCTGATGATAGATTTCCACCGCAACCTCCAATCCGCTAAGGGACCATCGCAACCACGCGCGGCCGAAGCTTTGCAAAGGGCCGCCATCAAACTCATGGCCGACCCCAAATATCGCCATCCGTTTTTCTGGTCCGGATTTGTGGTCGTGGGTAACGGGATCTAACGGCAGGCTTGGGTCAAGCTACCGCGACTTACGACCCTCGAAGCTGTGGGTCTGGGTCCGTAGTATAGGCGACATAGGGAATACCCATCTCGTTGACTCCAAGCTCACCCAACGGGCGAAAGACATCTTCCTTCAGAAACAGTCCGTCCGGATTGGTGACAACGCCGAGACGCCCCTGAACGCCGGGTATGAGGTCCTGAAAGAGGTAATTGCAGGCGTCATTATTCAGATAGTTCTCGTCCTGAACATCGCCACCGGAGTTGATCGTGTAATAGGACGGAAGCCATGTTCCTGGTTGGTCGGTCAGTTGCCAAAAATAATAGGTTGCCGGCAGGCTTTTTTGAGTGGCGAGCACGTCAGCGGGCGGCAGGCCGTCGGGGCCGGCAGGAAGCGGTACGTCGGTGCCCCAAAAGGTAATGAAATAGTTGGCCGCCAACATCTGCGACCAGAGTCCCCGATCCAATTCGGTCAGGGCAGCTTTGGCAAGCGCTTCAAAATCGCTGTCGTCGCCGCTGCGCGAAGGGAAATTGCCGGCGGCCAGGTCAGAAAGCGTCATCGAGTCGAATTGATAAGTAAACTTCGTGTCCCAGTATTTCGCCACGTTGTCGTGATACTCCGCCAATTGCTTATCCAACTCCAGGGCGGTCCTGCTAAAGCGCGATACATAATCCGCAAACTGCCCTTGCAGGCTGACCGGTGGATTCTTGGTCCAGTCGCTCAGCACGCTGGTAAATAGCTTTGCCGCGACACCGATTATCGGTCCGGCGCCCCCAATCACAGTGCCGATAACCGCAAAGGCGGCGAGAATGATATCTATCATCACTTCGCGTCCGGCATCTTTATTATCCGGTTCGCTCAAGAGCAAAAATGCATTGAGGATACGGTCTTGTCCATAATCGTGGATGTAATCGTTCAACTCCTGCATGTTAACCAGGTTGGCTTGCACAAGCTGAATCTGTTCCGGGGTCGGGTCTGCCATATGGGGGCTCCTTCAAATTTGGTTCGTCAGCAGGGGACGCCTGCTTGATGGTTACGACAACCGAGGCATAGTAGCTATTGCTCGGAAGGGAAACAAGATTTAGGTAGTGGGTCAGTTTGAAATCTCATTAGCACCTGAGTTTAGTCAGGTGTTCATAGTCGCGCAATTGATGCTTAACGGTTTTCAACGGTTTCCCTTGGGCAAACCGTTAAGACGGTTCGCGGAACCTCTCCCACCCAGATCACCGCACTGAAGTGCGGTGCTAATGAGATTTTCAAACTGACCTACTACGAAGATTTATGAGGCGACTGGCAGGCGAGCTGTTAGCACATTCGTTGGTGACGACAGTAATCAGCGTTTGCGCCACTCCTGAACCGTGCGCAACAGTCTGGTGGCAACCGGGGAGTTCGGATTCTCTTTCGCCAGTATTTGCAGTTGCCCCTCTGCCTCGGCCAACAATCCAAAGCGCGCGTAGGTTAGACCGAATGCGAGATGAGAGATGGGGCGGTGCGTTTTCAAATTCGTTAACTCGCGCAGCTTCTCCGCTTCCAAAATCTTGAATTGGGCTTTGGCCGCCGGGGCAACCGGCGACCTTACCTCTTCCCCGTTTCTGACGGCCACTACTTCCCACGAATAGATCATCCCGCGCCGAAGCTTGGTCGATGTCCACTGGGTTGTCGCCTGCGGGGCGCTGCGCGTTACCCGATTGAAGTCTGCGTCAAATACAGAAACTGTATAACTTGCGGCTCCCGGCAGGGCTTGCCAGCGCAGACTCGGTTGATCCGTCGCGACCACCGTCCCGGATGGACCAAGCAATCCAAACGTGTTTTCCCTGCCAGTGGGATCCATTAGCCTGATTGGAGGTGAGGTCAACTTGTCCAGAACGTCCGGCTTTGACAAGGTTTTGGTCGTGAGCACGCTGAGCGCGAGCGAGCGGCTCGCTTCCGGGAGTTCCTCCAGGCCGATTAGTTTGCCGCTGCTATCCAACTGAATCTTGCGGCCATTGTCATCCAAACGTGCCACGACCGCGACGTGATCAGTGGTTGCATCTTTGGTTGCTTGCGTCTCTGTGGGCGTTGGCGATCCCGTGGCTGGCGTGTTCGAGGGAGTTGGGCTGCTGCCCTGTTGCGCAGTCTGATCTACGGTGCGAACAGGCAAGCGCTGCCACACAACAAAAGCCAAAACCAAACCTACAAGAACTAACACCGCGGCTGCTGCCCGGGCCGGAGTAAACCGGAAAGCCGCATGCCATGCGGGAGAAAAGTGATCTGCGGGGACCTTAGCTTGCCTGCCCGAAGAAGCAACGCTGTCGACCAGCGGGCTTGTGACGAGTGCTTGCACTGTCTCGCTGCATTGATCGCAGATGTCGATGTGACTTTCAAAAATCACTCTATCGGCCTGGTCGATAGATCCGTTTGCGTAACGCCTCGCGTCGGCATTCGAGAGATGAAAAGGTTCGTCAGCGCCATCCGGAAGCAGAGCTTCCGTCAACTCGCTGTAAACCAGAGCTGAGTCTTCAGCTGGCAGAATTCGACGCAGGCACGATTCGCATTCAGCAACGTGCGCGTCAATTCTTTCCCGTTCCATTGGCCCTATGGTCCGCTCGCGGAAAAGACTAACCTCGGTTTTGCTAAGATGATCGGTCATTCGTCGTTCGGTGCTTTGCTCCGCTGTTTACTTAAACCGTACTTCTCTTCCGATTCTTACCAATCGCGTTTGAAATTCCTCAGTTCCCGTCGAGCTTTCTCGTTCTTCGCAATAGACGCTCACGAGCAGTTTTGCGCAGGTTAATAACTTGCTGTCTGGTTACGCCAAACATTTGCGCAATCCGGAAGTCATCAAGCGGCAACTCATTCCATATCTTCTGAAAGTCTGCATTAGGTATCTCCAATAGGCGGGCGAGCTCCTCTTTAGAAGCGACCCCCAGGAAAGGTAGAAACGAAATCACTCCCCCGTCCCTCGCATCTCTGAGGTTAAGCAACAGAGCGGCACGTTGGAGCACCGGCAATTGACACACCTCAAGCCAAACCTGCTCAAAGAACAACCGCTGCTCCAGGGCTAGATCAACTCTGGGTTCTGAACTCGTAAACTGGTCATCTCTCTCAGAGTTACCGGTATCGATCGATTCGGTGGGCGGATCGTGAACGTGCCACGCTTCGGCGGCGATTTTTACGACTTCATCGAAGACTATCGGTCGAGCGGAGCGCTGGAATAACCCACTCAGGAAGTCATCAGACTTCCTCTGGGCATCCATTAGGTCGGCCATTAGGTCGGCTTTGTCAGAACCGCCTGCGCTAGCGGGCGGGCCCATCTCATGAGCGGTAGTTGCAATGAGAGCCGTGGGCCCGCCCGCTACTGCAGGCGGTTCTGACAGGCGCCCCGGCATAACGGAATGAGAGGCGTCGAGTTCTTCCGCTTCGGTTCCGCTTTCCTGACGTCCGCTGAAGCCTGCGTACCATCGCTTATCTTCAGCTTGCCACAAAGCAAATCGCGGGTTCTGTCTCAAGCGTCGGCGCAGCAAGCTTTTTAGCCGAGACCGCTGCGGATGCTTCGCGCGAAAATAGTCAGCACACGCGGAGTAGGTTTTGATGGCGACAAAGTCCGGGAAATTGGCGATTGCCGCTTTGTCTGGATTCTGTCTCAGGGCTCGCAAGGTTGAGATAATCGAGGCCCGTAGATCGCCGGCTAACTCCAGCGCGTCCTGGTTTTGCTCGGTGCCGCGTCCATTAAGTGACACTCGCAGCTTGCTTCGAAGTATTTTCTTGATAATTGGATCGGCGTGTTCATCGATGATCGCGCGCAGCAATTCATCCGAGATTGATTCCGACTTAGCGGTCAGAAAACGAGTCAGCATCGAGTCGGAGCTGTCTTCGTTGGGGTCGTGCTTCATAAGATGTTACTTCAACATCCAGCCCTCAAATCATGCTTTGTTCGGCGACGTCTCGCAAGAGAATGTCGTCATCTTAGCCTCATCTGAAGCCGACAGGCTCTTTGTCCGCTGTTAGACAGAAGTCAGGACGGTAATTGGTTGCCTCAGTGACGGCCGCTGATGTCAGGTCCATTAAGAAACGTTTCCAATTGCTTGATGTCAGTTGAGATCGCGAAAATGCTGGAGTAATTGGCGTCCCTAACCATTCCGAGTTGGAACCGGATTATCAATTGGCTCCGGGAGATCGAAACACTCCGCCAAGCCGCCGGCTAGCGTCAACAACTTGGCTTTCCTCGCCACGCCAACAAGGAGACCATCCCGCCTTTGATTGGAATCACTTTATCGCGTTTTTAGTGCTTACTGATGTAGAATCCGCCACCAAGATGTAGCGTTTTTAGCGCACAGTTGTTGACGGTTTGGGCAGACATGGCAAATAGCGCACACTTGAAAGTCATCAAGCAAGGACCGAAAGCTTGGAACCTATGGAGAAAGGAGAATCCTGCCATACGCCCAGACCTGAGTGAGGCAAACCTCAGTCAAGCCTTTCTGTCTGATGCAGACCTAAGCCGGGCCGAACTTTGGAAAACAGACTTCCACGAAGCAGACCTCAGTTCTACAAATCTTAGTGAGGCTGACCTTACGAGGGCGTTCCTTACAGCGACAAACATGCGCCGGGTCAACCTAAACGACGCAGACCTCAAAGGAGCAAAGCTATGCGATGCAGACCTCTCAAACTCAAGTCTTGTCGGGGCACGTTTATATGCTACAGACCTTAAGCAAGCTGTTTTGCGTGGAGGAAACTTGCGAGGGGCCGATTTTCGCAAAGCTAATCTCCAAGACGCAGACCTCAGCTGTGCCGATCTCAGGTATACGGACTTCGGGAAGGCCAACCTCAGGGGTGCGAATCTATCCTCTGCGGAGCTCACGGGAGTGAATCTTAGTGACGCAAATCTCACAGAGGCAAATTTCAATCATGCCAGCATTGGCGGCACGGCGTTCGGTAATAATGATTTGAGCACTGTCAAATACCTTGAGACTCTAAAGCATCATGGACCTTCCACCGTTGGTGTTGATACTTTGTACAAATCCGGCGGCAAGATCCCAGAAGTGTTTCTTCGAGGTGCCGGTCTGCCAGAAACGTTTGTGACCTTTCTTCCGTCTCTGATTGCGCAACCGATCGAGTTTTACTCTTGCTTTATCAGTTACAGTCACACTGACAAATCATTCGCACGACGGCTGCACGATGGCCTGCAAGGGCGAGGCATAAGGTGCTGGCTTGATGAGCACGAACTTCTACCAGGAGACAATATATACACGGAGGTGGATCGAGGTATTCGGCTTTGGGATAAAGTACTGCTGTGTTGCTCGGAAAACGCGTTGACGAGTTGGTGGGTAGACAATGAGATCAAGATCGCTTTCGACAAAGAGCAGCATCTATGGCGGGAGCGCGAGAAAGAGGTGTTAGCCTTGATTCCCCTCAATCTCGACGACTACCTTTTTACCAAGAAGTGGCAAAGTGGTTTGGCAACAGAGGTGAGAGCCCGTCTAGCTGCCAACTTCGGGGGCTGGGAGCGCGATAACGCAAGGTTTGAAGAGCAATTCGAACGACTTGTAAAGGCACTGCGAACCGACAGCGGTGAAAGGAAGGCTCCCCCTGCGCCATTGCTTTGAGACGGCCGTCCCAAACGCCTATCTTATCTTCTAATTCAACGCCTGGATCGATGAGATCATGGCGTCCCAAAGCATTCCGAGTTGGAACCAAATCATAGTTTGGCTACGCGAGCTGGAATCCCTCCGCAATGAGGCCGCCTATGCTAGAGAGCCAATTCCACAGTTGCAAGGGGCGCAGGACTAGCCCATATTCGATTACTCTAGAATGCTTATGTCTTCTTCACCAACCGTTTAGACTATCCCCTACTCGACTGGAATCAAATGAATAATCTTTTCGCTATCATGTGGTCAACCCTGGATGAGATAGAAGCCTATCACGAGAAGGTTACCGCATTAGCTTCAACGCGTGGCTGTTTAGAAACTCTGAATAAACCATGGCACATTGGGAGCATCTAATAGTAATCAAGAAAGGCGTGGAAGCCTGGAACGAATGGCGATGGGAGGCAGCTAGAGGTGAGGTAGACCTGAGCAATGCCGATCTTAGTGGTGCGAGCCTCATTGAGGTAGACTTCAAGCATGTTAACCTTAGAAGAACTAACCTCAGTGGGACCGATCTAAGCAGGGCTGATCTCTCGGGTGCGGACCTGAGCGAAGCAAAGCTCCGAGGAGGGAACCTCACCCAGGCTAGGCTCTCAGGGACCAATCTCAGTATGGTGGATCTCACGTTTGCGAACCTAAACTTTGCGAACCTAAGCGGCGCAGAGGTCGGAGGCGCAGACCTGACTGGAGCAAGTTTCAGAGGAGCAGACCTGAGCGATGCCGACCTTTACCAAGTGGATCTCAGCAGAGCAGACCTCAGCGGGGCAGTCTTGGTCGGCGCGAATCTGAACCTGGCACAAATTGGGGAGACCACATTCGCCAATAATAACCTGAGTAGTGTCAAAGGTTTGGAGAAGGCCCTTCATTGGACGGCTTCAACGATAGGCATAGATACACTGTACAGATCTGACGGCAAGATCTCGGAAGTATTTCTCCGTGGAGCCGGCGTGCCGGAAGACTTTATTGTTTTCGTGCCGTCGCTTATTGGTCGGGCAATCGAATTCTACTCATGCTTCATCAGCTACAATCATCAAGACGAAGAGTTTTCTCGACGCCTTTATTCACGAATGCGGAGCGAGAATCTGCGGGTCTGGTATGCGCCTGAGGACATGAAGGGTGGCAGTAAACTTCACGAGGAAATTTTCAGCGCGATTCAGATTCACGATAAGCTGCTACTTGTCCTCTCCGAGAGCAGCATGGAGAGTGAGTGGGTAATTACCGAGATTCGCCGCGCTAGGAAGGTCGAGCGGGAAGAGAACCGTCGCAAACTATTTCCGATTCGGCTGGTTGGTTTTGACGCGATTCAGAAATGGGAATGCTTCGATGCGGATAGTGGCAAGGATCTGGCTGTCGAACTGCGCGAATACTATATCCCGGACTTCTCAAGCTGGAAGAATCACGACTCTTTCGAGGCAGAGTTTGCGAAGTTGCTTCGCGATCTCAGAGCCACAAAGATCTGAGGTTGTTGGCCTCCCGAAGCATTCCGTTGGAACCAAATCATTGCCTGTCTGTGGGAGATAGAACGACTTCGTAAAGCAGGTGTAGCTCAAGACGAGGGTTCTCCCTCGCAAACTACGTCCAAGGGGAAGCCTCCCCTACTTGATTGGAATCACGATAAGTGACCTTTCTTTTCACCTCGTCCGCGCTCCGTGATATAGAGTCCCACCAGCAACCGTCTGTCTGAATTGCGTTGGTCCAGCCCTCAACAACTCAGACCAGAAATGGCAAACCAGAAACACGTAAGAATAATCACCGAAGAGCCGAACGGCTGGAACGCCTGGAGGAGAAGGAACCCCCAGACAAGGCCAGACCTCCGCGGAGCAGACCTCCGTGGGGTAACCATCTTCTGGGCCGACTTCCGCGGGGCAGACCTTAGTGAGGCAGACGCTAGGGGAGCGTATCTTGGCGACGCAAACCTTCGCGGGGCAGTCCTCACCGGAGCGGACCTTCGCGAGACCAGTCTAACAGAAGCAGACCTTTTCGCAGCAAACCTCAGCGAGGCCGACCTCAGCGATTCAAATCTCAGCGGTGCAGACCTTAGTCAAGTAAGTTTCAGCGGTGCAAACCTCAGGAAGGCAGACCTCCGCTGGGCAGATCTTAGCGATGCAATCCTCACCGAGGCTGACCTTAGTCAAGCAAAGATTGGGCGGACGACATTCGCTAACAATGACTTGAGCACCGTCAAAGGCTTGGACGCTATTACCCATCTAGGACCTTCCACAATCGGCGTTGATACCTTGTTCAGATCCGACGGTAAGATCCCTGCAGTCTTTCTTCGTGGGGCCGGCGTGCCGGAAGACTTCATTACTTTTGTACCATCGCTGGTTGGTCGTGCGGTCGAGTTCTATTCGTGCTTCATTAGCTACAGTCATCAGGACGAAGAGTTTTCTCGGCGTCTTCAATCACGGATGCGTAGTGAAAACCTGCGTGTTTGGTACGCGCCTGAAGACATGAAAGGTGGGAGAAAACTTCACGAAGAGATTTACAGCGCTATTCAGATTTACGACAAACTATTATTGATCCTCTCAGCGAATAGTATGGAGAGTGAATGGGTAAGGACCGAAATCCGCCGAGCTCGGAAAGTCGAACGAGAAGAGGATAGGCGTAAGTTGTTTCCTATTCGACTAGTCGATTTTGAGGCGATTGAGAAATGGGAATGCTTTGACGCTGACAGCGGCAGAGACTTGGCAGCGGAACTGCGCGAGTATTACATCCCAGACTTCTCAAACTGGAAAGATCATAGTGCCTTTGAGACAGAGTTCGCGAAGTTATTGCGCGACCTAAAAGCCCCGGAAGGCTGAGGGTAATGACGGCCAAGCCTCTCGCTTTGCCACGTTGCTAGAGATGGATTCGCTTCACTTCACATCGCGTTGGTTGTCACGATCACCTATGGCAAATAAGAAGCAGTTGGACCTAATCCACCAAGGGCCGAAGACTTGGAACGAATGGAGACAGAAGAATCATGGCATCGTGCCCGACCTCAGCGGGGCAGACCTTAGCAATGTAGACTTCGTCGAGCACATCGATGACGATTTCGTTCGAGCGAACTTGAGCCTTGCGAACCTCAGTTTCGCAGACCTCCGTGAAGCATTTCTCCTCGGGGGACGCCTAAGCATGTCACATTTGGTTGGAGCAGATCTCATTGAGGCAAATCTCGAAATGGCTGATCTCAATCGATCTGTTCTCAGCGAGGCATATTTCACTTTGGCAAATCTCAGCCATGCAAATCTCACTGAGTCGACTCTTTACCGAGCCCAACTCTATGGTGCGAATCTTTCTGGAGCAGACCTTAGCTACGCTGACCTAAGCGAAGCAACCCTCAACAGAGCAATGTTGAAGCATGCGATATTTTACCGGGCAGATCTCAGCCGAGCGCGTTTGGGGGACACGACATTCGTTGGTAATGATCTTAGTACGGTAACAGGACTTGATTCTGTAATCCACGAAGGTCCATCCTCAATAGACGTTTACACTTTGTTCATGTCCGACGGTAAGCTCCCGGAAGTGTTTTTGCGTGGGGTCGGCCTCCCAGAAGCCTTCATCACTCAGATACCATCGCTCATTGCTCTTATAGAACCTATCCAGTTTCATTCGTGTTTCATCAGCTATAGCCATCAGGACGAAGATTTTTTGCAGCACCTCCACTCACGGATGCGACAGGAAAATCTACGTGCGTGGTATGCACCTGAGGATATGAAAGGGGGCCGGAAACTGCACGAGGAAATCTTCCGTGCTATTCAGGTCCACGACAAGCTGCTAATCGTGCTATCAGAGAACAGCATGACGAGTGAATGGGTATCGACTGAAATCAGACGAGCCAGGAAGGTTGAGCGGGAAGAGAATCGACGCATGTTGTTTCCGATCCGGTTGGTCGATTTCGACGCTATTCAGAGATGGGAATGTTTTGACGCTGACAGTGGCAAAGACCTCGCGGTCGAGCTTCGCGAGTATTACATGCCGGATTTCTCGACGTGGAAAAACCATGATGCGTTTGAGGCTGAGTTTGCGAAGTTACTTCAAGATCTTAAAGCTACAGAGAACTGAAAGGGCTGGCGTCCCGTACGGGAGTCGAACCCGTGTCGCCGCCGTGAAAGGGCGGTGTCCTGGGCCACTAGACGAACGGGACGCATCGTGATTGGCCTTCAAGGAGTGCGAGCAAAGTACGGTAGCGTAAGCAAAACAGTGGTGTCAAACGCAGAGCATTCTTAATGAGAGATTCTTAAACCGAGAGCGGAGGGCAACAGGTAAGAGCGGGGGTAAACCCGCCTTCCTGACTGCAACTGGGTAAAGTTGAGTCAGTACCGGGAATACTTGCAGTAAGGAAGGCGC
>Ga0207668_10001491_pt1 | contig 13686 bp, 10 predicted proteins | sample KBSS43metaG_FD_184323 | JGI IMG/M metagenome (GOLD analysis project Ga0207668, IMG submission 184323) | Switchgrass rhizosphere microbial communities from Kellogg Biological Station, Michigan, USA - KBS S4-3 metaG (SPAdes) (version 2) | ecosystem: Host-associated > Plants > Roots > Rhizosphere... | reverse complement strand
AGGCGTCGTCGACGGCCGCGGGCGCCGGGTGCTCGGGCGCAAGCCGGTAGTCGATCGCCAATACGTGTACCGCCGCGTCGCGACAGATCAGCCGGCACAGCGCGTCGTGGGTGTCGAGGTCGCCGAGCACGAATCCGCCGCCGTGATAGAAGACGAGCAGCGGCTCCGACCCCGTGGAGTTGACCGGGGTGTAGTGCCGCGCCCGAAGGTCGCCCGCGGCGCCCGACACGGTGAGGTCGTCGACGCCGACGGCGATGGGGGCGTCGAGGAAGCCGGCCAGTGTGCGCAGCTGGGCGCGCGCCACCGCGACGTCGTTGCTCGCAACGAACCCGCCGCCCGACAATCGCAGCAGGCTGAGCAGGAACTGCATCGTGGTGTCCAGGGTGTTGCCGTCGACGGTGACGGTTCGTCTGCCCAGGAGCAACCGTTTGATGAAGTCCGGAATCCGCGGCATCAGCCGCAGCATGATGCCGCTGCCCACGTTGAGCGCCGCAAGGCGGGCGCGCCCGGGCCGGCCCGCGACCAGATGTTCTGGCAGGGCGGGCGCGGACGGACGGGCCGGTGCGGTCTTGGGCGTCGCGACTGGTTCACTCACGGTCACGACGCTAGTTGGGCGGTTGGCCGCGAGTCGCCCGTTTCGCGGCACCGCCACGCCGGTGGAGGGCGCAGGGTGGCTCATCAGGCTCGCGTAACATCTCCATCCGCAAGTCGGTGAACCCCGAGCGGACTGTGAATGACGTCGACGTGTTCGGTTCCCGATCCACACACGTGCGACAACACAGAGTAGGTGACATGACCTCGGCGGCAGCGATTCCCAACGTGGCCCTCCACGACGACAACGCGATCCCGGCGCTCGGCATCGGCGTCGGCGAGCTCACCGACGCGGATACCGAGCGTGCGGTGAGCGCGGCGCTGGAGATCGGCGTGCGACTGATCGACACCGCGTCGGCCTACGGCAACGAGGCGGCGGTGGGCCGAGCGATCGCGGCGTCGAGCATTCCGCGCGCCGAGATCTTCGTCACCACGAAGCTGGCCACCGAGGATCAGGGCTTTCAAGCCTCTCAGGACGCCATCAAGGCCAGCCTGGAGCGCCTCGGCTTGGACTACGTCGATCTGTACCTGATCCACTGGCCCGCCGGCAACGCGGGCAAGTACGTCGACAGCTGGGGCGGACTGATGAAGGCCAAGCAGGACGGCCACACCAAGTCGATCGGGGTGTGCAACTTCACGGCGGAGGACCTCTCCAACGTCATCGACCTGTCCTTCGTCGTCCCGACGGTCAACCAGATCGAGCTGCACCCACTGCTGAACCAGGCCGCGCTGCGCGCCGTCAACGCCGAGCACGACATCGTGACCGAGGCCTATGGCCCGCTGGGAGTGGGCCGGCTGCTGGACAACCCGACGATCACCTCGATCGCGGGCGAGTACGGCAAGACGCCTGCGCAGGTGCTCATCCGGTGGAGCCTGCAGCTGGGCAACGTCGTGATCCCTCGGTCGTCGTCACCCGAGCGGATCGCACAGAACGCCGACGTGTTCGAGTTCGAACTGGCGAGCGAGCACGTGGACGCGATCAACGCGCTCGACGATGGCACCCGCTTCCGGCCCGACCCGGAGACCTATACCGGGACCTAACCCATCGCCAATGCTTCCGCAAGCTCGCTGCGTAGGCGCGTGGGTGAGTCATGTAACCGATGTGGTCACTCGGTAACTCCACAAGCTCGGTACCGAGGCGATTCGCCAGGGCGGCCGCGCAGACGAAAGGCCAAGTCCCCCGCGAGCCAGCGCCGCCAGCCGGCCTGATCCGCGTAGCGACCGCCTCAAACATTGCGACGTCCAGCTTGTATCGAATGATCGCGGGAAGATCGTGTGTGAAGAAGAAGTTCAGGTTGGCGCCGCCTGCCCGGTCCGCCGAGGTGGTTCGACACCCGGTTCCAGGTCCTCGTACGTCGCGCCAATGTCGGCCACCAGGAGATGAAGCGCGGCGATCGGCCCCGCATTGCGATAGGTCTCGCGTCCATCTCCCGTAGCGTCCCCTCGGCGTGCGCTCGCGCCTCGGGGGGTCAGACGGCGCGGGTGCGGAGGCTCGTGCGCAACCAGCGCACGCACCTGAGCAGAATGGGGCAGGACTAATCACGGTTGGCGCCCCGCACAGCGGGGCACAAAGCGCTCAGTTACCTCACTGTGCGCCGGCCAGGATTATCGGCGGGCACTGCTTGATGCCGGCCTTGCCGCCGAACTCGCCGTCACGAGCCTCACTCGCAGACACCTCGCGGCGAAAGGCCACGCGGACATCGATAAGGAGTTGCGCGCACACTCGATGCTCGGTCACCTATGCCGCTACTGGACCCGAGATTGCGGCGGAACCTTGCCGAAGAACTACTACGCCGGGCTCATGGAGCGACGGAACGCCGCGACCCACGAGGTGCTCAACATTTGGAGCCTGCCGTCCGTGACGCGATTTCCACCGCTCGAGAGATCCTCGAGCAGGCGACGCCGCTGCCGGCATCGCCGACCTGAAAGCTGAATGCCCAGTTGCTGGCCGGGCCAGCTAAACGTCGCCGGGTAACCACACACCACCGCTGCCCACCTAGACCCAGTTATCGAAGACATAGGACTGCTGCGCGGTGATGAGGCCTGCATCACCAACTCCGCCCGGACAGCGGAAGTTATTGAACTTTAGAGCAGTACACCATTGCTAGCCAATGTGCTCTCGCCGGGACTTTTCGACAATCACCTTTACCCCACCGATGGTCCGAGTGAGTCCTAGCGGGACACGGCGTTAGTTCCTTCTCCTACACTCACCGTCACGGGCGCCATCGAAAACTTCCACCCGAAATTCCAGAGCCTCAACGATGTTGGCCCAACCTCCAACGTCCCCGAACCGGGCCACAACGCCAAATGCCCTAACTCAGGCCAATCGCAGCTGATCAGGCGCCCTTCGCGTTAGCTGCCCGCTGGAGGCACGACCATGAGAACATGGGCCGGTGACAGCCTCAAATCCCGGATCCAGGGATGGTCGCGCTGCCAACTGGGCGACTGTCGTCGCGGTACTTATCTCCGCAGGAGCTCTCATTGGAACGAGTGTGTCCAGTCAACACCAACTGGACCTCTCGAGAAAAGGACAAATTGCCGACCGCTTCTCAACGACCGTCGAACTTCTCAGTTCGGAGGGTACAGGGAAACGGCTCGGCGGAATCTACGCACTGGAGCAGATCGCCAACGAGTCGCCCGAGTACAGAACAGCGGTGAAGAACGCCCTAGCAGGTTTTGTGAGGGTTAGCTCGCATCAATCAGGCCCAACCTGCGCGGCGGCAGACTTGGCGCAGTACCCGGATATTGCTGCAGCAGTCGCCATTCTTGCGGACCAGATCCCCAAAGGTGGACCCACGACTACGCCGGCGCGCTGGGCTAATAACGCAAAGAGTTTCATTGATTTGGCGGGTAGCTGCCTGCGTGGCACGAACTTGGAGCGTAGCCGTCTGAACTACGCGCGATTAAGTGGTGCGGATATGGGCGACTCGGCATTCGATGGCGCGAGCCTGCAACACGCGCAACTTGGTGCCAGCGGAAGCGAGATCATGACGAATGGATCCGATTACGTTGCCTACCTCGAAAGTCTCACCAAGGGCAACTTGAATATTGCAGGCGCAAGCTTTCGCGAAGCGGACCTTAGCGATGCTGATTTAAGCAGAATTTGGGTTCGCCGTAGCTGTGGACCGCAACCTTCATTGTGGTTCAACGGAGCGACTCTTACTGGGGCCAATATGTGGCAGTCAGCGATACCCGATGCCATATTTGTGGGCGCAAATATGGACGGAATGACGATTACTGCTAGCTCTTTCGTGGGCGCGGAGTTTGACGCTGAAACCAGTATGCGTGATATTAAAGTCGATAAATGGATCAACTTTGAGCAGGCGGACTTGAGGGGTGTGAACCTCACAGGACTGACCTTCGTCAACCCCCTGAGTGGCCAGCATTGGCCGAAGATCAATTTCCGAAACGCGAATCTGCAGGGCGCTGATCTTCGCGGATTGAACCTTAAGGATGCCGATTTCTCAGGCGCAGATCTCAGGGAGGCGAATCTAGACGACATAGATCAGTTGACCGGTGCACGCTGGGATGGCTGGACACTGTGGCCAGACGGTATCGTGCCCACTGCCCCACCAGCAGTCGTTCCGTCCCTGCCGCCCCCACTCAAACCCGACACTCCTGCGCCTTATCGTGTGGAGCCTGGGCCGGCGGCTCCAGACCCAAGACCCGACGATCAACGAGTCACGGTTGAAACCAAACCAGACGGAGGGGTGCGGATCGAAATCGCCCCACCGTCCTCGCCCTGGCAAAAACCAGAAGGCTCGCCACCCTCCTCTGGACAATCGGCGCCGAATCCTTTCAGCAATGGCCCCGGCGTAACTTACAACAACGGCTATGGGTCCAGTAAACCGGATTACTACACTGGGCATTCCTACAACTCTACCTCCTATTACACCAACTACAGCGGTCTGAACTATGCGTCTAGCAGTGAGTTCTTTACCGAATGCCAAGTAGGCGGAGGTTGACGATTTCTGGCCCGGGTGGAGACCGAAGTACATTGGGTGCACAAAGGATGCTCCAGTATCTCTGCCGAGCGAGCCTTTCGTTCACAATGGTAATGCTGGTTGCGTGTAGTCATGATTCGATGCCTGAGGTTCCAGGTGGTGAATCGGTGCTTGATGTTGGAGATTATTCGACCGCCCCACTTCAAGGGCTCACTACGGCAAAAACGCGTGAACTGGGATCGCTTATCGAGAGCCATCGTTTGGCCGACTACGTAATAGGGCCCTGGGAGGTGAACGCCGAATTAGTCCGCCCCGATTATGTGCTGGCGTTAGACGGCGGGAGTTCTGTGAATGCGGTGCTACCGCGGCAAATCTCAGGAGCGGCACTTCGACACCACTACGTCGCTGGGTTTCTCACCTCCCGGACCAGCAGCGCAGGCCTTGGGCTGACGAACTCTGTGCTGGAGTTCCCGGATCCCGGCGCTGCGACTGCAGCCGTACAGGAGTTCATTGAGGTCGCCGGCACTGAACCGACGTTGTCGGGCGGAGCGCCGACTGTTTCGCACCCAGGTGTATCGACGTACATCCAAAAGACAACTAAAGGGTGCTGCGTCACCACCCAGACAGATTCCGTTATTGCCTTCAGTGCACACGACCAATACGTCCTCGTTCAAACCGCATGGTCTCCTGGTGATCTTGCTCCTGCGGCCGACCTCATCACCAAAACTCTTGACCGGCAAGCACCTCTCGTCGATCAGTTCACGCCGACTCCCGAAAGAGAACTCGCGGAACTTCTGGTCGACCCGACCGGGCTCTTGGCGCGAACAGTACCTATCAGCGCGACGGATTCTTCACCCAACCGCCGTGCGGTGTACGGAGTTCAAGGCACGTTGCATTTTCAGCGCGATCCCATCCGGTCAGCGAACACGTTCCACGACGCAGGTTTGGTCCGATCGGCGTTGGCGGCAACCAACGTGTATGAAACTCAAGACACCCGCGGCGCACTAGCAATCGCTAGGTACTTCCATAGTGAAGCTAGCCACAGAGGGATACCACGCAGCGCCGTAGAAGGGCTGCCCAGCAGCCTGTGCGTAAGTACCGCCGGTGTTCCTGACGAGCACCTCTATTGCGTGGCCAGTGTTCAGAAGTATGCAATCGAGGTGGCAGGACAGGAGGTGGACGTGAAGCGGCGACTTGCCGCTCAATACCAACTCCTCAAGAGCATCTGAACATTCGAAGCAGCGAGGTGTCGGCAACGCGCTCTGGGTGCCTGTCCCGAGTAAGAACACGCTGTCGCCGCCGGAGACCCTCGTCGTCGTCACGACACGACGTCGGGAGGTTGTCACGTCGCGCTGCATTTGTGCTGAGCTGCCGAACCTGTGCTTTTCGAACTGTCGCAGGACCACTGCACTCCCCTTGTCTCATGAGACACTGCATTCCGCACGGCGTACGCCTCGCATTCGTGGGACAGTGGGAACTCCGATAGTTCGATCTCGTCGTGTTCGAACAAATCGAGCTGATTAGGCACTGCGCCAACAAAGTTCGCTAGAGGTACCGACGTCAGCCACTTAGACCGGCACGCTTTGACGACATCACCGATCTCCCCGACGCCCGCAGACGACCCATTCCGCGCTGAAGCCAACCAGTCCGGCGTCGCCGACATACTGATTGTGCGGCTCACCGCGATGCGCCAGCACAAGCAGATCACCCGGTACACCCACGTCGCCAGCACCTTGGGTGATCTGCACCGCCTCGAACCGATCGCCACGTTCGCCCGCTCAAGCGGTGGTCCTCGAACTTGCCCAAATGTACAGCTACCATCTGGGCGACACCGACCGTGATCTACGCACCGTTAATTCTCTGCAGCACAGTCTGTTTCCCGTGCACTCATCGCTGGCCTACACCCTGAGCGGGCAGTGGACCACCGACCGCACTGACTCTGATCTGCTCCTTGAGCACGCAATAGAGATCGCCCAACCATGCGGCCTCGACCGCATCGCCCGCTTTGCCGCCGACCTTCTGGAGATCCGGACGCCAAACGGCATGACCCGGAGTTGTTCTTCCCCTAGGCGATTCGCCGCAACACCCACCGCATGCGGGTGCTATCCACACGGTGACACCGGTGGTGGCGATGCACTCGGAACTCATGTAGCGACCAATTCAATCCGAATTAAACCACCACGGGTAATAGATTTCACATCATAACCTGCTAATATTATCAGTTATTACCACGATGCCGATTGGTCCGCGCCGACTCAGCGACTTGCGTCGGGTGACCATTCCGACCCGGGCCGCGAGCCGGGTCGGGGTGCAACCAGGGTCGTGGGTGGTGGTCAGCACCTACCGGCGTGACCGGGGGGTGTTGGTGATCCGGTCGGCAGACGAGCCTGTGCGCGATTACGGGCTCAGAGACCCGCGACGGGCCCGTAAGGTCTCCGACACCGGGCAGCTCACCTTGCCCGCCGCGCTGCTAGATCAAGCCGGTATCGCGGTGGGGCAATGGGTGGCGTTCACCACCACCCGCACCAGTCTGCGGGTGTTTTCCGCTGACCGCGTTCACGGACCAGAGATCAGGCAACCGTGATCGATGATCCCGGCTCGGCAGCGGGCAGGGGCGTGAGGAAGGATGGCCGCGTGCTGGACGCTGAGGTGATGCCGGAGGCTACTGGCGGACATCTGGAGATCCTGGAGCGCGCGGTTGGCGGCATCGTCGGACCGGTGATAGCGCTGCCGGTCACCGAGTTGTCCGGGTTTCGGGGCCATCCCCTGATTCGGTGGTCGGCGGCGTTGAGCGATCGCCTGGCCGACGGGCCTGGTCCAATACTGGATCGGCCGACGTTGTCGCTGTGGGAGTCGGCTGCCTGTAGCCATGGGGCACCACCGGCGCCGTTGCAGATCGTGGGTTTCGTTTCGACCGCGCCATGGCGACATGCGCTGCCCGCGGCCCGTCAATTGCGCGGCTTCGGCGTGGGCTGCGTGCTGACCACGACGCGACCCTCGCCGATCAAGCTCCTAGAAGCCGACTACGCCGGGGTGCATGTCATTCATGTCGATCCCCGGGGCGCTGCGCAGGTCCTGGTCCACGGCGACCACGTCGCCTGGCGGCAGCCGCGGATGGTCGCGACCCGCTATTGGGAGGAGCGCCTGCTCGCACACGCGCTGGCGGCCGGTTGTGTCAGACTCCCACAGCCGACGGTGACACCCGAACCCACTGCGCCAGAGACTCTTTGGGAAGCCACAGGCCATCGGTGGCCTCACTGACGGTGAAGTGTTCAAGTTGGGCCTGCAGACAAAGCTCAGTCCACGCCGAGGGCCCTGATCGGCCCGCGGGCACCGCCGCACTCAGAGCCGCGCCGATGTCGCCGAGGGCCGCCACCGAATGCTGAAACGCCGCGTCGGCGGGCTGCGGGTCAGAGGCGATCCAGGTCAGGTCGCGGCCGGCGCAGTAGGCGCAGTCACACCGCCATGCGGGCAGGCTCGGGTCCAGGCGGTAGCTGTTTTCAAAGCGGCTGTTGAGGAAGTAGCCCAGCAGCGCGGGAATGAAGAAGGACAGGTTCTGCGCTCCGCCACCGCCGTTGCGCAGGGGGTAGATGTGCCGGTAGGTCGACGTGGTACCCACCGCTGCACCAGCGGCTCCGTAGGCCAGCGCTCCCAGTGCAGCGGCATCTGAGCGCAACAACAACACCGGGGTCTCGGCGCGCAGAATCTCCACCAAACCCTCGACGGCGCCGGGCTGGTCGAACGGATCCTTCTCGTCTTCGACCATCAGCGCGACCGGCGTCGAGTGCTTGTCGATCAGGTCTTTGACGGTGCCCGCTTCATCGGTCAACCAGCTCCCCGCGATCGGCAGTGCGACGACCACTCGGGCGCCGAGCGCGGCACCGCGTTGCAGCGTGGACGTGAGCCCACCCAGATCACCGTCGGCGCAGTACCCGGAATCGGTGAGAGCCCACGGCAGTCCGTGATGGTGCTGAAAGCTGATCCAGTCCCGCGACGGCGCAGCGGAGGCGAACTTGCGGTTCTTGCCGGTGTAGAGGCTGGCGTCGACGAGGATGTCGGCCTGCGGTGCGTATTTGCGGGTGTAGTGGATCGCGCCCGCGGCGTCGGGCCGAGCATGCCCGCGTCGCTGCGGGTCCACGGCGTACACAATGCCGACCCCGTGCGTGTGCACCAGCGCGGTCGCCGCCACGGTGCGATGACATTCGGCCTGCACCAGTAGGTCGGAATTGAGTCCCGGCAACGACCGAGAGGAGATCCTGCATGGCGGGGACACCTCAGTAGCAGCGGGGTTGTCAGTCATGGCGTCACCAGCCTCAATTGGGTACGGGGTGAACTATCGGATTGTCCCGATAGGTATGTGCGCGCGAACGCGTCATCGGTCATGACGGCGGCTCGGGCGAGATCGTGCACCGAGTAGTCGTGCTCGGTGATGTGCACGCCGATGACCGAGTTGAGGGTCTGCGGGGTCTCGCCTGTCAGCGTGCCCGGTTCGACCGTGCGCCATCCCAAGCGGCCCACCTTGATCTGAAACTCCCGGTACTGGCGTTCAGAGATCAGCTCGAGGTCGTAGGCGCGGCGGATCAGCGCGGCGATCGAGATCCCCCACTGCGCCTTGAGCTGCATCAGCCGGGGAAAATCCGCGGTGGTCAGACCGGCCAGCAGGGGTGCGAGTTCCTCTGCCGGGGCCAGGAATTCGGCGGCGAAACGGTCAGCTTCACGTTCCTGGTCATCGCCGGGCACGCTGTGCATGATCAGATGGCCCGCTTCATGGGTAGTGGTGAACCGTTGCCGATCACCAGGCAGTCCGCTGTTGACCACCATGACCGGCGGGCGACCGGCATCGTGGGGCCACGTCGAGACGGCATCCTGGGCGGTCGTGCCCAGTCTGCGCATCACCACGATCACACCGACGGCTTCGAGCAACCCCACGACGTTGACGATCGGGCCCGAGGGAACACGCCACCGAACCCGCAGTTCCCGGGCCACGGTCTCGGGGTCTCCGAATTCCTCGATGTCGAGACGCTCCAGACGGGCCTGGGGGACGATCTCGATGCCGTGCAGCAGACCTTCCACCGAGATCCTGGTCAGGTGTGTGATGGCCTCGATCCGACGCTTGGTCACCGCGGTCATCTTCGAATGGCGCCGGCGATGGTGCAGACAGGTGACCTCCAACCCCTGAACCGGGGTGTCGTCGAGGAGCAGCTGCGGGGGGCAGTCCAGTGCCGCCGCCACCCCCGTGAGGTGATCGCCGCGCAGGTCCAACAGCCCGGATTCGACCTTCGACACAAATCCTTGGCTGACATGGGCGGCCTCGGCGAGGTCTTTCTGGGACCACCCGCGCGCTTCGCGCACCAGGGACACCAACCGGGGATGGGCGACCTCGCTCACCGAACTCCCGTCTGACCATCGAGCCGTTCGCACACCACTGTGCGTGCCGACCGAATGATCGGCGCTGACAAGGGAACCAGCGGAAGCTGACGCGGTATCGCGGTGCTGTCGGGCAACGCGAAGGAATACAGTGGCTCGTCGCCGAAATGGCAGACCAGATGAGTGCCCATAAGGCTGGCGCCGCTGTCGTCGACACAGGGGCCAGCGGTCAGGATCGTGGCCTCCGGCGCCCCCGGCAAGCAGGGATCACCCAGGTGGTAGGCCAGACGTGTCTGGCGCTCAGTATCTGAAGGGCATACGCGCAAACCCCTGGTGAGTCGTTTGAACCGCACCTGCACGCAGCCCTCATGCAGACTGACCCATGGTCGACCGTAGCGATCGACCATCGACGTCCCCTCGACACCGGCGAACAGCCGGTGCGCCGCGGTGCGCACGAAGTCGGTCACCAACATCGAACGGGTAGCCGCACCCGCCCGGTTCAACGCCGAGTCCGGCTGATCACGGAGCAGCTGATAGTCCTGCCAGGCTGTGCGCAGCACCTCGCCCAGCCGCGGGAGGTGCGGGCGCACGACGGGCACGATGGTACTGGCACTGACCGGCGGGTCGGCGAAGCCGTCCATGCGGAGATCCGTTCTCGAAGCGTGCCTCCAGAATCTACCATCCAGTTATGGCAACGGCATATTTCGGGACGATTTTGACGGCCTTCTGCTGGCATTTTGTTCTCGGCTCGGCGTGTCGGGCGCGTTGTGGTCTGGAGCGCCCTCGACCGAGGGCTCATCACCCGAGCGGATCGCACAGAACGCCGACGTGTTCGAGTTCGAACTGGCGAGCGAGCACGTGGACGCGATCAACGCGCTCGACGATGGCACCCGCTTCCGGCCCGACCCGGAGACCTACACCGGGACCTAACCCATCGGGCAGGTGGCCGCGGCGTCGCGCAGCACCACCGCCGACGGCGCGTCGACCGGAAGGCCGTACCCGCGCAGCACCGCGGCGAATTGCACCGAATACTGACACCAGAACGCGTGATTGGCCGGCATCCAGTAGGCGGGCTCCTTGTCGCCCTTGTCCTGATTGGCTTGGCCCTGAACCGCGATGAGGTTGGCGGGATCGTTGGCGAAGCGCAGCCGGAGCTCGTCGGGCCAGTCCCGCGCACCGAGATCCCATGCCAGCGCGAGCGGGACGAGGTGGTCGATCTGCACCGCCGCCCCAATCTGGTTTCCACGGGTGAAATGGATGACCTCGTTGGTGTACGGGTCGTACAGCGTTCCGGTGGCCACCGCGGTTGGGCAGCGCGAGATGGCAACGTAGGTCTTCTCGACCAGGTCGCGGTCGAGCACGTCGTTGCGGGTGTCGCATCCGTTGTGGCCACCCGGCGCAGCGTTGTCGTCGGTCCACGAATCGCCGAAAGCCGCTCTGCGGTAGTCGTTTCCGTGGATACGCAGCGGTATCTCCGGGATGCCCGCGAGCACGTCGACACCCGGCGCGATGGTCGGTACGTCCGCAGCGGCGATGAACTCTGGTGAATTCTGGCTCGCCACCGTCACTTGGATGGCGACCAGGATCGCGAGCACGACGCCCGCGACCGCCCACCACCGGCCGCTCACGCCTTGTCCAGGTATTCGACGCGGTTCGTGTCGCTGAAGGGGGCGGCCAATACGGCGATGCCCGGATTCCGCGTCAGCTTCGGGTCGCTGTCGTACACCGACTCCGCGAATCCGCGGGCGGCCTCGATGATCTCGAGGTGTTCCGCCAGCGACAGCAGTCGCAACGTGATGGGGCGACCGGATTGGTTGTAGCCCAACACGTCTCCCTCCCGCCGCTCGCGCAGGTCGAGGTCGGCGAGCTCGAAGCCATCCAGCGTGCCCGCGACGGCCTTCAGCCGGTCCCCTGCCTTCGACGCCTCGGGAAGGTTGGTGGCGAGCAAGCACAGGCTGGCGTGCTGACCGCGACCGATGCGCCCACGCAGCTGGTGCAGCTGACTGACGCCGAAGCGATCGGCGTCCATCACCACCATCACCGTGGCGTTGGGCACGTCGACGCCCACCTCGATCACCGTGGTGCACACCAGCACGTCGACGTCGCCCGCACGGAACGCCGACATGATCGCGTCCTTCTCGTCGGCGGGCAGCTGGCCATGCATGAGCCCGAGGCGCAGTCCGGACAGCGGCCCGTGCGCCAGGTGGCGGTGCAGTTCGACGACGGTGATGGGCGGAGCTCCGCCCTGATCGGTTGCGCCCTTTTCGGTTTCGTCGATGCGGGACGCGACGACGTACGCCTGGCGTCCGGCCTGAACCTCCTCCGCGACGCGCTGCCAGGCCCGGTTCAACCACTGCGGCTTGTCCTTGACGAAGATGGTGTTGGTTGAGATGGGTTGTCGTCCCCGCGGCAGCTCGCGCAAGGTCGACGTCTCCAGGTCGCCGTAGACGGTGAGCGCCACGGTGCGCGGTATCGGGGTTGCGGTCATCACCAGCAGGTGCGGCGTGATACCACCTACTGCCTTGGCGCGCAGTCGATCTCGCTGCTCGACGCCGAATCGGTGTTGCTCGTCGACGACGACCATGCCGAGGTTGGCGAACTCCACGGCCTCCTGCAGCAGCGCATGCGTGCCGATGACGATGCCCGCGTCGCCACTCGCAACCTCGTCGCGGACCTCCCGCTTCTGTTGCGGCGTCATCGAACCCGTGAGCAGCGCGACCCGGGTGGCGCCGTCCTCGCCGCCGAGTTGTCCGGCCATGGCCAACGGCCCGAGCACGTCCCGGATGGACCTGGCATGTTGGGCCGCAAGCACTTCCGTCGGAGCCAACAGCGCGCACTGGTATCCAGCGTCGACCATCTGCAGCATGGCGAGCACGGAGACGATCGTCTTTCCGGAGCCCACCTCACCTTGCAGCATCCGGTGCATCGGCGCGGCTGACGCGAGCTCGGATTCGAGCACCTCGAGCACGTTGCGCTGCCCAGCCGTGAGCTCGAACGGCAGCCGCTGCGCCATCGCCGCAGCCAACCCGTCGTCACGTCTGGGCGCCGAAGGCCCCGTCCCGCTGAGTTCCCCGTGCCTGCGCTCCACCAACGCCCATTGCAGCCCGACCGCCTCGTCGAAGGCGAGCCTGGTGCGGGCCCGCTCCCGCTCCTCGACGCGTTCGGCGAGGTGAATGGCGCGCAGCGCCTCGTCCTCGGAGCACAGCTCCCATTGCCGCCGAACGTCATCCGGCAGTGGATCGGGAACCGGGTCGAGCACGGCCAACACCTGACGCACGCACGCGAAGACGTCCCAGCTCTGCACCTTGGCGCTCGCTGCGTAGATGGGAAAGAAGTCGCGTTCGAAGGCCGCTAGTAGGTCGGCTTCGTCATCGGCGCCCTCGGCGATCTTGGCGAGCGACCTGGTGCCCTTGCCCTGCCCGGACCCGCTGAGCACCAGGAACGCCGGGTGAGTCAGCTGCATGTTCCTCTTGAAGTACGACACCTCGCCGGACAGCATCACCCGGGTGCCCTTCTCCAGCTGCTTGGCCAGGTACTCGGCGTTGAAGAAGGTGGCCGTCACCTGCGGCTTGCGATCGCGGAGGGTGACCACCGCATAGAACCGCTGCCGCTTGCCCGGCTGTCGCCTCATCGGCTTCACGGCGACCTCGGCGACCGTGTCGACGAACGTGACGTGCTCCCCCGCTTCGAGTTCGAGGTCCTCGCCCTCGCCGCGCACCGTCATCCCGTCGCTGTACTTGCGTGGGTAATGGCGCAGCAGGTCGTCGACGGTGTGGATGTCGAG
>Ga0207668_10001484_pt1 | contig 13729 bp, 14 predicted proteins | sample KBSS43metaG_FD_184323 | JGI IMG/M metagenome (GOLD analysis project Ga0207668, IMG submission 184323) | Switchgrass rhizosphere microbial communities from Kellogg Biological Station, Michigan, USA - KBS S4-3 metaG (SPAdes) (version 2) | ecosystem: Host-associated > Plants > Roots > Rhizosphere... | reverse complement strand
CGAAAACTCGGTCGCCGCTTCCGCCATCATGCCGCTCGCGGAAAGGTTCTTGATCGTCACGATCAGCGGCTGAAGGTGCAGCGGGTGTTTGACGATGCCCCGCAAGTACATGGCGCTGCGAGGCTCGCGAGCGTTGCCAGATCCGATTTTCATAGCTTGCGACCTTGCTCTTTTCCATTCCTTGACAATGGGTTGAACGCGGCGTCAAGCGGCTGTACCAGACAGGTGAGAATATTCTCATGAAATCCCCCAGGCAGCCGCGCCAGAAGGGGGGCTGACCGTAATATCATCTGCTCGACCGGAACGCGCGCGAGGTTGCCGTACACGATGTCTTGCCGACGGCGCTCGCTCGGGCAGACTCGCCGGAATGCAGGAATGGCCCCCCGCTTGGGCGAAAATTCCGACCGGCTGTCCCAATCGTGCTGGCGGTCACAGCTCCACCGCGCGGCGCGTGTTTGGATCGGATTGGAGGTGTGGATGCCAGGCGGGGCGACCTATTTGCGCGAGCGGGCGGCGGAGCACGAGCTGCTCGCCACGAAGGCGCTCGATCCGCCGGTTCGCCGCGCGCACGCCGCTTTGGCCGCGCAATATCGTGCTTATGCCGGCGAGGTCGAGCGCGGGGTATCCGTCGCCGCGATGAACGATGATGCCGGCAGCGGAGATCGGGTGCAGACCAGCGTCACGGTCGCGGGACGTCGATCCGCCGGATGCGGCCGAGCGAGGGCGGCGCGACCGGCGCACCCCTGAAATAGCGCTCGAGCGCATCGATATCGAGCGGCCCGACAAAGGGATCGGTGCCCTGGCGCAGAACGCTGAAACCGTCGCCGCCGTCGCCGAGGAACTGGCTGGTGCCGACGCGGTAGCGTGCGGCCCGGTCGACAGGTCTGCCGTCGATAGTGAAGTCGCCGATCCGCATGCCGGCCGGCCTCGAGAGATCGTAGCTGTAGCGGACGTTCGCCGACGGCAGCAGGACGCGCCGCGCAGGATCGGGCCCGACGAATTGCTGTTCGAGCAGTTCGAACAACTGAGCGCCGGTCAGCGTCTTCACGGTCAACGCATTGCCGAACGGTTGGATCGTGTAGAGCGTGCCGAACGTGACCGCACCGTCGGTGCCCGGCAACAGCTCGGCACGGACCCCGCCCTGGTTCATGAAGGCCAGCTGCGCACCCCCGGGGGCGCGCAGCGCTGCGAGCTGAGCGTCGGCGATCAGGTCGCCGAGCGGTTGCTCGCCCGCCTCGTTCGGCGTGCGCGAGACCGGCCCGCGCACGTGGCCGACGACACGTTGCGACGCCTCCGCGGACGCCGCGACATAACGGTCGACGAGCGCCTGGACACGCGGATCGGGGGGATAGGCCGGCGTGACCGGGCTGAGCCTGACCGGCCCCGACGCACCTTCATAAGGTTCGCCCTGCACGACCAGGTTCTCGGCCGTCTTCGACACGATCCTGCGCGTGGCGAGATCGACGACCAGATCGATGTCGGTCAGGAGCGTCCCATATTGGCCTGCGCTGGTCAGCAGGATCGGGCGCGACGGGTTCACTTCGCCATAGTTGCAGACATAGTCCCGGTGGGTGTGTCCCGAGATCACGATATCGACCGCGGGATCGAGCGCATCAAGGATCGGCAGGATGTCTCCCGCCAGCCCCGCGCAGCTGGCGGGGCCGTGCGGGGCGGTCACGCTGCCGCCCTGATGGATCAGGACGACGATCACGTCGGCCCCCTCCGCGCGCATGCGAGGAATGAGCGCGTTGGCCGTGCTTGCCTCGTCGGTGAAATCGATCCCGGCAATGCCCGCCCGGCTGACGATGTCCGCGGTGCCCTTGAGCGTCATGCCGATGAAACCGATGCGGATCGCCCGCTTGCCCTCGCCGAACGTGCGGATGGCATAGGGCGCGAACAGCGTCGTCCCGTCCCGACGAACGGCATTGGCGGCCAGATACCGAAACCTGGCGCCAGGAAACGGCCGGTCGATCCGGCACGGCTCGCGCGTGGTGAATTTTTCGCAGCCGCCGTTCTGCAAGCGAAGAAGCTCGTCCTGTCCGCGGTCGAACTCGTGGTTGCCGACGGCGTTGAGGTCGACACCGATCAGGTTCATCGCGGCGATCGTCGGCTCGTCGAGGAATAATGAGGACGCGAGCGGCGATGCCCCGGTCAGGTCGCCGGCCGACACGACGATGCTTGATGGGTTGCGCGCCCTGAGCTGCGTCACCGCTGACGCGAAATAGGCGGCGCCACCGGCCGGCACGCTGACGGGGCCGTCGGGACCGGCCACCGTGATCGCCTGCCGCGGGGGCGTCAGATATCCATGGAAATCGTTGAAGGCGATGATCTTGATCGCGGCGGTCGCGGCGGGCTGGCGGGGGGATGTCGTCGTTGCGCAACCGGCCAGAACGAGCAGGGCGACGGCCCAGCCCAAGCGGGCGCCGAGATGGGAAGTCTTCATCGGGATTTTCAGAGCCTCCGCTGGCCTTGGCTTATTCACGTACCCCGCGAGCCGGTCACCCGCAGGCGAATCGGCAATAAGATATCCAGATTATGTTGCCGCAGCGGGTCGGAAACGCTCTTTCGGCCAAGCAAGTGCAACCGGCCCGCCCGATATCGGTGGCCATCGTCGCGAGCGCACGACCCGGCTTGACTGTCGATGCGACAGGCCGATGACTATGAGAATGCATCGAAAACTCCTCCTCGCCGCCGCGCTCGCCGCACTGCCGCTGCCATTGGCCGCCAACCCCGTCGCTACTCGTCAGGTCGGCTCCGCCAGGCTCGAGAACGTGCCCGAGATCCCCGCCGACGTGCGCGAGGCGGTCCAGCGCTATCAGAACAGCCGATCGGCGACGTTCGAGGACTGGCTGCCCGACGGATCGATCCTGATCAGCACGCGGTTCGGCGCGACCCAGCAGCTCCACCGCGTCGCGATGCCGCTCGGCGCGCGGACCCAGATCAGCTTCGGTGCGGAGCCGATCGCGGGCGCGCAGACCGTGCCGGGTTCCGATCGCTTCCTCGTCGCGCGCGATACGGGAGGCGACGAGTGGTTCCAGCTCTATCTCCGCGGCCTCGCCGGCCCCGCGCGGCAGATCACCGAGCCGGGCACGCGCAACGAGAGCGCGGTCTTCAGCAAGGACGGCGCGCTCGTCGTCTGGGCGCGCTCGACGCGCGGAACCGCGGCTTACAGCCTGGTCGCGGCCGACATCGCCTCCGGCAGGCAGCGGACGCTGCTTGAGGTCGAGGGCGCCGCCGCCCCCGCCGATATCAGCCCCGACAGGCAGCGGCTGCTCTACGCGCGCAGCATTTCCAACCGCGAGGACCAGCTGTTCGAACTGGACATGGTCAGCGGCGAGGCTCGCCGCATCGCGCCGGACGGGGAGGCGGCAGTCTATCAATCGGCGCGCTACCTGCCGGGCGGGACGAGCATCATCGCGATCTCCGATCGCGGCAGCGACACGCGCCAGCTCGTCGAGATCGATCTCGCGAGCGGGCGTCAGACCGTGCTGACCCCCGGGCTGCGCTGGGACGTCGAGGCGGTCGACCTGTCCGACGACGGCCGCGCGCTGGCCTACTCGGTCAACGAGGACGGCTTTTCGCGCCTAGTCGTGCAGGATCGCGTCACGCGGCGTGCGCTGCCGCGGCCCGATCTGCCCCGCGGCGTGCTCACCGCGCTCAAGTTCGCGCCCGGCGGCCGGAAGCTGGCGATCGGGCTGACCACGGCGACGAGCGCGGGCGACGTCTGGACCTGGGACCTGGCGGCTGGCGCACTCACCCGCTGGACCGAATCGGAGCTCGGCGAACTCGATCCCGCGCAGCTTGCCGAGCCCGAGCTGATCCGCTTCCGCTCGTTCGACGGGTTGTCGGTGCCGGCGTTCGTCTATCGACCGAAGGGCGTGCCCGCATCCACGCGGACGCCCGTGATCATCGACATCCATGGCGGACCGGAAGCGCAGACGCGGCCGATCTGGAACTATGGCGCGCAATATTTCGCCGACGTGCTCAAGGCGACCGTGATCCTGCCGAACGTCCGCGGCAGCGACGGCTACGGCCGGCGCTACCTCAACCTCGACAATGCCGAGAAGCGCGAGGATTCGGTGAAGGACATCGGCGCGCTGCTCGATTGGATCGGGACCCAGCCGGGGCTCGATCCGGCGCGCGTCGCGGTCTACGGCCAATCGTACGGCGGCTATATGAGCCTCGCGGTCATGACCCACTATTCCGACCGGCTGGTCGGCGGGGTCGAGCGCTACGGCATCAGCAACTGGACCTCGTTCCTCCAGAACACCGAGGCCTATCGCCGTGACAACCGGCGCGCGGAATATGGCGACGAACGCGAGCCGCGGATGCGCGCGGTGTTCGACCGGATCTCGCCGATGAACAACGTCCGGCGGATCACCAAGCCGATGCTGGTGATGCAGGGCGCCAACGATCCGCGCGTCCCGCAATCCGAATCCGACCAGATCGTCGCGAGCCTGCGCGCAAACGGCAACGAGGCCTGGTATGTGCTGTTCGCCGACGAAGGGCACGGCTTCCAGAAGAAGCCGAACAACGATCTGCGCCGCGAGGTGGAGACGATGTTCTTGCGCAGATTGTTCGAGCCGGCTGGGCCGGGAGAGGAAGCAGGGCGCTGAGTTTCGGCATCGCGGCTCGAGCTGGATCCGCCGCGATCGCCTGTCGGGCGGCGAGGGCTCGTCAGCGCCACGCGGTCACACCATATCGGGCGTCCGATGCGCTGCGAACGACGCTTGCCTGCGGGCCACCGGGGCCGATGCCGATGATGCCCGATCTTTTCGACGCCGTTCCAGTCGCGGGCCTGTCCATCCGCGACGCGATCGTCGATGGCGGCGAGGAAGCCGAGCTGATCGCGCGGATCGATGCCGCGGGGCTGGCGCCCTTCCGCTTTCAGGGATGGCTCGGCAAGCGGCTGACGCGCTCGTTCGGCTGGAGCTACGACTTCGATACCGGTCGCTTCGCCGAGGCCGAGCCGCTGCCCGAATGGCTCGATCCGCTAAGGCGCCGCGCGGCGGAGTTCGCCGATCTGCCGCCGGAGGCGCTCGTCCAGGCGCTGCTCATCCGCTACGATCCGGGCGCGGGCATCGGCTGGCACCGCGATCGGCCGGTGTTCGATCATGTCGTCGGCATCTCGCTCGGCCATGCCGCACCCATGCGTTTCCGCAAGCGGCTCGCCAGCGGCTTCGAACGCTTCTCCGTCCTCCTCGCGCCGCGCTCGATCTATCATCTCACCGGCGAGATCCGGCACCGGTGGGAGCATGGGATCGCCCCGCTCGAGGTGCCGCGCTGGTCGATCACCTTCCGTAGCCTGCGTGCGCATTGAGCAAAATTTCACCGGCGGAACAGCGGCTTGGATTGAAATCCGGCTGCGGCTCCCCACATCGCGCGCATCGTTCAACAACGGAAAGGAGGTGGTCTGATGTCTCATTGTCGCATGCCGCTCGCGGCGGATCGCATGAATCGGGCCTCCACCGCGGGGGTCTGGCTCGGCTGAGCTGCCGCGTAATTGGCAGGACAATGGAAGGGCCGTCCCGCGAGGGGGCGGCCCTTCGTTTTTGGGCGGCCGATCGGCCTGCAGGCATCGCCGCCGTTAACCATATCTGCGGATTTTCCGATGCAAGCGGCACGTGAACCGTTGTGCGTGCGTTGCGTCGCGTGCCGTCGCCGGCGAGCATGGGTTGAGAGCGGATCGTGAAGGCATTGCGCAGGGCAAGGATGCTTCGTCGGCAGCAGCTCATCGCTGTGCTGATCGTGCTTGCCGTGGCCGCCGGCGTCCTCGCGCTGTGCTTTGCGAGCGATCGTGCCCGCCCTGCGGGGCGCGAGTCGCGAACCCGGATCGCGGGCGGGGCGCCGTCCGCGCCGCCACCGCCTCCGCCCTCCGCCGAACCCGCGCCGGAGATCGCGCCGGAGACGGCGCGCGCGATCAACGCGCGCGTGCCGTTCGTCGCTGGCCCGCATCCGCCGGCCGCGCCGTTCCATTTTTCGGGCCGGCCCGAGGATCTCGAAGCCGCCACCGTGTGCCTCGCCAGCGCCGCCTGGTACGAGGCGGGGGACGATCCGATCGGGCAGGCGGCGGTGGTGCAGGTCGTGCTCAATCGCGCCCGCCACCCTTCCTATCCCAAGACGATCTGCGGCGTGGTGTTCCAGGGATCGGAACGGACGACCGGCTGCCAGTTCACCTTCACCTGCGACGGGGCGCTGGCCCGCCGTCCGTCGCCGGCAGCGTGGGAGCGCGCCCGCGCAGTCGCGGCGCGCGCGCTCGGCGGCTATGTGTTCGCCAAGGTCTCGACCGCGACCAGCTATCATACCGATTGGGTGGTCCCCTATTGGAGCAGCTCGCTGTGGAAGCTGGCCGAGATCCACACCCATCTGTTCTTCCGCTGGCCTGGCTGGTGGGGAACGCGCGCAGCCTTCACCGGCCGGGTGGGCGGCCCCGAGACGATGGACCGCCGCATTGCCTGGCTGGCGCGCGGCAGCCAGGCCAGCGGCGAACCGGGGCTGCTCGCGGGCGGTGAGCCGGGCGCTGCACCCGCAAGCTTCATGCCGGTCGACGTGGCGGGGATCGGTTCGCAGCAGCTGCGCGGCAACGTCGTTCGATCGGCCAGTCCCGATGAGACGCAGTTCGCGCTGGTGCTTCCGCAGGGCGGTTTCCCCGGCGATCATGCGATGGCGGCGCTGGCGCTATGCCGCGGCCGGCCGAGCTGCACCGTCGCCGGCTGGCGCAGCGCGGCCCGGGCGCCGGCGCGAATGCCCGTGCCGCCCGACATGTTGCGCTCCGCCTCTTTCGTGTTCAGGAAGCGCGGCGGCGTCGACAGCGCACTGTGGAACTGCCGCCACTATCCGCGCCCCTCGGCCGATCAATGCCTCCCCGGCACCGAACCCGATCCCGATCGCAACCGCGATGTGCCGGTGGTGCCGGCGGCGCCCTGAGCCCCATGCATCGAGGCTGCCCGTTCATCCCGAGCAGCGTCGAGCTTCCCGAGCCGCGGCGTTCGACGACGTCGGGCGGTACCGCGCTCCCGCCCTCGCATAGGTGACGGTGCCGCGCACCGTCCCGGCATAGGCGATGATGAAGCGGTCGTGCGCCTGGTCATAGCGGATCGAGCCGCGCGTGTCGGCGCTCGGCTCGTCTCCCGGATCATCGGGGTCGCTCTCATATTCATAGCCGGTGAGCACCGGCCCGAGCAGGGTCCTCGGACCACGCGGGCCGAGCGCGACCAGCGTCGTGCAGGTGAAGGCGTGACCGAACCACATGCCGAACCCGTCGACCTCGAGCACCGGCTGATCGCCGAGATCGTCGCGCATCCGCCAGTCGGGCGGATCGCCGAACGTCCCCGCCGCGACGAGCCGGGGGTAGGCCGCCGCGATCGCGAGCGCCGAGCGGTCGCGCCGCAGATACCAGGCGCCGATATAGCCGGGATCGGGGTGCGCGCTGCTTGCCCGCGTGCCGCGCGCGATGAGTATCTCGGCCTCGCCCGAACGGACCAGCCCGCCGGGCCGGAAGGTCACGGCGTCGTCGAGGGTCGACATCATCTCGTCGCCGCCGAACAGCGTGCGGAACGCCGCCGCCGCCGCGGGATCGACCGGCGGCTGTTCCGGCGCGGCGCGACCGTCCGGTGCGGCAACGGCCGCCGCTGGCTCCGCGATAGCGACCGCCTCATTGTCCGCCGGTGCGCGATGCGGCCGGTCGCACCCGGCAAGCGCGATCAGCCAGAGCAGGCCGCGGATCGGCCGTCCGCCCGTTCGGCATCGCGCGAAAGTGCGAAAACTCACAAACATCCTGTGGGGAATCGCACCGCGCGGACGACCGGTAAAGCGCATTCATCTCCCATCGGGCCGCGGTGGCCCGAGCTCGAAGATGGGAGACTGGACATGAACGGAATGAAGAAGATCGCTGCGGCACTCGCTCTCGCGGTAGCCGGCGGCATGGCGGTGCCGGCGAATGCGGCGGACGGCATGAATCGCTGGGTCTATTTCGTCAACGGCACCGATCAGACGATCTGGAACGTCTATGCGCGCAACGTCAGCGGCGGCCCCTCGACACGCGACTTGCTCGGTGCCGAATTGCTCGAGCCCGGCGACGGCATGTGGGTGAACGTCGACGATCATTCGGGTCACTGCCGCTTCAACCTGACGGCGGTCTACGAGTCCGACTATCGTGGCTACGACCGCAACGTGAACGTGTGCAGCGTTTCCGAATTCCGCTTCCGCGGCTGAGTGAAGACACTGCTCGCGACGGCGGGAGGGGGCTGACCGATCAGTCCCCTCCCTTGCGCGTGAGGCAAACGCCTTGACGCTGTCGGCAAACGGCGCGATCGATGTGCTTTCGGGCCGGGGGCGAAGGATTGGACCGCGCAGCCGCTTCTCTGATCGCGATCGGCGTTCCTTCGCCGGCTGCGGAGCGGTTGGCAGCATCGAGCATCGGCTTGACCGGGCGGCCGGGGCAGATCCTGCTGACCGCCGGCGCACGATCCAGCGAAGTCTATTTCGTTCTCGACGGGCGCCTCCAGGTCGCGCTCTTTTCGCTCAACGGACGCGAGGTGATCCTCCGCGAGATGGGCAAGGGCGCGGTGTTCGGGGAGATCGCCGCCATCGATCAGCAGCCTAGATCGGCGTCCATCACCGCCCTGAGCGATTGTGCGCTGACCGTCGTGCCCGCCAGCGTTTTCTGCGAGACCGTCACCACCATGCCGGAAGCCGCGCTGTGGCTGGCGCGCCGCCTCACGGCGCAGGTGCGCGACCTGACCGAGAAGGTGTTCGAGCTCAACGCGCTGACGATGCGCGACCGGCTCTACTGCGAACTGCTGCGCCTGGGCGAGGAGAGCCGGCGCGCGACCGGCGACACGATCATCGAGCCATCGCCGACGCACGCCGATCTCGCCTCGCGGATCGGCAGCCACCGCGAGGCCGTCACCCGCGAAATGCGCTACCTCGTCCAGAGCGGGCTGGTCCGCCAGGAGCGGCGGCGCATCACGATGCTCGATATCCCGCGGCTGCGCGCGCTGGTGCGCGACTCGTCGACCTTGCAGCCGGGGCTCCCCAACTAAGCGGCGGACGCGCCTGTGCGCGCGATGTGGTAAATCTCACATCGTTCTGGTGGTGAATCGCACCGCGCACCTCCCGAAATTCGCGCATTCATCTCCCATCAGGCCGAGGTGGCCTGAAGTTTAACGGGAGACTTGAAATGAACATGCTCAAGAAGATCGCGACCGCTGTCGTCATCGCTGCCGCCGGTGCCGGCTTCAGCGCTCCGGCCTCCGCCGCCGATGGTTACAATCGCTGGGTGCGCCTGGTGAACGATACCGATCAGACGATCTACAACGTCTATGCCGATAACATTCGTCATACCAACTCGACCGGAGACCTCCTCGGGGTTCACGTGCTGGAGCCCGGCTACAGTATCATGGTCAACGTCGACGATGACTCGGGCTTCTGCCGGTACAACCTGACCGCAGTGTACGAATACGGCTACGAAGGCGTCGATTACGACATCGACGTATGCCGCGTTTCGGAAGTCCGCCTTCGCGGCTGAGACATGACGCGGGTCGAACCGGGAAGGGCTCACCCATCCCTTCCTCATCTCTCCACGGCCCGGGCGTCCGCCCCCGCGCACGCCCGGGCCTTCACAAACGGAGGATTACATGCGTTTTTTTACCAGGCAGCATGCCGTGGGCGCGATCGCCGGGATCATCGTCTCGATCGCCGTGGTGGCGACGAGCAGCGACGCGCAACCGGGGCACGACGGCGGCAGCGTGATCGCCGCGGGATCCGGCAGCGTGTGGATCGTTCAGGGCGGCGACCTCATCCACTGCAGTCACGGCACCTATTCGGACGATTGCCACAGCCAGCCGTTGTGACGCCGCGGCCGGCGCGGCCAGTGCCCGTGTCCCGTCGCGGGACGGGTCATCGGGAGATCGGGAGCCTCGTGGACATGTCGTCCTGCTGCAATATAAGAGTGCTCTCACAAACCTTGGGTCGCACCGATGACGGATGATCTTATCAACCTCACCGCGGACATCGTGTCCGCGCATGCCTCGAACAATCGCCTGTCGACAAGCGAACTGTCCGCCCTGATCCGCAACGTGTTCGATGCGCTGTCGGACGCCGCGATCCCTGCGCCGGCCGAGCCGCCGAAGCCCGAGCCGGCGGTCTCGATCCGGTCATCGGTCAAGCGCGATCACATCGTCTGTCTCGAGGATGGGGTGAAGCTGAAGATGCTCAAGCGCCATCTGCGGACGGGCTATGACATGAGCCCTGCCGAATATCGCGCCAAGTGGGGCCTGCCCGCCGACTATCCGATGATCGCGCCCGCCTATGCCGAGCATCGCCGGGCACTGGCGGTAAAGGCGGGCTTGGGCCAGCAGCGCCGTGGCCGCCCGCCCACGGCCGAACGCGCGCCGGGAAAGCGCGCCCGGCCCGCCAAACCGACGCCGGAGAACTGATCGATTTCCTGCTGCCGCCCGTAAACGTCGCCACGCGCCATCGCAGGCCGGTAGCCCTATGCGTCTCTCACGCCACGATCGCCTCCAGCAGGCGGATCGTGCCGCCGTCGGCGTCCATCTCGATCCGCGCGCCGACCGGCAGGCTGAGCTGATTGGCGACATGGCCGAAGTTCGCGCCCGAGAAGACCGGCACGCCGAGCGGCGCGAGGTGCTGGATGAGGAGGTCCGGCACGGTGAAACCGGCATAGTCGGCGAGATCGACCGTGCAGCGGGTGCATTGGCCGAAGATGACACCCGCCACTCGGCCGAGCTTTCCGGACAGGGCGAGCTGAGTGAGCATCCGGTCGATCCGGTACGGCGCTTCGCCGACGTCCTCGAGGAACAGGATCGCGCCGTCGAAATCGGGCAGCCAGGGCGTGCCCATCAACGCAGCGAGCACCGACAGATTGCCGCCGAGGAGACGGCCGCTCGCCTTGCCGCCGCGGATCGCAGTCGTCCGCCAGCGATCCTGCGTGCGGTCCTCGCCGTCGTTGCCGAGCACCGGCGTCTCACCGGTGAATGCCAGCCGCCAGAAGCTGTTCCAGCTCGTCGCGCTCCAGCCATTCCCCGCGTTGGGCGCGTGGATCGAGGCAAAGCCGGCGCGGGCGGCGATGGCGAGGTGCAGCGCGGTCACGTCGCACATCCCGATCAGCAGCTTGGGGTTGGTGCGGATGACCTCCCAGTCGAGCAGCGGCAGCAGCCTTGCGCTGCCCCATCCGCCGCGCATGGCGAAGATGGCGCGGACGGCGGGATCGGCGAACATCGCGTTGATGTCGGCCGCCCGGTCACGGTCCGTGCCCGATAAATAGCCGTAGCGGTCAGCGACATGCTGCCCGAGCTTGGGGACCAGGCCCATGCCGCGGATGATGTTCTGCGCGAAGGCGAAATGCTGCGGATCGTCGTTGGAGCTCGCCGGCGCGATCAGCCCGACGGTGTCGCCGAGCCGCAGCCGCGGAGGCTTGCGATCGGCGGCCGCCGGCGATGCGGCGGGAAAGGCCATCGCCGCCAGCAGGGCGGCCCCGCCGCCGATGATCGAACGCCTGTCGGGCATAGGCGTTACCTAGAACAGCGGGCTCCGAATCTGAACCACACATGCAGCACCTTCACGCGCCGGCCATCGAGGCTTTCGGTGGTCGTGCCCGTGCCGCGCTCAAGGCGTGTTCGCGGCGACGATCGAATCCCACGTGGACCAGTCCATCGCGCGTCCGGGATAGGCGACCCGCCTGAACGGCCAATCGGTTCGGATCCAGCGGGTCGCCCATTCATAGAGCTCGGCGTCGAAGCCCGCGTCATATTCGGCCTTCGTCACCCACATCCTGACGACCGCGTCATAGCCTTCGACGGTGCTCGGATAAACATAGACACAGCCGCGCTCGCGACTGCCGTCCGGCGTCAGCACGGCGTAGGCGAAGGACTCGCGGTTGTGAAATCGGGCCTGTTCGGTCTCCATGTCGCGCATCGCATCGGCGCTCGAGATGTTGGCGTGGGGCCAATCGGTGCTGCGCGTGAACGTCCTTTGCAAATGCTCGATCGAAGACATGTACGCCTGATAGTCGATATCGACCAGCAAGGGGCCGAGCGGGACGAGCTTGAACCCGGGTGCTTCGACCGACGTGGGAACGGTGAAGCCGCTCGGGATGAAGGTTCGTGTTCGGCCGGATGCCGGTGTGGCGCTGGATGTCTGCGGGACCGCTTCGCCTGCTGCGGCAGCGTCTGCGCAGGCCGGATTTCCGGCTGTTCCCAGGGCCGCGGATACCAGTGCCGCACAGGCGATGAATCTCAATTCCATGCTCCCTGGGCAATCAGCGACCGTTGCCGCCGCCTCGCTTCGCCTCGCGGCTGGAACGCTGCCGGACCGGCCATGCTGGCGGGGACATTCCAAAACGGCGGATGCCCAGCTAGCGGCAAAACTTCTATGCGGCGTATAGATGGCGGCTATGCCCAAGCCGGTTAGGAGCAGCTCTCACGGGTCCGAGCCGACCAGATGTAAATGATTTGCAATAGCGTATTTGACTATGCTTAACTCTGGGTATGCCGGATCCGCCCCCGCTCACCGATGCCCAGCGCCGCGTCTTCGCCCGGTTCAAGGTCGAGCCAGGGTCGCTCGGATGGCGCACGCTCGACGTCGAATGCCCCGTGATCATGCGATCCGAGGGCCGCGACGTGGTGATCCTGCCCGACGGAAGCGTTCAATCGATCTGATCCGCGGCTCCCGCTTCTCATCCTAGCAGTTGCTAAGAAACGTCTCACGTGTATTTGTCTACCCAGCGACTGGGGAATGTAGATGAACGCGAGGGGTTGGGGCGCTGCGTCCGCAGCGTGTCTGTGTTCGATCGTGGCGTTCGTCCCGCCGGCCGCAGCGGCAAAAGAGGGGCTGGATCTGAGCGGCAGCGTCCGGCTGCGCTACGAGTTCATCGAAGGCCAGCTCCGCCCCGGCTTCAACGCCGACGATGACCTGTTCAACGTCCGCACGACGCTGATGGCCGATTACCGATCGTCGAACGTGCGGTTCGCCGCCGAGATTTACGACAGCCGTGCCTACGGCGCCGATCGGCGCACCCCGATCAGTACGGGGGAGGTGAACACCGTCGAGATGGTGCAGGCCTTTGCCGCCGTGGAATTGCCCGAAGCCTTGGGCAACGGTTCCGTGCTGACGGTGCAAGGCGGGCGATTCCTGCTCAACATCGGTTCGCGGCGTCTGGTCGCCGCCGATGACTATCGCAACACGACCAACAGCTACACTGGCCTGCGCGCGGACATGAGCCTGAAAGGGGGCGTGAAGGGTACGCTGATCTACACGATGCCGCAGCAGCGCCGGCCCGATGACTTGACGGTGCTGCTCGACAATGAGGTGGGCATCGATCGTGAGAGTTTCCACCTCGTGCTCTGGGGCGGCACGCTGAGCAAGGCGCATGCGTTCGGCGCGGCGATGGCCGAGCTGAGCTTCTACCATCTCGGCGAAAGCGACACCGCGCGTCGACCCACCCGCGATCGGTCGCTCAATACCGTCGGCGGGCGGCTCATCCGCGAACCGGCACCGGCCAAGGGCGACTATGAGGCGGAGGGCTATTACCAGTTCGGGAGCATAAGCTCCTCGGCGGCGGTCGACGCGCCGCGGCTCGACGTCGCCGCGTGGTTCGTTCATGCCGACGCTGGCTTCACCTTCGCATCGGCCTGGAAACCGAGGCTTTCGGTCGAGTTTGACGCCGCGGGCGGCGATAAGCGCGGCGGCCGGTTCGGGCGGTTCGACA
>Ga0207668_10001483_pt1 | contig 13731 bp, 8 predicted proteins | sample KBSS43metaG_FD_184323 | JGI IMG/M metagenome (GOLD analysis project Ga0207668, IMG submission 184323) | Switchgrass rhizosphere microbial communities from Kellogg Biological Station, Michigan, USA - KBS S4-3 metaG (SPAdes) (version 2) | ecosystem: Host-associated > Plants > Roots > Rhizosphere >... | reverse complement strand
CACCGAACCCATCTCGACGGCGCTCAACGAGTCGTACACCGAGAACGCCAGCCTCAGCGAGGCGGCCAAGATCGCCGTTGACGCCTTACAGGCCAGCGGGAACGGCTCGGAGGCACGGACTTTGGGGCCTGACACGCTCGAGGTGGCCATCCTCGACGCCAACCGGCCGCGCCGCGCGTTCCGGCGGATCACTGGGTCGGCGCTCGACGCGCTGCTCCCGTCGCCGCCCGCGGAGTAGGTCGCTCCGAAGCGCAAACCACCGGCCAGGGAGCTGTCTCCCGGTCGTTCACCCGTCCCACGTGGCGGGCTGCCGTACTTCGATGTGTTCGTCGCGGAATCCGACGCGTGTTCCTGTTGACGGATCACGTCCACCGGAGGACGATTTGTTGCGATAGACAGAACGCGTTGCGCTATTCGCAACAACTCCAGGAGCGGCCACTTCATGCCAAAAGTCGTCATCGTCGGAGCGGGCATTGTCGGCACGTCACTCGCCGACGAACTGACCGCCCGCGGGTGGACCGATGTCACCGTCGTCGACCGCGGCCCACTCTTCGCGACTGGCGGGTCTACCTCGCACGCGCCTGGCCTCGTCTTTCAGACGAACCCGTCGAAGACCATGAGCGCGTTCGCCCGCTACACGGTCGAGAAGTTCATGGCGCTGGAACACCCCGGCGGCTGGGCGTTCAACCCGGTAGGTGGCCTCGAGGTGGCCACTACCCCCGAGCGCTTGGCCGACCTGCACCGCAAGGCGGGCTGGGCCCGAGCGTGGGGTATCGACGGCCATCTGGTCAGCGCCCAAGAGTGCGCCGATCTTCACCCCCTGCTCGAGAAGGACCGCGTCCTCGGTGGATTCCACACGCCCACCGACGGCCTCGCGAAGGCGGTACGCGCGGCCGAGGCGCAGGCGTGGCGAGCCCGTGACCGTGGTGCCCGGTTCCTGCCCAATACCGAAGTGCTCGGCGTCGTCGACAAGGGTGGCCGGGTCACCGGCGTTCGGACCGGCGCTGGCGTAATCGAGGCCGACGTCGTCGTCTGCGCGGCCGGCTTCTGGGGCGCCGAATTCGCGAAGCAGGTCGGACTCGTCGTCCCGCTGGTGCCGATGGCACACCAGTACGCCAGAACCGGACAGGTGGCTGCCCTCGTCGGACGCAATGCCGAACTGTCCGAGGCGGGCCTTCCGATCTTGCGCCATCAGGATCAGGACTTGTACTTCCGCGAGCACGTCGACCGCATCGGCATCGGCTACTACGGGCACGACCCAATGCCAGTCGACATGTCGACCCTGCTGGCCGACACCGCAGGCGAGTCGATGCCGTCGATGCTGCCGTTCACCGACGAGGACTTCATTCCCGCATGGCGCGAGTCGATGAAACTCCTTCCCACTCTGGGTGATTCGAAGATCGAGGAGGCCTTCAACGGCATCTTCTCGTTCACGCCAGACGGTTTCTCCATCATGGGCGAGCACCGCGAGCTGAGTGGCTTCTGGGTCGCCGAAGCGGTGTGGGTGACCCACTCCGCAGGAGTGGCGAAGGCCACGGCAGAGTGGATCGTCGACGGCACGCCGTCGGTCGACGTGCACGAGTGCGACCTGTACCGGTTCGAGGACATGGCCCGCAGCCCAAAGTTCGTCATGCAGACGAGCTCGCAGGCGTTCGTCGAGGTCTACGACATCATCCATCCCCACCAGTTCCGCACTGCGCTGCGTGGACTGCGCACCAGCCCGTTCTACGCGCGGCAGAAGGAACTCGGTGCCTTCTTCTACGAGGGTGGTGGCTGGGAGCGCCCGGCCTGGTACGAGGCGAACGCCGAACTGGCGCAACGACTGCGCTCCGACGGACTGGCCTTTCAGGAGCGCGACGATTGGTCGGCGCAGTTCTGGTCGCCGATCTCGATCGCGGAGGCTCATTGGACCCGCGAGCGCGTGGCGATGTACGACATGACTCCGCTGACCCGCTACGAGGTGTCGGGTTCGGGCGCCGCGGAGTTCCTGCAACGGATGACCACCAACAACGTCGACAAGAGTGTCGGGTCGGTGACCTACACGCTGCTGCTCGACGAAACCGGGGGAGTGCGTAGCGATCTCACGGTGGCCCGCCTCGCCGACACCACGTTCCAGGTCGGCGCGAACTCGCCGCTGGACTTCGACTGGCTCAGCAGGCATCTGCCCGACGACGGATCGGTGACGCTTCGCGACATCACCGGCGGCACCTGCTGTGTCGGGGTGTGGGGACCGCTGGCCCGCGCGCTCGTGCAACCGTTGTGCCCCGCCGACCTCTCCCATGAGTCCTTCAAGTACTTCCGGGCGCTGCACACCTACCTCGACGCCATCCCGGTCACCATGATGCGTGTCTCATACGTCGGGGAACTGGGCTGGGAGATCTACACCAGCGCCGAATACGGTGCGGCGCTGTGGGAGCTGCTCTTCGATGCTGGCCAGCAGCACGGTGTGATCGCCGCAGGCCGGATCGCGTTCAACAGCCTGCGGATCGAGAAGGGCTACCGCAGCTGGGGCGCCGACATGACCGCCGAGCACCTGCCCGCTGCGGCAGGCGTGGACTTCGCGGTCCGGATGAGCAAGGACGACTTCGTCGGAAAGTCAGCCCTCGAAACGGCGGCTGCGCCGGTGAACACGTTGCGCAGCATCGTGTTCGACGATCCCTGCGCCGTCGCGCTGGGCAAGGAGCCCGTGTTCGACCCGGCTGGCGACTGCGTCGGCTACGTCACCAGCGCCGGCTACTCGGTGACGGTCGGGCGCACCATCGCCTACGCCTGGTTGCCCACCGACACGAAGGAAGGTGACGCGGTCACCGTCGACTACCGCGGCACCCGCCACACCGCGGTCGTGCACGCCGAACCGGTCGTCGACCCCGACATGGCCCGGATCAGGAGGTAGCGCAAATGACCTCCACGACAGGCCCATACGACGTCATCGTCATCGGGCTCGGCGGCATGGGCAGCGCCGCCGCCTACCACCTCGCCGCGCGCGGGCAGCGCGTGCTGGGCCTGGAGAAGTTCACGCCAGCCCATGACAAGGGCTCCAGCCACGGAGGCTCGCGCATCATCCGCCAGTCCTACTTCGAGGACCCCGGCTACGTTCCGCTGCTGTTGCGCGCCTACGAGTTGTGGGACCAGCTGGCGATCGACTCCGGGAAGGACGTCTACCGGATGACCGGTGGGCTGTTCATCGGACCGCCGGACTGCCTGACGGTCGCGGGCAGCCTGCGCGCCGCCCGGGAATGGGGTTTGGCGCATGAACTGTTCGATGCTGCCGAGCTCCGTTCGCGCTTCCCGAACTTCACCCCCCACCAGGGGGACGTGGCGCTGTACGAAGCCAAGGCCGGGTTCGCTCGTCCCGAGCTCACGGTGCAGGCGCACCTCGACCTGGCCGAACTCGCAGGCGCAGAACTGCATTTCGGTGAGCCCGTGCTGGACTGGGCGGAGGCGGGCGGCGGCGTCAGCGTCACCACCGAGCGGGGTACCTACACGGCCGGGCAACTGGTGATCTGCCCGGGAGCCTGGGCCCCGCAACTGCTCGCCGAGTTCGGCATCCCGATCACCATCGAGCGCCAGGTGCTGTACTGGCTCGATCCGGTCGGCGGCGTCGAACCCTTCCTCGACGGCCCGATCTTCATCGACGAGAACGCCAGGGGCGAGCAGATTTACGGCTTCCCTGCGATCGACGGACCCCAGGGCGGGGTCAAGGTGGCGTTCTTCCGCAAGGGCATCGTGTGCACGCCGGAGACCATCGACCGCGAGGTCCACGACCGCGAGATCGCCGAGATGCGGTCGCGGGTGGCCGAGCTGCTGCCCGCCCTCGACGGCCCTTGCGTGCACTCGGCGACGTGCATGTACTCCAACACCCCCGACGAGCACTTCGTCATTGCGCGACACCCGGACTGCGACAACATCACGGTCGCGTGCGGGTTCTCGGGCCACGGCTTCAAGTTCGTCCCCGTCGTGGGGGAGATACTCGCCGACCTCGCCATCGATGGCCTGACCCGCCATCCCATCTCATTGTTCGATCCGAAGCGACTGGTGACCACATGACCGGCGCACCCGCCACGCATCCCACCCCGGCCCTGCGCGCCACCCTGCGCGGCGACTACTACGTCAGCGACGCCGTCTTCGCCGCGGAGCAGGAACGCATCTTCGAGAACATGTGGTTCTGCGCCGTCCGGTCGTCGGATCTGGAGCTACCCGGCAAGTTCAAGAAGGTCCAGATCGGCCGCGAGAGCGTGCTACTGGTGCGCGGCCGCGACGGGCTCCTTCGGGCGTTCCTCAACGTCTGCAGACACCGCGGCGCCCAGCTGTGCACCGAGGGCGAGGGACAGGTGAAGCGCAATCTGCGCTGTCCCTACCACTCCTGGACCTACGCCTTGGACGGCAAGCTCGTCGCCGCACCGAACATCGCGGCGCTGACCGACGACGCGGGCGAGCCGATCGACCGATACCAATTCGGTCTGGTGCCGGTCGCGCTCACCGAGTGGCTCGGCTACGCCTGGGTCTGCCTGTCCGAAACGCCGCCACCATTCGAGGACGTCGTCGCCGAGACCACCAGGACACTCGGCGACTCCGACGCCATCAACCGGTACGGCATCGGCGGACTCGACGTGGGTAAGCGCATCGTCTACGACGTCGCGGCCAACTGGAAGCTCATCGTCGAGAACTTCATGGAGTGCTACCACTGCAGCTCGATCCACCCCGAACTCGTCGGCGTGCTCCCGGAGTTCTCGCGCGGAATGGCAGCCCAGGCGAACGTCGGGCTTGGCGCCGAATTCGGTTCGGAGGTCGACGGATTCACCGTCGACGGAGCCGAGGGATTCGAACGGCTGCCGGGTATCACCGACGAACAGGACCGCCGCTACTACGCGATAACGGTGAAGCCGACCGTCTTCATCAACCTGGTCCCCGACCACATCATCTTCCACCGCATGTACCCCTTGTCGACCGATCGCACCATCGTCGAGTGCGACTGGCTCTACACCGCCGACGTCGTGTCCTCCGGCCGTGACGTGTCCCATTCCGTCGAGCTCTTCCACCGCGTGAATCAGCAGGACTTCGAGGCCTGTGAGCGAACCCAGCCGTCGATGTCGTCGCGGGCGTACCGCCACGGCGGAGTACTCGTACCCGCCGAACACCACATCGCGGAGTTCCACGAGTGGGTAGTGTCCCGAGTCGGCGAGTTGAGGGGTGATCCATGAACGGTGAGCCGGATCTCTACATCGGCGGGCAGTGGCGCCACGCGTCCGACGGTGGGACCAGAAACGTCATCAACCCTGCCGACGGCAGCGTCGCCGCCGTCGTCGACGAGGCAACTCCCGGTGACGCGCGGGATGCCGTCGCCGCCGCCCGCGCATCGTTCGACGACGGCGCCTGGCGGGCCACTCCCGTCGGTGAACGTGCTGCGCTGCTCGACCGGATCGCCGAACTGCTTCAGCGCGACAAGGAGCAACTCGCGACGCTCGAAACCCGGGACACCGGAAAGACGTTGGCCGAAAGCCGGATCGACATCGACGACGTCACGTCGGTCTTCGCGTTCTACGCGAGGCTGGTCGCGGTCGAGTCCGACCGTCTCGTCGACGTCGGTGACCCCGCCGTCATCAGTCGGGTCGTGCGCGAACCGATCGGCGTATGCGTGCTCATCGCGCCGTGGAACTACCCGCTGTTGCAGATGTCGTGGAAGATTGCCCCGGCGCTGGCCGCCGGATGCACGATGGTGGCCAAGCCCAGCGAGGTCACCCCGTTGTCCACCATCGCCTTCACACATCTGCTCGAAGAGGCCGGGGTGCCGGCCGGGGTGGTCAACCTCGTGCAGGGCAGCGGCGCGGTGCTCGGAGCCGCCCTGACGGACACTCCCGAGGTCGACTTCATCTCGTTCACCGGAGGATTGGCCACTGGACGGACCATCTCCAAGGTGGCCGCCGAGCACGTCACGAAGGTCGCGGTCGAACTCGGGGGAAAGAATCCCCACATCGTGTTCGCCGATGCGGACTGGGAGAGCTCCGTCGACCAGGTACTGACCGGGGTGTTCCTGCACTCCGGGCAGGTGTGTTCGGCGGGCACCCGGCTCATCGTCGAGGAGTCGATCGCCGACGACTTCGTCGCCGCGCTGGTGACCCGTGCCGAGCAGATCCGAATGGGCGACGGCATGGACCCGACGAGCGAAACCGGTCCACTGGTGTCCGAACAGCACCGTGCGAAGGTGGAAGACCATGTGGCATCGGCCATCTCGGAGGGCGCCAAGCTGCTCACCGGTGGGGCGCGGCCCAGCGATCCCGCGCTTGCCAAGGGCAGTTTCTATCTGCCCACGATCTTCGACCACTGCGATCGTTCGATGGGAATCGTCCAAGAGGAAACCTTCGGGCCGATTCTCACGGTGGAGCGTTTCGCAGGAGAAGCCGAGGCCATCAGCCTCGGGAACGACACGGAATACGGTCTCGCGGCGGGCGTTCGAACGTCCGACCCGGCGCGGGGCGAACGTGTGGTGCGCGCTTTGCGGCACGGCACGGTGTGGCTGAACGACTTCGGCTACTACACCGCCGCGGCGGAGTGGGGCGGATTCGGGAAGTCTGGTAACGGTCGCGAGCTCGGCCCCACAGGGCTCGCGGAATACCAAGAGCTCAAACACATCTGGCACAACACCGCGCCGAAACCCGCAGGCTGGTTCAAAGGTGAATGACCTGCCGCGGCAAGCACTTCAGAAAGGACGCCTCCATGGCCATCGAGGTAGGTAAATCGGACGTCGACAGCGGCGGTTTGGACGACTTCGGTTACAAGGAATCCCTGGATCGAAGCATCGGCAAGTTCGCCAGCTTCGCGGCGGGGGTCAGCTACATCTCGATTCTGACGGGAACGTTCCAGCTGTTCTACTTCGGATTCGGCACCGCGGGCCCGGCCTACCTGTGGTCGTGGCCCTTGGTATTCGTCGGTCAGATGGCCGTCGCGCTCTGCTTCATGGAGCTTGCCGCGAAGTATCCCGTTGCAGGCTCGGTCTACAACTGGTCGAAGAAGCTGGGCAGCAAGATCGTCGGGTGGTCATCGGGTTGGCTGATGCTCACCGCGTCGATCGTCACGCTGGCGGCGGTGGTGTTGGCTCTTCAGCTCAACTTGCCCAGGCTGTGGAGTGGGTTCCAGCTCATCGGCGACGGCAGCACGCCTTCGGACTTCGCAATCAACGCCGTCATCCTTGGTGCGGTGATGATCGTGTTCACCACGGTGGTCAATGCGCTCGGCGTCAAGCTGATGGCGATGATCAACAGTGCAGGCGTGTTCATCGAGCTCATCGCGGCCGTGCTGATCGCGATCATTCTCGCCGCCAGCACGACCCGGGGCCCTTCAGTGTTCTTCTCCACCAACGGCTACGGGGCTGGCGAGAGCGGCGGCTGGCTCGGCGCGTTCCTGATCGCTTCGCTGGCGTCGGGGTACGTGATGTACGGCTTCGACACGGCGAGCTCACTCGGTGAGGAGACCGTCGAACCACGCCGCACCGCACCAAAGGCCATCCTGCGAGCCATCCTGGCGTCGTTCGTCATCGGCGGCGCCATCCTGGTCTTCGCCGTCCTGTCGGCGCCCGACCTACAGGATCCCAAGATCGCGGAGGGTAGCGGCGGCCTGCAGTACATCGTCGAGCAGGTGATGTGGGGCCCTCTGGGCAAGGTCTTCATCGTCTGCATCGTCATCGCGGTCACAGTGTGCTCGCTGGCCGTGCACACCGCGGCGATCCGGCTCATGTTCGCGATGGCGCGTGATAACGCACTTCCGTTCGGGGACAAGCTTGCTCGGGTCAACCCGAAGACGCAGACGCCGATCATCCCGGCCATCGTCATCGGCCTGATCGCGGTGCTGATCCTGGTGATCAACATTGCGAACAACCGGATCTTCACCGTGCTCACCTCGATCGCGATCATCATGATCTACCTGGCCTATCTGATGGTCACCGGACCGATGCTCAAGAAGCGGCTCGAGGGGGAGTGGCCGCCCGCAGACCTCAAGGCCGGTGGGTACTTCACCATGGGCAAGTGGGGCATGTTGGTCAACGTTGTCGCCGTGGTCTGGGGCGTCGGCATGGCGGTCAACCTGGCCTGGCCACGCGAGGCGGTGTACGGCGAGGGCTGGTACAACGCGTGGGGTGCGTTCATCTACATCGGCGTGATCCTCGGATTAGGGCTGCTCTGGTACGGCATCAAGGGCCGCAACCACATCGGAACCCTCGAATCACACGCGGCGACGAAGGTCGAATCAACGGATGTCTGACGCGGGTACCTTCGACTACGTCATCGCGGGCGGGGGCACGGCTGGCTGTGCGTTGGCGGCGCGGCTGTCCGAGGACCCGGAGGTGACCGTCTGCCTGGTGGAAGCGGGACCGTCGGACGTCGGCGACGACAACATCCTGGTGCTCTCGGAGTGGATGCACTTGCTGGACTCTGGCTACGACTGGGACTATCCCGTCGAACCGCAGGAGCGCGGCAACTCGTTCATGCGGCACGCCAGAGCCAAGGTGCTGGGCGGCTGCTCGTCGCACAACTCGTGCATCGCGTTCTGGCCGCCCGCAGAGGCGCTCGACGAGTGGGTCGAGCTGGGTGCCACCGGATGGAGCGCCGCCGAGATCTTGCCGCTGGTAAGGCGTTTGACGGGAACGGTCGGCCTGCGCGACGTCCCGCCGGACGATCCGTGCGGGGTGGCGGTCCTCGAGGCGGCCGCACTGGCCGGCCTTCCGACAGTGGCGTTCAACCGGGGCGAGACGGTACGCAACGGTGCGGGCTGGTTCCAGATCAACGCCGGCGAGGACGGTATCCGGAACTCCAGCTCGCACGCCTACCTGCACCCGATCCTCGACTCGCGGCCAAACCTCGAGGTGCGCACCGACTGCTGGGTGGCCGAGCTTCTGTTCGACGACGCCAACGCGGCGACAGGGGTGCGTTATCAGCGGCCCGACCTCACCGGTTACGACACGGTGACCGCCCGCCGTGAGGTCATCGTCACCGCGGGCGCCATCGATACGCCGAAGTTGTTGATGCTCTCCGGCATCGGGCCCGCGGAGCATCTTCGCGAGTTTGGCATCGACGTGCGGGTGGACTCACCGGGCGTCGGCTCCAACCTCGACGACCACGTCGAGGGCCTGGTGTTCTGGGAGGCGTCACGACCGATGGTCACCACGTCGACGCAGTGGTGGGAGATCGGCCTGTTCACGTGTGTCGATGACGGTGTGACCCAACCCGACCTGATGATGCACTACGGCAGCGTGCCGTTCGACATGAACACGCTGCGGCGCGGCTACCCGACGACGGACAACGGATTCTGCCTGACGCCCAACGTGACTCAGGGCCGATCGCGAGGAACCGTCCGGTTGCGCAGCCGCGACTACCGCGATCGCGCCAAGGTCGATCCGCGGTACTTCACCGATCCGGAGGGCTACGACGAGCGGATCATGCTCACCGGTGTGCGACTGGCCCGCACCATCGCCGAGCAGGCGCCGCTGGCACCGTGGATCGAGCGCGAGCTCGCGCCGGGACCCGACGCAACGACCGACGACGACCTGCTCGACTACATCCACCAGTGCCACAACACCGTCTACCACCCGGCGGCGACCGCGCGGATGGGCGCAGTCGACGATCCGATGGCGGTGCTTGATCCCGAACTGCGCGTGAAGGGGGTGACGCGGCTGCGGGTGGTCGATGCCTCGGCGATGCCCAAGCTGCCCGCGGTGAACCCCAACATCACGGTCATGACGATGGCGGAGAAGTGCGCTGAGCTCATCCGAAAGACCTGATCCACCAAGCGATCTGACATCGTTCCTGGGGACGCACACGCCGTTCCAGGGCATGGTGCCCGGTGAGCTGGCCGAATTGGCGGCCGCCTCCACCGTCGTCGACTTCCCGGCCCTGGCGATGGTCGCCGACTACGCCAACCGCGTACCCGACGACGTCTGGATGGTGCGGTCCGGGCAGGTGACGCTGCAGGCCGCCGACGGTTCGGTAATCGACACCGTGGGTCCTGGCGGGCTCTTCGGCTACACCCCGCTGCTCACCGAGGGCGGGATGGAGTTCACCGCGCGGACAACGGTTCCCAGCAGTCTGGTGCGGCTGCCTGACGGGTTGGTTCGCGCGCAGTTCGCCAAGCCGGCGGGGTTGGCCTTCCTGGCGTCGTCGGCGTGGAATGCCGAGACCGCCGAGCGGCCGACGGTCGCCCCGGCGACCGACAGCAGGCCCGTCGCCGAACTCGTGCACGGTGAGGTGCTGCTGGTCGCGCCCGACACGTCGGTTCGCGACGCGGTCGTCCAGATGACCGCATCGCAAGTGTCGTACGCGCTGATCCGGTTGCCCACTGGGGAACTCGGCATCTTCACCGACCGGGATCTGCGCACCCGGGTGGTGGCCGCAGGCCTGCCCGTCGAGGTCCCGATCGCCGAAGTGATGAGCGCGCCCGCACGCACCGTCACCGCCGACCTGACGGCCGAGAGCGTGCTGATGGAGATGCTCGAGTGCGGGCTGCGGCACATGCCGGTGGTGACGCCGCGCGGTGAGGTGATCGGCGTGCTCGAGGACGCCGACCTGCTGGCCGCTTCAGCGCGGCGGAGCTTCATGCTGCGGCGCTCGATCGGGATGGCCACCGACGCAACGCAGTTGCGGCTGGTCGGCTGCCGCGTCCAGGGCATCGCGGCGGACCTGTTCCGCAACGGCACCAAGGCCTCGGCGACGAGTGCGATCCTGTCGGTCGTCATCGACAGCCTAGTGCGAAAGGCGTTGCAGCTCGCACTCTCCGAGGTGCCGCGGCCACCCGCCGATGGATTCGCGTGGTTGCTTCTCGGCAGCGTGGCCAGACGCGAGGCGATGCCGTCGTCCGACGTCGACAGTGCCTTGTCGTGGAAGGACGACCTGGTGTCGGACCGCGCGGAGTTGCGGGCCATTGCCGCGCGCACGCACGAGCTACTGGACAGCTGCGGGCTGCCCTCGGATAGCAACGGCGCCGTCGCGTCCAACTCCCTCTTCTCCCGCTCGCAGTCGCAGTGGTTCGCCGCGGCCGAGGGCTGGCTCGACGACCCACTGCGGGACCGTGGACTGATCCTGTCGTCGCTGATGATCGACGCCCGGGTGATTTGGGGTGAGCCGTCGCTCAATTCCGTTGCGGCGGCGTACCGCCGGATGCGTGAGGATCATCCGAACGCGTTGCGGCTGCAGTTGCTCAACGCACTCGCCGGGCGGGTCAGGGCTTGGTCGGTACGCGACGTGCTGTCGCGACGCGGCGGCACGTTCGATCTGAAGGCCCATGCCGTGACCCCGATCGTCAACCTGGCGCGCTGGGGCGGCCTAACCGCCGACGTGACGTCGGCGACGACTCCGGAGCGACTGCGCGCCGCGGCAGAAGCCGGCGCGATCACCGAACGCGACGCAACCACCCTCGTCGACGTGTTCGTCATGGTGCAACGGCTACGGATGACCCATCAGGTCGACCAGCTGTCCGCCGGACACACGCCCGCCGACGTCATCACGATGTCCGAACTGTCGCCGCTGAACCGCAGTCTGCTCAACGAAGGGCTCCGGGAGATCACTGCGGTCCAGCGCCGGATCCGCAACCTGGCGAATTGGCCGATATAGGCTCGGAGGTGATGACCACGAGCGGGGACGATAGGGGCGCGGCGGTGCAGTCGGTGGACCGCGCGCTGCTCGTGATGGAACTCCTGGGGCGCCACGGACAGATGGGCGTGACGGAGCTCGCGGCCGAACTGGGCGTGCACAAGTCGACGGTGTCCCGCCTGATCGCTGCCCTCGAAGCGCGCGGCTTCGTCGAACAGGTCTCGGAGCGGGGTCCCTACCGGCTCGGGCACTCGATCGCCCGGCTGGCCCGGGCGAGCAGCGGTGAACCCGACCCGGCCAGGGTCGGTCAGGACGTCTGCGACGGGCTCGCCGCGGACGTGGCCGAGACCGTGAACGTGGCGATCCTCGACGGCGACCGCATCGTCAACGTCGCCGAGGCCATCGGCCCCGCCGAGATAACCCTGCGAACCTGGGTGGGGCAGAGCTGCCCAGCCCACGCGACGTCGAGCGGCAAGGCGCTGCTGGCGTGGCGGGATTCGTCCGACGTCCGGGCCCGGCTGGGCGATCCGCTGCAGTCGTTCACCGACCGCACCGTGGTCGGCCTCGCCGACCTCGAACACGAACTGGCCGGGGTACGGCAGCGCGGCTGGGCCAGCGTCAGCGAGGAACTCGAAGTCGGACTCAATGCCGTCGCCGCACCCATCCGCGATGCGGGAGCGGAAGTCGTTGCGGCGCTCAGTGTCTCGGGTCCGTCCTACCGGCTCTCAAGGGAACAGTTCGAGGAGTTCGCCAAGGTGACCATCGCCGCTGCCGACGTCATCAGCAGGCGGCTTGGCTGGATCGACCGCGCCGTGCGCTAGGCCTCGATCGGCTCGTCATCGTCCCTGCCGGTGACGATCTCCTTGACCTTCGCCGCGGAAACGGTGGCGATGTCGATCGAGCTCGCTCATCACACCTCCCGTTCACGATTGCCTTGGCCCGACACCAGCCCTCAGTGGCGGCCTTCGGCGGTGTCGACCAGTGCTCAGGGTGAGAGTTCTTCGAGGATTTGACCCTTGGTTTCGATTCCAAAGAACGCGACGGTGAGGCCGCCGATGATGGCGACGATGGCGAAAACCGTGAACACGTACTGGATTCCGACTCCGGCGACGATGAATCCGACCAGCAGTGGGCCGACGGATGATCCTGCGCGCAACCAGGCGCTGCCGAATCCGGTGCCCACCGCGCGTAGCCGGGTGGGGTAGAGCTCGGCGGAGTAGAGGTAGAGGGAGAACGCGATGGTCTGCAGGATCGCGTACGCAAGGGTGGCCCCGACGAGGATCTGGACAGCGGACGTGGCGCCCAGCAGGGTGAGCGCGACCAGGGGAACCACCGCGAGCAGGAACGCGGCGGCGTACCAGCGCTTGCGGCCTACCTTGTCGATCAGCAACGCGCATGCGACCGAGGCGGCGACACCAACGGCGGAGGTGGTCCAGCCGTACGCGAGGCTGGTCTGTAGCGGTAGGTGGAAGACCTGCTTGTAGAGGGTGGGTAGCCAGGTGACCATGCCGTTGTTGATCATGTAGACGCTGACCCACAACACCCAGATCATCAACGTGCGTTTGAGGTAGATGCCCTTGAAGAGTTCCCGCCAATCGGATGTGGCGGTGGCCTTGGGGTCAACCGGTCGAATCACGGGGTCGGCGAGCGGTTTGCCCTCCTTGACCGCCTCGTTCTCCAGCATCGTGACGACGCGGTCGGCCTTTTCGATGCGACCCTTGGATGCCAGCCAGCGAGGTGACTCGGGCATCAGGACTCGCAGCGGGATCATCAAGATGGCGGGAATCAGTCCGACGATGAACAGTGCCCTCCAACCGAATTCGGGTACGAGGAAGTAGCCGGCGATACCGGCGAACATCAACCCGATGGGGAAGATCAGTTCGTACAGCAGGAAGAAGCGGCCACGCTTCTTCGCGCCGATGAACTCGTTGATGTAGGCCGAGGCCACCGGTACTTCACCGCCGGTGCCGACGCCCTGCAGGAACCTGAAGATCATGATGGAGGTCCCACTCCAGGCGAACAGGCAAGCGACGTCCATCGAGACGAAGAGCAAGATCGTGATGAGCAGCGTGGGTAGCCGTCCGATTCGTTCCGCCAGCCAACCGAAGCCGAGCGCGCCGACGAACTGACCAACGTATCCCGCAGACAGGATGAGTCC
>Ga0207668_10001482_pt1 | contig 13734 bp, 9 predicted proteins | sample KBSS43metaG_FD_184323 | JGI IMG/M metagenome (GOLD analysis project Ga0207668, IMG submission 184323) | Switchgrass rhizosphere microbial communities from Kellogg Biological Station, Michigan, USA - KBS S4-3 metaG (SPAdes) (version 2) | ecosystem: Host-associated > Plants > Roots > Rhizosphere >... | reverse complement strand
GGCGCCGGATCGGGTGCTTTCGCCGTGTCGGTCGCGGGTGGTGCCGGCGGTGCGAGCTTCTCATCGTGCACCGCGGGTTCGGCTATTGATTGGCTCATGGCTCGATCACTCGGTCGGCACGGTGGACGTACTCGGCATATCGCTCGGCCTGGCCGCTGAGCTCGAGGAGCTGCGCGAGCGCCAGGTCGAACTGATAGGCGGACTGCGATCGGTCGATCTGCGCGCGCGAGAGCCCGAGGCGTGCATCGATCACGTCGAGCGACGTCGCTTGTCCCTCACGAAACGAGAGGTCCTGTAGTCTCACGCTCTCTTCCGCGCGTGCGATCGAGCTCTCGAGAAGAAGGAAGGTCTGTCGCGCCGTCTCCAGGTCGTTCCACGCCTTGGCGACGGCGGTCGTTAGGCGCTCGCGGACGTCGCGAATCGTGGCGCCGGCCTGATCGTACTGATCGCGCGCCGCGGTCACGCGGTCGCGCCGGCCATTGCCGGTGAACACGAGATATTGGAGCCCGACGCCGAACGCCCAGTTCGATTCCGTCAGCAGCGCGTCGTGCTTGTAGAGGTCGTACTGGCTGAACGCGTAGGCTTGTGGCTTGAGCTCGGCCTGGCGTAGCCGCACCCCTTGCGCTGCCTGGTCCTGCACCGCGTTCAGTTGCGCGAGCTGTGGATGGTGCGCGAGTGCCTCGCGCTGGAACTCGGCAATGCTGCTGATCGGTGTGCAGATCACGAAGAGCCCCGTCGTCGGTAAAATGGGATCCTCGGTGTGCAGCAGGTTGGCGAGCGCTTCGCGCGCTGTCGCCAGGTCGTTGATCGCTTTCTGTTGTTCGCGTTCCGCCTCATCGCGCGAGACCGTCGCCTGGAGGCGCTGTGCCTTGGTGGCGAATCCCTGGCGCTCGAGCGCGATCGTGTGATCGAGGTGCGCCTGAAAACCGTCCAGCGCCTGGGCTCGCACTGCGGCGGTTTTGACCGCGAGCTGGACGCCGAAGTAGGTCTGGACCAGCTCCACGCTCACGGTCTGCGACACCATGTCGTGCTCCGCCGTGGCCTGTCTGAGCGACGCGGCCGAGGCTTGCTGTGCGGCGGGGATGCGTCCGCCGGTGTAGATCGGCACGGCGAGGCTGGCGATTGGCCTGAAGCGCCAATCGGCGCTGGTCGCGTTCAGCGGGCCCAGCTCGAGCGACTTCTCGAACCGGAGCTGGCGGGCCTCGAGGCTCACGTCGGGCAATCGCAGGTTGCGGGTGGCCCGGTTGAGCGCCGCTTTGCTGCGGACGTTCGCGGCCGCCGAGGCGAGCGCATCGGACACCTGCCCGAGTCGGGCGCTGGCCTGTTCGAAGGTGAGGGCAGCGTTAGGTGCCACTTGCGCGCCGAGCTCGCCGGTCCACCCCGCCAGCGCGATGGCGAACATCCGGGATGACAGGGCTCGTGCGGGCGCAGTGATCATCATGGCGAATTCTCCGGCTGCACCTCGATCTCGAGACGCGTTCTCGCGTCTGCGCTAGGCAGGAATTCCAGCCTAACGAGCGCGCGGTGCGGCGCCCGTACGATCATGGTACGCGGGCGAGAGCCGGCCATCCATTACACGTTGGTATCGACGCCCGGCGGGCGGTGAACGATGGATCGACCGAGATCGAGGCGTCAGGCGCGGACAGGAATGGAGAACGCGAATGTAGCGCCCGGGCCGTCGTTCGGTTCAGCCCACATGCGGCCCTCGTGTCGCTCGACAATCGAGCGACTGACGGACAGCCCGATGCCCATCCCTTCGCGCTTGGTCGTAAAAAACGCGTCGAACAGCTGGTCGAGGCTTTGATCGTCGAGGCCCACGCCGGCATCCCGGACGGTGACCCGAACAGCCGTATCGCTTTCCGGCTCCGTCCTGACGACCAGCGTCCTGGGACGATCGTTCACATCCGCCATCGCCTCGGACGCGTTACGAACCAGGTTGAGGATGACCTGTTGGAGCTGGACGCGGTCGCCCATGACGAACGGCAACGGCTCGGCGAGCTCGAGCTGGAGCGTCACGTGATTCCGCTTGAGGTCGCCCAACGACAGCGCGACGACCTCCTGGATGGCTTCGTTCAGGTCGATCGGCTCCAGGGTGAATTCCCTGTTGCTGAACATGGCCCGCAATCGCGCGATCACATCGGCGGCCCGCTTTCCGTCCCGCATGGTCCGCTTCGCGGTCTCTCGCGCGCCGTTAATGTTCGGAGGGGACGCGCCCAACATCCGAAGGCATGTGGCGGCATTGGTGATGATGCCCGACAGTGGCTGGTTCACCTCATGGGCAATCGATGCAGTCAACGCGCTCATCGTCATGACCCGCGCGGCGCGGGCCAGCTCCGAGCGAGCCTCGTCGATCGCGTGCTCGGCGCGCCTGCGGTCGTCGACGTCGGCGAGCAGGACGTACCACCGCACGACCTGCGCATTGCTATCGCGAAGGGGCAGCCCACGAATTTGAACCCAACGGTACACGCCATCGAAGCGTCTGATGCGCGCCTCGAAGTCGTATGGTTCGCCCGAACCGATCGCCCGCGTGAAGATCGGCCCCATGTGAGGCAGATCGTCCGGGTGCACTGTACCGTTCGTGCCCCATTCCTTCATCGCTTCGAGTGGCTGGCCAGTGAACGCGACAAGCTCCTGGTTGACGGAATCGACTTCGCCGCTCGGCGTTAGCACGGCGACCAGGCCTGGTATGGTGTCCAGGATCAGGAGCGACTCGCGCTCGAATTCGCGAAGGGCCTGCTCGGCGCGTTTGCGCTCGGTCAGGTCAACGACAAATGCCACGCCCTCGTCAGGCACTCCCTCGAACATCGTGCCGCCGGTCAAGACCGGCACACGGGTGCCGTCCTTCTTGAGGAACTCTCGTTCCTCCGCCTTTTGCGCTCCGCCCTGCCTCAGATCTTCCAGCAAGCGAAGATCGACCTCACGCATTTCCGGCAGAGTGAAATCCGTCCAGCGCAGCCGAGCCGAGGCCAGATCCTCCCGGCTGTATCCGATGATGCGGAGAAACTCTTCGTTGGCGTCGAAGACTCGACCGTCGGCGTGCCAGACGAACATGCCAATGATGTTGGCTTCCATCAGGCGCCGGAACCTCGCCTGCCGCTCCTCGAGCTCGCGATAGAGCCGCGCGTTCTCGATCGAAATGGCGGCTTGAGAGGCGAGCAACTTGAGCAGCGCCATCCGACTCGGCGTGAAGACGCCGGGAGTCAGGCTGTTCTCTAGGTAAAGAACGCCGACCATCCGGGTCTGTTTGAGTAATGGGAGGCAGAGGACCGAACGCGGGCGGCGCCGGAGAATGTATGGGTCGCCAGAAAAGGAGGTTTCGGCCGACGCGTCGTGCACGAGCACAGTTTCTCTCGTGCGCAGCACGTAATGCAGAGCCGACTCCGGGAGATCCTCGGCAGTGACAACCGATTCACGCAACGTGACGGTGACGGCATCGCTTGCGATGGCGGCTTCGGCCTCGATTCGATAGCCACTACCGCGCGGAAAGAGGAGCAGGCCGCGCTCCGCACCTGCGTGCTCCACGCCCAGGCGCATGACTGTGGAGATGAGCGCCTCCGTATCGATCTCGCCCGACACTGCCTCCAGGACGCTGAGTACGGCGGCGAGATCGAGCTGTTCGACCGTCGTCTCCATCGTGCGCGTGGGATCCGCGCGCCGCCTCTCCTTCTGAAGGTGCGGATGCATCTCGTCGAGCTGCCGCACCTTCCCATCGGCCCCCCATTGCAGATAGCCGTACACGGCGTCCTGCAAATAGGCCTTCGCAATCCTGTCGAATCCGCGCGTGGTGTAGAACCGTGCGGCAAGCTCGATCGCCAGTGCCTCGTTGTGAACGAAGCCGCCGTGGCGCGCCGACCGAATGGCCCGCTCGTAAAGGCGCATCGCGTCGGGATCTCGCCCCTCGACGCGCGCTATTTCCGCGGCCACCAGCGCGGCGCAGTTCTCGAAGTTCTCCGGGCAACACTGCGCCCGTGCCTCGAGTTGCTGAAGATGCGCAGCCGCCGCGTCGAGGTGACGCCGTCTCTCATCGGGGGATGCGGAATCACACACTGCAGCGTGCGCCAGCGCGCTAAAAAGTTCGTGCTCAGCCACGTCGATCGGGCCCCACAACGACCACAAGAGGGCCTGTGCTCGATTCGAGGCATCGAGGGCGGCCGTGTAGTCCCCGGCGAGGAAGCGAGCGTGCGACTTGCGGATCCAATACGAACACTCGATGGTGAAGAGATGGGGCCGCGTCGCGAAATGCTCCTCCATCCGACGCTCATCGAATCGCGCGTCGTCCAATGAGCCTAACGAACGCGTCAGACCGCGGAGGCTTCGAATGAACGCGGCCTGGATCGCCGCGTTGTGGGCATAGTCAGCAAATGCCGCTTTTCGGCAGAATTCGATTCCGAAGTCGGCTTCTTTCTCGACATCAACGAGCGGCTCGCCCGCCATCAGCAGGTTCGAGACAAGCTCGCCACGACTGGCCACGGCCGATACACGATCGCCGGACCTGTTCCCGGCGGCGAAGGCGGTGCGGACCAACCCACGGCAGTTGGCGAAGTGTGTCACCCATGGCTGAATGCAGGCCGACAGGATGAGGCAGACGAACGCCTCGACTCGCCGCAGTCCTTTGCGTTCGACCAGGTCATAACCGAGCCGACCGAAGCGATAGCCAGCCTCGAAGTCGCCGAACTTCCAGCCGGCGATGAGCCCCAGGTATACGTACGCGATGCAGGAGCTATCACAATGGCCGCGCGCCAGACTGAGGTCGACGGCCGTGCACACGATCACGGTGACGAGATTCTTGTCCATGTACAGCGCACTCGGAGCGACCTTCGCCATCACGTCCATAAGTGCGCGCGACGCGAGATCGGTCATGACGGGCAAGGCTGCCACGTCTTCGATCCCGAGACCGTGGAGCCTGACGCCGACACGGTCGTATGCCGCTTGGGCATGTGCTTCAGTTGGATCTGCGGGAATCTCGAGTCCTGCGTCGCGCAGGCATCCCAGACACTCAGCGACAGCACGGGCAGGCTGTTGAGACGCGAAATGGAGATCAGCCAGCAAGCAGGACACTGCAGCTCGCTGGACCACGTCTCCCGCGAGCGACGCGAGTATCCGAAGGTGCGCTTCCGCGGACGCCAGATCGCCGGTGAGGAACTCACATTCGGCTCGATGGAGCTCCAGCTCGAAACGCAGGTCGTGACGCCGCCCCGAACCGCCGTTAGGCATCGCCGCAATCGCGGCGGTCAGATAATTCAAGGCCGAGCCCCAGGCTGCCGCGGCCTTCGCGCGCTTGCCGGCGGTCAGATTGAGCTCGGCCAACAGCTCACGCTCCTTTCGTGAGCGAATGGCGCTGGCGCCTCGGTTGAGGTGGCCAACGATGTCGAAAATGGCCTCGTCACGTTTGTCCTCTCGGATTCGTGCCGCGAGAAGCCTCCCGATCCGGAGGTGCGCCCGCGGACGCAACGCCCGCGGGATGAGCGAATACGACGCCTCTTGTACCCGGTCGTGCACGAACCGGTACGATTCGTTGGAGCGCACGATGAGCTCCAGGCGCAAAGCCTCCCACAGATCGGAATGCACCTCCTCCTCGGACTTCTCCAGATAGATCGCGAGCGTGGAAGTGTCGGCGGTGCTACCAAGTGCGGCCAAACCTTTCAAGGCATGGAGAGTCTTCGAGGAAAGCCGGTTCAGCTTCCCGACGATGAGGTCGACGACGTTGTCGGTGTAGCCTTTGGCCTGGATGGGCTTCACGTCCCACGACCAGGCCGCACTGTGAGGGTCGAAAACGATCAACCTCTCATCGGCCAAGACGCGAAGAAACTGATTCGCGAAGAACGGATTGCCGGCGGTCTTCTCGTAAACCAGCCGCGCGAGTGGCAGCGCCTGTTCGGGCCGACAGTGAAGTGCGTCTGCAAGCCACTCGGCTAGGTGTCCATCGTCGAGCGGTCCAAGCACGACCTCCTGCACAAACGCATCGCTCTCTCGTATTACGGCGAGCGCCCGAATCAGTGGATGCGTCGCGGCAACCTCGTTGGTTCGATAGGCGCCGACGAGGAGCAGATGCTGCGGTTCCGACTGGACCAGGATGTTCTCCAGGAGATCGAGCGTCGCGTCGTCCAGCCACTGCAGATCGTCGAGGAACAATGCCAGCGGATGTTCGGCGCGCGCGAACACACCGATCAGCCTGCGAAGGGCAGTCTGGAAGCGGGTCTTCGCGTCGGCCGGCGGGACCTCCGGAACGGCCGGCTGCTCTCCGATGATGAACTGGAGCTCGGGAACGAGATCGATGAGTAACGCACCGTTAGGTTCGAGGGCGCGACGAAGCTCGTCCCGCCACTTGCGCAGCTCTGCCTCAGGCTTGGACAGGAGTTGACGCGTCAGGCTCTGGAGGGCCTGGGCGATGGTGGCATACGGAATGTCGCGCTTGAGCTGATCGAACTTCCCCGAGGCGAACAGGCCGCGCGGCGGCACTAGCACCTTGTGGAGCTCGTTCACGACCGAGGACTTCCCGATACCGGCGTGGCCGCTCACGAGAACCAGTGAGGGCTTGCCGCTCGCAATGACCCTTTCGAAAGCGGCGAGCAGCGCTTGCGTCTCGCGCTCGCGCCCATACAGACGCTCCGGTATCAGCAGCCGATCAGGGACGTCGTACTCGGCGAGCGAGAACTCCTCAATGACTCGGTCGGTTTCCCAGCCCGCGAGGCAGCGTCGGAGATCACGCTCGACGCCGGCCACGGTCTGGTATCGCTCCTCCGGCGTCTTGGCCAGCAGCTTCATGATGATCGCCGAGAGCTGCGGCGGGAGATCGTTGACCCGTATGCTCGGCGGCACTGGTCTTCGCGCGATGTGGGAGTGGACCCACTCCAGTGGATCGGTCGCCGTGAACGGCAGGCTCCCGGTGAGCGCCTGGTAGAGCGTCACACCTAACGAGTAGAGATCGCTGCGCGAGTCGATCGACCGATTCATCCGGCCGGTCTGTTCAGGCGCCATGTGGGAGAGCGTCCCGGCGATGAGCTCGGGCGGATCGGGTGACTGACGCTCGCGCGGTATGCGGGACGCGACGCCGAAGCCCAGGAGCCAGACGCGGTCGTCCGTCGGATCGACCAGGATGTTGGCGGGCTTGATGTCTTTGTGGACGAGACCGCGCTCGTGGAGCCGGGCCAGCGCGGTCGATAACGCGGTGGCGACTCGCAGGAACCTGCCGACCTCCATTGGCCGCCCGATGAGGCGATCGAGCGGCTCGCCGTCATGGTACTCGAGCACCAACACTGTTTCGCCACGTTCACGCACAAGCTCCACAGGGCGCACAGCCCAAGCAGCGTCGACCTGGTCCTTCAGCTCATACTCGTGGGCGAGACGATCGAGGCTATCACGCGTCGGATGCTCGGCTGCGGGTACAACTGCCGTGTAGGGGCGACGCGTGCCGTCCGTGGTCTTACGCCAAATCTTGTAGAACCTGCGCTCGCCGTCCTCCCACAACGCTTCGGGAGAACCATCGACTCTGACGGCGTCGAGCCAGGAGGATTGATTCATCGCGGAGGGTGCCCGGGAACGGCTCCTTGTCTCCTCGCGATGATTATCTCCACCAGGACCCAGGGAAACAACCAATACCAAGGTATGCCCGAGTCCGGCTCGGACGTCCATTTGCTCGAGAGACTCAGCCCGGGGTGTTCTTTGGTCCGTTCAGCGGCAGCTCCACGGGCACTATCGTGCCACGCTCGTGTCGGGGGCGCACGTCGCATCGGCCTCCCATGTGCGCAGCACGTTCTCGCACGCCGCTCAAACCGAAATGCCCACGACGGGGGCTGCCTCCGCATCCTGCGGTAGCAATCCGCGTCCATCGTCGCGGATCTCAACTGAGAGGGCATGATCGCCGAACCCGACGTGAATCTCGATGCGGCGCGGCTCCGCAGGTTGCACGGCATTGGCCGTCGCCTCTCGGCCGATCCGGATGGCAGCGTCCTCCACGTCGCGCGGAAGTCGGCGACGGCGGCCTGCGGTCGTTAGGCACACGTCGATATGGGTTCCCGTGGTTCGTTCGCGCGCCATCGCCTCGAGCGCCGTGGCGACATCGTCGTTCGCGAGCTCGATCCCGCGCATCTCCCACACGCGCTCGCGCGCCTCGCGGAGCGATTCCCGAGCGAGCTGCTGGACGCGGACGATCGTGTCCGCCGCGACGTCTGGTCGTGTCGGAAGGGCCAGCTCCGCCGTCTTGAGCTGCAGCGTCACGCCCGCGAACCCTTGCAACAACGTGTCGTGCAGTTCCTGAGCGATACGTGCTCGCTCCGAGAGCGTGGCGTCAAAATGGGACTTGAGGGCCGCCTGCGACTGTAGATGACGCCGTCGCTGGATGAGACCCGCACCTGCCGCGCCGAACGCTCCGATCATCAGCACGACTGCGCTTCGGAATGCCAATGTCTGGTACCACGCGGGGAGCACCCGGAACGAGAGGCTCGCACCCGTTTCATTCCACACGTCATCGCCGTTACTCGCGATGACCCGAAAGCGATACGTGCCGGGCGACAGCGTAGAGTAGTACGCTCGCCGGCGCGTACCCACGTCCTGCCACGTCGTGTCCGAGCCATCGAGACGATAGCAAAATTGCACTCGCTCTGGCTTCGCAAGGCTTGTAGTCGTGTAGTCGATCTCGAGGGCGCGTGTTCGCGGTTGGATCGAAACTGTGTCCGACGATAGCTGCTCACGGCCGTCGCTGCGAACGGCTTCGATCAGCACCGAAGGGACCGGCCCCCACTGGCAGCTTTCGCGGATCGATGCTCGCGCCCGCAGTATCCGTCGCAACCCAGATTCGGCCATCGGCGGCGCGAGTAATTTGTGAGCCCTGAAAAGCATTGCCGCCGAGCGTTCCGGGCAACCCGTCGAGCGCATCAAACTGGCGATACGCTATCGCACGAGTCGAGTCTGCGAGAGCACGGTCTATCTCCCCGGGAGGAAACCGCAACAAGCGATTCTCCATCAGGAGCCACCATGCTCCCTCGTCATCTTCCGCCGCATCGTACACCGCCTGTCGGGGGAGTGACCGGCGCGGCGTTAGGGCTCGGAAATGTCGCCTTCGAATTTGGCTAAAGCCGCCATCCGTCGCAGCCCAGATGTTGCCGGCACGATCCTCGACTACGTGGTTGACGAGCCCGAGACCGATCCCTTCGGCCGCACCGAACAGTTGCAAGCGCTCATGGTCGTACATAACGACGCGGTTTCTCTGCGCGATTCACAGCCTGCCATGCGTGTCGGCCAAAAGGTTGCTCGCTACCCAGTTAGGCGGTGGTAGCTGTGCAACCTGGACGAGGCGATCGCCGGCCAGACGATAGAGCGTTCCCCAAACGCCCTCGAAGGCCCATACGACTCCGTCTCGGTCGACCACGGCGTCCGAGATCTGTAGCGGTTGCTTGGTCGCCTTCGGTTTGAGTCGAATGGAACAAACCGACACGCCTCCGCGAAGGGCGAGTGACGAACTACGGGGAACGCGATGGGCTAGCCACTGCGTTTCAGCTCGCGGAATCCGTTGACGGAACGCTGCTCGCCGCGACGACCAAAGGGCTCGCTCGGCCGTCGCGACACGTGGCGAACGGCGACGCCTCGATCACCGCGTCGAAGACGCCGCATTCCGCATTGGTCGCGAAGCGATTGTGAATGCGATCAAACACGCCGAGCCCAGGCGAGTCGACATTCTCGCGGAGTTCGAAGACACGCGCTTCCGTCTTTGTGTCTCGGATGACGGTCGTGGTTTTTCGCCCGAGGAAGCCGAAGAAGCGCGACAACACGGGCATTTCGGATTGACCGGCGCGCGCCAGCGGGCCGCGAGCATGGGTGGAAGTTGCGAGGTGCGCGCGCGGCTCGCTGGCGGAACGGTCGTCGTGCTCAGTTACCGCTGGAGAGAGCACTCGCGCGCTAGGCAGCCGACATCTCCCGCTTCCGGCTGACTGACGGCTGTTTGATGAATTCGAGGAGGTCAGCGTCGATAACGGCGGCTTGCGTTGTCGGCATGCCGTGCGGGAAGCCCTTATACGTCTTCAGCGTGCCGTTCTGCAGCAGCCTGACGGACTCCGGCGCCGAGTCGGCATATGGTACGATCTGGTCATCGTCGCCATGCATCACCAAGACGGGGACGGTGATCTTCTTCAGGTCCTCGGTAAAGTCTGTCTGCGAGAAGGCGACTATCCCGTCATAGTGCGCTTTTGCGCCTCCCATCATGCCCTGGCGCCACCAGTTCCAGATCACCGCCTGAGAAGGCGTCGCACCCGGGCGATTGTATCCGTAGAAAGGCCCAGCAGCCAGATCATAGTAGAACTGCGACCGGTTGGTCGAAACCTGCTCCTGGAATCCGTCGAATACGCTTTTGGGAAGCCCGCCCGGATTCGCGGCCGTCTTGACCATCAGCGGCGGCACTGCGCTGATGAGCACCGCCTTGGCGACCCGTCTCTCACCGTGGCGCGCGATATAGTGCACGACTTCACCGCCGCCAGTCGAGTGGCCGATGTGCACCGCGTGCTTCAAGTCGAGATGGTTAGCCAGCGCCGCGAGGTCGTCCGCGTAATGGTCCATATTGGGGCCTTCGGCGGTCTGGCTGGAGCGGCCGTGTCCGCGCCGGTCGTGGGCGATCACGCGGTAGCCGTTGTTGAGGAAGAACATCATGTGGGTGTCCCAGTCATCGGCCGACAATGGCCAACCGTGGCTGAACACAATCGGCTGTCCCGAGCCCCAGTCCTTGTAATAGATCTCGGTTCCGTCTTTCATGAAGATCGTGGGCATAGTGATATCCTCTTGAGGCGTCAATCGCGCTCTCGGTTACCTAACGGCCCTCACCGCTCCGGGTGAGCGAATGATTGCGAGCCAATCTCTCGCGACCGAGGACGCCTGGCCATTACATGATAGTATCAATCCGCGTTGTCGTTAGGCATCGCGGCGAATCGCCGAGGTCGTCAGGATCCAATCCAGAGGGAGCTATCCGGCGTCGCCCGGATTTCATTGATTGGGAGGACCGGCAGCGCCTGCGACCGCGGCGGTTGGAATTGCTCGACGCGAACGCCGTCGAATCGATACAGTCCGAGGGCGCTGGCGATCCACAGCACGCCATCCACCGACTGGGCGAGCGAGCTGATGTACGATGGCGCGCCGTCGCGGACTGACCAGGCGGCGTGGTCGAGCTGCTCGATCGTTAGGCGCGCAACCTGAGCCTGCACGCCTGGCACCGCGGCCAGCGCGAACGCCCAAACGACCGCCGAGCGTGCGCCAAACACTGACATGCCATCGATTCTAGGGGACTCGGACAAACACGCCAGATCGCGTCCAATGACGCGAAGTTGCCTATTGAGCCACTCGTCCCGCGGCGGTTCCATCCTGGTCGGCCAGCTTCGCCCAGCAGCTCGAACCGGAGTTCGGCCTCCCTGGCTTGCACCCTTCATCGCCGCCGCGATCCGATCTGGCGCGCCGCACGTTCAGCGTCTCGAAGCCTCGGTCCACGGATGTCATTCGAGCTCGCCTAGCCAGCGTAGCGCAGACAGGCTTGGGAGAAAGAAGTACTCGCCACCCTTGAGCACGTTGAACGTATCGATCCCGTGAATGCGCCGCCTAGCGGGCTCCTTCGGAATGGTGAACGTGCCGTCTTTCTCCTGGAGCCCGATGATCGGGTCCCGCTCGCTACCCGCTCCGATGAAATCGCCGTCGTTGATCCACTCCTTTTGCAGGAACTCCATGGTGGCCATCGCCTTCGCGCTCATGAACAGGAAGATGGCGCCACGCGGCACTTCGTCATCGGCCAGGGACACGGCGTTCTTGTCATACGGCGGCCCATACGTCGTGCCGCGCCGGATGAGGCGATGCAGGTTGACATCGGTCAGGCGGGCGAGCTCCGTGTCGCGCGGATTCATCCGCCGAATGTGGCTGCCGAACGGTACCTGGCGGCCGTGCGGATCATTCGCGTAGGTGAAGTCGTTGTTCCGCTGCGGGTCCTTCCCGATGGCAGGGTTGTCGACGTTAGGCGCCAGCGTCAGCGGCGCTCCGCTGCGCCACCGGCCAACGAGCTTCGCGGCGACCAATTCCCGCTCTGCCTCGGTCTTGCCGTTCGCCTGAAGAAATCGATTGAAGGCACCGACGCGCGTCTGGTACTTACGCAAACCGACGTACGTCCCGTTGCGACCGAGAATGTCGGGCGAGGGCATAGGCAGAGGGACACCGCTCTCGCCCGGGTACCCGAGGATGAATTCCCCGGCCTTGATCGGCCGACCCTGACCGGGGAACGGATCGACACCACTGCCCTCGATCGGCGGTTGGTCGATGCCGTCCTTGTAGCCCAACGGGTTGAGATCGCCCGGTTGCGCGCCGAAGTCCTGCGATGCCAGAAGGGTCACACCGGAGAAGCCTTCGTACTCGTCGCGGGCGATGGCGAGAACGCGGCGGTGCTTTTCCTCGGAATCGGTGAAAGCGCTCACGCCGATGTGGACTTGCCCCGTGCCAAACGGCGCATCCCAATTCTTCGGATCGTTGACGCCTTCGTCGTTCAGCTCTCGGGCTCGCGCGGCCATTCCAACGCGAAACGTCTCTGGAAAACTCTGCAGGGATTCCTCGGGAACGCCGAGCGCCTTCAGGCCTGCATAGCTGATCGCGATGTCCATCCAGGCATTGGCCGCGATTCGCCAGCCGGTGGCAGAATCGACATAGGGTATGATGCGACGGAGAAACGCGCGGCCCGCCTTGGGATCGTCGACGCGCAACAAGACGTGCGTCCCGAAGTACGGCGCCGGTCTCGGTCTCAACACGGTCGCCTGGATCTCATGCAACTCGAGCGTCGGCACGCTCGCTGAAATAATTTCGCCGACAGGTTCCGTAACGGACGACATGATGGCACCCATGGACTCGTGAGCAATGATCGAACGATCAGCTCGAAGCCGCCGCGGGTCGATTGCACGAAGGTGTCGGTGAGATAACCGACACGACCAATACCAATGGGTGATAGGCCTCGCCCTCGCACATCGTTAATCTCGACGACATTGGAAACACAGACAGGAGTAGGCGAATGTCGAGCGCGTCCACGTTTCTGCGCGACCTCCTGTCGCTGACAAAGCCACGGGTCATCTCGCTGCTCCTGGTCACCACCATTGCGCCCATGTTCGCGACGGAGCAGCGCCTGCCGTCGTGGTCGCTCGTGGCGATCGTAGCCCTGGCCGGCTATCTCATGGCTGGTGGCGCCAACGCCATCAACATGTGGTTCGACCGGGACATCGACGGGCGGATGGCGCGCACCAAGTGCCGGCCGGTGCCGACAGGACGCGTTGCGCCACCGGTGGCACTCGCGTTCGGCCTCGCGCTCGCCGCCATGGCGTTCTGGCTCTTCTGGCACCTGGTGAATCCGCTGAGCGCCTGGCTCGCGTTAGGCGGCCTCGTGTGGTACGTGTTGGTCTACACCATGTGGCTCAAACGCTCGAGCCCGAGGAACATCGTCATTGGCGGGGCAGCCGGCGCCTTTCCCGCCCTGGTCGGTTGGGCGGCCGTAACCGGCCACCTCGACCTCACGGCCATCTACTTGTTCGCCATCATCTTCTTCTGGACACCGCCCCACTTCTGGGCGCTCGCGCTCATCAAGCAGCGCGATTACGCCAAGGTCGGTGTACCGATGCTGCCGGTCGTTGTGGGCGACCAACGCACAAAGTTCGAGATGCTGATTTACACCTTGATGCTCTTTCCCATCACGCTCATGCCGGTGGCGTTCGGAGCATTCGGCTGGTTCTACGC
>Ga0207668_10001474_pt1 | contig 13793 bp, 12 predicted proteins | sample KBSS43metaG_FD_184323 | JGI IMG/M metagenome (GOLD analysis project Ga0207668, IMG submission 184323) | Switchgrass rhizosphere microbial communities from Kellogg Biological Station, Michigan, USA - KBS S4-3 metaG (SPAdes) (version 2) | ecosystem: Host-associated > Plants > Roots > Rhizosphere... | reverse complement strand
GCCGCTCTACGCCGAGAACATGCACGCGTCCAACATCGAGACCGGCATCCTGCTCGCCATCTATTCGGTGATGCAGCTGTTCTTCTCGCCCATCCTGGGCCGCTTGTCCGATCGCGCCGGTCGCCGTCCGGTGCTGCTGATCAGCATCTTCGGCTCGTGCGTGTCGCAGCTCGGCTACGCGGTCGCTCCGTCCTTCTGGTACCTGGTGCTGGCGCGCGGCTTTGCCGGTGTGTGCGGCGCCAACGTGACCGCGGCGCAGGCCTACATCGCCGATGTCACCGACGACAAATCGCGCGCCGCCGGCATGGGCATGCTGGGCGCGGCCTTTGGCCTCGGCTTCATCATCGGCCCGGCCGTTGGCGGAGTGCTCGGCGACATCAACCTGCGGCTTCCATTCTGGGTCGCCGGCGGATTGAGCCTCGCGAACGCGGCCTACGGATACTTCATACTCCCGGAATCACTCCCGCCCGAGAAACGCGCGCACGTGCCTTGGCACATGGCGAATCCGCTCGGCTCGCTCTCTTTCCTGCGCGCGCACTCCGGGCTCCTCGTGCTGGGCGCAACGTACTTTCTCTACTACTTCGCGCACGAGATCTATCCCACCCTCTTCGTGCTCTTCGGGGACTTTCGCTACGGATGGTCGGCGAGCCAGCTCGGTCTCACGCTCGCCTTCTTCGGAATCGGATCGATGGTTGCATCTGCCTTTCTCATCGGGCCGATCGTCAAACGCATCGGCGAGCGCAACGCGCTCCTGCTCGGCATCTCGCTCGCCGCTACGAGCAGCCTCGTCATCGCCCTCGCGTACTCGGGGACGCTGTTTCTTCTCAGCATTCCCATCGCATCGCTCGGCGGGCTGACGTCGCCTTCGTTCATGGCGATCGCGTCGCGCCAGGCGAGCGAGACTGAGCAGGGGAGGCTCCAGGGCGCACTTGGCAGTTTGCAAGGAATCGCGATGATGGTCTCGCCGCTGGTGCTCACCGAGATTTTCGCTGTCGCGATTCAGCGTGGCGGGAAGCCGTTCGCCGGTGTTCCGTTCGCGTTCGTGACACTCGTGCTCTGCGTCGCACTGATGCTCGCCGCGCGAGCCACTCGTCCGCGCACGGCGTGACTCGCAAGCGCTCAGATCACGTGCCGCCGTACCACTCGTATCCCTGGTCGCTCCAGTAGCCGCCGTTCCGCTTGGGCAGAAACACGATCTTCGTGAGGTATTTCGTGTTCTTGTAGCCGAGCTTGATGGGTGAGTGGATGCGCGCGGGCGCGCCGTGCGCCATGCCGAGCAGGTGGCCGTCCATCGCGATCACGACGAGCGTTTGCGGATGCATCGCGCTCTCGATGTCCCAACTCTCATGATAGCCGTTGTCGAACGACTGAAAGTCGACGTAGCCGGCATCGGGCGTTGCTCCGACGACGCGTGCGATGTCGCTCACGCGAATCCCGCCCCACACTGCGACGGCGTTCCATCCTTCTACGCAGAAGTGGTCGACGCGCTGGCTGCGAAACGGAAGCCTCCGCAGTTCCTCGAGCGTGAACTTCGTCGGGTTTTTCACCAGCCCACTCACTTCGAGCGCCCACGGTCCGCGCACGCGCTCGTCCCACACGGGCACGGTATCCGAAATGAAGTACGAGGGAAACGCCGAGCCCGCGATCTTCGCTCCGCTCTTCGCGTAGTTCATCGACGAGTGCTGAAAGAGCAGGCGCTCGACATTCTCGTTTCTGTGCTCGGCGAGATCGAGCAGCCGTTGTGCGCGCGGAGAGCGCTCGATGTTGCACGCAGCGAGAAAGGCGGCGGTGAGCGAGAAGCCGCCCGCGCTCAGAAATTTCCGCCGATCCATGCTACTCTCCCTGCGCGGCGCGACGACGCCAGCGCGGAAGGAGATGATAGAATGGGCGCGCGTTGCGCGCTTCGGGGGAGAGATCCTCGCGATAGCCGCCGGTGATCATCGACTGCAGCGAGTACGGGTCCACCGCGAAGACCATGAAGATGTGCACGAACGAGAGCACAATGAGCGCGAGCATCGTCATGAAGTGCCAGTAGCGCGCCCACACGTATCCGCCGAAGAGAGCTGTGAGCCATCCGAGCTGCACCGGCTTCCAGATCGCGAGCCCCGTGAGCACCTGCACGATCGCGAGGATAGGGAGAAAAAAGTACGCCGACTTCTGCATCGCGTTGTGCTTGCCCTGCACGGGATGCTTCTTCGAGACGAAGAGATAAAACTTGATCATCGCGAACGAATCGCGAATGTCGCCGCGGCGCGGCACGAGGTCGCGCCACTCGCCGTGCAGATAGATGAAGGTGAGGTACACGAGCCCGTTCAGCACGAGTACCCACATCATCGCGAAGTGCCAGTGGCGCGCCCCGCCGAGCCATCGGCCGAACGTCAGTGCGTCCGGAATCGCCTTGTGCTCGAACGGATAACAGCAGAATTGCTCTCCTCTTCGAGCGAACGCGGGGTACGCATTGAAGATCCGAAGCCCGCTTCCCACCATCAGCGTCAGAGCGATCGCATTTACCCAATGCGTGACGCGTACGATCCAATGGTGGCGTAGCGTCACGGCTTTTTCTTCGCGGCGCTCGAGCCGCTCTTCTTGAAGAGCGTGTCGTACTGTCCATATCCCGCCTGATCGAGCTGGCTCGCCGGAATGAAGCGGAGCGACGCCGAGTTCATGCAGTATCGAAGGCCGGTGGGAGCGGGACCATCGTCGAACACGTGGCCGAGGTGCGAGTCGCCGTGCGCGGAGCGAACCTCGGTGCGGTCCATACCGAGCGTCTTGTCATCCTTCGACTTGATGTTCGACGGCTCGAGCGGCTTCGTGAAGCTCGGCCACCCCGTGCCCGACTCGAACTTGTCCGTGGAGCTGAAGAGCGGCTCGCCGGTGACGATGTCGACATAGATGCCGGGCTCGTGATTGTCCCAGTATTCGTTCTGAAACGGCGGCTCGGTGCCCGCCTTCTGCGTGACGTAGTACTGCTCGGGAGAGAGCGTCTTCTTCAGCTCCTCGTCGCTTGGCTTCTTGTATGACATCTTCTTGGCTTGTGCGGCTTGGGTCAGGGTCGTGTCCAGCTGTGCGCTCGTCAACACGACCGGCTGCTGCGGTGCGCGCGTGCCGAGTGACGCGGCGCCGCGCGTGGTGAGCGCGAGCGCACCAGCGCCGATCGCTACGAGCGCGACTGCTCCGATAAATCCGTTCATGTGAGTGCCGTGAAGGGGGTTTCCATCTATATAGTAAACACGGCTGGGACAGGTAGGGTTCCGGCGAAGGACCTCGGTCGCCTGGATCGTACCCAATGGACTGCCCGAGCGCCATACTACCCGTGGGCAATCTCTCATTCCCCAGTCGCCGAGCCCGTGAATTCACGATTGATACGCCTCAGCTTCCTCGCTGGATTCATCGTGACTGTCGCCGCCGGATGTGCGCGGCAGTCTTCCCACAGCGGCAAGGTGTTGTCGTTTCCGCCGCTTCTCTTGAGACCAGACTCCTTGCCCACCGCCGAAGCTCGCCAGATCGACGCCATATTCGCCCCGTACGATCGAGTTGACGCGCCGGGTGCGAGCGTGATCGTTCTCAGTCACGGAAAGCAGGTCTACCACCGAGCGTTCGGCAGCGCTGACCTCGAAGCGCACACGCCGGCGACGCTCAACACCGACTACCGGCTCGCATCGCTCACGAAAGCATTCACCGCGATGTCGATCATGCTGCTCGTGAAGGACGGGAAGCTCCACTACGACGATCGTCTCGTCGACGTCCTCCCCGGTGCGCCGGCGTACGCGCACGACGTGCGGATCAGTCATCTGCTCACGCACACCTCCGGGCTCGTCGACTACGAAGACTTCGTTCCCGACTCGCAGACCGCGCAGCTCAACGACGACGATGTGCTGAAGCTCATGCATCGCACCGACACGCTGAACTTCGCGCCGGGCTCCGCGTATCACTACAGCAACTCCGCGTACGTGCTGCTCGGGCTCATCGTCGAGCACGCGAGCGGAATGCCATTTCCGAAATTCCTGCACGATCGCATCTTCGCGCCACTGCACATGGATTCGACCGTCGCCTACGTGAAAGGAGCGTCGACGGTGCCGCAGCGCGCCTACGGCTACACCGGAGACTCATCCGGCCACTTCACGCGTACGGACCAGAGCTCCACCAGCGCCACGCTCGGCGACGGCGGGATCTATACCTCGGTGACCGACATGGTGAAGTGGAGCAACGCGCTCGATCTGCGAACGCTCGTCGATCCGGCGGCGATGCAACGCGCGTGGTCGCCCACCACACTCACGGACGGCAAGGTGAGCGGCTACGGCTATGGCTGGTTCGTTGCAACGGTGAATGGCGAGCAGCAGCTGCGACACCACGGCGAGAGCACCGGATTCACGAACGCGATTCTCAAGTATCCCGGTCGCAGGCTGACGATCATCGTGCTGACGAATCGCACGGGCGGCGCGCCGTGGGACATCGCCGATCGCATCGCGGCGCTGATCCCGAACTGAGCTCGAAGTAGTGTCGCCGTGAACTCCTCCGCCGCGCTCGTCCACCTCCTCGGCTTTCTCGCCGGCATCGTGCTCTACGCGATGCTCGGCGTGATGACGCTGCGCGCCGGGCGCAGCGGAGGTGCGTCGAGCAGCCGGACGGTGGACCGGATTCCGCTGGCGACGTCGTGCCTCGGACTCTTGTGGAACGCCGGCGCGCTCGTGATTTACGGAACGCGCGACCTGGGAGGCGCGCCGAACGCGTGGTTCGAGGCGGTGGCGTTCGCGGCGCTGGGCTTTCTCCCGGCAGTGGTCGTGCACTCCTCGCTGCAAGCGCAGGAGCGGCGGAGCGCGCGCCTGTTGATCACCGCCGCGTATGCACTCAGCTCAGTGGGCGCGATGCTGCAGCTGCGCGCGGCGTTTGCGCACGAGGACATCCCGTCGCCGCTCGCGCTGACGATGCTCACCGCCGGATACATCGCGGTGATCGCGCTGCTCGCGCTCGTCGCGCCCAAAGGGCCTCGCGCCGGATGGACGCTCTCGGCCGTAGCGCTCGCGGGCTTCGCGGTGATGGCGCTTCACCTCCAGCGCCACACGACCGGCGTGGAGAGCGTGCCGATCGAGCTCATCGGCCACCACGCATCGCTGCCGCTCGCGCTCGTGATTCTCTATCAGGACTATCGCTTCGCGCTCGCGGACATCTTTCTCAAGCGCGTGCTCACGCTCCTCGCCGTGGTGCTGCTCGCGGGGCTGCTTTATACGTTCGTCGCAGTGCCCACGGTGTTGCCGAATCTCACGGCCGCCAACGGTGCGTCGTGGGCGGTAAGCGCACTCATCGCGCTCTGGGTCTTCACCGCGCTCGCATATCCCGCGCTCGAGCGCGCGGTCAATCGCTTCGTCGACCGCATCGTGCTCCGACGTGCTGATTACGAGAAAGTGCGCACGGACGTCGCGACCGCGATCACGGAGTTGTCGTCGTCATCAGAGATTCTCGAGTCGGTGTGCACGCACATCGCGCCGGCCATGTCGGCGCGCGAGGTGAGCTGGTCAACGCTGTCGACGGCGGGTGCGCCGAGCACGAGTCTGGTGACCACAGCGCGCGGGCGCGAGGCGGCGGTGCTCGTGCCCACCGCCGATGCTCCGTCGTATCAGGTGACGGTGAGTGAGCTCACGGGCGGACGCCGGCTCCTCTCCGGCGACCTCGCGCTCCTCGAGACGCTCGGACTCCTCGCCGCGCGCCGCATCGACGCGGTGCGTGTGAACGACGAGCGTCATCGCCGGGATCTGCGCGAGCGCGAGATCGTGCAGCTCGCGGCGGAGGCGGAGCTGTCTGCGCTTCGCGCGCAGCTCAATCCGCACTTTCTCTTCAACACGCTCACGACGATCGGACAGCTCATTCAGGAAGCACCGCCACGCGCGCTCGATACGCTGTACAAGCTCACGGGACTTCTTCGCGCGGTGCTCAAGCGCTCCGACGGCGGCTTCGTCACGCTCGGCGAAGAGGTCGAGATCGTGCGCACCTATCTCGCGATCGAAGGCGCCCGCTTCGAGGAGCGTCTCGCGGTGACGATCGATTTGCCGGAGTCGCTGGCCGAGCTGCCGGTGCCGCCGCTCGTGCTGCAGCCGCTCGCGGAGAACGCGGTGAAGCACGGGATCGCGCCATTGCGCGCGGGTGGGCGTGTTGCGGTGAAGGCAGCGCTCGAGGGGGAGACGCTCGTGCTCACGGTCACCGACAGCGGCGTCGCGGTGCCGGCGGCGGAGCTCGAGCGGCGGCGCGGCGCCGGGATCGGGCTGTCGAATCTCGAGCGCCGGCTCGAGCGCTACTATGGTGACTGTGCATCGTTGGCGATGCGGAGCGCTCCCGACCGAGGTACCGAAGTCCGCGTCAGCATCGCGCTGAGTGCGATGCGCGCGGGCCCCGGCGCCGCGGTGCCGACGCGGGAGCAGATCGCGTGACGGGGCGGCTCCGCATCGTGATCGCCGACGATGAGCGTCCCGCGCGCGCCTTTCTCGCGCGGCTGCTGAAGGAGTGCGGCGACGTCGAGCTCGTGGGCGAGGCGGCCGGCGGCGCGGAGGCGATTGCGCTCATCGAGTCGGCAAAGCCGGATCTCGCCCTCCTCGATCTGCAGATGCCCGAGGTGGATGGGCTCTCCGTCGTGCGTCTCGTCAAGCGAAGTCTGTTGCCGCTGTTCGCATTCGTGACGGCGCACGATGCGTACGCCGTGCGCGCCTTCGAGGCGAACGCCGTCGACTTTCTGCTCAAGCCCGTCGAGCCTCTGCGGCTTCGGCACACGCTCGATCGCGTGCACGCGCGTCTCGCGCGCGGCGCGGATCGCGGCGCGGCGGCAGAGCGCGCGCGCCAGGCGGCGGCGCAGGCGACGAGCGGCGACGCGGAGTACCTGCGCCGCATCCCGGTGCGGCAGAAGGAAGACATCGTGCTCGTCCCCGTGGCGCAGCTCGCGTCGGTCGTCGCCGATGGCGAGCTGCTGCATCTTACGACGGTCGATGCCAGGCACTACACGATCAACTATCGCCTCAAGGATCTCGCCGCGCGACTCGACCCCGCAACGTTCGTTCGCATCTCGCGCAGCGCGCTCGTGAATCTCGACATGCTCTCGAAAGTGAGCGCGATGCCCGGGGGCACTTACCTCGTCACGCTCACGAACAAGCAACAGCTCTCCGTGAGCCGGCAGCGCGCCCGCGACCTGCGCGAGGAGCTGCTCAAGCTCTAGTTCGCACGAGCTCGACGCCAGCGGCCTTGCTCGCCGCCGCCGAGTCGCACAACATTTCCCGATGTCGCTCCGCCCGATCTTGCTCGCCATCATCGGCGACAGCGCTGCCGGCAAGTCGACTCTTGGCGACGGGATCGCCGCGCTCCTGGGTGACCGGCGCGTCACGATCGTCACGACGGATGACTACCACAAGCACAATCGGAAGGCGCGGCGCGAGCTGCGCCTGAGCGCGCTCCACCCCGACTGCAACGATCTCGATCTCCTCGGCGAGCATCTCGAGCTGCTCGCGAGCGGCCACTCGGTGAAGAAGGCTCCGTACAATCACGCCACCGGAGATTTTGATGCGCCGAGGACAATTGTGCCGGCGGAATTTCTGATCGTGGAGGGATTGTTGGGATTGCATTCGCCGTCGCTCCGCGATCGCTACGATGTGAGCGTGTACCTCGATACGCCGGAGCTGTTACGACATCGATGGAAGGTGTCGCGCGACACGGCGAAGCGCGGCTACTCGGCGAGCCAGGTGGAGGACATACTCGAGCATCGCGAGACGGTGTCGGCAATGTTCATCCGTCCGCAGCGCGATCACGCGGACATGCTGGTGCGCTTTCGTCCGGGGCCGCACGCGATCGACGATACGAAGCTTCACGCGACCGTCGCGATGCGAGATCAGGGGCTGCATCCGGCGCTGCCGATCGTGTTGAAGGAATCTCCGCTGGCTGCGCCACGGCTGAAGCTGCGACGGCAGGGAGCTGGCGCGGTGCTCGACATCGACGGCAGAATTTCCGACGAGGAGACGGCGCAGGCGGAACAGGCGCTCATGCGTCAGCGTCCGGAGCTCGCGCCCATTCTGCAACGTCGCACGGGACAATTCACCACCAACGGTATGCACGCACACAGCAATGCACTCGGGCTCACCCAGCTGCTCATCACCTATCCCGTCATCAGTGCGAAGCTCGCACGCGGAGATTCACTATGATCGCGTCGCACTGGATGTCGTCGCTTGGCATGGTATGCGCGCTTGCGGCAGCATTGCCCGCGCAGCGACCGACTGGATTCCTCGATCGCACGGTGAAGTCGGGCGCGCTCACCTTGAAGTATCAGGTGTACGTTCCGCCCACCTATGATGGGCACACGTCGCTGCCGGTGATCCTGTTCATGCACGGCTCGGGTGAACGAGGGAGCGATGGGCTCAAGCAGACGCAGGTCGGTATGCCGGCGCAGATTCGGTGGCATCGCGACTGGTTCAACGCGATCGTGGTGATGCCGCAGTGCCCCGACGACAGCGTGTTCCGCGGAGTGGTGGCAGACGCGACGTACGCGGCGCTCGAGAAGAGCGTGAAGGAGTTCCACGGCGATCGCGAGCGGCTGTACGCGACCGGTCTTTCGATGGGTGGGTACGGCGTGTGGCAGGAGATCGTGGATCATCCCGGGGTGTTCGCCGCGGCCGTCACGGCGTCTGGCGGGCTCACGCCAAGTGCGGACATGGACAATCTGTTCGTGAGTGTGAAGGGCGACGATCCCTTCGCAGCTGTCGCTGCGCTGACAAAGGGGATGCCGATCTGGATCTTTCACGGCGCGAAGGACGACGTCGTGCCGGCGGTGCAATCGCAGAAGCTCGTGAAGGCGATGCGCGATGCCGGCACCGACGTGAAGTACACCGAGTATCCGGACATGGGCCACGGCTCGTGGGAACCAGCGTACGCGGACGGGGAGCTCTGGAAGTGGCTGTTCGCGCAGCGGCTCCCGAAGCGGTGAGGACTTAACGGACAATTGATCGCGATTCGCATAAAAATAGCTTCACCCGACCCACACCCCTCCCGTAGCATTTTCCGCCGGAGCGCGTACATTCGTCCTGCCGTGCGGAGGCAGGTCACGGCAACCTCTTCTCTGTGTCCGAGGCGCGTACCATGGTGCCTGATACCGAGGGTGTGGTCCCGTCAGACGCGCCGTCGCCCTTCTTCGGTGAGCTGAAGAAGGACGTCCCGCCCGCACGCGTGGGACCCTACCGCATCGTGCGCCTGCTCGGCGAAGGCGGAATGGGGACCGTCTACCTCGCGGAGCAGGACGAACCCGTTCGGCGCCAGGTCGCGATCAAGGTGCTGCGCTCGGGAGGCAATTCCAGCGAGGTCGTCGCGCGCTTCCGCTCCGAGCAGCAGACCCTCGCCATGATGGATCACCCGAACATCACCCACGTCTACGACGCGGGCGCCACCGATTCGGGGCTCGCGTACATCGTGATGGAATACGTCGTCGGCGACACGATCACCGCGTACGCGGCGCAGCATCGCCTGACCATCCCCGAACGGATTCGACTCTTCGTACAAGTCTGTCGCGCGGTTCAGCATGCGCATCAGAAGGGCATCATTCATCGCGACATCAAGCCGTCGAACGTCGTCGTCACCGAGAACGATGGCGAAGCGCTGTGCAAGGTCATCGACTTCGGCATCGCGAAGGCAATCGCGCCCTCGCCCGACAGCGCACGTCTGACGGCGACGGGCATCGCGCTCGGCACTCCCGCCTACATGAGTCCCGAGCAATTCATGTCCGACGGCACGGATGTCGACACGCGGGCCGACATCTACGCGCTCGGTGCGATGCTCTACGAGTTGGTGGCCGGCGTACTGCCCTTCGATCCCGCTAAGTACTCGGGGTGGGCCGCGCTTCTCGGACAACGCCTCTCCAACGACGCCCCGCGGCCGAGCGCGCAGTATGCGACGCTTCCCTCCGACCGTCGTGCGCTCATCGCATCCGAACGGCGTATCGATGAAGGAGCGCTGCGCAGCACCATTGCCGGCGACCTTGACTGCGTGATCCTGAACGCACTCGAGCGTGACCGCGAGCGGCGCTACGCAACGGCAAATGCGTTCGCTCTCGACCTCGATGCGTATCTCGCGAACAAGCCGGTGTCGGCGCACACGGCGAGCATCCCCTATCGCGCCGGCAAGTTCGTGCGACGGCACCGCGCGAGCGTCGCCTTCGCGTCGCTCGCACTCGTGCTGCTGGCGGCGTCCGCGGTGGGAGCGGCGATTCAGGCGCGGCGAGTTGCTCGCGCGCGTGCTGTTGCCGTCGCACGAGAGGGGCAGGCCGAGGAGCTGATCAGCTTCATGCTCGGCGATCTACGCGACAAACTTACGGCGCTTGGCCGTCTCGACGTGCTCGACGCCGTCGGGGACCGGGCGCTCGCGTACTTCGCCGCAGTGCCCGCGTCGCAGCTCAGCAGCGAGGAGCTCCATCGTCGCGCGGAGGCGCTTCAGCAGCTCGGAGAAGTACGCATGTTCCAGGGGAAGTTGGCGCCGGCGGCCGACCTGATGCGTCAGTCCATCGAGATCGCGGCAGGGCTCGCGGCGAAGGATTCCCTGAATGGCCGGTGGCAGATTGGCCTCGCGCGCAGCCAGTTTTGGGCAGGCAGCGTCGATTGGGAGCTCGGAAACATCGACGCCGCGCTTCAGCATTTTCTCCCATTCGTGACGATCAGCAAGCGGCTCATCGCGCACTACCCCGACAGTCTTGGCTATCGCGAAGAGCTCGCGTACGCGCTCAACAACATCGGCTTCGCGAAACAGGCCAAGGGCGACGTTGCCGGTGCGGTCGAGATGTATCGCGCGAGCCGAGGGATAAATCAGGAGCTGGTTAATCTGCATCCCGACAGTCTGGACTGGCAGGTGAGTCTTGCCGCCGAGTACAACGCGGAGGCGGTCGCGCAGCGGAAGCTCGGCGATCTCGCTGGCGCGTTGGCGAATCACAACAAGGAGTTGGAGATCAAGGAAGCATTGTTGGCGCACGACACGACCCATCGCGAGCGCCAATACTACGTCGCAATTGCGCACACCTATCGCAGCGAGCTTCGCGTATTGATGGGCGACATCAAGGGAGCGGTGGCCGATGCAAAGGCCGCGCGCGCGATCTACGCGTCACTCGTCGCGCACGACACGAGTGACGCGGTGATGCAGTCTGGCTTGGCGAAGAGCGATCGCCAGATCGCGCAGGCACTGCTCGAGAGCGGGGACGCCGCGGGCGCGCTAGAGCAGCTGCATGCGGGGCAGGCGATCAGCTCGCGCTGGCTCGCGAAGAATCCGGGTGATCCGTACATGGCCGCGGAGGCAATGCTCGCGGGGATTGCCGAGTCTCGTGCGCTGCTGGCGCTCGGCCGCGTACGCGACGCGGTCGCAGCCGCTCAACGCGCGAGTGCCGCGAGCGAAGCAAGGCTCAAGGAAAAACCGAGCGACATTGACACGCATCGCTCGGCGGGAGATGCCTACGTTGCACTGGGAACGGCGCTATCGCGTGCAGGCGAGAGGCGCAGCGCGGCTGACGCGTGGTCGCGCGCGCTCGCGATCGAGGATTCGCTCGTACGCGCCGACCCGGAGACCGAGCTTCTCGCCGTGCAGGCCGCGGCGTTGCTCAATTCAGGAAAGCGGGACGACGCAAAGCCGGTCATCGCCGAGCTGACTCGTCGCGGGTATCGCCGTCCGACGTTCGTTCGACTCGTGCGAGAGCGTGCGACCTAACAGGGCATCATCGATTGCCAGCGAATGCATTTGCCGACGCATGGATCTCTGCGCCGGCGTAGCCGGTCGTGTCTCGACGGATACGACATCGCGACTCACCTCCACCAAGAGCACGCCATGCCCGATCAGACAGTGAAGGTCTCGTTCACGACGCCGAGCACGTTCGCGTTCAATCCGCCATCCGTGGTCATGACGGCAGCCGGAAAGATCAATTTCCACCGGGATCCGGGATCATCCACGTGGACGTTCGTGAGCATCAACAACCTGCCATCGCCGCAATATTCGTCGTCCGTCACTGGTAATGGGAGTGAGATGACCGTGAATGACGCGTTCACGAGCAATGGGGAAAGCTCGTACACCGTGACGGTGAACGACGCGACCGGCAATCACACGAGTCAGCCGATGAGCACGGGAACTCTGCCGCCGATGATCATAAATCGATGAGAGGCGGTGGTTCGGGCGCAGGCGGATCGAGCCGGTCGAGTCGTGGAAAGCGAATCGACCGGCACGACGCGCAAAGCAACGCACTTTCCAGCCAGGTCTCGCAGCGCGTTTTTACGGAAGTGGCGTCTGACTCACCCACCGCACTCGCGTGATTGGAAGTCGCGCCGCGGACCGAAGGTCGATCGCCTTGTAGCGCGAGAGCATCTGCGGACCGTCCCACTCCTCCGCGCACCAATCGCCATCGCGTTCGCGCATGCTCGGCGGCTCGGGTCGAATCGTGATCACCGTGTCATGACTCGCCGGTCGCATCGAATCGGGAAAGACGGTCAGCACCGCCGGCGTTCGATACGTGCGTTGCGCGGCCGGATGCCATCCCAATCTTTCTCTCGTTCCATCCATTCGAACGAGATACACGTCGAGCTGAATCGGACGGCTGCTCGCCAGTGAGTCGATCGGCGAAACGCACACGCCTCGGCTCTGTCCCACTGCGCGCAAAGTCGTCGCGCTCGCGAACGTCACCGCCGAGTCACCGAGTGTCGTTGCGCCTTGCCACACTACCACCTCCTGCGAGCATGCGCAGAGAGAAGTAGAGAGCAAGGTAAACGCGGCAAGACGGCGAGCGCGCATTTGCTATCGCGCCTTCAATGCGGCGTGTCGACTCGCCGCCCCACCGCAGCCCTTGCGGCACCCTCGATCGGCTGCGCCCTCTCGTTCAGCAGCTTGGTCACGAACCGCTGCCCCTCACTCACGCGCTCGATCTCGATGGCGATCGCCTCGACCGCCTGCTCCACACGCTCGAGACGCGCATCCGATGGCGACCGTTCCAGCCTCCCCTGCGCAAGCTCCTTCATCCGCGCCCGGTAGCCGAGCGTCAGTTTCAGCATCCAGCCGCTCGTGGCGAAAAACGCCAGGATGGCTACGAGCGGAATAATGTCATGCATGAGGCCAATCCTTGTCAGAATGAACGCTAGAATGATGGTGGCTGTTTTCACCGCGTGCCGAGGCCTGCGGGTGGCCCTACGAGATCACGGTCGCGGAGGTGTCGCACGACGCCAAATCCGCTCCCTCCTCCCGCCGCCGATGCGTCAAATCATGCCGTCCACCGCCTCAATCCGCCACTCGTAGCACGGCCACCCGCCGCGCCTTGTCGCGTGCGCCAGCTCCGCGAAAAGATTCCGCAACCATAACCGTACGCGGAGCCCCTTCATGTCCTCGTTGCCAACGACGCCGAAGCCGTCCGGCGTGCCGCGCCGCACGCTCGCTGCCTTCACCATTCTCACCGCGATCATGCTCATCACGCTGGTCGCGGCGAGCTGCTCCACGCACACGGCGCGGAGCGTCGCGCCCGCGGATGACGTCGTTCGTGCAGGCACTTCCGATCTCACCGTCGCCCACATCGTCGACAACGTCGACAATGAGCGCATCATGTACCGCCTGGCGACAGGCGATACCACAGCAAAGGAACGAGGGAAAGTCAGAGTCGAGCAGCGCATCTCATCCGCGAACGGCGTTGCGAACGTGATGCTGTACAAGCTCGGACACTACGGCTCCGGAGACTTCGTCGACACGATGTCGATGACGCGCAAGGGACTTCGCCCGATCGCGGAGCACCTGAAATTCGGCAGCACGGAGAAGATCATCCA
>Ga0207668_10001464_pt1 | contig 13858 bp, 10 predicted proteins | sample KBSS43metaG_FD_184323 | JGI IMG/M metagenome (GOLD analysis project Ga0207668, IMG submission 184323) | Switchgrass rhizosphere microbial communities from Kellogg Biological Station, Michigan, USA - KBS S4-3 metaG (SPAdes) (version 2) | ecosystem: Host-associated > Plants > Roots > Rhizosphere... | reverse complement strand
CTTTTCCAGCAGCGGCCACAGGTCGAGCGAGCGCGCCGGATCGCCGTAGTCGTGGTGGATCGCGACCTGCCCGTGATACCTGGGCGCCGACAGTTCGTCGCGGTACGCGGTGGCTTCAGGACTGCGCGTGCAGTAGTGCAGCTTGAACGGGGGACCGCCGCTCGACTTCAGATGGCGCACCATCGACAGGATCGGCGTGATGCCGATGCCGCCGGCGATGAACAGGAACCGCGGCGCGCGCGGGGCCAGTCCGAAATCGTTGCGCGGCGGCGAGCAGCGCAGTGTCGTGCCGGCGCGTACACCGTCGATGAAACTGGCCGACCCGCCCTGGCCCGCGTCCTCGCGCTTGACGGCGATCTCGTAGCGGTCGCGCTCGGCCGGATCGTTGCACAGCGAATATTTGCGCAGCGCGCCATTCGGGGCGCACACGCCGATGTGGGCGCCGGCCGAGAACGCGGGCAGTTCGCCACCGCCGAGAGCGCGCATCTCATACCGGTAGATGCCATCGGCGATCGGCGCCGCCTCGGTGACGACGACGTCGAACGCGACCGGATCGTCCTGGCTCACTGCACGTCTCCCGGCGCCGCGGATCCGGCACCGCATCATCCGGTGGTCATCGGCGCTCGACAGCGGCGCGCCGATTGCGTATGTTTGTTAGAGGTCTAATATTATGCCGACGGCTCGATCGGGGCAAGGCGACGGAGTCCATCCGTTGCTTCAAGGAGTGGCGATGCTGACACCGGAAGAAAACGACCTGCTGTGCCGCGTCGAAGGCGACGCGCCGATGGGGCAGCTGATGCGCCGGCACTGGATCCCGGCGTGCATGATCGAGGAAGTGGCCGAACCCGACGGGACCCCGGTGCGCGTGCGGCTGCTCGGCGAGGACCTGGTCGCGTTTCGCGACAGCGACGGACGCGTCGGTCTGCTGGACGAGCATTGCCCGCACCGGCGGGCGTCGCTGGCGTTCGGGCGCAACGAGGAATGCGGCCTCCGCTGCCTGTATCACGGCTGGAAGATGGACGTCGACGGCAACGTGATCGAAATGGCGTCCGAACCGCGCGAAAGCACGCTGCAGGAAAAGGTCAAGACCCGCGCTTATCCAACCCGCGAGGCCGGCGGCTTCGTCTGGGCATACATGGGACCGCCGGAAACGATGCCGGCGTTCGAGCCGCCGGCGTGGGCGCCGTCCGCCGGCATCAATACCAGCATCGTCAAGATGCACGTCACGTGCAACTGGGCGCAGGTGCTGGAAGGCGCGATCGACTCGGCGCACAGCTCGACGCTGCATTCGACCGACATGCCACCGGCGCGCGTCGACGGAGCGCGCGCGACCGCCACCGCGTGGCCGCGGCCGTCGACCGACAAGGCGCCGCGGTTGCAGCTGCAGCTGACCGACTTCGGGTTTCGCTACGCGGCGCTGCGGCGCCCGATCAAGGACGCGGCGACGCACGACTACGTGCGCATCACGCTGTTCGTCGCGCCGTTCACCGTGCTGATTCCCCCGAACAACCTGTACAACCTGTCGATCCTCAACATCCCGATCGACGACGTGAACACGATGTTCTATTTCATCGCGTGGAGCGACGGGCCGGGTATCGACCAGGAAGCATGGCGCAAGTTCTGCGGCGCGCAGCCCGGTGTCGACGTCGACGGCCGCTTCCGGCACGTGCGCACGCTGCAGAACAACTACCTGCAGGACCGGCAGGCGATGAAGCTCGGCGATTTCACCGGCATCCGCGGCATCCCGGCGCAGGACATGGTGATGTGGCAGACGATGGGACCGGTCGCCGATCGCACGCGCGAGCGCCTCGGCGCCAGCGACCTGGCGATCGTCGAGTTCCGGCGGCTGATGGTCGACGCCGCGCAGAAGTTTCGCGACGGTGGGCCGGCGATCGGCACCTCCGGGCGCCGCACGCCGTTCGTCGCGATGAAGTCGTTCGAGGGCATCGTGCCGAAGACGACGAACTGGACGACGCTCGGTGGGTCGGACGGATCAGCTGCGGCCGCGACGGCGGGCGAGCGGATCGCCTAGTCTGCAGGTACAGTACGGGACGCGACGACGTCGGCGCACCATCCCGACGACAACAAAGACGACAATCTGCCGCGGTGGCTGCCCAAGACAGCCCGGTGGCCGGACTTCGATGGAGGAAGCAATGAGCAAGCTGCATGCAATTTCGCGCGCGCTGATCGCGCTGGTCTTCGGCTTCGCACTGCAGACGGCGGCGGCGCAGGACACGCTGAAGCTCGCGGTAGGCCAGCGCGGCAATTGGGACACTTCGGTCGCCGAAGTCGGCCAGCGCGCGGGAATCTTCAAGAAGCACGGGCTGACGCTCGAGATTCTCTATACGCAGGGAGGCGGCGAGACGCAGCAAGCGGTGATTTCCGGCAGCGTCGACATCGGGGTCGCGGCCGGCATCATGGGCGTGCTGTCCGCGTATTCGAAGGGCGCACCGGTGCGGATCATCGCCGCGGAAACGACCGGCGCCGCCGACCTCTTCTGGTACGTACCGGCGTCGTCGCCGATCAAATCGCTGAAGGACACTGAAGGCAAGACGATCGCGTATTCGACGAACGGCTCGTCGACCCACGGCATCGTCAGCGCGTTCATCAAGCAGTACGACCTCAAGGCGAAGCCGGTTGCGACCGGCGGCCCTGCGCCGACGCTGACGCAGGTGATGTCGAACCAGATCGACGTCGGCTGGTCGGCGCCGCCGTTCGGGCTCGACCAGCTCGACCAGGGCAAGATCCGGATCGTCGCCGTCGGCAACGACGCGTCGGTGTTCAAGGGCCAGACGGTGCGGATCACGATCGCCAACGCGCAGGCGCTGCAGGCGCGGAAGCCCGTGTTCGAGCGGTTCATGAAGGCGTATCGGGAGACGATCGATGCGATGTACGCCGACCCTGCGATGCTCAAGCTCTATGCGGAGTTCGTCGGCATCTCCGAACCACTCGCCAAGCGCACGCGCGACGATTTCTTCCCCAAGGAGGCGATCAATCCCGATCGCATCGTCGGCCTGGACGCGATCATGCCCGACGCCGTCACGATGAAATACGTGACGGCGCCGTTGACCCGCGAGCAGCTGTCCGAGCTGATCCAGATTCCGCCGCGTTGAGCGCGAAACGGGCAGCGTAGGCGCCACGTGGCGAAGGCGACCGGCCCGCGCAGGCCGCCGGCCATCGAGCGCCCGGCGGGCGTAGCCGCCGGCGAGCCCGCGTTCGGCAGCGATGTCATTGCCGCGACGCTGCGCGCGCTCGATCTGCCCTTCATCGCGCTCAATCCGGGCGCGAGCTTCCGCGGCCTTCACGACAGCCTCGTCAACTTCCTCGGCAACGCGCGGCCGCAGATGCTCTTGTGCCTGCACGAGGAGCACGCGGTGGCGATCGCACACGGCTATGCGAAGGTGACAGGCAGGCCGATGGCCGTCGTCGTGCACTCGAACGTCGGTCTGTTCCACGCGACGATGGCGATCTTCAACGCATGGTGCGACCGGATGCCGGTGATCGTGCTCGGCGCGACCGGGCCGGTCGACGCCGCGCGCCGGAGGCCCTGGATCGACTGGATTCACACGGCGCGCGACCAGGGCGCGATCGTCCGCGGCTACGTCAAATGGGACGACCAGCCGGCATCGCCGGCCGCCGCGCGCGAGTCGCTGCTGCGCGCGGCGTGGCTTGCGCAGACGGCGCCGATGGCGCCTGTCTACGTCAATCTCGACGCGCACCTGCAGGAGGCGCCGCTGACCGAAGCGTTGCCGCCGATCGACGCGTCGCGGTTCACGCCGGCAGCGCCGATGGCAGCGCCAGAAGCGTTGGTGCGCAAGGCCGCCGACATGTTGGCGGCCGCGAAGCGGCCGCTGCTGCTGATCGGCCGTGTGTCGCGCAGCCTCGATGCATGGCAGGCGCGCATCGCGCTGGCCGAGGCTCTCGGCGCCAGCGTGGCGACCGATCTCAAGGTCGGCGCAGCGTTTCCGACCGAGCATCCGTTGCACGTTGCGCCGCCGTCCGTCCTGTTGCGCCCCGAGCTCGCGGCGGCCATCGCCGGCGCCGACGTAATACTGAGTCTCGATTGGGTCGATCTGGCCGGCACGCTGCACGCCGTGGTGGGCGCCACTCCGAGGGCGAAGATCATTCACGCTTCGCTCGATCACCTGCTGCACAACGGCTGGAGCATGGACCATCAGGGACTGCCTCCCGTCGACGTCTTCCTGGCGGCGGAACCGGACGTCGTCGTACCGGCGCTGCGCGACGCGCTGCCCCGCCGCGCGAAGCGGCGCCCGCGCGGCATGACGCGCGCGCCTGCGATTCCCGCACCGCCGCGTCCATCGTCGGCTATCGATGTGGACACGATGGCGTACGCGCTGCGCCGCGCGGTTGGCGAGCGTCCGGTGTCGCTGCTTCACCTGCCGTTATCATGGAACGCCGCGACGTGGCCGTTCGCGCATCCGCTCGACTTCCTCGGGTCCGATGGCGGCGGCGGTATCGGCGCCGGTCCCGGGATCGCCGTCGGCGCGTCGCTGGCCTTGAAGGATGCCGGCCGGCTGCCCGTGGCCATCTGCGGTGACGGCGATTTCCTGATGGGCGCGACGGCGCTGTGGACGGCCGTGCATTACCGGACGCCGGTGCTCGTCGTCGTCGCCAACAACCGGTCGTTCTACAACGATGAAGTGCACCAGGAGCGCGTCGCGCGGATCCGCGGTCGTCCGGTCGAGAACAAATGGATCGGACAGCGGATCGCCGATCCCGACATCGACCTCGCAGGTCTGGCGAGGGCGCAGGGCGCGTTCGCGGTGGGGCCGATCGAACGTGCCGGCGATCTCTACGCCGCGTTCCGGCAAGCCATCGCTGCGGTCGAGCGCGGAGCGGTCGCCGTCGTCGACGTGCGCGTCGCGCCCGGCTACACGCCGGCGATGTCCGCGGCGCTCGCCCGGGGCGCGAAATGACCTCGCCGATACCGACGGGTGGCAATCCGACCGCCGGCGTGCTGCTGTCGGTCGACCACATCGTCAAACGTTTCACGACGGCGGAAGGCGTGATCACCGCGCTCGACGACGTGTCCCTTGCCGTCGCGCCGGGCGAATTCGTGTCGGTGATCGGCCCGTCGGGCTGCGGCAAGTCGACGCTGTTCAACATCATGGGCGGGCTGGTCGGCGATTACGAAGGGCGCGTCGCGGTGGGCGGCGAGACGATTGCCGGCACGCATCCGGCGATCGGCATGGTGTTCCAGGAGGAGTCGGCGTTTCCGTGGCGCACGGTGATCCAGAACGTCGCGTTTCCGCTGGAAATCGCCGGCGTCCCCAAGGGCGAGCGACTCGAGCGCGCGCGTCATTTCGTCGGGCTGGTCGGCCTCGACGGCTTCGAGCGGCGCCTGCCCGCTGAACTCTCCGGCGGCATGCGGCAGCGGGTCGCGATCGCGCGGACGCTGGCGTCGTCGCCCAGGATCCTGCTGATGGACGAGCCCTTCGCCGCGCTCGACGAGCAGACGCGGCTGCTGCTGGGCGACAAGGTGCTGCAGATCCACCAGCAACTGCAGCAGACGACGCTGCTGATCACGCACAACATCACCGAGGCCGTGCAGCTATCGGACCGCGTGTTGGTGATGACGTATCGCCCGGGCACGCTGAAGCGCGTCGTCGACATCGACCTGCCGCGGCCGCGCACGTCCGAGGTGGTGGGCAGCGATGCGTTCGGCCACTATGTCGCGCGGATCTGGAGCGACCTGCGCGAGGAGGCGAGCCGCGGGATTCGCGAGGAGGAAACGCGCACCTTGGGCCACGGAGCAACGCGATGACGGCGCGGCTCGCCAACTCGCGCCTCGCCGCCGCGCTGACCGGGTTCGGCACGCTCGTGGCGATCCTGGTGCTGGTCGAGGCGCTGATCCGCGGCGGCGCGATCAACCGCTTCATCGTTCCGCTGCCCTCGCAGGTGCTGGTTGCGATTCCGCGGATCATCGCGGAGGAGAACGTGCTGCACCGGCTGTGGGAGACCGCGCGCGAAGCGTTGTGGGCGAGCGTGCTGATTGCCGTTGTCGGCATCGCGCTCGGCATCCTGCTGTACCGGTTCCGGTTGCTGCGAAGCGCCACCGAGACCTGGGTAGCGGCACTCGCTTCGGCGCCGATCGTGCTGATGTACCCGCTGTTCCTCGTGATCTTCGGCCGCAGCGCGGCGACGATCATCGCGATCGGCTTCGTGGCCGGGCTGCCGCCGGTGATCCTGAAGACGCTCGAAGGACTGGTCGGCGCGCGGCAGGTTCTGATCGACGTCGGCCGCAGCTTCAAGCTCACCGATCGCCAGATGTTCTGGAAGATCCTGTTGCCGGCGGCGTTGCCCAGCATCTTCGTCGGGCTTCGTCTCGGCCTCATATTCGCGTTGATCAACATCGTCGGCGTCGAATTCCTGATCAACTTCGGCGGACTCGGCCAGCTGATCAACGATCTCGCCGAGCGTTACGATCTGCCGGCGACCTACGGCGCCATCTGTTTCGTCATCCTGGTCAGCATCGTGTTCTTCATCCTCATGGAGCGGATCGAGCGATGGATGCGACCGATCGATTAGTCATGCCGCGGGCCGGTTGGTCGACGCCACAGCGGGTGCGGGCGTTGCGGATCGGCATTGTCGTGACGATCCTTGTCGCCTGGGAGGCGGTGGCTGCGTCCGGCCTGCTGTTCCGCGACGTCGTCCCGTCGCTCGTCGCGATCGGCCGCGCGCTGGGACGACTGCTGACCGATGCGGCGTTCTACTGGAATCTGGGCGTTACGGGCGCCGAGATCGGCGGCGCGGTGCTCATCGGCGGCGTGTCCGGGCTCGCCGTCGGGCTGGCACTCGGCGCCAACCGCTTCCTTGCCCGGGCGTACGAACCTTTCATCTACTATCTTGGACCCACGCCGAAAATCATCTTCTTCCCGATCATGATCATGTGGTTCGGCGTCGGCTCCGGTTCCAAGGTTGCGATGGGCGCCCTGTCGTGCTTCTTCCCGATCGCGATCAGCGCTGCAGCCGGCATGCGCGAGATCGACCGCGTGCTGATCCGCGTCGGAACGAGCTTTCGCGCCAGTCCCTGGCAGATGGTGACCAAGATCTACCTGCCTGCACTGCGCCGCCCGCTCGTCAACGGCATCCGGCTGGGACTCGGCATCGCGATCATCGGTACGCTGCTGGCCGAGACCAAGTTGTCGAACCGCGGCATTGGCTACCTGATCATCCAGTCGTACTCGACATTCGACATGCCGAAGATGTACGCGCTGCTGATCGTGCTGTTCGTGCTCGCGATCGGCGCCAACGCGCTGATCGGTCGCTTTGCCGGCGCTGACACATCGTCGCTGGACCGGGGACGGCCGCGGTGAGCGCCCGCGGCCACGATCGGGCGATTCCGCTGCCCTCGCATCGCGACATCTACTACGGCGGCGCGTGGCACACGCCTTCGGCCGGCCACTACGCGGACACGATCAGCCCCGGCGACGGCACTTCGCTCGGTCGCGTCGCCATCGGCTCGGCGGCCGACGTCGATGCCGCGGTTGCAGCCGCGGCGCGCGCGTTTGCCGACTGGCGAGACGTCGCGCCGCTCGACCGCGCGCGAATCCTGCGGCGCGTCGCGCAGGTCCTGCGCGAAAACGCCGGCGAACTCGCACTGATCGACGCCGCCGATTGCGGCAACCCGGTGAGCGAAATGACCCGCGACGCGCTGGTCGCGGCGGCGCAGCTCGAGTTCTTCGCCGGCCTGGTGACCGAGATGAAGGGCACGTCGATCCCGATGGGTCCCGACGTCGTGAACTTCTCGGTCCGACAGCCACGCGGCGTCGTCGCCCGGATCATCCCGTTCAACCATCCATTCATGTTTTGCGCGGGCAAGGCTGCGGCCCCGTTGGCGGCCGGCAACACCGTCGTCATCAAGCCGCCCGAGCAGGCGCCGCTGTCGTCGCTGCGACTGGCCGAGCTTGTCGACGGCGTGCTGCCACCCGGGGTGTTCAACGTCGTGCCGGGCGGGCGCGACACGGGTGCTGCGCTGGCCGCGCATCCCGACGTGGCGATGGTCGCGCTGATCGGCAGCGTCGCAGCCGGGCGCGCCGTGATGCGCGCGGCGAGCGAGACCGTGAAGCCCGTATTGCTCGAACTGGGCGGAAAGAACGCACTGATCGCCTATCCGGACGCCGACCCGGATGAGGTGGCCGCCGCCATCGTCGGCGGCATGAACTTCACGTGGTGCGGTCAATCGTGCGGGTCGACCAGCCGGGCGTTCGTACATTCGGCGATCCACGACGCGGTGCTCGCGAGAATTGCGCAGCGCATCGCCGCGTTCAAGCCGGGCCTGCCGACCGACCCCGAAACGACTATGGGAGCCATAGTCAGCAGTGCCCAGCTCGAGCGAATCGTCGATTTCATCGCTTCCGCACAGCGCGAAGGCGCGCGGCTGCTGCACGGCGGTGGCCGCCCCAGTGATCCCGCCCTCGCCAACGGTTTCTATCTCGAACCCACGGTGTTCGCCGACGTGACGCCCGGCATGCGCATCGCGCGCGAGGAAATTTTCGGCCCGGTACTCGCGATACTCGCATGGTCGGACGAGGCGCGGATGCTGGCGGACGTCAATGCCGTTCCGTACGGTTTGACATGCTCGATCTGGAGCAATGACGTCTCGACGGCGCATCGCACGGCGCTGGCCGTCAATGCCGGCTACGTGTGGATAAACGAAGTCGGCAAGCACTTTCTCGGTGCCCCATTCGGCGGCGTCCGACAGTCGGGATTCGGGCGTGAAGAGTGCATCGAGGAGATGCTCGGCTTCACACAGGAGAAGAACATCCACGTCCGTTTGCGACGCGCGCGATAGCCGTCGGTCGAAGCGGTGAGCGCCGCGCTGCTACACTGGCGCCGGCAGGATCCGCCGATGAACGTCTCGATCCTCGACGACTATCACGATACGTTGCGCACGCTGGACTGCTACGGCAAGCTGGCGGGCCACGACGTCACGATCTGGAACGACCATGTCCAGGACGTCGACGCGCTTGCCGAGCGCCTGCGCGACGCCGATGCGCTGGTCCTGATCCGCGAGCGCACGAAGATCGGCGCTCCACTGCTCGAGCGCCTGCCGCGGCTGCGGCTGATCAGCCAGCGCAGCGTGTACCCGCACATCGATATCGACGCCTGCACGCGCCTCGGCATCATCGTGTCTTCGAACATGCATCCCGGTACGCCGTCGTTCGCGACGGCCGAGCTGACCTGGGGGCTGGTGCTGGCGGCGATGCGCCAGGTTCCGCAGCAGGTGGCGTCGCTCAAGGCTGGAAAGTGGCAGACCGGCGTCGGTCACACGCTGCGCGGCAAGACGCTCGGCGTATTCGGCTACGGACGGATCGGCAGCGTCGTCGCCGGCTACGGGAAGGCGTTCGGGATGCGCGTCGTGGCGTGGGCACGAGAGGACTCGCTCGCCCGCGCGCGCGCCGACGGCCACGAGGTCGCCGCCAGCAAGGAGGCGTTTTTCGCGCAATCCGATGTGCTGTCGCTGCACATGCGGTTGGTCGAGGCCACGCGCGGCATCGTCACGGCCGACGATCTCGCGCGAATGAAGCCGACGGCGCTGCTTGTCAATACCAGCCGTGCGCCGCTGATCGCGCCGGGGGCGCTGGTCGAGGCACTGCGCGCGGGGCGTCCGGGCATGGCGGCGGTGGACGTGTTCGAGCACGAGCCGCTGCTCGATCCGCGCGATCCGTTGCTGTCGCTCCCCAACGCCCTATGCACGCCGCACATCGGTTACGTGACCCGCGACGAGTACGAAGTGCAGTTCGCCGACATCTTCGACCAGATTGCCGCCTACGCGGCGGGTACACCGGTCAACGTGGTGAACCCGGCGGTGCTGGGACACGCGCGGGGCATGCACTGACGATGATGCGCAACGCCGCAACGCGGCGCTCGCCGCCGGAGGTCGGGTCCTGATGCGCCGCGCGCCGTCGCTGCCGCTGCCTGCCGAGAACAAGGTTCCGCGTACGCGTCGTGGCGACTGGGCGACGATTGGCACGCTGCTGCCCTATCTGTGGGCGTACAAGGGCAGGGTGATTGCGGCCATCGCGTGCCTGATCGCGGCCAAAGTGGCCAACGTCGGCGTCCCACTGCTGCTGAAGCGGATCGTCGACGACCTCGATCGCGAAACGGCGCTGCTCGCGGTGCCGCTGGCGTTGCTGGTGGCCTACGGCCTGCTGAGGCTGTCGACGACGATCTTCACCGAGCTGCGCGAATTCCTGTTCGCGAAGGTCACGCAGCGCGCGGTGCGCACGATCGCGCTGCAGGTGTTTCGCCACCTGCATGCGCTGTCGCTGCGCTTCCACCTTAATCGGCAGACCGGCGGCCTGACGCGGGACGTCGAGCGCGGGCAGCGCGGGATCACTACGCTGATCAGCTACTCGCTGTTCTCGATCCTGCCGACGCTGGTCGAGATCGGTCTCGTGTCGGCGATCCTGATCGTCCGCTACGACTGGACGTTCATCGCGATCACCGCCGGTGCGCTGGCGCTGTACATCGCGTTCACCGTGGCGATCACCGAGTGGCGGACCCACTTCCGGCGCACGATGAACGAGCTCGACAGCAAGGCCAATACGCGGGCGATCGACAGCCTGCTCAACTACGAGACCGTCAAGTATTTCGGCAACGAGGACTGGGAAGCACGCCGCTACGACGAGAGCATGCAGCGCTGGGAGCAGGCGGCGGTGAAAAGCCAGACGTCGCTGTCGGCGCTCAACATCGGACAAAGCGCGATCATCGCCATCGCCGTGTCGCTGATCATGTGGCGCGCGACCGTGGGTGTCGTCGACGGAACAATGACGATCGGCGACCTGGTGCTGGTCAACGCGTTCATGATCCAGCTCTATATTCCGCTGAATTTCCTCGGGGTCATCTACCGCGAGATCAAGCAGGCACTGGCCGACATGGAGCGGCTGTTCGGATTGATCGAGGTGAACGCCGAGGTGAAGGATCGGGAGGGCGCCCGCCCGCTCGCGCTCGATGGCGGCGAGGTCCGGTTCGAGCACGTCGATTTCTCCTACGAGCCGAACCGCCAGATATTGTTCGACGTCTCGTTCGCGATTCCGGCCGGGCGCACGATCGCCGTCGTCGGTCCGTCCGGCTCCGGCAAGTCGACGCTCGCACGACTGCTGTACCGCTTCTACGACGTGACCGCCGGGCGGATCGCCATCGACGGGCAGGACGTGCGCCACGTCACGCAGGCGAGCGTGCGGGCGGCGATCGGCATCGTGCCCCAGGACACTGTGCTGTTCAACGACACGATCGAATACAACATCGCGTACGGGAAACCGGGTGCGACGCACGACGAGATCGTCACGGCCGCGAAACTGGCCCAGATCGGCGACTTTATCGCCCGCTTGCCGGACGGCTACGCAACGATGGTCGGCGAGCGCGGGCTCAAGCTCTCCGGCGGCGAAAAGCAGCGGGTTGCGATTGCCCGGGCAATCCTGAAGTCGCCCGCAATCCTGATCTTCGACGAGGCCACGTCGGCGCTCGATTCGAAGTCGGAAAAGCTGATCCAGGCCGAATTGCGCGAGATCGCGCGCGAGCGCACGACGCTGACGATCGCGCACCGGCTGTCGACGATCGTCGACGCGGACGAGATCCTCGTCCTCGATGGCGGGCGGATCGTCGAACGCGGCACGCATGGGTCGCTGCTGGCCGCGGGCGGCATGTACGCGCGGATGTGGCGCCTGCAGCAGGACGAGGATCGTGCGTCCGCCAGCGCCCCACCAGACCCGTCGGGCACGACCCTTGCATCGACCGGGGCAACCGACGCGGCGGCTGCCGTCGCCGAGGTCGCGGGGGATACGCCCCCGCCCGGTCCCGCCTGAGGGCGCCCCTCCTCCGCCCTCGTGCGGGGTCCGGTCAACGGAGTGGGTGGCACCAGCGTTTGTTGCGGACACGCAACCGCGCTAACCCATTGTTTAGCGGATGTATTGTCGGGTGCGGCCGACCCGTGCTATAAGGCTGGACCCTGAAAGTTATATTACGCATGACAAATCTAATCCGAACCATTGTTTTTGTTGGAATTTCCGCCATAGCCGCGACGAGCTGGGCCGGTCCGATCGCGCCCGATCCCGCGAAACTCCGGCTGGCGTCCAGCAACGCACTGATCGTCGATACCGAAGACGGTCATTCGATCTACGCAAAAGCGGCAGATGACGTGACGCCGATCGCCTCGATCACCAAGTTGATGACGGCGATGGTCGTGCTCGACGCCAATCTCCCGCTCGACGAGCCGATCGCGATCGACCTGGACGACCTCGACTTCCTCAAAGGCAGCCACTCACGGTTGCGGATGGGCACGGAACTGCCGCGCCGCGAGCTGCTCCGTCTGGCGTTGATGTCGTCGGAGAACCGTGCGGCTTCCGCGCTGGCGCGCCACTATCCCGGCGGCAGCGACGCATTCGTGACGGCGATGAACGCGAAGGCGCAGGCGATCGGAATGTCGCGCTCGCAATTCCACGATTCGACCGGACTTTCGCCGCGCAACGTGTCGACGGCCCACGATCTCGCGAAGATGGTGCGGGCGGCCGCGCAGTATCCGCTGATCCGAGACTACTCGACGACGCCGTCGCATTATGTCGAAGTGCAGCCGGCGGGCCAGCTGCTGGGCTTCAACAATTCGAACGGACTCGTGAAGTCGGGCGGCTGGGACATCCAGCTGCAGAAGACCGGCTACATTCGCGAAGCAGGGCGCTGCCTCGTCATGCTTGCGCAGATCGCCAGCAAGCCGGTGGTCATCGTGCTGCTCGACTCGGTCGGCAAGTACACGCGCATGGGCGACGCCAACCGCGTCAAGCACTGGATCGAAACCGGCGAATCGCTGCCGGCCGCGAAAGCGGTGCCCGTGTCGTCGAAGGCGAAGAAGCCCGTGCGCGGAACGATTCAACCCACGCTGACGCAGACGGCGCTGAAAACCTCGCGCTGATCGGATCGCCTGCTCGCAACCGACGGCCTCGCTTTGCGGCGAGGCCGTTGTCGTTTCCGGCTGTTGGCTTGGTCGACGCCTCAGGCCGCCCGCCGATGCAGCTGGAACAGCTCCTTGGCGTGCGCACGTGTCTTCGCCGTGACCGACACGCCGCCGAGCATCCGCGCCAGCTCGTCGATCCGCGCTTCGCCTGTCAGTTCGGCCAGCGCGCTTTTCACGCCGTCGCCGTCGCCGTGCTTGGTCACGCTGAAATGGCGGTCGGCGTGCGCCGCGACCTGCGGCAGATGGGTGACGCACAACACCTGGCGCCGCGTGCCCAGCGCCTGCAGCTGCCGGCCGACCGTGGCAGCGACCGCGCCGCCGATGCCGGTGTCGACTTCATCGAAAACAAGCGTGGGCACCTGGCCGACTTCACTGGTCACGACCTGGATCGCGAGCGCTATCCGCGACAACTCGCCGCCCGACGCGACGCGGCCGAGCGGTCCCAGCGGCTGCTTCGGATGGCTCGCAACCTCGAACGCCACCTGCTCGAGCCCATAGCTGGCAGGTACAGCGAGCGGGCTCAGCGCGATCGCCAGCCGACCGCCTGACATGGCGAGCTCCTGCATCGCTGCGGTAACGCGATGGGCGAGCTCGGTCGCCGCGTAGCGGCGCTTTTTGGTCAGTGACTCGGCCAGCGACCGATAGTGTTTTTCCGCGGATGCGGCACGCTCCGCGAGCGCGGCGCTGTCGGCCGATTCAGCCAGCGCAGCCAGTCGTGACTGGGTATCGGCCAGCAATTCGGCGAGTGCTTCAGGTCGCACGCGGTACTTGCGCGCGAGGTCGTGCAATGCGGTCAGGCGTTCATCGACGCGCGCCAGTTCGCGCGGATCGACGTCGAGCCGCCGCTGGTAGTCGCGCAGCGCGCGTGCCACATCGTCGATCTGA
>Ga0207668_10001459_pt1 | contig 13884 bp, 10 predicted proteins | sample KBSS43metaG_FD_184323 | JGI IMG/M metagenome (GOLD analysis project Ga0207668, IMG submission 184323) | Switchgrass rhizosphere microbial communities from Kellogg Biological Station, Michigan, USA - KBS S4-3 metaG (SPAdes) (version 2) | ecosystem: Host-associated > Plants > Roots > Rhizosphere... | reverse complement strand
CGTTCGCGCATGCCTTGCTTGACGACGTCCTTGAGGTGGATGACGCCGAGCACCTGTGCCTTGCCGTGCTGAGCCATGCCGACGACCAGTGGCGTGCCGCCCGCGGCGGAGATGCCGTCGACGAGCTGGCCGAGGTCCGGCGGCACCGTGCCGCCCTCGTTGCGCACCCAGTCGGCGACGGAGCTGGCCGCGCCCTTGCGCAGCGAATGCCCGTCCTCGAGGTCGACACCCGACATCCTGGTGGTGGCGGTGAACTCGACCCAGTGGGCCCCGGTCAGTTCGCCGGGGGTGCGGGCCCGCAGCCCGTAGCTCTCCTTGGCGTGGACGACGATCGAGCGGCCCTCGGGGGTCTCGTCGGCCAGGCTGGACAGCTGCGCGGCGTCGGCCAGCTGTTCGGCGGTGACACCGGAGACCGGAATGAGTGCCGAGGCTTGCCGATTGCCCAGGGTGATGGTGCCGGTCTTGTCGAGCAGCAGCGTGTTGACGTCACCTGCGGCCTCCACGGCGCGACCCGACATGGCCAACACGTTGCGCTGTACCAGGCGGTCCATGCCGGCGATGCCGATGGCGCTGAGCAGCGCGCCGATGGTCGTCGGGATGAGGCACACCAGGAGGGCGACCATGACGATGCCGCTGATGCCGTTGCTGGTCAGCGCCAGCGTGTCGGGCACGCCGGGGTTGTTGGCCTTGGAGTAGATGGCCAGCGGCTGCAGCGTCGCGACCGCGAACACGAAGATGACCGTGAGCGCGGCGAGCAGGATGTTCAGCGCGATCTCGTTGGGCGTCTTCTGCCGGTTCGCGCCCTCGACGAGTGCGATCATCCGGTCGACGAAGCTCTCGCCCGGCTTCTGCGTGATGCGGACGACGATGCGGTCACTCAAAACGGTGGTGCCGCCGGTGACCGCGGACCGGTCGCCGCCGGACTCCCGGATGACGGGGGCCGACTCGCCGGTGATCGCCGACTCGTCCACCGAGGCAATGCCTTCGACGACGTCGCCGTCACCGGGAATGACCTGCCCAGCTTCGACGACCACGACGTCGCCCTGCTGGAGCATCGGCGCGCCGACTGTTTCTTCTTCAACGTCCTCCGGCCGTTGACGGTTGGGTCCCCAGCCAGTGAGTCGGCGTGCGACGGTGTGCGACTTCGCCTTTCGCAACGAGTCGGCCTGAGCCTTACCGCGGCCCTCGGCGACGGCCTCGGCGAGGTTGGCGAACAGCACCGTGAGCCACAGCCAGAAGACGACCATCCAGCCGAACCAGCTGGGGCTGGTGATGGCCAGGATGGTGCTCCAGACGGCGCCGATCTCGACGATGAACATGACGGGGTTGCGCCACAGCGTGCGCGGGTCGAGCTTGCGCAGTGCGTCAGGCAGCGACTTCCACAGCATGCGTGGGTCGAGCAGGCCGCCCTGTACCCGGTTCTTGGACGAGGACGCGTCGCCGTGTTTCGCGGCGCGGCCAGAAACGGCGGTAACGGTCATCAGTGGATTCCTTCAGCGAGGGGTCCGAGCGCCAGCATCGGCAGGAAGGTCAGGGCGACGAGGATCAACGTCACGCCCGCGACCATCCCGACGAACTGCGGTCGGTGGGTGGGGAGGGTGCCGACGGACACCGGCGTCGTGCCTTGGGCGGCAAGCGAACCGGCGAGGGCGAGCACCAGGATGATCGGCAGGAAGCGGCCGAACACCATGGCCAATCCGAGGGCGGTGTTGTACCAGTCGGTGTTGACACTGATGCCCGCGAAGGCGGAGCCGTTGTTGTTGGCCGCGGAGGTGAACGCGTAGAGCACCTCGGAGAGGCCGTGCGGACCGGTGTTCAGCATGCTGGCGCGCTGGCCGGGCATCGCCATGGCGATGGCGGTACCCGTCAACACGAGCAACGGGGTGACCAGGAAGTAGGTGGCGGCGAGCTTGATCTCACGCGGGGTGATCTTCTTGCCGAGGTACTCCGGCGTGCGGCCGACCATGAGGCCGGCGACGAAGACCGTGATGACCGCGAGGATCAGCATGCCGTACAGGCCGGAACCCGTTCCACCCGGCGCGATTTCGCCGAGCTGCATGTTGAACATCGTCATCATGCCGCCGAGGCTGGTGTACGAGTCGTGGAACGAGTCCACCGCACCCGTCGACGTCAGCGTCGTCGCATCGGCGAACACCGCGGAGTCGGGGACGCCGAAGCGCTGCTCGACACCCTCCATCGCGGAGCCAACCGCGGTGGGGACGGTGCCGCCTGCCCTGATCTGGAAGAACAGCATCAGCGAAACGCTCGTGGTGGCAATGAGACCCATCACCGCGACGATCGCGTACCCCTGCTTGGGACTGTTCACCATGCGGCCGAAGGTGCGCGGCAACGTGAACGAGATGACCAGCAGCAGGAAGATCTCGACCCAGTTGGTCCACGCGGTGGGGTTCTCGAACGGGTGCGCGGAGTTGGCGTTGAAGAAGCCGCCACCGTTGGTGCCGAGCTCCTTGATGGCCTCCTGGCTGGCGACCGGACCACCGGGGATGGTCTGGGTGCTGCCGGCGATGGTGTTGACGACCTGGTCGTGGAGATGGAAGTTCTGGATGACGCCGCCGGCGATCAGGATGATGGCGGCGACGATGGATAGCGGCAGCAGGATGCGAATGGTGCCGCGCACCAGGTCGACCCAGAAGTTGCCGAGGTCGCTGGTGCGGCGACGGGCGAACCCGCGCACCAGGGCAATCGCGACGGCCATGCCGACGGCGGCCGAGACGAAGTTCTGCACCGTCAACCCGGCCATCTGGACCAGGTGACCCTGGGTGGACTCACCCGAGTACGCCTGCCAGTTGGTGTTGGTGACGAAGCTGACCGCGGTGTTCCACGCCAGCGCGGGCGTCATCGGGGTGGCGGGGTCGTTGAGGTGCAGCGGCAGCATGCCCTGCACCAGTTGCAAGGTGAACAGCACCAGGATGCTGACGGCCGAGAACGCGAGCACGCTACGGGCGTAGGCGCCCCAGCCCTGTTCCGCCTCGGGGTTGGCACCGATGGCCTTGTAGACGACCTTCTCGACGCGAGAGTGCTTCTCGGCGTTGTAGACCCGATACATGTAGTCGCCCAGCGGCACGTGGACCGCCACGAGCGCCAGGATCAGCGTTGCGAGAAAGACGATTCCCGCTCCCCAAGAAGACAACGACTGCGAAGACACTAGAACCTCTCGGGGAACAGGAGTGCGGCGAACGTGAAGACCGCGATGAGGATGGCGAGGATCAACCCGACGATGTTCTCGGCGTTCACCGCTCGAACATCCTCTGGACAAGGCCGAGCAGCGCGAAGATCGCGAGCGTCAGCAAGACGAATACGACGATGGACATCTCAACTCCGTTCGAGGCCCTCCAACGAGGGCACGACGGATGAGTCAACGCCTGCCTTGACGCGATTCCGCCGTTCTTGACGGTTTCTTGACGCCCCCGTGGCGTTCATTTACGGAGTCCTTGCGCCACCGGCTCTGACCTGCGCGATTCCGTCTTTACACCCTGGTGCTCGTGGCCTTGCCGTCATACTCTGTGCGGGGGGGAGGGCGCAACGGCCATGGGTGGAATCTTCATCAGCTATCGACGCGGGGACAGCGGGCCGTACACGGGTCGCCTCGGCGACACGTTGAGCCGACACTTCGGCGAGCATCAGGTGTTTCGAGACCTCGCCACGCTCGTCCCGGGCGAGCGATTCACCGACCGCACCGCGGCGGAGGTCAGCGGATGCGATGCGCTACTCGCCGTGATCGGGCCCAAGTGGCTGACGATCACCGACGAGTCGCGTCGGCGCCGCATCGACAACCCGAACGACGTCATGCGTCAAGAGATCGCCATCGCGCTGACGCGGCGCGACGTGCTGGTGATTCCCGTGTTGGTCGGCGATGCGGTGATGCCCCGGCGGGAGCAGCTGCCGCCTGACCTGGCCGCGCTCGCCGACATCAACGCCATCCGGCTCACCGAGGAGGGCTACGACCACGAGGTGGGTCGGCTGATCAGGGCCCTCGAGCCGGTGGTGAACCGAGGACGCGGGCCTGCGCCGTTTCGGCCACCGCCGCAGCCGAGCAAGCCGCGCTCGAAGGCGAAGTGGCCGTTGGTCGCCGTCATCGCGGTCCCCGTGGTGGCGCTGCTGATCGGGGCGGGCATCCTCGTGATGAACCTCGTCTCGGGGCTTTCCGACACCATCGTCGACTTCGGCCCAGGCAACGCGACGGTCGTCCTGTCGCCGTCGAAGGGGCCGCCAGGGACCGTCGTGAACGTCTCAGGCACGGGGTACGGCAAGGAGGAGACCGTCGAGATCCGTTTCCACGCCACCGAGGTAGGCACCGTGCTGACGGACCCGGGCGGGTCTTTCGCCACGCAGATCACGGTGCCCGACACGCCATTTCGTGATCAACAGTTCGACATCTCGGCCACCGGGAAGAAGACGATCCGCCACGACTCCGCGCCCTTCCAGGTGACCTGAGTGACCGCGCAACGCGAATCGGGAAATCGCGCACCGTATGCGATTACGATCGCGTCGTGGTGGAAGCGGCAGTGATGGAGCAGGGCACGTCGCGGACTCTGGACCGGCGGGCATCGGCGGCATGGTTGCGACGCTTCGCGCGCACGACGCCCGGCGTGGTCGCCGTCATTGCGATCATCGTGTCCGCGATCTGCGTGATCGCCGGACTGGTATGCGGAGGGCAACTCGACGGTCGGATCGCCAAGCACCGCGAGGTGCTCGACCAGTCGGAGCCTCTTGCCTACTCGGCGCAGAACCTGTACGCCGCGTTGTCGGCCGCCGACGCCGCAGCTGCCTCGGCGTTCCTCTCGGGAGATGAGAGCGGACCGGTGCGGGTGCAGTATCAGCGGGCGCTCGCCGACGCGGCCGCCGCGTTGGCCGACGTCACCGCGGGCGCCACCGAAGCGGGCACGCGCGCTGCGGCGGCGGAGCTCTCGGCGCAATTGATGGCGTACACCGGGCTGGTGGAGGCGGCGCGCAGTAACAGCAGGCAGGGCTTCCCCGTCGGGTCCGCATACCTGCGCGAGGCGTCGTCGCTGATGCAGACCACCACGCTGCCCGGGGCCGAGAAGATCTTCACTCGCGACCTCGCCGCGGTCGACGAGGATCAGCGCGCCGTCGGCTCACTGCCGCTCGTCGGGCTCGCGCTCCTGGCGGTGGCACTGGCGGCGATCGCCGTCGGCTCGGTGCTGGTGTATCGGCGCACCAACCGGCAGTTCAACATCGGTCTCGTCGTGGCGGCCGGACTGGTGGTGGTCGTCGGCATCTGGATGGTGGTCGCGACCCAGCTGGCGGCGGGCGCGATCGACGAGAGCCGGACCGAGGGCACCGCGAAGTTCGCACAGCTGGCCAAGGCCCGCATCCTCGCCCAACAGGCCCGCACCGACGAGACGCTGCTGCTGATCACGCGTGGCGACATCACCGCAAGCGAAAAGTCGTTCAACGAGCGCATCGCCCAAATGAACGACCTGCTGAACAGTGCATCGTCGGAGGCGTCCAACCCGGTGGGGGACTGGACGGCAAGCCACCGCAAGCAGGTCGACGTCTACTTGGGTGGCGACTACTCCGCCGCGGTCGACCAAGCGATCGGCGGCGATCCGAACGCGTCGGCCGCTCACTTCGCCGCTGTCGAGTCGGGCCTGCGAGGCGAAATCGAGGACACCCGCGCCACCCTTCGCGACGGCGTGTCCAGCGCGGGCACCTGGCTGACGTTCGCCCCAACGGGTGCGCTGGTGCTCATGGTGCTGGCGGCGGTCGCGGCGGTCGTCGGGTTGTGGCCGCGACTCAAGGAGTTTCTATGAGAACTCGAATCGGCATGGCAGTACTCGCGCTCGCCTTGGTTGCTGGTTGTGGAACGCAGCCTCCTCCGCCACCGGTGACGGTCGCTCCTGTCGAGGTGACGCCCGCCGGGGTCAAGGACGTCACCGCCGGAGCTACCCAGGGCGTCGACGACTGCAATCAGGAGGCCAGCCTGCGTCCGGGTCCGCTGCCCGCACCGGGTGCCATGCCCGCGGGTTCGACGATGGCGGCGATCGCCGAACGGGGTCGGCTGATCGTCGGCGTCGACCAGAACCAGTATCTGTTCGGCTATCGGAACCCGTTCACTGGGCAGCTGGAGGGTTTCGACATCGACATCGCCCGCCAGCTCGCACGTGCCATCTTCGGCGATCCCGATCGCATCCAGTTCCGGGTGGTCGCCGGTAGCGAACGCGAGGCCGTACTGCAGTCGGGCGACGTCGACGTGGTGGTCCGCACCTACTCGATCAACTGCGAACGCAAGAGCAAGGTCGCCTTCTCGACGGTGTACTTCTACGCCGACCAGAAGATCCTGGTGCGCAGGGATTCGGAAATCCGTTCGGCCGCTGACCTTTCGGGTAAGCGGGCGTGCGCGGTGTCGGGCACGACGTCGGCGGCCAAGCTGTACGGGCTGGATCCCAGGCCGACGGTGCTCGGTGCACCCACCTGGACCGACTGCCTGGTGATGCTGCAGCAAGGGCAGATCGACGCGATCGGCACGGACGGGGTCGTCTTGGCAGGCCTGGCCGCTCAGGATCCGAATGTCGTGGTGGTCGGGCCCAACATCTCGGTCGAACCGTACGGCGTCGGCATCAAGCAGGAAAACGTCGATCTGGTCCGGTTCGTCAACGGAGTGCTCGAGGGGATGCGCGACAACGGAACGTGGGAGGCGCTGTACAACGCGCACCTGCGCAGCTTCGGCCCTTCACCCGGACCCCCGCCGGCGCGGTACCGGGACTGACATGACGGCTCAGGACATCGAAGCGATCGATCGCGAGATCGCCACGCGCACCGAGAAAGTCGACGCGATGTCAGCGACGATGTTGGAGTTGGATGCTCATCCGGGACTGGAACACGTCCGTCGGTATTCACCGACCGGAGTGACTGCCCAACGTTGGGTCGAGATCGAGAAGTCGCTCGGTCAACTGTGGGAGGATCTGGGCTCGATGACGTCGATCCTGAACTCCGCGAAGGCGGTGCGGGCACGCCGATCCAACGTCACCGACGCCGACCGCGCCGAGTTGACGCGACTGTTGTTCGGACGCCCGCTCGAGGTGTCACGTCAACGAATCCCGTTGGCGCAGCGTTCGATAACCAGCCGCGCCGAAGCGGTGGAGTTCGCCGGGCTCGCCGAGCTCGCGGAACGGATGCGCGCCGAATACCCCGTGGTCGTCGAGTTCCTCGATGGCGTCGACCTGATCGACTCCCTGGTCACCAAGGGGCTGGCGCCCGCGCAGGACCGGCTCGACGCGGCGGGCGTGGCCAGCCCCAAGGAGCTCATCGACCTGTTGGCGGTTTCCGCCACCGATCCGCTCTCGCTCACCGAGCAGGAGGTCGAGCGACGCGTCAAGGTCATTTGCGACGGCATCGACCAGAGGACCGCCGAACTCGCCGAGTTGGCTGCGCTGCAAGCCAATTGGCCTCAGGAGCTCACCGCGACGGCCGCGCAGCTCGACGGGTTGCGCAACGAGACGGACCGCGCGGTGCAGGCCCGCGTACGTGCCGAGGAGACCATCGTGTCCGGCCCGCTGCCGGAACCCGCCGACGCCGAACCTGAACTTCGCGCAGCGCTGGGGTCCCTCACGGCACCGGATCCGGCGGCGTTGATGTCCCTGCGGCGTCGGATCGAGGCGGCACTGCGGGTCGTGCGGGAGCAGGAGGAGCTCGCGCAGGGCCTGCTCGACCGCCGCAACGAGCTGTCGGGACGCCTGACGGCGTATCAGGCGAAGGCCGCCCGGCTCGGGCTGTCCGAGGACTCGGACCTTCTGGCGTCCGGCCGGATCGCGGCCGGACTCTTGTCGCGACGGCCGTGCGACCTTCGTGCGGTGACCCGAGCGATCACGGACTTCCAACATCTCATCGTGCAGAAGCAGGGGACGACTTCATGACGTGCGCCGAACCGGGATGCGGTGGAACGATCGTCGACGGGTACTGCGACGTCTGCGGCACAGCACCCGCACCGGAAGGCTCGACGCCGGCGGCGACGGGCGCGTCGACGGTCGGCGTCGCGACGGCGGCCAGTATCCCGACCGCGGCCAGCGCGCCGTCGGCGCGCTCCGCACGCACCGGGGCGTCCCGGTCCTCGAGTGTCCGTGGCCGCCTTGGCGCAGGCATCGTCGCGATACCGCGCATCCCCAAGGGTGACCCCGCCGCTGCGATCATGGTGGATCCGTCGGTGCCGGAACGCAGCCGGTTCTGCGGCAACTCCGACTGCGGCCAGCCCGTCGGTCGGGGACGCGACGGACGGCCCGGGTTGGCGGAGGGCTTCTGCACGCAGTGCGGTACCCGATACTCGTTCGTCCCCAAGCTTTCTGCCGGCGAGCTGGTCGGCGGACAGTACGAGGTGCAGGGCTGCCTCGCGCATGGCGGCATGGGCTGGATCTACCTCGCGATCGACCGCAACGTGCACAACCGGTGGGTGGTGCTCAAGGGCCTGCTGAACTCCGGCGACGCCGACGCGATGGCCGCCGCTGCTGCCGAGGTCATGACCCTCGCCGAAGTGGAACATCCGAACATCGTGCGAATCCACAACTTCGTCGAACACCCCGACGAGGCCGGCGTGCCGGTCGGTTACATCGTCATGGAGTACGTGGGCGGCACGTCGCTCAAGCAGATCCGCAAGGCGAACAACGGCCCACTGCCCGCCGGGCAGGCCGTCGCCTACATCGTCGAGATCACCCCTGCGCTCGGTTACCTGCACGCGCAAGGGCTTGCCTACTGCGACTTCAAGCCGGATAACGTCATGCAGTCCGACGAGCAACTCAAGCTCATCGACCTCGGTGCGGTCATCCCCATGGACGACGAGGTGAGCGCCATATTCGGAACGGCCGGCTACCAGGCGCCCGAGGTCGCGCAGACCGGCCCCACCGTCGCCAGCGACGTGTACACCGTCGGGCGGACGCTGGCCGTGCTGGTCATCGAAATGCCGCAGGAGCGTGGTCAATTCGTCGCGGAGCTGCCCGGCCCCGAGACCGAACCGGTCTTCGCGAAGTACGAGTCCCTGTACTACGCGATCCGGCGGGCCACCAATCCCGATCCGGAGCAACGCTTCTCGTCCATGGAGGAGTTGGCCGACCAACTGACCGGAGTGCTGCACGAGATCGCCTCCGCCGACGCGGGCGTCGAACGGCCACGGTTGTCGACGTACTTCAGTCCCCAGCGCGCGGTCTTCGCGACGGGCATGGACGTCAGGGTCGATCCCGCTGCGGTGATCGCGGCCCTGCCGGTGCCGGTCGTCGATCCGACGGATTCCGGAGCTGGGCTGCTGGCCACCACGAGCGGCACGCCACTGGCTCAACTCGAACACACGCTGAACCTGGCCCGCGGCGGTGAACTGAGTAAGAGCACCTCCGTCGAGATCCCGCTGAGACTCGTTCGCGCATCGCTGGAACTCGGCTCGCCAACGGACGCCCGCAAACGGCTCGCCGAACTGAGTTCGACGATTCCCGGCGACTGGCGGCTGATGTGGTACAGCGCGCAATGCGCCTTGCTCGAGGGTCAGTATGACGAGGCCGCAACCGATTTCGATGCCGTGCTGGCCACTCTGCCCGGTGAGCTCGCCCCGAAGTTGGCGCTGGCCGCAACCGCAGAATTGCGCAACGTGCCCGCTGAGGCCACGCGGTACTACGAAGCGGTGTGGCGCACCGACCACAGCTACGTCAGCGCCGCGTTCGGACTGGCGCGCCAGCGTGTGCGAGCCGGTGACCGCGACGGCGCGATCAAGGCGCTCGACGAGGTGGCGGTGGCTTCGGCGTCCTTCACCACGGCGGCCGCAACGGCCATCGGAGTCCTGCTCGACGGCGGAGATCCCAAGAGTTGCAACGAGAAAGTGCTACTCGATGCAGGAAATCGGGCGACGGCGCTGGATTTGGAGTCGGCCGCCAAACGGGCGGCGCTCAGGCTGCAAGTGCTGTCCGCGGCGTTGCGATGGATCGGGGACGGGCACACGCCCAAGGCACCGCGGCTGCTCGCCCACGACTTCAACGAGCCCGGAGTCCGCGCCGGAATGGAGGACTGCTACCGCGAACTCGCCCACGATGCGACCGACACCTGGGAGCGGATAGCGTTGGTGGAGCAGGCAAATGCCGTTCGGCCGAGGACGCGCGTATGACCGAAGGCGGACTTGGATGCGCGAAATGCGCTGCACCCGTTGGTCAAGCCGACCGGTTCTGTGAGGCGTGTGGCGCCGTGCTGGCGGAACTGCGCCGCCTCGCCATCCCGCGGCCCGGACGGCTCGGGGAGGGGCCGTGCTCGGATTGCGGCAATACCAAGCTCTTCGAGGAATACTGCGACGTGTGCGGCCATCGGCGCGCAGAACCCGATCGCGACGAGGCGGAGCTCGCGGGGATGGTCGCGGTGACCGATCGCGGTGTGGAACATGCGTACAACGAGGATGCCGCCGCCGTAGGAGTGGTGTCCGGCGTCGGCGGTCGGCCGGACCTGATCGCCGCGGTGGTGTGCGACGGGGTGTCATCGGCACGGGAATCGTCCGTGGCAGCCGTCTCGGCGTCGACGGTGGGCGTGGACGCGATGCTCGCCGCGTTGAGCGCGGCCCGGCCGGCGCGCGCCGCCGTCCTCACGGGGCTGGCCGAGGCGGCGAAGGCCGCGGCCGCTGCGCGGACGGATCCGTCGTCCACCCCGTCCTGTACGTACACGGCGGTGACGGTGGTGCCCGACGCTGCAGGCACCGTGCAGCTCACGATCGGCAACGTCGGGGACAGCAGGGCGTACTGGTTTCCCGATCCGCCCGCACCCCCGCAACAGTTGACCGTCGACGACTCGGTGGCGCAGGAACTCATCACCGCCGGTGCGTCGGCCGACTCCGAGGTCGTGCAACGTGGTGCGCACACCCTGACTCGCTGGCTGGGCGCCGACGCCGACCCGCAGCCATGGCGGGACTCGAGCGTCCACGCAATCACCGTCAGCGGCCCTGGTTCGGTGTTGCTTTGCTCGGACGGACTCTGGAACTATCTGCCCGAGGCGGTCGACATTGCGCGCTTCCTTCCCGGTAGCGACGCAATCACGGCGGCACGTGCGCTCGTCGACTTCGCCTGGCACGCCGGCGGCGCGGACAACATCACCGTCATAGTGATCCCGATCGGAGGACCGCATGAGCTCGGATGAACAGCAAGGGGTTTCCGGCATCGCAGTTGATGTCGACCACAATCCGTACCTTGCCGAGGGCGTCGGGACGGTGGATGCGATCGTCAGCATCGTGGCGGGGGACGACGTCGTGGCGAGCGCCGCGGCGGCCGACCGCGTGGAGGCGATCGTCATCGACTGCTCTGGTTCGATGCAGTATCCGATGGCCAAGTTCGACGCGGCGAAGCGGGCCACCATGGCTGCCGTCGACGAACTCGTCGACGGCACCTACTTCACGATCATCGCCGGGACCGAGATCGCCACTCCCGTCTACCCGAAGGAGGGGTGGCCGACACCGGCGAGCGCGGCGACCAAGGCGGCGGCGAAGCAGGCCGTCGACGCGCTACGGCCCGGCGGCGGCACCGCGATGGGCACCTGGCTGGCGGCCGTCCGGGAAGTCGTTGGGCGCCATGCCGGGGCGCTCACCCACGCCATCCTGCTCACCGATGGCAAGGACGAACACGAGACCCCCGCGCAGATGCAGGCCCAGATCGCATCCAGTCAAGGACTATTCACCTGTGACTGCCGTGGCGTCGGCACTGCCTGGCACGTCGAGGAATTGCGTGCGATCTCGTCGGCGTTGCTCGGTACCGTCGACATCGTGGCCGATCCCGAGGACCTCGCGGAGGACTTCGCCGACATGATGCGCACGTCGATGAGCAAGGCGATCCCGGACCTGACCTTGCGGGTGTGGACGCCTGCCGGAGCGCGGATCGAGTTCGTCAAGCAGGTCGCGCCGACGGTGGAGGACCTCACGCACCGGCGCGTCGACTCGGGCCAGCTCGGCGACTACCCGCTGGGTTCGTGGGGGGCGGAGGATCGGGACTACCACGTGCAGGTCGAGGTCGAACCTGCCGCGGTCGGACGCGAGAAGCTCGCGATGAGGGTCAGCGTCGTCGCGGGCGACCAAGTGCTCGGCGAGGGATTGGTGAAGGCGGTGTGGACCGCGGACACGGAGTTGTCCGCCAAGATCAGCCGCCGGGTGGCCCACTACACGGGCCAGGAAGAGCTGGCGGCGGCGGTGCAGGAGGGGCTGAGCGCACGCAAGAGTGGTGACGTCAAGACGGCGACCGCCAAGCTGCAGCGTGCGATGGAACTCGCCGTGGAGTCGGGCAACGACGGCACCGCCAAGTTGCTCAGGGCGGTGGTGGAGGTCGATGAGCGGACCGGCACGGCCAAGCTGCGGCGCGACGTGGCGGCGGCCGACGAGATGGCGCTCGATGCGCGGTCGACGAAGACGGCCCGGGTGCGGAAGGAGACCTGATGCCGACTTGTCCCGATGGACACGACTCGGTGGCCGTGGACTACTGCGACGTGTGTGGCACCGCCCTTGGAGCGGCCACGGTGCAGCAGGCCGCGCCGGCGGCAGCCGAGGAGAAGGCCTGCCCGGCGTGCGGGATGCCGAGCAGCGGCCGCTTCTGTGAGGCATGCGGACACGATTCGGCGCTGCCCGCACCGGTGGCGCGGCCCGCGGCGACGCCTGGGGAGCCCGCGGAGCCGCCGGTTGTGGAGGCGCCCGTGCTGTGGACCGCGGTGGTCGCCGCCGACCGGGAGTTCCATCAACGCGTGCTCGCCCGCGAGGGCCCCGATACTGTCGAGTTCCCGAAGTTCTTCCGCGACCGCCGAATTCCCTTGCGGGGCAACACCGCACTGATCGGACGGGCCAAGCCCGAACAGGGCATCGAACCCGAGATCGACCTCGGTGTCCATCCCGCCGACCGTGGCGTCTCCTCACAACACGCGGTGCTACGCATCGGTGATGCGGGGATCACGATCACGGACCTGGGGTCGACCAACGGAACCAGTCTCAACGGCAGCGAAGAGCTCATCGCGAAGCACGAGGAGATCCCCCTCGCCGATGGTGACCGCATCCACGTCGGCGCGTGGACGACGATCACGATTTCGCGCAGCAAGTAGCGGGTTCGGAGTCCCGCTAGCGAGGTGAAATAGGCTCGTTCGGACCGACAACGCGCGGTGCTCGATGGCAGGTCCAGCTTGGGCGGGCGCACACCAACTAGGCTCAGCGTCTGCGACGCCCCCATAGCCCAATTGTGATAGCCGGGTGGGGACGGTGGGACTCGAACCCACAAATGTCAGGCGTTTTAAGCGCCCCGCCGATGCCAATTAGGCTACGTCCCCTCTAGGCAGCAGAGTCTAGCGTGGAGGTAGATCTCTTGTTTTTGCCTCTGAAGGTCGGCGTAAGCGAGTGGCAGTTGGGGCACAACAGTCGAAGGTTGTCCAGCGCGTTGTTCTGATGGTTGCCGTCTATGTGGTCCAACTCCAGCGGAATCGGTTGGTCCAACCAGGTATCGAGCTTGCAGCCGCAACACCTCCGCTCGAGGACGCCTTCGTCGATCAGTCGTCGGCGTAACCGATCTGACTGAATTGGATACTTGTTCGATAGGTAGTCCTCTATCGGTCGCACGCGGTGAGAAAGCGTCACGCCTCTTGACCAAGACTGCCCGGCGAAGTGTGACGTATTGAGACCGAGTCGTTCGATGGCTCTGTGAAGGACGCGGTAATTTCCGCCCTCCGGCACGACACCTAACAGCCTGAGTGCGCCAGCAAGTGAATGGGACTGCCTGACTGCCTCACGATACTGCTCATCGCGTATCTTGTAGCGCCTCAACCGATTTGATTCGGGTACTTCGGCCAAGAACGCGTCGGCTTCGATAACGGTTCTGAACCGTCGTCTGAGACGTTTTCTCTTACCGTTGCAGTAGACAGCTGCTC
>Ga0207668_10001458_pt1 | contig 13887 bp, 15 predicted proteins | sample KBSS43metaG_FD_184323 | JGI IMG/M metagenome (GOLD analysis project Ga0207668, IMG submission 184323) | Switchgrass rhizosphere microbial communities from Kellogg Biological Station, Michigan, USA - KBS S4-3 metaG (SPAdes) (version 2) | ecosystem: Host-associated > Plants > Roots > Rhizosphere... | reverse complement strand
CCAGCTTCAGGTAGGGCGTGGCCGCGGCTAGGCTCTGCGTCCCCCGGTGGGCGAGCAGCCAGTCGGTGGCGCGGCCCAGGGCCTCCACCCCCTGGGCGAGGCGCCGGCCCACCGGCTGCAGGTCGGGGGATTCGCTGAGCGCCTCGGCGGTGGTGGCGATCTCGGCCGCGAAGGCGCGCATGACCTCCCCGTCGGCCTTGCTGAGCTTGCGGCCCACCAGGTCGATGGCCTGGATGCCGTTGGTGCCCTCGTAGATCGGGGCGATGCGGGCGTCCCGGTAGTGCTGGGCGGCGCCGGTCTCCTCGATGAAGCCCATGCCGCCGTGGACCTGGACGCCCAGGGAGGCCACTTCGACGCCCATGTCGCTGGACCAGCCCTTGGCGATGGGGGTGAGCAGCTCCTGCCGGGCGCGGGCCGCCGTGCGCTCGCCGTCCGTGGGCGCCAGCCGGGCGCGGTCGGCCAGGATGGCGGTGGCGAAGCAGATCCCACGCCCGGCCTCGATCCTGGCCTTCATCAGCATCAGGGTGCGGCGCACGTCGGGATGGTCGTAGATGACGCCCGGGGGCTCGGCGGCCCAGGCGGCGCGCCCCTGGCGGCGTTCCTGCGCGTAACTCAGCGCCTGCTGGAAGGCGCGCTCGGCGATGGCGACGCCCTGCACGCCCACCTGCAGGCGCGCGGCGTTCATCATGACGAACATATGGGCCAGGCCCTCGCCCGCGGTCCCGACCAGCTCCGCTTGCGCCCCCTCGAACAGCATCACGCAGGTGGGCGAGCCGTGGATGCCCAGCTTGTGCTCGATGGAGGCGGGGCGCAGGGCGTTGGGCGCGCCCGCGCGGCCCTCGGCGTCGACCAGCCGCTTGGGCGCCAGGAAGAGGGAGATGCCCTTCACCCCGGGCGGGGCGTCGGGCAGCCGCGCCAGGACCAGGTGACAGATGTTCTCCGTCATCTCGTGGTCGCCCCAGGTGATGAAGATCTTCTCGCCGCTGATCCGGTAGCCGCCCTGGCCGTCGGGCTCGGCGCGGGTGGTGACCGCGGCGAGGTCGGAGCCAGCCTGCGCCTCGGTCAGGTTCATGGTGCCGGTCCATTCGCCGGAGACCAGCTTGGGCAGCAGCAGCCGCTTCTGGCGCTCGGTGCCCTCGGCCGTCAGGGCCTCGACGGCGCCCTGGGTCAGCATCGGGCAGAGGCCGAAGGCCATGTTGGCGGCGCTGACCATCTCCATCACCGCCACGTCCAGCGCCTTGGAGAGGCCCTGGCCGCCGTGCCCGGGGTCGGCGGACAGGCCCGGCCAGCCGCCGGCGGCGTAGGCCTTGAACGCCTCGGCGAAACCCGGGGCGGCGGTCACGGCGCCGTTGGCGTAGCGTGCGCCCTGCAGGTCGCCGATCCGATTGAGCGGGGCCAGCTCGCTCTGCGCGAACGCGCCGGCCGCCTCCAGCACCGCCTCGACGGTGTCGTCGTCGAGGCCCGGGAAGGCGCTGGCGGCCAGGGCGGGATGGCCGGCGGCCTTCAGGGCGAAGGCGATGTCACGGACGGGGGCGCGGTAGGTCATCGAGAGATTCCTTGGCCAGGGCGGCCATTTAGTCGCAAGGAGAGGCGGCGATGCAGTATCGTCACGGCTTCGTGAAGTCTGCGCCGCGTTTCAGCCCCGCCGCGGCTTCACCATTTCGGGGCCGCACAGCCGAATCGGGAGGATGATTTGCAGCGCACCCTGTTGAGCGCCCTGGCGATGAGCCTAATCCTTGCCGGCGCCGCCGCGGCCAGTCCCATCACCCAGGACCCCCTGAAGGTTCCGAAGGGCGACTATGTTCTCGACAAGCGCCACTCGAGCCTGATCGTCAAGATTCCCCACCTGGGCGGGTTCTCCCGGTTCACCGCGCGGCTCAACGGACTGGACGGCGGGTTCAGCTACGACCCGGCCACCTGGGCGAGCACGAAGGTGACGATCAACATCGACCCGAACTCGATCAGCACCAACGTCGAGGGCTTCGACGCCGAGATCGCCAAGAAATATTTCGAGGTCGCGAAATACCCTGCGATGACCTTCGTCACGACGGCCGCGGCGGGCGAGAACGGCAGGGGCACGGTGACCGGGGACCTCACCTTCAAGGGCGTCACCAAGCCGGTGACCCTCGACGTCAGCTTCAACGGTTACGGGCCGGGGCTGCCGATCCCGGGAAACGGACCGAAGATGGGCTTCTCGGGCGTCGGCCAGATCAAGGGGAAGGACTTCGGGTTCAACGCGCCCTTCGCCGGCGACGACATCGACCTCCTCATCGAGGTCGAGTTCGAGAAGAAATAGGACGCGGAAGGGCGCATGGCCGCTTCCGGAACGTCCGTCCGAGGCCGCCGCTACAGCGCGGTCGCCATCGTGCTGCACTGGCTGATCGCCGCGGCGATCGTCTTCCAGGTGATGCTGGCCTGGCGGATGGACGGGCCGTTCAGCCCGCAGAAGTTCGCCCTGACCCAGCTGCACAAGTCGGTCGGGATCACCATCCTGGCGCTCAGCCTGCTGCGGCTGGGGTGGCGGCTGGCCAACCCGCCGCCGCCGATGCCGGCGACGATGTCCGGCTGGGAACGGGCGCTGGCCAGGCTCACCCACGTGGGCTTCTACGTGATCATGATCGGCATGCCGCTGACCGGCTGGATCATGGTCTCCGCCAGCCGCCTGCGGATTCCGACGCTGCTCTACGGCAAGATCCCCTGGCCGGACGTTCCCGGCGTCGCCGGCGCGTCGCGCGAGCTATGGAGCAAGGTCGGCCACGCGGGGCATGAGTGGCTGTCCTGGGGCGTCTATGGGCTGCTGGCGCTGCATGTGGCGGGCGCGTTCAAGCACCAGCTGTTCAGCCGCGACGACCCGGTGCTGGCGCGCATGGCGCCCGGCGCCAAGTCCGGGCGGTGGCTGGAGCCCAGGCTGGCGGCGATCGTGGCGGTGTTCTTCGCGGTGGTCGCCGCAGGCTGGACGCTCCGGCCGCCGTCGCCCGGCATGGCCCCGCCGGCCGGGGGCGAGGACCATGACCACGGCGGCGCCGACGAGGATCACGACGACCACGCGGCTCCGGAGATCGGCGCGCCCGTCGTGGCCGCCCCGGCGCTGCAAGCCGCCGCGCCGGTGGCCGCTGCGCCGGGGGCCAAGGCGGCCGAGCCTGCGGCGCCCGCCGAGCCGGTCCGCTGGGCGGTGGGCAAGGGCTCCGCCCTGGGGTTCGAGACCGTCTGGAGCGACGCGCCGGTGCGCGGGCGGTTCGACCGCTGGACGGCGGACGTGCTGTTCAGCCCCGAGGCGCTCGACCGCTCGAAGGTGACTGTCAGCATCGACATGAGCTCCGTCGCCACCGGCGATCCCCAGCGCGACGCGGCCCTGCCGAGCGCCGACTGGTTCGATTCCGCCGCCCACCCGAAGGCGACCTTCACCGCCACGAAGTTCGAGAACACCGGCGAGGGGCGCTTCGTGGCCCGCGGCCAACTGACCCTGCGCGGGGTGACGCGGCCGGTGAGCCTGCCGTTCCGGCTTCAGATCGACGGCGACAAGGCCCGGGTCCGCGGTGTAACCAGCCTCGACCGGACCGCCTTCGGCGTAGGGCAGGGCGAATGGGCGAGCACCGATCAGATCCCGGCCAAGGTGAGCGTCAGCGTGGACCTCAGGGCGACGCGGCGCTGAGCGCGGCGGTGACGGCGCTGCGGGCCGGCGAACTGGTCATCCTGCCCACCGAGACCGTCTACGGCCTGGCGGCGGATGCGGGCAATCCGGCCGCGGTGGCGGCGATCTATGCGGCCAAGGGTCGGCCGCAGTTCAATCCGCTGATCGCCCATGTGGCGGACCTGGCCGTGGCCGAGGAGGTGGCGGTGTTCGACGCGCGGGCGCGGACGCTGGCGGCGCGGTTCTGGCCCGGGCCGCTGACCCTGGTGCTGCCGGTGCGCGATACGGCTGCGGTCTGCGACCTGGCGCGGGCCGGGCTGGACACGGTGGCGGTGCGCAGCCCCGCCCATCCGCTGGCCCGGGCGGTGCTGGAAGCCTTCGGCGGGCCGGTGGCCGCCCCCTCCGCGAACCGCTCTGGGCGCCCCAGCCCCACCACCTTCGCCGACGCCCTGGCCGAGACCGGCGAGGCGGCCGCCGCGGCGCTGGATGGCGGGCCCTGCGCGGTCGGGCTGGAGTCCACGGTGGTGGCGCTGCTGGACGTCCCGCGCCTGCTGCGGCCCGGCGTGGTGACGCGGGGCGAGATCGAGGCGGTGATCGGCCCGCTGGCCGAGGCGCAGGCCGACGCCCGCCGCTCGCCCGGCCGGCTGACCCGCCACTATGCGCCCCGCGCGCCGCTGCGCCTGGAGGCGGCCTCGCCGCAGCCGGGGGAGGCGTACCTGGCCTTCGGGCCGTTCCCGCCGTCCGATCGGGTCTGGAACCTGAGCCCGGCCGGCGACCTTCGGGAGGCCGCCGCCAACCTCTTCACCTACCTGCGGGCCGCCGACGCGGCGAACCCGGTCCGCATCGCCGCCGCCCCGATCCCGGACGAGGGCCTGGGCGAGGCCATCAACGACCGCCTGCGCCGGGCCGCCGGCTACGTGGGCTGACGGGAAGCCTTCTATCCCCGTCGCTTCCGGGGTTTCGCGCGCTCCTGTTCCAGGCGCAGCTTCACGGCGCCGTCAATTGCCGCGGTCAACGTCTCGCCCGTCATCGCGGCGAGTTCGCGCACACGGTTTTCCACGGCTCTGTTCCGGATGTGGATGGCCATAATATGCTCTGTTTATCTTGGTGAGCGGCCCCCTGGAAGCGTACCATCCGCTCATGACCGTCCCCGTCCCCGCCGACGTGCTGTCCCGCCTGAAGGCCGTGCTCGGCGAGGGCGGCTGGAGCCAGGATCCGGACCGGCTGGCGCCCAAGCTCCTCGAATGGCGCGACCGCTGGACCGGCTCTACGCCGTTCCTGGCGTTGCCGAAGACCACCGCCGACGTGGCCGCGGTGGTCGGGATCTGCTTCGAGGCCGGCGTGGCGATCACCCCCCAGGGCGGCAACACCGGCCTGGTGGGCGGGCAGATCCCGCAGGGCGAGGTGCTGCTGTCCACCGAGCGGCTGCGGGCCATCCGCGAGGTCGAACCCTTCGACGACGTCATCGTGGCCGAGGCCGGGGCGACGCTGGCGGCGGTGCACGAGGCGGCCGCGGCCGTGGGCCGGCGGTTCCCCATCGGCCTGGCCTCCGAAGGCACGGCCACCGTGGGCGGCATCGTCTCCACCAACGCCGGCGGCACCCAGGTGCTGCGCTACGGGACCACCCGCAACCTGGTCCTGGGGCTGGAGGCGGTGCTGCCCAACGGCGAGGTCTGGAATGGGCTGAAGCGCCTGCGCAAGGACAACACCGGCTATGACCTGAAGCAGCTCCTGATCGGCGCGGAGGGGACGCTGGGGGTGGTGACGGCGGCCAGCCTGAAGCTCTATCCGGAGCTGGCCTCGCGGGCGGTGGCGATCGCGGGCGTCGACAGTCCCGAGGTGGCGATCCGGCTGCTGGCGCGCGCCAAGGACGCCGCCGGCGGGGCGGTGGAGGCCTTCGAGCTGATGGGCCGGCTGGGGATCGGGTTCGCCCTGAAGAACATCGCCGGCACGCGGGAGCCGTTGGCTGAGGCGCATCCCTGGTACGTCCTGGTGGAGTTCGCCTCGGGCGAGCCGGGGGCGGCGGAAGCCAGCCTCGAGCGGTTCCTCACCGAGGGCCTGGAGGCGGGCCTCGTCCGCGACGCCGCCATCGCCCAGACCGAGGCCCAGGCGCGCGCCTTCTGGTCGATCCGCGAGAACCAGTCGCCGGCCCAGAAGCCGGAAGGCGCCACCTGGAAGCACGACATCTCCGTGCCGGTCTCCAAGGTGGCCGACTTCCTGAACCAGGCGACGGCGGCGATGAACCGCTTCGCGCCGGAGGCCCGCATCGCCGCCTTCGGCCATGTGGGCGACGGCAACATCCACTACGACGTGCTGGTGGCGGAGGGCGGCGACGACGCCGCCCACGCCGCGCGCCGCGACCAGGGCTCGCGGATGGTCCACGACATCGCCATGGCGCTCGGCGGCTCGATCTCGGCCGAGCACGGCCTGGGCGCCATGAAGACCGCCGAGGCGGCCCGCTACAAGAGCCCGGTGGAGCTGGCCGCCCTGCGCGCCATCCGCCACGCCCTCGACCCCAAGCGGATCATGAACCCCCGGGTGCTGTTCTAGGGCGCGGGCGGCCCTCAGCGCTCCGGCGCCGGCGTCAGCGAGAAGTCGACCATGATCTCCGCCGAGATCTCCTCCAGCGCCGCCTGGACGGCGCCCGCCGGCAGGCCCGGCGGCAGGCGCAGGCGCGCCTCCATGTGGAACAGCGGCGCGCCGGAGTGGGGCTCGGCGCTGATCTTCGTGTCGAACGTCTCGATATTCACGTCGAGGCCGCTGAGGACCGCGGTCACCTGGCGCACGATCCCGGGCCGGTCCTGGCCGACCAGGCCGAACTGCAGCGCCGCGCCGACCGTGCCGGGGCTTTCGACGGCCGGAGCGATCCGCACCTCCAGGCCCTGGGCGTCCACCGCGCGCACGGCCGAGGCGAGGCCCGCGACCCCGTCCGCCGGAAGCTCGACCCGCACCGACCCGACGTAGAGCCCGCCCAGCCGGCTCAGATGGCTCTCCAGCCAGTTGCCGCCGGCCGCCAGCACCGTCCCCGCCAGCGCCTGCGTCAGGCCCGGCCGGTCGCTGCCGATCACGCTCAAGATCACAGACGCCATCATCGACTCCCGGAAGGGCGGGGCCGCGCGCCGGCCGCGCCGATCCGCCTCCGCCGCGCGCTGCGCCGGGGCGGGCTGAACGAGCCACGCACGCCCGCGCCAGTCAATCGCCTTATGCCCGGGGCGGCGTCGCAGCCTTGCGGCCGGTCAAGGCATGTCGTTTGTCAGCCTGCTTTCGATCGACTTTCCATAAGATCCGTCGCTGCGCTCCGTACCGCGGGGAGACCCAATGGAATTGCTCGAAGTCATCGCCCGGCCGCACTTCGACAAGGTCGATCTCGCCTGGCTCACCGATATCCGGTCGCGGCGCGCCGGCAGCCGCGGCGCGCCCTATTTCACCTTGGTCTTCGCCAACCTCGACATAAAGCCCGCCGCCTTCACCAAGGCGGTCCGCGCCCACGTCAAGAGCCTCCACCCGATCCGCTTCCGTCTGCGCTCGGCCCTGGTGGTGCCGGAGCACACGGTGCGCCGCTTCCACGTCTTCCTGGTCCCGGACGAAGGCTTCGGCGCGATCCTGAAACTGCACGATGCGCTGCACGCAGGTCCCCTGGCGGCGGCCCTGCGCCAGGACAGCCCCTACCTGCCCCACATCACCGTGGCCACGACGGCGGACGACGCCACCGCCCGCAACCTGGCCTTCGCCCTGAACCAGGGCGACATCGACATCCGCGGCCACATCGACGCCTTGCAGGTGGAATCCCGCACCGGCGACGTCATCAGGCAGGTGGCGGAAGTCCCGCTTTCGAAGGCGGGCTGGTTCGGGTGACCCGACGACGTCGGCGCCCGTAGGACTCCTTCCCGCCGAGCCGACCTGGATGGCTCCGGAGCGCGGCGGCCTCTCCGGCCCCTCCTCCCTGGGGGGAAGGGTGGGGGGTGGCGCATCCGCCAAGCTCGACACCGCGTGAGGCGCGGGGTGGATTGGGCGCGCCCGCCGGGCTAACTCCCTCGCATGGCGCGAACCAAGCAAGGCCCTGAGTTTGAGATCGAGGTCGGTGGGGAGCCCTATGTCTGGCGGCTCCAACGCCAGCCCGGGTGGTCCAGCGACGCCGCGGAGTGGCGCGGCAAGGCCATCGCCGTGCGCCACAAGGAGGGTCAGCGCGAAGCCGTGCTGGAGTTTCCCCCGGGCCCGCCGCGCCGATACGGCGCCCCGCTGCTGCAGGCCTCGCAGATCCCGCCGGGGCTCGTGGCGAAAGCCATCGCATCGGCCATCGCGGCGGGTTGGGAGCCGCTGTCCCGCGGCAAGACGGTCGCCATCGACGTGGATGAGGCCGGCGGCTGACGCATTCGGGTTGCCGGTCTTTGTTTTGGTCGATCGAGTCTGGAGCACAAGATGCCAAGTCCCATCCTGCAGCCCGTCGTGGCGCTCGTCCTCTGGTCGTTCGTCATGTGGGCCTGGCTGTACGCCACCCGCATCCCGGCGATCCGGGCGGCGAAGGCGCCGATGCCGCCGGAAATGACCGCCGCCGACCTCAACGCCCTGCTGCCGCCGCGGGTGCGCTGGAAGGCGGACAACTACAACCACCTGATGGAGCAGCCGACGCTGTTCTACGCCACCGCCCTGGTCCTGGCGCTCGTGGGCGCCGGCGCGGGGCTGAACGCCGCGCTGGCCTGGGCCTATGTGGCGCTGCGGGTCGTGCACAGCCTCGTCCAGGCGCTGGCCAATGTGATCGCGGTTCGCTTCGCGGTGTTCATGGCCGCTTCGCTGGTGCTGCTGGCCCTCGCGGTCCGAGCGGCGATGGCTGTGGTCTAGAGCAAGGTCGCCCGAGTTTGAATCGCTCTCAATTCCGCTCATCCCGGCGAAGGCCGGGACCCAGGTGAAACCCACCGAGCGCTCAAGCTGAATCTGGATCCCGGCCTTCGCCGGGACGAGCGGAAATTGGAAAAAAGTGAACTGTCACCGAAATAGAACTCGGCGTCTCCGATTAAGCCAATATGCGATCACCCCCCCTGCGCCAGGGCGGTCGCAGCCGCATCACGCGGCGGCGATGGCCTTTTCCACGTCATGCAGCGCATGGCCGGTGAGATCTTTCGCGATCTCGCCCACGAGCAGCCCCGAAAGCTTCGCATGGTAGTGCTTGCGCAAGGCGCCCAGCGTCCTCGGCGCGGCGATCACCAGCAGGCTGGTGATCTTGCCGTCCAGGACCTGCTTGTTGAGGAGCTGGACCACGCCAGCCGAGAAGCCGTCTTCCTCTTCCTGGCCGCCGTCGGGGTTCGCCGAGCTGCCGTGCCGCCCTGCGCCGGATCCCGTGTGATCGTCGACGCTTTCGTGGGTGATAGCGATCAATTTCAGGAGCGCTTCGTCGCCCGCGTTGCGAAACAGGTTGAACTTCTCGCCGTCGGCGACCGCGACAGTGGCGTCTTTGGGCAGGTGCATACGGAACTCCAGGGGCGTTTGACCGCATCGAGGCGGCGGCTGGGCAGGGAAATCCTGCGTCGTGAGGGGCGGGTCAGGGAAAAGGCGGCATCGGCCCGCGTCCGGCGCTCAGTCCTCCCGGACCTCGTATCGGGCGTTGTCCGCGTCGGCCTGGGTGAGGGCATGCAGGCGCACGAACTCCTGCCGGCTGGCCTTGATCATGTCGGCGTCGGACAGCTGGGTCAGGTTGGGCTGGATGGTCGCGGAGAGGCAGGCGAGATGTGCGCCGGTGAGCGGGTCGAAGGCGTGGACGCTGCGCTGCAAAAGAGCTCCTGGCGACCCAGGGCCGCGGTGTTCGGGCGACTGAGGGCCTGCCCTATATGGGGGCTGCAGGCTCGAATGACAGCACCCCGGGCCGATGGGCTTCGCCAATCTGGATCGCCCTGACCCGTGTAGCGGCGGTCGCCTTTGATCCGCTCACGCACGGCGGTCACGTCGTGCTCGACCGGCCCGCCCGCGACCGCGAGTCCCGAAGCCCCAACGACCCTATCGGGGTGGACTGTCTATCCCGTCCCTGGATTTCACGAACGATGGTCGAAATGCCGCGTCGCCCGACGCCTTTCCGTCCTTAAGCCTCATGGTTGATGCGAGCCTGCGGCCTTGCGCAAGTCAAGGCCGGCCCGCCCGCGGGCCGCCGCGGAGCGGCCGCCTTCGGCGGGCCTTGAGTTGCGCAAGGCCGCAGGCAGACTGGCCGCCATGGATTTAAGGCGAGGACCCGCCGCGACGGGGTTTCGGTGGACGTGATGCCAATCCGCATACGCCAAGCTAGAAACCGCGTGAGGTGCGCGTAGCGATAGGTCTCATGTCCCCACAAACCCTAGGGGTCCGCACAAACCCCAATGGCCGCTCTGGCGCTAGCTCGCCGTTACACGTTCGGCGGCGGGAGCGGTCCGTCCAGCAGAACGTCTTGATCCGTAAAGGCGTTCAAGTGCGTGCCCTTGGTGATCTCGATGTTCTTGCCCTTCACGAAGCCGGCGAAAACCCCGACGAGAAGGACTGTTGCGACCTGGGCGCCCGTGCGGTGATCTCCCTCTGCGGCGCGCGTGCCGCGCAGGCGAATGCGCTGATCGCCGACCTTCAAGTAGTTGATCAGTATGCTTAACTTGCCTGTACGGCCCATGGCGCCGTTCTTCTGTGCCGCGACGACTTCGCCCACGCCGCGATATCCCGCGCGAAGCACCGTCCCGTCCGAGAGCTTGATGTCATCGTCCAGGCTTACGGTGAAGCGATCGCCCACATGCGCTGTCTTGCTGCTCAGAGAGTCTTCCAGCCGAAGCGAAAATTCCGTGCCTTCCGGTACCTTCACCTTGACGACCGGCGCGGGCGGCGCGGCCTCCGGCGTGGTCGGCGCATTCGACGTCGTCGGCGTAGTGCCAGCGGCTTGAGGAGTCGCAGGCTGTGCGCCCACGGGTGTAGCTGCCAGCAAAGCCACCGCGCACGCGGTCGCAAACCAATTCGTGTTCATGAATTCCCCCTTTTCCCAAGGTGAAGCTACAACCATCACTTGTCTCCGTCCATGGCGCACAAACTCATGCTGGTGCGACAGAGACTTTCGAGCGTCGGCTAATGTCTCGCCACGGCCGTGGGGCGATGCGACCAGCGCGCCCCGCGTGGGGTAACGTTCCCTTTTTGTTCTTGCCCTCCCATCCCCTCCGCGCTATCCTTCCTCCGCCCGGCGCACCCTGGCCGGGCGTGGCCCAGGGAGCCCGCCATGACGCCCGATTTCGGACCGGAGGCTGCGTCGGCCCAGCCGGGGCCGAGCGACAGCCGCTATGGGGAGGAGATCGCCGCGGAGATCTGCCTGCGGCTGGCCTCTGGCGAGTCGCTCAATTCCGTCTGCCGCGACCCGGCCATGCCCACCAAGGCCACGGTGCTGAAGTGGGCCGTGCGCCGGGAAGCGTTCGCCGAGGCCCTGGCCGCGGCGCGGGCGGCCGCCGCCGAGCGGTCCGAGGCCGCCCATGGGCGGCGGCTGCGCGAGCGCCTGGCGCGTCTGGCCGAGCGGGGGCGCGCCCCGCCCGACCGGCCGGGCGTCTACAGCGACGCCGTCGCCGAGGCCGTCTGCCGGCGCATCGCCCACGGCGAGGCCCTGGCCGACATCTGCCGCGACCCCGACATGCCTTCCCACGTCACCGTCGCGGCCTGGGCGCGGCGCAGCCGGGGCTTTTCCTACATGCTGGAGCTGGCCCGCGAGCAGGCCGCCCAGCTCAAGCTCGACCTGGCCTGGAAGATCGCCCGCGACGCCACCCCGGCCACGCTGGGCTTGGCGCGGCTGCAGGTCCAGACCCTGCGCTGGCAGGCCGCGCGCCTGGCGCCGCGCGCCTTCGCCGAGCGCGCGCCGATCCCGCCGCCCCACGTCATGGAGACCATCCGCGAGCAGGGGCCGGACAGCTACTGGGCGCAGAAGGCCCCCGAGCTTGCCGCCAAGAGCCAGGCGGCCGGCGACTGGGACTAGCGGGAGTGGAGATCAGGTGGGTCCCACCGCTCATCCCGGCGAAGGCCGGGACCCAGTACAGCCCGAGCGCCAAGTGGGTTTCACCTGGGCCCCGGCCTTCGCCGGGGTGAGCGGAGAAGGTGTGGGATGCGATCCCAGAACTTGCTCTGGCGGCGGCGGACGGGGGGTATACCGGTATGCCCCTGCCGGTATACCCCCGCCGGCCCGGGCGTGGCGGCGCCGCTCCGGCAAGCCATTGAACAGCAAACTAAAAACTTCGGATGGCGCGATCTCGCAGGGGGTGGACCGCCGCCCCGCATACCCTCCGCACGCCGGTTCACCCCTACGGCGCGGCGGCCAGGTAGCCGTTGGGGTCGGAGAGGAAGGCGCCGAATGTGGCCAGGCAACCCTGCCAGACGCCCAGGTGGATGCGCATCTCCTCGCGGGTGTCCGCAGGCGTCAGGATGGTGGAATAGACCACGTGCGGCTTGGCGGTCTGGTCCTGGAACACCCGGCAGGTGATCGAGGTCTGGTTGAAGGCGTTCAGCTGGGCGAGGTTGGCGTGCTGCTTCTCCGACGAGGTGGAGAAGGCCAGGCCCTGGCAGCCGACGCCGCTCTTGGAGCAGTCCACGAACTGGACCCCGAAGCTGAAGGTCGGCGTGGTCACGGCGAGCTTCACGTCGCCGTCGGACTTGTCGACCACCTCGGCCTTGGCGCCCATGGTGGTCAGGAGCGCGATCAGGCTCGCCGGGTCGCGCGCGTCGAAGGCGGCGGGCCTGGCCGGCGCGGTCTTGGCGGCCGGCGCCTTCGCCGCGGGGGCCTTGGCGGCCGGCCTGGCGGGGGCGGCCTGGACCGGCGCGCACGAAAGGGCCAGGGCCAGCAGGGCGGGGGCGGCGAAACGCATGGGTCCTCAGCTAACAGAGCCGCCGCGCGGAAGCGAGGCGCGGCGGGCGATGGGTGACAGGTCCCGCCGGCATGGCGATAAGGCGCCATGCGTCCGCTGATCCCCGTGCTGCTCCCGATCCTGCTGCTCGTCGCCCTGGCGGCCGGCCCCGCCGCCGCGCAAGGGCCGGGCGACTCTCGCGAGACCCTGGCCGACCTGGCCCGGGTGCTGGGGGAGAGCCACGCCCTGCGCCAGGCCTGCGCGGGGCCGGAGGACCAGTTCTGGCGCCAGCGGATGCTGCGCCTGCTGGCGGTGGAGGCGCCGGGGCCGGACCTGGAGCGCGCGCTGAAGGACGCCTTCAACGCCGGCTACGCCGAGCGCCAGGCGGCGTTCGCGGCCTGCACGCCCCGGACGCGGCAGGCCGAGGCCGCCGCCGCCGCCCGGGGGAGGGTCCTGGCCGGGCGCCTGCGCCGCGCGCCGCGCGCCGCCGCGGGGCCCGCGCCCGGCGCGGACTCCGACGCCATGGCGGAGGACGCCCGCGCGCGCTAAGCTTCGCCGCAAACGCACGGAGGGGTGGTGATGGGCCTGGTGATTTCGATCGTCTTCCTGGTGCTCATGGCGGTGATCGTCCTGGGCGCCATCAAGATCGTGCCGCAGGGGCGCGAGTACACGGTGGAGCGGTTCGGCCGCTACACCCGCACGCTGAAGCCCGGGATCAGCTTCCTGACCCCCTTCGTCGAGGGCGTCGGCCGGCGCATCAACATGATGGAGCAGGTGCTGGACGTGCCGCGCCAGGACGTGATCACCAAGGACAACGTCAGCGTCCAGGTGGACGCCATCGTCTTCATCCAGGTGATGGACGCCTCGGCGGCGGCCTACCGCGTCACCAACCTGGACTTCGCGATCACCCAGCTGACCATGACCAACCTGCGCACCGTGGTCGGCAACATGGAGCTGGACGAGGTGCTGAGCCAGCGCGACCAGATCAACACCCGGCTGCTGGACGTCATCGACCAGGCCACCAGCCCCTGGGGCGTCAAGGTGGCGCGCATCGAGATCAAGGACCTGCAGCCCCCGCCCGACATCACCAACGCCATGGCCCGGCAGATGAAGGCCGAGCGCGAGCGCCGGGCGGTGATCACCGAGGCCGACGGCGAGAAACAGGCCGCCATCACCGTCGCCGAGGGCCAGAAGCAGTCGGCGATCCTGCAGGCCGAGGGCCGCCGCGAGGCCGCCTTCCGCGACGCCGAGGCCCGCGAGCGCGCGGCCGCCGCCGAGGCGGAGGCCACGCGTCTGGTCTCCGACGCCATCTCCAAGGGCGACGTCAACGCCATCAACTACTTCGTGGCCCAGAAGTATGTCGAGGCGTTCGGCAAGCTGGCCGACAGCCCGCAGCAGCGGACGGTGATCGTGCCGGCCGACATGGCTTCCCTGGTCGGC
>Ga0207668_10001456_pt1 | contig 13896 bp, 12 predicted proteins | sample KBSS43metaG_FD_184323 | JGI IMG/M metagenome (GOLD analysis project Ga0207668, IMG submission 184323) | Switchgrass rhizosphere microbial communities from Kellogg Biological Station, Michigan, USA - KBS S4-3 metaG (SPAdes) (version 2) | ecosystem: Host-associated > Plants > Roots > Rhizosphere... | reverse complement strand
GTTGTCCGACGAATTCGCTGTCATCACCGACGAACGCGGGACCGTGCTGCCGTTTGCACGTCCCCCTGCGATCAAGAATGCGGCCATCGAGGTGCTGCGAGCGTTCGCCCCCGAGGCGTCGTTTGGCCCCCTCATTCCGAATACCCGGAAGGGCACCATTGCCCACATGCGCGTCCCGCGTGCATCGCTGGAGCGAAGCGACGCCGGCGCAACGATCGGGATGATCGCGTTTCCCGAGTTTCAGGAGGGCGCGGCCATCTCCGTCGATCGAGTTGGCGGGGCACACGCTTTCATGCGGCTCGCGGTTCACGCATTCAACTACGAGATCCTCGGGGCGCGTGCCTTCCATATGGTGGGACGTCTCATCCGTTCGTGCCCATGCCATGTACTTCGCTACGGCGATCTTGCGGACGCGCACGCGGCGCTCGACAGCCTCGCTCGAACGGCCGTCACGGCGTGATTCACGGTAACGGGCCGGCGGGACTAATTGCGGCAATCTCGGACCCGGCTCGCCTGCGGGAGCTGGACGCGAAGGCGTGGCAACCACTCCTGTCCTGCGCGAGGCGCAATGGCGTACTGGCCTATCTCGCGAGCCGCGCGGAAATGCGTGGCGTGATGGGGGACGTGCCGCCGTTCGCTCGCGACGCGCTCTCGTCTGCCCGTTTGTCGGCCGCCCGAATCGGGCAACTCGCCCTATGGGAGCTCGACCGCGTCGGCCGCGTGCTTCGCCCCGTCGGCGTCACCGTTGTCGCCCTCAAAGGGGTTGCGTACCTGCTGCGCGGACTTCGGCACGCGTCCACGCGCAGGATGTCGGACATTGACGTCATGGTGCGCAGGGAGAGTCTTCCAACCGCCGAGCAGGCACTGCGCACGGCAGGCTGGAGCTTCGCAAACGCCGATCCGTACGATGAACAGTATTACCGAACGTGGTCGCACGAGCTGCCGCCGTTGCAGTTCCCGGGACGCATGCTGGCGCTGGACGTGCACCACACCATTTGCCCTCCGGCGAGTCGCCTGCGACCCGACCCCGCGGCGATGTGGGCGAGGGCGGAGCCCGCGGGACAGGAGGGCGTTTACCTGCTGTGCCCCGAGGACAGCGTGCTGCACGCCGCCGTCCACCTTTTTTTCGACTCGGACTTCGATTCGCGCTTCAGAGAGATCGTCGACCTGCACGAGCTCGTCACAGCATTCGCGGAGCGCGATGGGTTCTGGGGCCGGTTGGTCGACAGGGCGCGCGAGCTTGGTCTCGAGCGTCCTCTCTACTACGCACTGCGCGGACTCTTCGACGTACTCGCAACGCCGGTTCCTCGCGAAGTACTAGAGGAAACATCTTCGTTCGGGCCGCCGGCGCCAGTCGCGACCTGGATGCGCAAGACACTCGCAACAGTGCTCGCGCCGGTCGATCCCGAGCCGTGGCCGCCGCGCCACGCGGTCAAGCTCTGGTTGCTGTACGTGCGCTCGCACTGGCTCCGGATGCCGGCGCATGCGTTGATTCCGCACCTTGCGCGCAAGGCGATGCGGCGCCGGGAAGCCGCGTCTTCGCTGCGCTAGAAAAGAAAAAGCCCCGCCGAAGCGGGGCTTCTTGTATTCGAATTACTTGTCAGCTTTGCTTGCGGCGACGCGCGAAGCCGATTGCCGCGAGGCCGAGACCGAGCAGTGCGAGCGTGCCGGGTTCGGGCGTCCGGTTCGGCGGCTCGGTCGAGTTGTTGAACGAGGCGTTGATCTGCGTCCCCGGCCCCTGGTTCTGTGTATAGGCAACCGAGAAGAAAACGTTCGTCGATTCCAAAGCGACGCCCCCAAACATGCAGGGGCCACCCGAGCAGCTGATGGTTCCGGCGGCCAGCATGCCGAGGATGTTATTACCATGCACCACCGAAACAACCGTCAAGTTCTCGGTGAAAGTCCCCACCCCTGCCACCGTGAAGATCTTGTCGAAAAAACTACCCACTGAGAGCGGCAACACTACCGGGAAAAAATTGACGAGTGTTCCAGAGGCCAAGCCGACGTTGTTTTCCTGAATTGCACCAACGGAGTTGGGTGCACCGGTGTTGCAAGAGGTGGCGGTCGCGAGGTTGTTAGTGTTGCAGCTGAAGGCTCCGTTCGCGTTGATGTTGAACTGGACATTGATCGGATCCGCCGAAGCCGCCCCGCCGAACCCCAGACCGGCTGCGACTGCCGCAACTGCCAGACTCTTTTTGACTATCGTACGCATTTTGCTTTAACCCCCGTCGTCGGTGCAGAATTGGTGACGCCACCTTATAAGCAGGCCCTGTGCCATACGAAAAATAATCATATGATTCATGATATTAAATATAGCGTGCGGTGCCGGCCCATGACTTGGTGTAAAGGATTTCGACAACTGAGCAATTGGCGATCGCAGCGCAGAGCCGGACGATGCGGGGCAGGTTGATCACCGACGGAGCGACCATCTGCCGGGAACTCTGCTTTCAATTTGCCGCCGAATGCGAGTTGGAGAAAATGCTTCGGATCGCGACGGGCGCGAGATTCTCGAGAAAAAATGAACGTACGCTTGCGCACAACTCGTACCGTACACATAGCTGAGTGTGTTGAAGCAAAACTTTCACGTTATGCAGTGTTAACATCATCGGCTGTTTTGGTCGTCGTGGAGAATGCCATGGCTGTTCCAGCGGGTTTTCGTAATGCGGGCGATTCGTTCATTGCATGGCGAATCCTCATGAGCGTTGCGATTTTGCTGTCCCTTGCGGGCTGCACGTCGTATCCGCCCGCGCCAAAGGAAGCGATGACCGGGGAGTACGAGTACGTGATCGGGCCGCTCGACACGATCAACATCATCGTATGGCGCAATCCCGAGCTTTCGATGGTCGTTCCGGTTCGACCCGACGGCAAGATCACCGCGCCGCTGGTCGACGATATGCCCGCGCAGGGCAAGACCCCTACGGCACTGGCAAAGGACATAGAAAAGGCGCTTGGAAAATTCATCCGCGAGCCTGTCGTTACGGTGGTGGTCACCAACTTCGCCGGCCCCGCCAGCGAACAGATCCGAGTGATCGGCGAGGCCGCGAAGCCACAGGTCCTCCCGTACCGGCGGGGCCTCACGTTGCTCGACGTCATGATCGCGGTTGGGGGACTCACACCGTATGCGGATGGCAACCGCGCCACGATCTCGCGCGGCGCGGAAGGGGGAAAGTCCTATAGCGTCCGGCTGCGCGACCTCGTTACGCGCGGCGAGATTTCCGCGAACGTAGAGATGCGGCCGGGCGACATCCTGGTCATTCCGCAAAGCTGGTTCTGACCGCGACGATGCACGCCCGGTTTCCCGGCAAGCCTACTGAGAGCCTCTCTTGAGCGAGATCGTGCAATCCGTCGTGCATCGACTGCGCGGAATCTGGCATCGCCGCTGGATCGGGATGATAGTGGCGTGGATTGCCGCGGCGATCGGCGTCACGTTCGTTCTCAAGGTACCCGAGCGGTACGAGGCAAGCGCTCGGCTTTACGTGGACACGCAATCGCTGCTTCGGCCACTGATGGCAGGAATTTCCATCCAGCCCAATCTCGACCAGCAGGTCGCGCTCGTGAGCCGAACCTTGATCAGCCGGCCGAACGTCGAAAAGCTGGTGCGAATGGCCGACCTCGATCTGTCCTCGACGAGCAAGTCGGGCAACGACGACGTTGTCGATTCCGTCATGAGCCGCATACAGTTGTCCGGCAATCCAAACAACAACCTCTACACGATCAACTATCGTGACCCGAACCCCGAGCAATCGCGCAAAGTCGTGCAATCGCTCGTCACGATCTTCGTCGAGTCGAGTCTCGGCGACAAACGCGAGGACACGGTCAACGCGGTCAAGTTCGTGGACGAGCAGGTCAAGCGCTACGAGGCCGGGCTTCGTGCGGCGGAAGATCGCCTGAAGGCGTTCCGCCTCAAATACCTGGGCGTCTCGGGCTCGGGCAACCAGGATTACTTCACGCGTCTCGCCACGCTGACCGATCAGGTGGCCGCCACTCGCCTGCAGCTTCGTGCTGCCGAGGAGTCGCGTGACTCCTACAAACGCGAGCTCGCGGGAGAGGCGCCGGTCTTGATGCCCGACGTGAGCAATACGCCGCCGCCTTCATCCAAGTTGAGCGTTCCGGCGCTCGACGCGCGCTTGGCGACGCTGCAGACGGAACTCGACGTACTCCGCCGCAAATACACCGACGATCACCCGGATGTCACGGGTACGCGCCGCATCATCGAGCAGCTCGAGCAGCAGCGCAAGCAGGAGATTCAGGCGTTGGCGAAGGACTCGCAGCGGCCGGGAGAACCTGCCTCTGCCGATCGCAACCCGGTATATCAGCAGCTCAAAGTCGCACTGGCCTCCGCTGAGGCCAATGTCGCGTCGCTGCGCTCGACCCTGGCATCCCAGGAAGCCCAGATGACGCGCCTGGTTTCGTCTGCTCGGCTCGTGCCGCAGGTCGACGCCGAATTTGCCCAGCTCAACCGCGATTACGACACGCAGAAGAAAACCTACGAGGCGCTGCTCGCGCGGCGCGAGTCGGCTGCGCTTGGCGAAGGCGTCTCTGATGCGGGCGGCACCCGATTCAGGGTCATCGATCCACCACGGGTTTCCCCGACACCCGTATTCCCCGGCCGTGCGGTTCTGCTCGCGCTCGCGTTCGTGGGTGCCTTGCTTGCGGGCCTCGTGGGGGCCGCGGTCGCCAACGAGATATTGCCGACCGTGCATGACCCGCGAACGTTGGCGACGATCAGCAATCGGCCGGTCATCGGCATGCTGACCATGTTTCCGAGCGCCGCGATGAGACGCCTTCGCTTCATCTCGAACATTCTCTTTGCTGGCGCGGCGGGCACCCTTATCGCCACATATGCCAGCGTGTTCGCATTCACGTTCCTGCTGGGACGGTCCTTATGAAAAAAAACAAGTGAGCACCATCGAGCAGGCGGCCAAGCGGCTTGAGGAAATGCGCCGCGCGGCCGCGGAGCCCAGTGCGGCCGACGCTGGAATCGCCGCGGGGCCCCTCGATGCAGTACCGACGCCGGAAGCCATTGTCCGCGGAGTGCCGTCGCGAATGACGACGGTCCGGTCCCCGCTCGCGGGCCCGCCCGGACTGGAAGCGTCACAGCGAGGGATGCCGTTCGCGCAGGCGACGCGACCCCGCCTCGAGATCGACTTCGCTGCGTTGAAACGCAAGTCCTTCCTCACTCCTGACGCACCGCAATCGCCGCTCGCCGACGAGTTCCGCATCGTCAAGCGGCCGATCATGCGCAATGCGCTCGGGCCGGCGAAAGTCCGCAACGGTAACCTCGTGATGGTGACCAGTGCGCTGCCGGGCGAAGGCAAGACGTACACCGCCGTCAACCTCGCGATGAGTGTCGCTATGGAATACGACACGTCGGTGATCCTGGTCGACGGCGACGTTGCTCATCCAGACATACCGAACATCCTGGGTTCGCCCGCCGAAACCGGGCTGCTCGAGCTCCTCACCAACGGCAGCCTCGCGATCAATGACGTACTCGTGCCGACGAATGTCGAGAACCTCGCGATTCTCCCCGCGGGCGCGCAGCAAGGGCGCGCGACCGAGCTCCTCGCGAGCGCACAGATGCACAGGACACTCGACGAGCTGTCGGCGCGTTACGCGGATCTCGTGATCATCTTCGATTCTCCGCCGCTCCTGCCGACGACAGAGGCGCGCGAGCTCGCGACGCATATGGGACAGATCGTCATGGTCGTCGGCGCCGACAGCACGCAACAACACGCGGTCAAGCTCGCACTTACCGCGATCGAGAAGTGCGAGATCGTCCTCATGCTTCTCAACAAAGCCGCCAAGACCGATATCGGGTCCTACGGCGGGTATTACCGATATGGGACGCCACGAGGTTGAGATTCCGGCGCCCGGATGCGCGGCGCCCACAACTCGTGCAGCTATGAGAAGGTCCCGATTGGTGTTCCGCACGCGCGCCGCGTGGCTTGGCGCGATTTGCTCGGCCATGGCAGTGGGCGTCGCGAGCGCGCAGACCGGGCCCTATGGGCCGCAAACGCCCGGATCGACCGGGCCGCAAACGCCCGGATCGACCGGGGCCGTCTCTTCGACGCCAGCTACGACCTCTGCGCGTGAGGCGCTGGGCACTCCCGGCGATACGCGCCCGTCGTTCTGGTCGGCATCCATCGGATTGCAGGAGACGTACAGCAACAACGTCAACCTCAACCCGTCCAACGTCGCGAAATCGGCGTTCGTCACCGAGATCACGCCGTATCTCGGGCTCAGGTATCTAGGCCCGCGCGCGAGCCTCGTCGGAGATGTTTCGTTACCGGTGATGATCTACGCCCCGTCCGACGCCTCGGACAGCAAGGTCTATCCCACAGTCAATCTGCTCGGGGACGTAACGCTGGTTGACGACTTCCTGTTCCTCGAAGGTGCTGTCAACGTCTCGCAGCAGTTCTTCAGTCCGTTCGGTGCGCAGCCGATAAGCTTGTCGAATTCGACGGGGAATCGGTATCGCTCCACTGTCTACCGGTTCAGCCCATTCATCAAGGGGAGGACGGGCACCGGGACCGAATACGAGCTGCGCAACGACAACGTCTGGACCAACATCGCCGGTGCGCCAATCAATGCGAACAGCGCCGACTATACGAACGTCTACGGCAATGTTGCCAATACCGAGACCACTCTTGGTTGGAGGGCGTCGCTCTACTACTCCGACGTGCGTTTCAACACCGACCAGCCGGCCACCGTCACCCAGCTTTATCGCGGTACGGCAATCTATACGGCCACGGAGTCGCTTCGGCTTTCGGCGAGCGGGGGGTGGGAAAGCAACGAGTTCCAGTTCACGAGTTCGCAGGATGCGATCTACGGCGTCGGCTTCGTCTGGCGACCCTCGCCGGCGACACTAGCCTCGGGGGACTGGGAGCATCGGTACTTCGGGCCGTCGTACCGCGTTGTATTCGAGCGTACGACACCGCTTTCGCAACTGCGCTTCAACGCGTCACGCAACGTCACGACCTATCCCCAGCAGATTGCCAGTCTGCCGTCTGGCGTCAACGTCGCTGCGTTTCTCAATGCGTTGTTTCTGCCGGCAATCGGGGACGCGACTCAGCGCCAGCAGTTCGTCGATCAGCTGATCCGCGATCGCGGCCTTCCCGGTACGCTTTCGGGCCCCGTCAGTCTCTATTCGAACCAGACGTTGCTTCAGGAAGGTTACTCTGCTTCAGTAGCGTTGCTAGGCGCCCGCAACACGGTTCTTGTCTCGGCGTTCTGGCTGAAAAACCAGCCGATCACGGCCACCGGCACACCCCTTCCTCCGTCACTAACCCTTGGCAACGACAATACGCAGATCGGCGGCACGGTGGTATGGACTCACCAGCTCACACCCTCAGTCAATTTCGTGTCGTCGGTCGAGGCACTGCGGACGGTCGATAACGGGGGAGCGGGCGGACAATTGTTGGGAGGAACGACGCGGCAGGGGGCCGTACGCCTGGGAATCTCCTCTCCTGTCACGGCAAGAACCACGGTCTACGCGGGCGCGCGCTACCAGACGCTTCAGTCGGACGTCGCGCAGGATTACTCGGAGACCGCCGGGTTCGTCGGTTTGACGTACACGTTCAGGTAACCGGATGTACGAAGCCTACTTTCACCTGAGCGGCAAGCCGTTCCAGCTCAATCCCGATCCTTCGTTCTACTTCGGCAGCCGGGGGCACAAGCGCGCCTTCGCTTATCTCGAATACGGCCTGTACCAGAGCGAGGGCTTCATCATCATCACGGGCGAAGTGGGCGCGGGCAAGACGACAATCGTCCGTAGCCTGCTCGAGCAACTCGATCCATCGAGGGTCATCGCGGCGCAGCTCGTCAGCACCCAGCTAGAGGCGGACGATCTGCTGCGCGCGGTCGCGATGGCGTTCGGCGTCCCGGTGCTTGGCTTGGACAAGGCGACGATCCTCGCGTCGCTCGAGACGTTCCTCGGCAAGGTCACGGCCGAGGGCAAGCGTGCACTGCTGGTCGTCGACGAGGCGCAGAATCTGTCGCCGCGCGCGGTCGAGGAGTTGCGCATGCTCTCGAACTTCCAGCGCGGCGACCAGGCGCTCCTGCAAAGCTTCCTCGTGGGTCAGCCCGAGCTGCGCGACCTCATGCAAAGCCCGCAGATGCAGCAACTTCGACAACGGGTCATCGCCTCGTATCACCTCGGACCCCTCGACGATTCGGAAACCCAGGGTTACATCGAGCATCGCCTGCGTCATGTGGGTTGGAGCGATGACCCGAAGTTCGATCCCGCGTGCTTCCTGCCCATCCATCAGGCAACGGGCGGCATTCCACGGCGGATCAACACGCTATGCAATAGGCTGCTCCTGGCGGCCTTCCTGAGCGAGAGCCATGAGCTGAACGCAGGTGATGTGCACGCCATCGTCGACGAGCTCAAGGAGGAGCTCGGTCCGGACGTTCCGCTCGCCTCGGTCAGCATGCCTACGGGAGGGCCGCGTGTGGACCGCCTGTCGCCCCGCTCGGACGCCGCTTCGCTTCACATGCACTTCGATCACATCGAAGAGCGGATCGAGCGCCTCGAGAAAACCGTGGCCGCGGCCGTAGACCTGCTGCATCGCTTACTGCATCCGGAAAAAGCGACCAAGCCTGCAAATCCCGGAAGTCAGCGCTGATGAACGGGTACGTAGGGCCGATGGGGTCGCTTGCCTGCGTGGTCGGAGCAAGGCCCAATTACATGAAGATGGCGCCCCTGTTGCGCGCATTCACCGCACGTACCGACCTGCCGAAACCTGTGCTCGTACATACCGGCCAACACTACGACGTCGCGATGAACGAGCGATTGTTCATGGACCTCGAGTTGCCTGCGCCCGACATCAATCTCGAGGCCGGCTCCGGCTCGCACGCGGTGCAGACGGCCGAGATCATGCAGCGATTCGAACCCGTGCTCGACCGCCTCGCGCCGTCTTGCGTGATCGTCGTCGGCGACGTGAACTCGACCCTCGCCTGCAGCCTCGTCGCGAGCAAGAAGGCCGTTCGCGTGGTGCACATCGAGGCCGGGCTGCGCAGCTTCGATCGTGGGATGCCCGAAGAAATCAACCGGGTCCTCACCGACCAGATCGCGGACCGCCTGTACACGACCGAGCGCGCAGCGGAAGACAACCTGTCGCGGGAAGGCATCCCCGCCGAGCGCGTTCGGTTCGCGGGCAATGTCATGATCGATTCGCTGCTGCAGCATCGAAAACGCGCGGTCGCCCCGGCCACCACCCTCGCCAATGCGGGAATCGACGCCGGCTTCATCGACGCGAGCGTGGCATACGGGGTCGTGACGTTGCACCGCCCATCGAACGTGGATGACCTTCCGGCATTGCGCGAGTCCCTCGCGCTGCTGGACGATGTTGCCAGGCGCCTGCCGCTGATCTGGCCGATGCATCCTCGGACACGGCGCAACATCGAGGCGGCCGGGCTGTGGCCGCGACTCGCCTCGTCGCGCATCGCAGTCCTGCCACCTCAGGGATATCTCGAGATGCTCGGCCTCATCGCGAACGCGCGGCTGGCACTCACCGACTCCGGCGGTATTCAGGAGGAGACCACCGCGCTCGGCATTCCGTGCCTCACCATGCGCGACAACACCGAGCGGCCCATTACCCTGGAGCAGGGAACGAACACCCTCGTGGGCCGCGATGCCCTGCGCGCGCAGGAGTGCCTGGAGGCGATCCTCGCCAATGGCGGCAAGCGCGGGCGAGTGCCGGAGCTTTGGGATGGCCATGCGGCGGAACGCATCGCGGAAGACCTCGCTGGCTGGCTTCACCACGCCGGCGCGGGATCACAGGCGGTCAACGCATGAGCCCGAAGGGCCCTAGCAAGCAAGGCGGCCGAGACCGAAGGTCGAGGCAAGGCCCGAAGGGCCCGTCGCCGCGCGAGCGTACGTGGCACGCGGAGAGTTGCACAACCCAGGCGTCGCAATGAGGCCACCCCCCGAGGGCGAATCAGCCACGAAGCGCGTAGCGAGTAGGGTAATCCTATGAGCGCGAAGCGTAATCCGGTGAGCGCGCCCATGCGTCGCGAAGGTGCGGTCGTCAATGCGATGACGATCGACGTCGAGGACTACTTCCAGGTCTCCGCGTTCGCACCGTACATCGATCGCGCACGTTGGGACAGCATGCCGTGCCGAGTCGAAGCCAATGTGGAGCGCATCCTGGATTTGCTCGACGAAGCCGGTGCACATGCGACGTTTTTCACGCTAGGCTGGGTCGCCGAACGGTATCCAGCCCTGGTTCGCCGCATCGCAGACGCAGGCCACGAGCTCGCGAGTCATGGCTACGGGCACCTGCGCGCGACGGAGCAGGGGGTCGACGAGTTCCTGACGGACATCAAGCTCGCCAAGGCGATCCTGGAGGACGTGTCGTCGCGGCCGGTAAGCGGGTATCGGGCTCCGAGCTTCTCGGTCGGGCCGACCAACCCGTGGGCGTTCGATTGCATCGCCGCCGCGGGATACCGCTACAGCTCGAGCATCTACCCGATTCGCCACGATCACTACGGCGTTCCCGACGCGCCGCGCTTTGCGCACGAAGTGCGTCCAGGATTGCTGGAGGTGCCGGTGGCGACCATGCGCCTGCTGGCGCGTAACTGGCCGGCGGGGGGCGGCGGGTACTTCAGGCTCCTGCCGTATTCGTTGTCTCGATGGTTCCTCAACCGAGTCAACGCCGTCGATGGAAAGCCCGCCACCTTCTACCTGCATCCGTGGGAGTTCGATCCCGAGCAGCCGCGGGTGGAGGAGGCGAATGCGAAGGCGCGTTTTCGCCACTACCTCAACCTCGAGCGAACCGGCGATCGCATGCGCCGGCTGCTTGCGGACTTTCGCTGGGACCGGGTCGATCGGGTGTACCTCGGTGGCGCCGCATGAGAGACGTCGTGCACGCATCGCCCGCACCGGGTGTTGGCGTAAGTGGTGAAGTCCGCGTCAAGTCGTTCGCCGGCGGCGACGCGCGGCGCTGGGATGCCTTCGTCGACGACTGCCCGGACGCCACGTTCTTTCACAGGAGCGGATGGCGCGCAATCCTCGAGGAAATTTTCCGTCATCGTACTCATTACCTTTTCGCCGAACGCGGCGAAACCGTTGTAGGCGTGCTGCCTCTCGCCGAAGTGAGAAGCAGGCTGTTCGGCGATTCGCTGGTATCCCTTCCGTTCTGCGTCTACGGCGGACCCGCCGCCAACGATCGCGCAGCGAGCGATGCCCTGATCGACGCCGCAGGCGAGCTCGCGCGAACGCTTCGCGTGCCGTACCTCGAACTTCGCAATCGGCAGTCGCTGCGTCCGGACTGGCCGCAGCAGGCGCTGTACGTCACCTTCCGCAAGGATCTGCTTCCGGATCCGGAGGCGAACCTCGCCGCCATTCCACGCAAGCAGCGCGCGATGGTGCGCAAGGGCATGAAGCACGGGCTTCGCAGCGAGATCGACGATACTTCCGATCGCTTCTTCGATCTCTACGCGGACAACATGCATCGCCACGGAACCCCGCCGATGTCGCACGCGTATTTCAGGCGACTGATGCAAACGTTCGGAGGCGACTGCGAAGTGCTGACAGTGGTCGACACCGGCGGGCGTGCCGTCAGCAGCGTCATGAGCTTCTATTTCGGCAACGAGGTGCTGCCGTACTACGCCGGAGATTGCGTCGAAGCGCGTGACCTCGCCGCCAATGACTTCAAGTACTGGGAGCTCATGCGCCGCGGATGCGAGCGCGGATTGCGCGTGTTCGACTACGGTCGCAGCAAGCGCGATACCGGTTCGTTCGCCTTCAAGCACAACTGGGGATTTGTGCCGTCGCCGCTCGCATACGAATTCCTCCTTCTCGGTCGCGGCGAGGTCCCGCAGAATAATCCGCTGAACCCGAAGTACCGCGCCATGATCGCGCTCTGGAAGCGGATGCCACGCTTTGCCGCGAACGCCATTGGCCCGCACATCGTTCGAGGCCTTGGCTGAAGAGCCGTCGTTGCCGTGGAGTCCATCCTCTATCTGACACACCGGATCCCGTTTCCCCCTAACAAGGGCGACAAAGTCCGCTCGTTCAACCTGCTCCGTTTTCTCTGCAAGCGCTACCGCGTGCACCTCGGGACGTTCGTCGACGATCCCGCGGACCTCGCGCATGTCCCCGACCTCGAAAGGATGTGCGCATCGTTCAAGGCGATCACGCTGCGCCCGATGCTCGCGCGATTGCGAAGTGCCGTCGGCCTGTTGACAGGGGAGGCGCTGACGTTGCCGTACTACCGCAACGCCGGGTTGGCGCAGTGGATCGAACGAGTCCTGCGCGAGCACGCCATTTCGAAGGCAATCGTGTTCTCGTCGGCCATGGCGCAGTATGTCCTGGAACATCGCGAGCTGCGACTGGTCGTCGATTTCGTCGACGTGGACTCGGCGAAATGGGATGAATATAGCCGCTCCCGGCGCTGGCCCTTTTCCACCATCTACGGACGCGAAAGTCGCCGTCTTCTTGCGTTCGAGCGCGCCGTTGCCGCGCGCGCTCATGCGAGCGTTTTCGTGACCGCGGCCGAAGCAAGTCTCTTCTGCAGGCTCGCGCCCGAGTGCGCAGCGACAGTTCACTACGCGCAGAACGGCGTCGACACGGACTATTTCGCGCCGGACCCGAACCGCATGAGCCCCATCCCGCCGCATGAAGACGCGATCGTCTTCACGGGCGCGATGGACTATTGGCCGAACATCGATGCCGTGACGTGGTTCGCGAGCGAGGTGATGCCGCGAATCGTCGCCAGGCGGCCGGGCGCGCGCTTCTATGTAGTGGGCATGCAGCCTGCCCCTGCCGTGATGGCGCTGGCTCGCGATCCGAGCATCACGGTGACCGGCCTCGTGCCCGACACGCGCCCCTATCTGCAGCACGCGCGCGTGGTCGTGGCACCCCTGCGCGTCGCACGCGGCATCCAGAACAAGGTGCTGGAAGGGATGGCGATGGGCCGTCCCGTCGTCGTATCTGCTGCGGCCGCCGAAGGCATCCAGGCGGAGTACCGCATCGATTTCGAGGTCGCGTCGGACGCCGAAGATTTTGCAAAAAAAATCTTGGCGCTCATGGACGACGAGCCAAGGAGCCGCCGCATGGGAGAGGTCGCGCGCGCGCGCGTGATCGCCGCCTATTCCTGGTCGGCCAACCTGCTGCCCTTCGCGTCGCTGCTCGAAGGCGACCTCGCCGGCCAGGCAGCTGCCGGTTAAGCGCGCGGCCCGTTAGCCATGTCGAACTTTTCCATGCACGACGACCGCTCGATCCAGCAGCTGCTGGCCGGGCGGGATTCCGCCTCGCGATTGACGCCGACCTGGATCGTCGTCCTGCTGGTCGTGTGGGTACTTGTTGCCTACGCGCCAACGACCTGGTCGATGATCACGATCTGGGAACGCTCGGAAACCTTCGCCCACGGGTTCGTGGTGGTTCCGATCGTGTTGTACCTTTTGTGGCGAAATCGTGCGGCCACCGATGCGCTCGCGCCGCGACCCTGGCTGCCTGCACTCGCGGGGATCTTGGCTGCCGGTGCCGTCTGGTTCGTCGCGTCTCGCCTCCGAGTGAACAGCGCTGCGCAATTCGCGATGATTGCGACGGTGTCCCTGGCCGTCTGGGCCGTGCTGGGCACTGCTGCGTTACGCCTGCTGGCCTTTCCCCTCGCGTTCCTGTTCTTCGCGGTTCCCTTCGGCGAGTTCCTGATGCCGACGCTCATCGACCGGACTGCCGATGTCACGATCTGGGCGCTAAGGCTCACAGGCGTTCCCGTTTACCGGGAAGGCAACTTCTTCACGATTCCCACGGGACGGTGGTCCGTGGTCGAGGCCTGCAGCGGCCTGCGCTATCTCATCGCGTCGTTGATGGTCGGGTGCCTCTTCGCCTACCTTTCGTATCGCACGCTGCGACGGCGTGCCATCTTCGTGGCCTGCGCGATCGCCGTGCCG
>Ga0207668_10001455_pt1 | contig 13898 bp, 17 predicted proteins | sample KBSS43metaG_FD_184323 | JGI IMG/M metagenome (GOLD analysis project Ga0207668, IMG submission 184323) | Switchgrass rhizosphere microbial communities from Kellogg Biological Station, Michigan, USA - KBS S4-3 metaG (SPAdes) (version 2) | ecosystem: Host-associated > Plants > Roots > Rhizosphere... | reverse complement strand
GGTGGATCCTCCACGTCGACCTCGACGCCTTCTTCGCGTCCGTGGAGCAGCGGGACAAGCCCTCCCTGCGTGGCAAGCCGGTGGTCGTCGGCGGTGTCGGCGGTCGCGGTGTCGTGGCGACGGCGTCCTACGAGGCGCGCGTCCACGGCGTGCACTCGGCGATGCCGACAGCCGAAGCACGGCGCCGGTGCCCGCATGCCGCGTTCCTGACCGGCCGCTTCCACGCCTACGGCGAGACCAGCGGTCGGGTCATGGAGCTGCTCCGGTCGATCACGCCGCTGGTGGAGCCGCTGTCGATGGACGAGGCGTTCCTCGACCTCGCGGCCGCAGACCTGCCCGATCCCTCGGTGGCGTCCGTGACGGCCCTCGGCCTGAGGCTCAAGGAGCAGGTGCACGAGGTCACCGGCGGCCTCACCGGTTCGGTCGGCATCGCCACCTCCAAGCTGGTCGCGAAGATTGCCAGCGACCTCGACAAGCCCGATGGCCTGGTCGTGGTTGAGCCTGGCACCGAGCTCGACCTGCTCCGCCCGATGCACGTGAGCGTGATCCCGGGCGTCGGTCCGGCGACGTCCGAGAGGCTGCGCCGGATCGGGGTGCACACCGTGGAGGAGCTGCACAGGATCAGCGAGGACGAGCTGGTCAGGGTGGTCGGGCAGGCCCACGGGCGCGGTCTCTACCGGCTGTCCCGGGCCGACGACGACCGCGCAGTCGTGCCGGAGCGGGAGACGAAGTCGATCAGCATCGAGGACACCTACGAAACCGACCACGTCGACAAGCGGCTGCTCGAGGGGCTGCTCGACCGGCAGGCGACAAAGGTCGCCGAGCGGCTGAGGAGCGCGAAGATGTCGGGCCGCACGGTGACCGTGAAGATCCGGCTGCACGACTTCTCCACCCACACCCGGTCCGCGACCCTGCCGGCCCCGACGGTCGACGGGCGGGTGGTGTCCCGGCTCGCCCGGACCCTGATCGACGAGGTGGACACGTCCGGCGGCGTCCGCCTGCTCGGGGTCGGCGTGTCCGGACTGGCCGACTGGATCCAGGACGACCTGTTCGCCGACGAGGAGCCAGACGCCGAGGAGGCGGTGGAGGCCGTGCTGCCCGAGCTGGCGGCCACGCGCACGACCTACGCACCCGGCATGGACGTCGTCCACGAGGCCCACGGGCAGGGCTGGGTGTGGGGGTCGGGCCGGGGCGTGGTCACGGTGCGGTTCGAGACCGCCGAGACGCCGGCCGGGCCGGTGCGCAGCTACTCCATGGACGACCCGGAGCTCACCGCGTGGGAGCCGCCGTCGGAGGACGAGGAGCCCGACGGAACGTGACCTGCTCCCCCGGCCTCAGCTGCGCGCACTGCCAGAGGTCGTCGGGGTGCACCACGCCGATCACCGGGTAGCCGCCGGTGGGCGGATGGTCGGCCAGGAAGATCAACGGCTGCCCGTCGGCCGGCACCTGGATCGCGCCGAGCACCACCCCCTCGGAGGGCAGTTCGCCGGCCCGGGTACGGGTCAGGGCGGCGCCGGAGAGCCTCGTACCGACCCGGTTGCGACCGGCGAGACCTGGTACGCCGAGTCGAAGAGCTCCCCCGCCACGAACCAGTCGTCCCGCGGCCCCAGCCACACCCCGAGCACGAGTTCCGCACCGCCCGGCGCGGCCGCCGATTCTGCCGGGATCGCGTCCTCCGCCCGGCTGGAATCGCCGATCGGCAGTGTCCCGCCATCCGTGAGCCTCGGTGGGCCCAGGCCGGACAGCGTGTCGGTCGAGCGACTGCCGAGCACCGGCTCGACCGCTATCCCGCCGGCCACCGCCACATAGGACCGCACCCCGCGGGTCGCCCGCCCGACCTCCAGCACCGCCCCGGCCGGCACCTCGATCACCTGGTCCGGCGCTTCCACCGGCACCCGGTCGACCTTTACCGCGGCCGAAGCCCCGGTGACCGCCACCTGCGCCCCGGCGTCGAACCGCAGCGCGCATCCCATCAGCGTGGTCTCCAGCCCGGCCGCCCCCGCCGCGTTGCCGACCAGGGCGTTCGCCCTGCGCAGCGCGGGCCCGTCCAGGGCACCCGACCGGGGCACGCCCAGATGCGCGTACCCGGGCCGGCCGAGGTCCTGCACGGTGGTCAGCGGCCCGGCCCGGACCACGGTGATCATGCGGGCACCAAGCGCACGCGGGTGCCCGGCGTCAGGCGGGCGGGTGGCTCACGCCGTACGTCGAAGAGGGTCTCGGCGGTACGCCCGATCAGCCGCCACCCGCCCGGCGAGGCCGTGGGATAGATGCCCGCATACGCACCGGCCAGCGCGACCGACCCGGCCGGCACGCGTGGCCGCGGAGCGGCGAGCCGGGGCACCGACCACTCCTCCCGCAGCCCGCGCAGATAGGCGAAGCCGGGCGCGAATCCGCAGAACGCCACGGTCAGCGGCGTCTCGACCAGCCGATCGACGGCGGCCGCCACGGTGAGCCCCCACCGCTCGGCGACGTCGGCCAGATCCTCGCCGGCAAAGACGGTCGCCACCGTGACGAGCGGTCCGGAGGCGATCACCGCCTCGTCCGGCTCGGGCCAGGAGGCCACCAGTTCCTCGGTTCCGGCCGGAACGCCGTCGATCAGCACGCTCCGGGCGCCGGGGACGATGTCGGTCGCGTCGAGGTCGCCGGCCTCGCGCCGGCGCCAGAGTTCACGACGCCAGGCCTCGACATGTTCACCGCCGCGACACTCGATGAGCAACGCTGAGCGGCCGGCGCGTCGTATCCTCATGCGGACCATCCTGCCTGACCAGGGCACGTGAGCGGCTTCACTACCGGTGAGTAACTTACGCTGCCGTAACCTAGGAGTCGTGACGACCACAACCCCGTTCCGGATGAAGCCGGCCGACCTCGGCAAACCGCGCCTGCGCGGCCGGCTGCACCAGTACGCGTTCTTCGTCGCCCTGATCTGCGGGGTCGTGCTCTGCTCCATCGCGCTGAGCCGCCCGGGCATCGCGCCCTTTCTCAGCTGCCTGATCTACAGCGCCACGGTCTGCGGCCTGTTCGGGATCAGCGCGCTCTACCACCGTCGGGTGTGGAGCGAGCGGGGCTACCAGATCATGCGCAGGGCCGACCACTCGATGATCTTCATTTTCATCGCCGGCACCTACACGCCGTTCTGCGTCCAGTTGCTGACGACCAGCAAGGCGACGCTGATGCTCAGCCTCATCTGGGGCGGCGCGCTCGGCGGCGTGGCGCTGAAGTCGATCTGGCCGCACGTGCCGCGCTGGGTCGGCGCCCCGCTCTACCTGGCGCTGGGCTGGGCGGCCGTGGCCATCCTGCCGGACGTGCTGCGGCAGGGCGGCGTCGCCTGCCTGGTGCTCCTGGCGGTCGGCGGCGTCATCTACAGCGTCGGGGCGGTCTTCTATGCGATGCGCCGCCCCAACCCCTGGCCGGAAGTCTTCGGCCACCACGAGTTCTTCCACGCCTGCACGCTGGTCGCGGCCCTCTGCCACCACATCGCGATCTACTTCGCCCTGTACGCCTGAGCCACCACGCCTGCGCCGGCACGCGCGACGCCGACGGCCGCTAGGGGGAGGGTCGGCCGTCGGCGTCGCGAGTTCGGTTGGCTACCGGTAACTGGGCGGTGGCGGCGGCGGGACGTCGTCGCGCCGGGTCTCCCGGTATTCGCGGCTGACCTGCCCGGCCGCCGGGTAGCCACCGGCGAGCGGTTCCTGCGTCTGCCGAGTGACGACAGTGCGGCGGCGGCTGTTCCAGTACCAGAGCGTGATGATCAGGCCGACCAGGCCGGCCGCCATCAGGATCCAGCCGATGACATTGATGTCCAGCCCGCTGATGTCCGCCTCCACGGCGAAGGCCAGGATCGCCCCCACCGCGAGCAGGAAGATACTTCCGCCGATACCCATCGGGCCCTCCTCGGTCCTCACCGGGGTGAATTCTTCGATGAGTGGGTTACCCAGACGACCAGATCCTCAATCAGGCAAGCTGGTCCTGACCGCCTGCACCGAGCGGCAACCAGCCGCACCGGCCCCACGACCTCGCAGGCGAGGGCCAGAAGGGCAGGACAGAGGAGGCTCAGCCCATGACCGAACGGACCCTCGTGCTGCTGCGGCACGCCAAGGCCGAAACCCCCGACGACGGCCTCGATTTCGACCGCCGGCTGACCGCACGGGGTGAGACCGACGCGGACGCGGCGGGTGCCTGGCTGGCCGACGAACGGCTCCGGCCGGATCTGGTGTTCTGCTCGCCGGCCGCGCGCACCCGGCAGACCTGGCACGGCGTGGCCGTGGCGCTCGAGCAGGCGCATCCGGGCTCCGGCTCGCCCGAGGTGCGTTACGAGAAGGGTCTCTACTTCGGCGGGCGTACCGAGGTTTTCGACCTGCTCCGCGCGGTGCCGGACTCGGTCCGTACGGTGCTGGTCGTCGGCCACAACCCGACCATGTCCGAGATTTCCGTCCTTCTCCTGCCGGACGAGCAGTACGACGGTGTGGAGGTCGGCCTGAAGACCGCCGGCCTGGCCGTGCACCGCGCCGAGGGCTCGTGGTCGGCCACCGAACCGAGCTCGATGCGCCTGGTCGAACGGCACACCGCGCGCGGCTGACCGGTCCCGGCTGACCGGTCCCGGACGCGACGAAGACCGGCGGGTAGGGGCGCCCGCCGGCCTTCGTCGTTTTCAGGAGAGTGGGAAAGGCTTCAGGTCAGAACACGTCCTCGGACAGGTCCATGAGGTCCAGCACGGTGTTCTCGATGATCCGGCGGTCGGCGCCGACCCGGGGCAGTACCTCGCGGGTGAAGAACCGGGCCGCGGCGATCTTGCCCTCGTAGAAGTTCTTGTCCGCGGCGGACACCTCGCCACCGAGTGCCTTGAGGGCCACCTCGGCCTGGCGCAAGAGCAGCCAGGCGAGCACGACGTCGCCGAGCGCGAGCAGGATGCGGCGCGAGTTCAGGCCCACCTTGTACAGCTCGCGGGTCTCCCCGCCCTGCACCGCGGTCAGCCAGGTCATCGTGGTGCCGAGGATCTGCTGGAGTTCGCCGAGCGCCTTGCCGAGCGCCAGCCGCTCCTCCTTGAGCTGCCCGTTGCCGGCCTCGCTCGTGACGAACTCCTGCATCTCGGTGGCCAGCGTCGCGAGCGCCCGGCCCTGGTCCTTCACGATCTTGCGGAAGATCAGGTCGAGGCTCTGGATCGCGGTGGTGCCCTCGTACAGGGTGTCAATCTTGGCGTCCCGCACGTACTGCTCAAGCGGGTAGTCCTGCAGGAAGCCGGAACCGCCGAAGGTCTGCAGCGACTCGTGGCTGAGCAGCTCGTACGCCCGCTCCGAGCCGACGCCCTTGACCAGCGGCAGCAGCAGGTCGTTGACCTTGCTCGCCGCCTTGGCGGCCTTGGTGTCGCCGGCCGCCTGCGCGATGGCGACCTTGTCCTGCCAGGTGCCGGTGTAGATGACCAGGGCGCGCAGCGCCTCGGAGTAGGACTTCTGCAGCATCAGCGAGCGGCGTACGTCCGGGTGGTGCGTGATCGTGACGCGCGGCGCGGCCTTGTCGTTGTTCTGCACCAGGTCGGCGCCCTGGACGCGGTTCTTCGCGTACTCCAGCGCGTTCAGGTAACCGGTCGACAGGGTGGCGATGGCCTTGGTGCCGACCATCATCCGGGCGTACTCAATGATCATGAACATCTGGCGGATGCCCTGGTGCACCTCGCCGAGCAGCCAGCCCTTGGCCGGGGTGCCGTGCTCGCCGAAGGTCAGCTCGCAGGTGTTCGAGACCTTGATACCCATCTTGTGCTCGACGTTGGTGGCGTAGACGCCGTTGCGCTCGCCCAGCTCGCCGGACTCCGGGTCGAAGTGGTACTTCGGCACGATGAACAGCGACAGGCCCTTGGTGCCCGGGCCGCCGACACCCTCGACGCCGACCGGACGGGCCAGCACGTAGTGGATGATGTTGTCGCTCAGGTCGTGCTCACCCGAGGTGATGAAGCGCTTGACGCCCTCGATGTGCCACGAGCCGTCCGGCTGCGCGATGGCCCGGGCGCGGCCGGCGCCCACGTCCGAGCCGGCGTCCGGCTCGGTGAGGACCATCGTCGAGCCCCACTGCTTCTCGACGAACAGCTTCGCCCACTTCCGCTGCTCCGGGGTGCCCTCGGTCTCCACGACGTGCGCGAACGAGGGGCCGGACGAATACATCCACACCGGCGCGTTGGCACCCAGGATGTTCTCGGCGATGGCCCACCAGAGGGCCCGCGGGGCGAGCGTGCCACCCAGCGTGGAAGGCAGGTCGAGGCGCCAGAACTCGGACGCCATCCACTGCTCGTACGACTTCTTGAAGGACTCCGGCAGCGGCGCGGTGTGCGTCGCCGGGTCGAACACCGGCGGGTTGCGGTCGGCGTCGGTATAGCTGGCGGCGAGGTCCTCGGTCGCGAGGCGGTTTACCTCGGACAGCACGTCGCGCGCGGTCTCCACGTCAATCTCGTCGTACGGCGCCTGGCCGAACGCACGGTCAGCCCCGAAGACCTCAAACAGATTGAACTGGAGGTCCCGAAGGTTGCTCTTGTAATGGGTCATGTGCTGGCCCCGCTCTCCGAACAACGCGAGTGAAACGCGAGTTACCCGTCAGTAACTCCCACTGTATTACCCATCGGTAGATGGCGACAACCCGCGAGCTGTTCTGTGACCAACCACCCGAGCTGCGGGGTCCGACCGCCGGATCGCACATCAAACGCCTCCGATCGGGTGGTCAGCGGGATGGCCGTTCGGCCATTTGCCAGCTCCCATGCGTCCCGTACGTATCGAGGCGTCACACCGGCTCGTTGCTCCGATAGACACGGAGCAGCATTCGCCTTCGCAGAGCCCGTCACAGCAGAGCCCGTCAAAGGGGGCGCGCCATGTTCGCCACGATCAAGCAACTGATTCCCGAGCCGCGCCAGGCAGACCAGCCACGTCACTACGTCGGCCGGCACCGGCGGCCCGAGCCCGCGCCGCCGGTCCCGGTGTCGCCGGCCCCGATGATCTCCAGCCCGGCCCCGATCACCACGCCGCCGGCCCCGACCGACAAGCCCGCCGAGGAAACCACCGCGGCCTAGCTGCCGGCCGCGCCGACCTCCCAGCTCGGCATGGGCACGGTCGCACCGTCGTCGGGGCCGGTGTACTCCAGCAGGACCAGCGCGATGTCGTCCTCGAGGCGGCCGTGCACCCAGTCGATCAACGCGGTCTCCAGGGACGCCAGGCCGTCACCGACGGTGCCGTGCCCGAGCAGCCGCCACGCCCGGTCGGCGGTCGGGAAGAACTCACCGTCGCGGCGAGCCTCACCGAGGCCGTCCGTGAAGAGCAGCAGCCGGTCACCCGGCTCCAGCCGCTCGACCCGCGCCTTCACCTCCGGCATGAAGCCGAGCGGGGGTGCCGGTGCCGGCGGCTCGAGCGGAATCACCAGGCCCCGGCGCAGCAGCAGCGGCGCCGGATGTCCACAGTTGACGATCGTGAGCGTGCCACCCCGCTCCTCGACCATCGCCGCGGTCACGAAGTCTTCGTCGCCGACACTGCGGGCCACCGCCCGGTCGAGATCGGTGACCATCTGCTTCAGGTCGGCCCGCTCATATGCCACATGCCGGTAGGAACCCAGCACGATGCTGGCCAGGCGTACCGCGTCGAGGCCCTTGCCACGCACGTCGCCGATGATGATGCGGACGCCGTACGGGGTGTCGAGCGCCTCGTAGAGGTCACCACCGATGTCCGCGGCGGCCGTCGCCGAGATGTACCGCCCGGCCAGCGCGAGCGCACCCACCTGCGGACCCACCGGCCGCAGCACCGCCTGCTGGGCGACCGCGGCAAGCCGCTGCAACTCGGCGATCCGGTCGGCCTGCCGCTGCCGGATGGTCGCCACCACCGCGGCGATCCCGGTCGCCAGGATGATGCCCAGGATGTTGACCAGGCCGGCCACGTCGACCTTGCCGGTCGCGCCCACGAAGACCATCCCGACCACGGTGGCGAGCGCCCCGACGGCCAGGATCGTCTGCCAGAACGCGAAGATCGCGGCGAGGAACGGCACCGCGGCGAAGACCCCGACGAAGTCGGCACTCGGGCCGGTCAGAATTTCCACGGCGGACACGACGGCGAGCAGCACGACGGCCGCGCCGAGTCCGGCGCGGGATCCAGGGCTCAGCGGGCGACGGCCCGGCGGAAGAGTATGCATGGTTACGCGGAACAGCATGCCCGATCCGGCCCAGCGGCGGCACTAACTTGACCCGTAGTCTGAGCAGGTTCTGACCGGGCGGCCGGGGGCCGATGGCCCGGCGATGACAGGATGTCGACGTGGCAGCCGATCTGCGTGATCATCTCCGGGCCGAGTTCCGCTGGACCGACCCGGACGACGGCAGCGACTATCTGGTCAGCGACCGCTCCGGCTGGTGGCGCGATCCGGTCATCCTGGGCGGTCTCGGCGACGCTCTGGCCGACCTGTTCCGGGCCGACCGCCCGACCGTCGTGGTCTCCCCGGAGGTGACCGGCTTCCTGATCGGTCCGCTGGTCGCCCGGGCGCTCGGGGTCGGCTTCGTCGAGGCCTACCGGGCGGGCGCGCGGCGGGCGATCGCCGAGCCGATGCGTTGGGCCGAGGTGCCCGCCGACCATCGCGGCGACAAGCAGATCCTCGGCGTACGGCGGGACCGCCTCACCGCCGACGACCGGGTGCTCGTGGTCGACGACTGGGCGGCGACCGGTGCGCAGGTACGCGCCCTACGCACCCTGTTCGGCGCCGGGTATGTGGGCACCGCGGTGATCGTCGACGAGTGCCCGCCCGAGGTCGGTCGCGAGCTGGTCATCCGCGGCCTGCTGACCGGCGCCGACCTGGATCAGTAACCCTTCAGGACGCCACGGGACGGCACGAAGCCGGTCGCCGCGTACTCGGCGATGCCGCGCACCACGTACGGGTCGTCGGCCATCACCTCCCGGGCACGCGCCTCGTCGTTGACGTTGAGGATGACCACGCCGCCGGCCGGCGGGTCCTGGCGGCCCGCCGCGACCATCAGCCCCTGCGCCTCCAGGCCGTCCAGGAAGGCCAGGTGGTCGTCCCGCACCTGGTCGACCTCGGCGAGCGGGACCAGGTACTTCGAGATCATCAGATACATGTGGCGCTCCTCGTCCGGCGGGATCGTTGACCGGCTTCGGACGTTACGGCATCAGGATGTCCCGGCCGGGCGGGGTCGGCTCGGCCGAGCAGACGATTCCGCCGACCACTTCCGGAAATATACATTTCGGGGGTGTTTATGCAGATCACCGCGACCCCGAACGCCCGGCTCGTGGCCGCCGCGATCCGCCGCACCCTGCGCCGGCACCTGCTGCTGGCCCGGGCCGCCGGCTGGACGGCCATCGGGCTCGCCCTGCTCATCGACGTGTTCACGGCGGCCGGCCTCAGCCCGTCGCTGATGATCGTCGGCGTGGTGCTCGCGGTCGGCGTACCGATGCTGCTGATCAACAACGGCACCCGCCGAGCCCTTCGGGAGGCCCGGCTCACCACCTACGAGATAACCGACGGCGGGCTTGCAAGCTCCAATCTCGACACCCGGCAGGCGTACGCGTGGAACGCCTTCACCTACGTCGAGGAGCTGTCCGGCCAGCTGATCTTCGGCCGCACCGAGACGTGGTTCGTGCCGGTGCCGACCGCGGACCTCACCCCTGCCCAGGTCGAGCAGGTGCTGGGCACGGCCGCCGGCCACGGCCTGCAGGTCCGCCGCGCATAAAGACTTCGCCGGTCGGGCCGGTCGGGCCGGTCGCCGGTCCTGCAGACTGGGCGCATGGCACGGATCAGCATCATCGGCGGCGGCGTCATCGGCCTGACCGTGGCCCACGAACTGGCCACCCACGGCCACGACGTCACCGTCGTCGCGGCCCGAGACCATCGCGCCTCGGTCTCCTCGGTGGCGGCCGCCATCTGGTTCCCCCATGCCGTGACGGAGACACCGCGGATCCTGGCCTCCGCCGAGCTGACCTTCCACCGCCTGGCCGAGCTGGCCCGCGACCCGAGCACGGGCGTGCGCCTCCGCGAGGGAACGGTCCTCGCCCGCCAACCCGACCCCGACCTCAGCTGGACCGGCATGGTTCCCGGCTGCCGCCCCGCCGAGGAGCCGTTGCCGCCGGGCGCCACCGGCATCCGATGCAGCGTGCCGCTGGCCGTGACCGATCTCTACCTGGCCTGGCTGCACAACCGGGTGGACGCCCTGGGTGTCCGATTCGAGATCCGTACGATCCGCGACCTGGCCGAGGTGCCCGACTGCGACGCCGTGGTGGTGGCCGCCGGCCTGGGCTCGGCCTCCCTGCTGGGCGGCGACCCCGAGGTCTACCCGATCCGCGGCCAGGTGGTGCGCGTGGCCAACCCGGGCCTGACCGACTGGCTGCTGGACGACGACAACCCGGCCGGCCTCACCTACGTGGTCCCCCGCGACACCGACGTGGTGTGCGGCGGCACCGGCGAGGTCAACTCCTGGGACGAGACCCCCCGCGCCGACATCGAGGCCGCGATCCTTCAGCGCGCAACGGCCTTGGTCCCGGCCCTGGCCGACCAGCCGATCCTGTCCCGGGCCGCCGGCCTCCGCCCCGCCCGCACCACGGTCCGCCTCGAACTACTCCCCGACCACGCGCGCCCGGTGATCGCCTGCTACGGCCACGGCGGCTCCGGCTTCACCCTGTCCTGGGGCGAGGCCACCGAGGTGACCCGCCTGATCAACGCCCGGACCGGCACCCCCTGACGGCACCTCCCGCTCGGCCATAGCTTCGGTGGCAACTATTGCCGCAGAGCTATTGATGGCTTCGCAAAGATTTGGAAGCACGCGCCAATCCGCGTCCCGCACCAGCTCGCCGCTCCATTTCTCTGCTACTTAGCCCCAACTGTCCTATTTGACATGATCTTGCCAGGCATAGATCGCTTGCCATGCGGTGTTAGCCTCGTCCCCGCGCCTTTCAAAACGGGGAAAAGGACGCCGGGCTTATCAACGGGGCGGGTGAAGAAGAGGGAGAACGCAGGACGGGGACAGTTCTCCCAATTTGCTTGGTAAACAGATTCTTACGACGACGCCCGACCAAGGCCGCCGCATGCCCGCGCCCTGGTTGTCGTGTGTGAATCTTCGCCGAATCTCTCCTACCGAGGAAACGCATGTCGACGTGGTATCGCTTTCGAAGTTGGCGGATCGCTCCTCGATTCGCCGCCGCGGCCGCGGCATCCACTGCCGCCGCCGCCCTGATGGCAGCACCCGCCTACGCCACAACCAACGACTACGGGATGCCCTCCAAGACGTTCAACTACGTAACGTCTGGAATCAACCCCACCTGGGTCCAGCACTTCGACACCGCGAATATCCGCTGGAATCAGCGGGTGGCCAGCCACATCGGCCGGGACACCCGGTCACCCTCCACCGCGACGGCAGCCTATTACCGAAATGAAAGCTGGTACGGGCTCACCACCACGTATGGAGCCCACCGTGACTCCCATCGGTACGTCAAGATTCAGATGAACCTGCAAACAATCACTCGTGATTACTTCCATTCGACGGAAGAGCTGGTCAGGTACTCCCGAATCTTCATCACGCATGAACTCGGCCACGCCCTGTGTCTGGCCGACAATCCCAATACCCGACAGGTCTCCATCATGAAGTACTCGGACTGGGGCCGCACCGACGTTCCGACACCGTACGACATCGCCGACGTCCGGAGGGTCTACCGATGAGAAGCATCCGACCGGCCGTCGTCGCGGTTTCCGCCACCCTCTCACTGGCTCTGCTGGGAGCCTGCTCGGGCGGCTCCTCCGGCGGCTCAACCGCGGCCACCGAAGCCCAAGTTGTCTCCTACCACGCTGCCTATCCCTCATACAGCAGCCCGGCTGACCTGCTCGACACCGCCAACCTCGTGGTTCGTGGGGTGCCGCAGTCGTCCCACACCAAGCAGGTGTTCATGGATGTGTCCGACGACTCCGATCCGAACACGAATCCCCAGGCAGGCCTCAGTTCCGACAAGGTCGAAGAAGCGCGCCAGGATTCCGCAATCGTCGTGACCGTCTCGACCGTGCGGGTCGACGAGGTCATCAAGGGCGACGCCAAGGTGGGCGACACCATCGAGGTGAGCCAGCTCGGTGGTTCCCTCGACGGGACCAAGTACAACGATCCGGAAACCACCCTCCTGTCGAAGGACAGCCCCTACGTTCTGTTCCTCGCAGAGCACAAGAACGCCCCCTACGACCTGCTGAACCCGGAACAGGGTATGTACACCGCGTCGTCCGACGGCCAGCTCGCGCCGGTAAGCAAGGACAACTCTCTTGAGATCGGAAGCGTTCGGACCCTCAAGAACGCCGCCAAAGCAGCCAAGTAACGCGTGATGCTGTTCCCTCGGCCGGCCGGACGGTTCGGCCCGGCCGAGGGAACAGCCCGCCGCTAGCGCAGGTCCAGTTCCTTCATCACGTCCGCACTGAGCGCCACCGGATTGCTCTCATTCGGCACCGGCCTGCCGTCGACAACGGTGTAGTAGCCCTGGATCGAACTGACCAGCGAGGCCGGCTCGCCAGCGGCTCGCTCCTGCAGCAGGAGCACGTATTCGCCCCCCACCTTGAACGCGGTGGGTGCCTCCGCGGCCGTTCCCGGCGTGGCGTAGGCAAATCGGACGACGGCGCCCCGGGTCAGGCTCCCCTTCCCGGCCGCGGAGATCTCGGCCGTCGCGACCGTATTCAATATTCCCTGCCGCTTCTCTGCATGGGTGTCCCGGATAGTCGCCCGGGCAATGATGTCAGCGCGGCCCTGCAGGGACTCGGTGTCGCGGTAAAAAGGCTCGGCCGCCGAGGGAACGTATGCCGACGTATCGCTCGGTGTCGGCCTGGCCTCGCGCTTGAGGACCCAGACCGTACTGGTAGCCGCGAGCGCCACCGCTGCGACGACCACGGACGCCAAAGCAAGGCGCATACGGCGAGTCTTGCCCTGGGGTCGCGATGCACTGCCCCAGGCAGGATGGGTTTCCCTGGTCGCGAGCAGCGCGGACAACTCTTCCTCCGCCCGTCCGGACAGCCCGGGGGACGGCTGCTCGGGAATCGGGTTGGCCGCGCTGATGAGGGTCTTAACGGAACGCACGGTCGCCTCCAGAGATTTTCGTGAACGCGGTTTGAAATGCGCGGCGTGCTCGGTGCAGCCGCACCCAGACGGTCGAGGTGGACACGTTGAGCACCTCGGCCATCTCCCGGCCGTCCAGCCCGTCCCAGTAGCGGAGGATGAGGATCTCTCGCTCACCTTCCCGGAGCATGTCGATAGCTGCACGGACCGACTCCTGCGCGGGATCTGTCCCTTGCTGCGTCCGGATGTCGTCGGCCATGGCCTCGTGCAGCCGGCCGGCCCGCTGAACGGATCGATACCGATTCCGCAATACGTTGTGAGCGGTGGCGAAGAGCCAGGCCAGGGTTACCTTGTCACTCCCTCGGCACACCTCGGTCCAGGCGATGCGAAAAACCTCGGCGGTGGCATCCTCCGCATCACCACCAAGCCCCACCCGCCGCCCCACGAACCTGAGCACCCGGCCGTAGTGCTCCCGATAGAGGTCAGTGAAGCCCGCCGCGCCCCGATCGTCGCCCATCGTCTTCACCTTCACTGTGTGGCTCACACAGACATTCATGTCAAGCCACCCCACTTTCCTTACACACCGCCAAAAATTTTTCCCGCCCGCCGCCGCAGAACCCACCCTCCTAAGCGCAGCACGATCGACCCGGCCATTTTCCCGCCACCGAACCACCGCACCGTGGGGCTCTGAGGCTCTGAGGCTCTGAGGCCCTGGGGCTCTGGGGGTCGCCCCCCCAATTCCTCACCGCACCCACCGCACCCACCGCAACCACCGCACCGTGGGGGTCTGGGGGGTCGCCCCCCAGGCAGATATGCGAAGTCCCCCTGGTCCGCGCATTCTGCGGACAGGGGGACC
>Ga0207668_10001454_pt1 | contig 13906 bp, 12 predicted proteins | sample KBSS43metaG_FD_184323 | JGI IMG/M metagenome (GOLD analysis project Ga0207668, IMG submission 184323) | Switchgrass rhizosphere microbial communities from Kellogg Biological Station, Michigan, USA - KBS S4-3 metaG (SPAdes) (version 2) | ecosystem: Host-associated > Plants > Roots > Rhizosphere... | reverse complement strand
GGCCGGCGCCGTCGATCTGCGCGGCCTCATACAGCGAGACGGGGATCTGCCGCACCCCGCCTTGATAGATCAGCGAGTGGAACGGCACATACTGCCAGGACACCACGAAGATCAGCACGCCCATGGCGAGCGTCGCGTCGCCGAGCCAGTCCTGGTTGAGCAGGTCGAGCCCGATGCCGGCGCCGACGCCGAAGTTCGGGTCGAGCAGTGCCTTGTACGTGATCGAGATGGCCGCCGAGCTGAGCAGCAGCGGGATGAAGTAGAGGATGGCCAGGACCCCGCGGTACCGCTTGTGCGCGGCGATGAAGACCCCGATCAGGATGGAGATCGGGGTCTGCACGAGCCAGGACAACGCCATGATCAGGAAGGTCACCCAGATCGCGTGCGGCAGCCCGGGGTCGGTGAACGTCGCCTTCCAGCTGGTCAGGCCGGACGGTTCGATCGTGTCGCTGATGCCGTCCCAGGTGGTGAAGCTCAGCGCGACCACGCCGAGCAGCGGGATGATGGCGAACGCGATGAACATCAGGAACGCGGGCAGCGCCATCCACACGACGGAGCCGCTCCGCCCGCCGCTGGATGTGGTGGACTCCTTCACCCGGGCGACGGGCGGAGCGAGCGTGGTCATTTACCGATGACCCCGTTCATGCTGTCGACCCACTTCTGCGGCGTGGTCTGCAGCTGGAACAGCTTGGCGATGTTGTCGAGGAGCGTCTCGGCCGCGGTCGGGCTCAGCGCCTGGTCCCACGACTGGGCGAAGACCTTGGCCTTGGACGACGTGTCGTACACGAACTTCAAGAAATCCGCATCCGGCGACGAGGACAGCTGGGCGTCGGAGCCCTTGATGATCGGCACACCACCCGACTTGATCCAGCCCTTGACCTCCTCGTCGTCCACGAGCGTGGTCGACATGAACTTCTTCGCGGCTTCCTTGGCCTCGGGAGTCGCCTTGGAGGAGATCGACAGGTACTGCCCCGGGTTGCCGACGGTGTTCGTCGGGTCGCCCTTGCCGCCCTCGACCGGCGGGAAGTTCATGTACCCCAGCGCACCGCTCTTGACGAAGTTGCCGCCGTCGGCCTTCTGAATACCGTACGACCAGGAGCCGTGCAGCATCATCGCGGCCTTGCCCGTGTAGAGCAGGGCCTGGTCGGAGTTGTTGTCGGCGGCGATCGACGAGAAGCCCTTGGAGAAACCGTTCGCCTTCACGAGATCCTGGATCTTGGTGAGCATGTCCAGCACCGCGGGGTTGGACCAGGCGTTCTTCTCCCCCGCGAACACCGCGTCGAACACCTCGGAGCCGGCCGTGCGGTCGAGCAGGAACTCCAGCCACATCATGTTGGTCCAGCGGGACTGGCCGGCCAGCGAGAAGGGCGCGATCTTCTGCGCGTTGAACTTGGGCACCAGCGCCATGATCTCGCCCCACGACTGCGGGGGCTGCACGCCGACCCTCTCGAAGACCTTCTTGTTGTAGTACAGCACGATCGGCTGCACCGTCTCGATCGGACACGCGTAGATCTTGCCGTTCACCGTCGCGGCACCGAACGAGGACGGGAAGATCTTGTCCTTCACCGCCGCGTTCTGGGCGAAGAAGTCGGTCAGGTCCTCGACCTGGTTGCCCTCGACATACGACTTGAGGCCGCCGCCGCCCCAGCCCCAGATCATCGTCGGGGCCTGGTTCGCGCCGAGGGCCGTCTTGATCTTCTGCTTGTACGCGTCGTTCGCGAAGAACGTCGGCGTGATCTTGCTGTTCGGGTTGGCGTCGTTGAACCGCTTGACCGCGGCCTGCCGGATCGGCTCGCCCGGCTCACCGCTCAGCGACCAGTAGGTGGCCACACCGGCGCCGCTACCGCCGCCGGTCTTGTCGCCGGACTTGTCGGTCGGCCCCGACTTGCCACAGGCCGCGAGGGCCGCCGCACCGGCCGCGCCGGCGGTCAGGCCTAGGAAATTCCGCCGGGAGAGGTTCCTATTGATCACGCTGGACTCCGTACTCGAATGCCGCGTCCGTCCGCGGCGCGTGGAACGTCGTGGTCAATGGTCGGCCAGGTCACAGAACCGTAACTTTCGTGGTCCGACCGCAAGTTAACGTGAGGTTTCGTTAACGTAGGGTTTCGGCTTGATCATGTCAAGGGTCTTGCCCTGGTCGCGCTCCCAGCGCAAGAGTGGACGCCATCGCGCGGGCGGATGAGGGCCGCGCCGCACCGGAAAAACACGCTGTGCAAACACTGAAAGTTTCGGAACATCTGAGGAGCGCCCCGTGACCACACAACAGGCCGACCAGCCATGGCGGGACCCGGCGCTTCCGGTCGCCGAGCGGGTGGCGGAGCTGCTCGCCCGGATGACGATCGAGGAGAAACTCGCCCAGCTCGGCAGCCGCTGGGTGGGCAACGACATGCAGGAGACCGGCGAGCAGGCCCCCGACCCGGAGGAGACGCTGAACGTCGCGCCCATGCAGGACGTCTTCGCGGCCTCCGGGACCGTTCCGCTCGCCGAGGCGAGCCGCGCCGGTCTCGGCCACCTCACCCGGGTGTACGGGAGTGTGCCGCTCACCGCCGCCGAGGGCGCCGCCGAGCTGGTCCGCCAGCAGCGGGTGGTGCTGGCCAACTCCCGGCTCGGCATCCCGGCACTGGTCCACGAGGAGTGCCTGACCGGCTTCACCACCTTCGGCGCCACCGTCTATCCCGCCGCGATCGCCTGGGGCGCCACCTTCGACCCCGGCCTGATCGAGCGGATGGCCGCCGCGATCGGCCGCGACATGGCCGCGCTCGGCGTGCACCAGGGCCTCTCCCCCGTGCTCGACGTCGTGCGCGATTACCGCTGGGGCCGGGTCGAGGAGACCATCGGCGAGGACCCGTACCTGGTGGCGACGCTCGGCGCCGGATATGTCCGCGGCCTGCAGAGCGCCGGCGTGATCGCCACCCTCAAGCACTTCGCCGGTTACTCGGCCGCGCGCGGCGCCCGCAACCACGGCCCGGTCCCGATGGGCCGGCGCGAGCTGATCGACATCATCCTGCCGAGCTTCGAGACCGCCGTACGCGAGGCGGCAGCCGGCTCGGTGATGAACTCCTACTCGGACGTCGACGGCGTGCCCGCGGCCGCCGACCGGTGGCTGCTCACCGAGGTGCTGCGCGACCGGTGGGGCTTCACCGGCACGGTCGTCTCCGACTACTGGGCGGTGCCGTTCCTGGCCACTATGCACCGGGTCGCCGCGGACACCGGCGACGCCGGGGCGCAGGCGCTCACCGCCGGCATCGACGTCGAGCTGCCGGACACCCTCGGCTTCGGCCCCGGGCTGCTCGGCCGGGTCTCCGAGGAACTCATCGACCGGGCCGCCGCGCGGCTGCTCACCCACAAGGTCGAGCTGGGCCTGCTCGACCCGGACTGGAGCCCGGAGGCCTCGGTCGCCGGCGCCGCCGAGGCCGACCTCGACTCCCCGGCCAACCGGGCCCTGGCCCGGGAGCTGGCCGAGCGGTCGATCGTGCTGCTCGACGCCGGCACGGCACTGCCGCTCGGCCCGGCGGCGGCCACCGTCGCGGTGGTCGGCCCGGCCGCCGCCGACCCGCGGACCTTCATGGGCTGTTACGCCTTCCCCAACCACGTGCTGCCCCGGTACCCCGGCGTGGGGCTCGGCGTCGAGGTGCCCACCGCGGTCGACGCGCTGCGCGCGGAGCTGCCCGGCACACGGATCGTGCACGAGCCGGGCTGCCCGGTGGTGGGCGACGACCGGTCCGGCTTCGCCGCCGCCGTCGCGGCCGCCCGCGACGCGGACGTGTGCGTCGCGATGGTCGGCGATCTCGCCGGGCTCTTCGGGCACGGCACCTCCGGCGAGGGCTGCGACGCCGAGGACCTGCGCCTGCCAGGCGTGCAGGCCGACCTGCTCGACGAGCTGCTGGCGACCGGCACCCCGGTGGTGGTCGTGGTCGTCTCCGGCCGGCCGTACGCGCTGGGCGGCATCCACGGGCGCGCCGCCGGCCTGGTGCAGGCCTTCATGCCGGGCGAGGAGGGCGGCGCGGCGATCGCCGGGGTGCTCTCCGGCCGGGTGCAGCCCGGCGCCAAGCTCCCGGTGCAGATTCCCCGGCACCCGGGCGGGCAGCCCGGCACCTACCTGCAGCCCGTGCTCGGCGCCGAGAACAGCGGGGTGAGCAACCTCGACCCGACCCCGCTGTTCGCCTTCGGGCACGGCGCGTCCTACACCACCTTCGCGCTGGACGACCTGCGGATCAGCGCCGCCGAGGTGCCGACCGACGGCGAGTTCTCGGTGACCGTCCGGGTGCGCAACACCGGCGGCCGGGGCGGCGACGAGGTGGTGCAGCTCTACCTGCGCGACGTGCTGGCCCAGGTGACCCGGCCGGTGCGGCAGCTCGCCGGGTTCGCCCGGGTGCCGCTGGAGGCGGGCGAGGCCAAGGACGTCCGGTTCACCGTGCACACCGACCGCACCGCCTTCACCGGGCGCGACCTGACCCAGATCGTCGAGCCGGGCGAGATCGAGATCCAGGTCGGCACGTCCGCGGCGGATCTGCCGTGCCGCGGCACCGTGACGCTCACCGGGCCGGTCCGGACGGTCGGCCGCGACCGCGTGCTGGTCACCCCGGTCGAGGTGCGCAAGGCCTGAACCGGCCCCGGATTCCCTCGGCGGCCCGCCGTCGCGGCCGCCCGGCGACGGAGTCACTGCTCGCCTTTGCTGTCCGGGTCTCCGCTCTCCTGGTCGTGCTCGCCCGCGTGGTTGCCGGACCGGCCGTCGCGACCGGCCAGGAGGTGGAGCAGTTCGCGCCGGTTGGCGATGCCGAGCTTGGCGAAGACGCGGGTGCGGTGAAAGACGATGGTGCGCTCGGACAGGCCCAGCCGGTGGGCGATCTCGGCGTCGGCGAGCCCCTCGGCGACCAGGCGGGCGACGCTGACCTGGACGCGGTCCAGCACACCGCCGAACGTCTCGGCGGCGACCAGCGCGCGCAGCCGGGTGGTGAACGAGGGGCTCGGCATCCGGTCGCCGGTGACGTCCTCGTGGTGCAGGCCGGCCAGCAGGACGTGCTGCTCGCAGGGCCGCAGCAGCAGGGGCAGCAGCGGTTTGCGGCGGGCGTCGGCATAGGACAGCTCGCGGTCGGCCCAGACCGAGGCGACGGCGGCCGGGGTGCGCACGGCCACCACGGCGGCGCACTCCTCGATCTGGGTCTGGATGACCGTACCGAACCGGTCGCCGGCCGACAGGTCCGCGTCATACCAGACCGGGACGCCGTCGGCGGCCAGATGCGCGGCGAGCCGCTCGACGTAAGCCCGATCGCTCCGCGAGTAGCTGACGAACACCGACGCCGGCACGCCGTTACCGTATCGCGCGGGATCGATGAACAGGGGGCGATTCCGGCCGCGTCCTGGATCCGGCCGACCGCGGAAGCCGCTCCTGAGATCGTTCACATCGGTGGCCATCGATCGCTGCCCTGGGTCATCGGGCCGGAACGGAGCCGATACACTCGCGACATCGGCCGCCATCTCCAGCAACACTGCCAGCAATGGCTCTAGCCACGTCAAACCACCTGGCGATACAATATCACGAACAGATAACGGGGCCTGGGATGGCCCTTGACAGCCCGCGCGCGGCAGCGCATGTTTGCGTTCACAATTTTCGCCCCGCGCACTCGACCTTGCCCGCCGCGCGCACCGCCCGCACCCCACCCCCGAAGGACGATGCCCATGCGTCGCACCACCTCCGTCGCGGCGGACGGCAGATGAGCGGCCCGGCCGCCCCCCACCGCGGGCCGGTGATGTCCGACGTCGCCGCCCGCGCCGGCGTCTCCCACCAGACCGTCTCCCGCGTGCTCAACGGCCATCCGCACGTCTCGGCGACCACCCGCACCCGGGTGCTCGCCGCCATCGCCGAGCTCGGCTACCGCCGCAACCTGTCGGCCCGCGTGCTGGCCACCGGCCGCTCCAACGTGGTCGGCGTGGTCGCCCAGAACACCACCCTGTTCGGGCCGTCCAGCATGGTGCAGGCGATCGGCGAGGCCGCGCTCGGCGCGGACCTGTCGCTCACCGTCGGGCACGTGGCCGGCTACGACGCCACCGCGGCGTCCCGGCGGATCGTCGAGCGGCTGGTCCAGCAGGGCGCCGCCGGGCTGGTCTTCATCGCCCCGGTGGACGCCGCCGCCGAGGCCATGCAACTGGTGCCCGAGGGGGTGCCGATCGTGACGGTGGACGGCATGCCCGAGTGGCGCACCGCGAACGTCTCGGTCGACCAGTTCGCCGGCGGCCTGATCGCCACCCGGCACCTGCTGGCCCGCGGGCACCGCACCGTCTGGCACGTGGCCGGGCCGGAGCAGTGGCACGGCAGCCGGGCCCGGGAGGCGGGCTGGCGCGCCGCGCTGGAGGAGGCCGGGGTGCCCGCCCCGCCGATGCCGCGGGCCGGCTGGTCGGCCGCCTCCGGCTACCAGTGCGGCCGGATGCTGGCCCGGATCCCCGACTGCACCGCGGTCTTCGCGGCCAACGACCACGTCGCGCTCGGCGTGATGCGGGCGATGGCCGAGCACGGCCGGCGCATCCCCGAGGACGTCAGCCTGGTCGGCTTCGACGACGTGCCCGAGGCCGGCTACTTCCACCCCGGGCTGACCACCGTGCGGCAGGAGTTCGCCGAGGTCGGCCGGCAGGCGCTGCGCATGCTGCTGGACCAGCTCGATTCCGGCACCCGCTCGGCCGAGTCGGCCCTGGTCGAACCCGCGCTCATCGCCCGCGACACGGTCGCCGCCGCCCCGGCGCCGGTGGCGGAGGCCATCCGGTGACCGGCAAGGAAAGCCGATGACCGGCAAGGAAAGCCGATGACCGGCAAGGAAAGCCGATGACCGGCAAGGAAAGCGGAACGCCGGTCGACTATGTCGGCCGGCCCGGCAACGATGTGATGTGGCGGCTGCGCCGCATCCGGCGAAAGGCAGTTCGATGACCCTGGCGCAAGAGGTCCTGGCGGCCAACCTCCGCATCCCGGTCGCCGGCCTGGCGACCCTGACGTGGGGCAACGTCAGCGGCGTCGACCGCGAGGCGGGCGTCTACGTGATCAAGCCGTCCGGCGTGCCGTACGACCAGCTGACCGAGGAGTCGCTGGTCACGGTCGACCTGGAGACCGGCCGGGTGGTCGGCGGCCACCTCAAGCCGTCCGTGGACAGCGAGACCCACCGCCTGCTCTACCAGGCGTTCCCGTCGATCGGCGGGATCACCCACACGCACTCCACCGACGCGGTCGCGTTCGCCCAGGCCCGCCGGGACATCCCGGTGCTCGGCACGACGCACGCCGACACCTTCAACGGCCCGGTGCGGGTCACCCGCGACCTCACCGAGGACGAGTGCAAGACCGAGTACGAACGCAACACCGGGGTGGTGATCGTCGACCTGCTGGCCGGCGACCCCGACTCGGTGCCGGCCGCGCTCGTGGCCAGCCACGGCCCGTTCACCTGGGGTCCCACCGCGATGAAGTCGCTGGAGACCGCGATCGTCTGCGAGGCGGTCGCCGGCATCGCGCTGCGCACCCTCACGCTCAACCCGGCCGCGACGCCGCCCGAGCACCTGATCCACCGGCACTACAGCCGCAAGCACGGCCCCGGCGCCTACTACGGCAACCTTCCGGAGGCGCAACGGAGATGAATCCCTTCGACGGTCGCGAGATCTGGTTCCTGACCGGCAGCCAGGGCCTGTACGGCGAGGACACCCTCGCCCAGGTCGCCGCCCAGTCGCAGGAGGTGGTCGCGCGGCTGGACGGAGCGGACGAGGTGCCGCTGCGGATCGTGTGGCGCCCGGTGCTGACCGACTCGGCCGGCATCCGGGCCACGATGGTCGCCGCGAACGCCGACGACCACTGCGTCGGGGTGATCGCCTGGATGCACACGTTCTCGCCGGCCAAGATGTGGATCGGCGGCCTGGAGACGCTCCGCAAGCCGCTGCTGCACCTGCACACCCAGGCGAACCAGTCGCTGCCGTGGTCGACCATCGACATGGACTTCATGAACCTCAACCAGGCCGCGCACGGCGACCGCGAGTTCGGGTACGTGCAGAGCCGGCTCGGGGTGCCGCGTACCACGGTGGCCGGGCACGCCGCCGATCCGCGCACCGCCCACCGGGTCGCCTCGTGGGCGCGCGCCGCGATCGCCATCGCCACCATGCGCGGGCTGCGGCTGGCCCGCTTCGGCGACAACATGCGCGACGTCGCGGTGACCGAGGGCGACAAGGTGGAGGCCGAGCGGCACTTCGGTGCCTCGGTCAACACGTACGGGGTGAACGACCTGGTCACCGTCGTCGACGACGTCCCGGAGGCGGCGATCGACGACCTGGTCGCCGAGTACGACGACGTCTACGACGTGGCCCCCGAGCTGCGGGCCGGCGGCGACCGGCGGGCCGACCTGCGGTACGGGGCCCGGATCGAGGCTGGCCTGCGCGAGTTCCTGACGGCCGGCGGCTTCGGCGCGTTCACCACGAACTTCCAGGATCTCGGCGGCCTGCGGCAACTGCCCGGCCTCGCGGTGCAGCGGCTGATGGCCGACGGGTTCGGGTTCGGCGGCGAGGGCGACTGGAAGACGTCGATGCTGCTCGCCTCGCTCAAGGCCGCGGCGTACGGGCTGACCGGCGGCACCTCGTTCATGGAGGACTACACCTATCACCTGGGCCCCGGCCCGCAGCGGATCCTCGGCGCGCACATGCTCGAGGTGTGCCCGTCGATCGCCGGCGGCCCGGCCAGCCTGGAGATCCACCCGCTCGGCATCGGCGACCGGGAGGATCCGGTCCGGCTCAAGTTCACCGCCGCCCCCGGGCCCGGCGTCGTGCTGGGCATCTGCGACGTCGGCGACCGGTTCCGGCTGGTCGGCAACACGATCACGGTGGTGCCGCCGGACGCCGAGCTGACCGCGCTGCCGGTCGCCCACGCCGTCTGGGAGCCCGACCCCGACCTGCCCACCTCGGCCGAGTGCTGGCTGACCGCGGGCGGCCCGCACCACACCGTGCTCACCACCGCCCTGGACGCCGCGACGATCGAGGAATTCGCCGAGCTGACCCGCACCGAATTGGTGATGATCGGCGCAAACAGCTCCGCCTCGGGGGTGCGCCGGGAGCTCCGCTGGAACGCGGCCTATCAACTGCTCGCAGGCGGCATCCGGTGAGGGGTTATCCTGCCCGCAACAGGCGGATGCGGGGTGCGGGTGATCGTGAAGCGAGGACGGCCGCCGGGCATGATGGATGTGGCCCGGCTCGCGGGGGTGTCGCACCAGACCGTCTCCCGGGTGCTCAACGAGCACAAGAACGTGAGCGAGCAGACCAGGCTCAAGGTCCGGGCGGCGATCGCCGAGCTCGGCTATCGCCCCGACCGGGCGGCCCGCGCGCTGGTCACCGGCACGTCGCAGGTGATCGGCGTGGTGGCGCAGAATTCGTCGCTGTACGGGCCGGCCTCGATGCTCACGGCGTTCGAGGAGGCGGCCCAGGCGACCGGGTTCGCGGTGAGCGTGGGCAGCGTGCGCAGCCTCGACGAGCGCTCGATCGCCGAGGCCGTCGAGCGGCACCTCGACCAGCGGGTGGCCGGCCTCGTGGTGATCGCGCCGGTGGCCAGTGCCGGGCCGGCGCTGGCACAGCTGCCGGCGGATGTCCCGCTGGTGACGATCGACGGCGACCCGGAGCGGTCCAGCACGCTGGTCACCGTCGACCAGGTGGCCGGGGCGCGGGCCGCCACCGAGTACCTGCTGCGGGCCGGCCACCGGGCGGTGTGGCACATCGCCGGGCCGTCCGACTGGTTCGACGCGGCGGGCCGGGTGCGCGGCTGGGAGGCGGCGCTGCGCGAGGCGGGCGTCGAGGTGCCGCCGCTGCTGACCGGCGACTGGAGCGCGGCCTCGGGCTATCGCAACGGCCAGCTGCTGGCCCGGCTGCCCGAGATCACCGCGGTGTTCGCGGCGAACGATCACATCGCGCTGGGCCTGCTGCGGGCGCTGAACGAGCACGGCCGGCGGGTGCCCGGCGACGTGAGCATCGTGGGCTTCGACGACGTGCCCGAGGCGGCCTACTACACGCCGCCGCTGACCACGGTCCGGCCCGACTTCGACGCGGCCGCCACGGCCAGCCTCGAATTGCTGCTGGCCCAGATCGAGTCGGGTACGCAGGACGGCGCGGCCCGGCGCACGATCGCCCCCTCGCTGGTGATCCGCGACAGCGTGGCCGCACCGGCCACCTGAGTGCGCATCCTTCGAAGGACACCTTGACACCGGGGTTGTTATCGTTCACCTTCGATGACCAAAGGCTGTCGCGGCCCAAGTTGTGAACGTGAACATCTACGCGCGTGACGCGCCCGGTCGCCCGCCGGGGCCATCAGGGGAGTGATGGTTCCGGCGGGTCACGCGTACGCTCGTCGGGTGCCCCCCGCCGCCCCGCTGCTGCTCGTCCTCGACGGCAACAGCCTGCTGCACCGCGCCTATCACGCGGGCGCGGCCGAGGGTCACCTCTCCCCCGACGGCAGGCCGATCTGGGCGCTGCGCGGCCTGGTCGGCTATCTGGCCCGCGCCGCCGCCCAGCTGCGCCCCGACGCGGTCGTGGTCGGCTTCGACTGCCCGACCGACTCCGCCCGCCGCGAGGAATACCCCGGCTACAAGGCGCACCGCCCCGACAAGCCCGCCGACCTGACCGCCCAGCTGCTGCTCGCGCCCGCGCTGCTGCGGGATGCCGGCCTGTGCACGGTGGTCCCCCCGGCGTACGAGGCCGATGACGTCCTGGCCAGCGCCTCCGCCTCGGCCGCCCGGGCCGGCTGGCGGTCGGTGCTGATGACCAGCGACCGGGACGCGTTCGCGCTGATCGACGAGCGCACCTCGGTGCTGCGGGTGCGCAACGGCGGCTTCGACGAGGCGGTCCTGATCGATGCCGACGCCCTGCCCGCCCTCTACGGGGTGCGGCCCGGACAGTATCGGGACTTCGCCGCGTTGCGCGGCGACCCGTCGGACAACCTCCATGGCGTACGCCGCTTCGGCGCCACCACCGCGGCCAAGCTGCTGGCCGCGTTCGGCAGCGTCGAGGCCGCCTGGCAGGCCGGCGCCGAACTGGTCCGCGAGGCCGTCGGCGAGCTCGCGGCCACGCACTTCATCGCACCCTCGGCCCGCGAGACGGTGGAGCGCAACCGGCGGCTGATGAGCATGCGCCACGACCTGCCGATCCCCGATCTGGCGCAGGCCCGGCTGCCGCTGAGCTTCCCGGTCATCAAGCGGGCCCTGCTGGCCCGCGGCATCAACCTGGGCCCGTCGCTGTGGGCCCTGGTCGACGGCGCCCCGCCGGCCGGCCCGGACGCGACGCCGGAGCTCCGGCCCTGGGTGTTCCGCAGCGGCCTCACCGCCCGCCGCGATCCGATCCCGGGACAACTTTCACTGTTCTGACCCATCCGCACGGCCCGTTCATCCGAACTATGGGTGGAGCGGGTGCTGCATCACTCATCCAGTTGCCAACTCTTTGCAATAACCAGCAACTACCAAATATGCTGCCGTAGCTGATTGACGATCGGGAGGCACGATGGAAGCGCAGGCGATGCACATCGCCAACGGGATCGTGGACGGGCCGGTCTCCGCGATCTTCGCGGTCTTCGCCGTGGCCGCGCTGGCGTACTGTGTGCGCCGCGCCCGCGCCGACCTGGACGACCGGCTCGCCCCGATGGCCGGACTGGTCGCGGCGTTCATCTTCGCCGTGCAGATGCTCAACTTCCAGGTGCTGCCCGGCGTCTCCGGCCACCTGCTCGGCGGCACCCTCGCGGTCATCCTGGTCGGGCCCTGGGTGGGCGCGCTGTGCGTGGCGACCGTCCTGATCGTGCAGTGCCTGGTGTTCGCCGACGGCGGGCTCACCGCCCTCGGGCTGAACATCACGAACATGGCCCTGCTCGGCACCGCCGTGGCGTATGTGCTGGTCGCCCTGCTGCTGCGGATCCTGCCGAAAAACCCGGGCGGCCTCGGCGCCACCGCGCTGATCGCCTCGATCGTCAGCGTGGTCGCCGCGTCGCAGGGCTTCGTCCTGGAGTACGCGTTCGGCGGCACCACCGACCTGCCCCTGCCGGCGGTCGCCGGCACGCTGGCCGGCGCGCACATCCTGATCGGCATCGGCGAGGGGCTGATCGCCGCCACCACCGTGGTGACCGTGGCCCGGGTGCGGCCCGACCTCGTCTACGCGCAGCGCCGGTTCCGCAAGACCGAGCGGGTCGAGGCCGGAGCGATGGCATGAGCAAGCGTCTCGGCTGGTTCCTGGCCGCCGGCCTGCTGGTGTCGCTGCTGCTGGCCGGCGTGGTCAGCAACTTCGCGTCGAGCAGCCCCGACGGCCTCGACTACGCGGCCCGCGAGGGCTGCACGTTCAACGCCGACGGCGAGATCACCGGCGGCACCTGCATGGCCCAGCAGGAGGGCGCGCACCAGCTCGGCGGCGGCCCCCTCGCGAACTACGGCATCAAAGGCATCGACAACCCGTACCTGTCCACCGGCCTGTCCGGCGTCCTCGGCGTCCTGATCACCTTCGCCATCGGCGGCGGCGCCTTCTGGCTGGTCCGGCGGCGCAGCCGGCAGGAGGCCTGACCCGTGGGAGCGGGCCACGCACACCCGCTGCACCTCGACCGCGACAGCTTGGTGCACCGGCTGGCAGCCGAGGTCAAGATCGTGGCGATGCTGCTGTTCACGATCGTGGTGGTGGTCACGCCGCGCACGGAGTTCCGCGCCTTCGCCGGCTATGCCGCGCTGATCGTGGCGGTCATGGTGCTGGCCCGCGTGCCGGCCGGCTGGCTCGCCAAGCGCGCGACGATCGAACTGCCGTTCGTCCTGCTGGCCGTCGCCCTGCCGTTCGCCGGGCACGGCGAGCGGGTCGACTGGCTGGGGATGTCGCTGTCGGTCGACGGCCTGCACGGCGCCTGGAACATCTTCGCCAAGGGCACGCTCGGCGTCCTGGCGTCGCTGCTGCTCGCCGCGACCACGACGATGCGCGACCTGATCCTCGGCCTGGACCGGCTGCACTGCCCGGCCGTCTTCACCCAGATCGCCACCTTCATGCTGCGCTACCTGGACGTGCTCGCCGACGACGCCCGGCGGATGCGGATCGCCCGGCTGGCCCGCGGTTACGACCCGCGGTTCCTCTGGCAGGTCAAGGCGTTCGCGGTGGGCGTCGGGTCGCTGTTCCTGCGGGCGTACGAGCGGGGCGAACGGGTCTACCTCGCCATGGTGTCCCGCGGCTACACCGGGCGGCTGCCGCGCGCCGACGCCGGCCCGGCCCCCGCCGCCCAGTGGATCGCGGCCGCGACCCTGCCCGCCGCCTCGGCCGGCATAGCGCTCGCTACGGTGCTCACATGACCGCCTCGCTGCAGGTTGCCGGCCTGCACTTCGCCTACCCCGACGGCAGTGTCGCGCTGCGCGGCGTCGACCTGACGGTGGCTGCCGGCGAGCGGGTCGCCCTGCTCGGGCCGAACGGCGCCGGCAAGACCACGCTCGTGCTGCACCTCAACGGCATCCTCGGCGGCGGTGCCGGCACGATCGACGTGGCCGGCCTGCGGGTCGACCCCACCGACCGGCGCGGCCTCGCCGAGATCCGCCGCCGGGTCGGCATCGTCTTCCAGGACCCGGACGACCAGCTCTTCATGCCCACGGTGGCCGAGGACGTCGCGTTCGGCCCGGCCAACCTGGGCGTCCGCGGCGCCGAGCTGCAGGCCCGGGTGGACGAGGCACTCGCCGCGGTCGGCATGGCCGCCCACCGTGACCAGGTGCCGCACCACCTGTCGTTCGGCCAGCGCCGCCGGGTCGCCGTGGCCACCGTGCTGGCCATGCACCCGGAGATCCTGGTCCTCGACGAGCCGTCCTCCAACCTCGACCCGGCCAGCCGCCGGGAGCTCGCCGAGATCCTCGAATCCCTGCCGGTCACCGTGCTGATGGTCACCCCCGATCTCCCGTACGCCCTG
>Ga0207668_10001452_pt1 | contig 13912 bp, 6 predicted proteins | sample KBSS43metaG_FD_184323 | JGI IMG/M metagenome (GOLD analysis project Ga0207668, IMG submission 184323) | Switchgrass rhizosphere microbial communities from Kellogg Biological Station, Michigan, USA - KBS S4-3 metaG (SPAdes) (version 2) | ecosystem: Host-associated > Plants > Roots > Rhizosphere >... | reverse complement strand
CGGTTTCCAAGACCCCCGAGGCCACGGTTCCCACCGCGCCCAGCACCACCCCGAGCATCGTGCCGACGGTGGCAGCGGGCCCCAGCGCCACCGCCGGACCCGTCGACCCATGTGCCGTCAACCTGGCCGCACCCGAAATCGCCAAGACCGTCTCCGACCTGCCGCGCGACCCGCGCAGCAACCAGCCCTGGAGCCCGGAACCGTTGGCGGGCAACTACAACGAGTGCGCGCAGCTGTCGGCGGTGATCGTCAAGGCCAACACCAACGCCGACAACCCCAACACGCGCGCGGTGATGTTCCACCTCGGCAAGTTCATCCCGACGGGCGTGCCGGACACCTTCGGGTTCAACGGGGTCGACAACTCGGTGAGCACCGGCGACACCGTCGCGCTGATTTACGCCAGCCCCGGCACCGACCTGCGCAGCGTCGTGCGCTTCCACTGGAACGGCAACGGCGTGGAGCTCGTCGGCAACACCGGCGGCTGACTTCTCGCTCTGCCCCGCACCGAGACAGACACCAGGGTCGTTGAGCGTGCGCCTCAACGACAGGGAATTCCATTTCGGCGAGGGGAACGGCGTCGGACTGCTGACCTACAGTGGCAATCGTGTTCGTGGCTTCGGAGGGGACCGACCGCCGCGTCGTCTACAGCGCCTCCGACCTCGCCGCCGCGGCGCGCTGTGAGTACGCCCTGCTGCGCTCGTTCGACGCGCAACTCGGCTGGGGCCCCAACGTATCCACCGACGACGAACTGCTCGCCCGCACCGCGCTGCTCGGCGACGAGCACGAGCAGCGCCACCTCGACGAACTCCGCGCCGCATTGGACGAGCAGCACGCCGACAACGCGGTCGTCATTGGTCGGCCCGCGTACACCCTGGCCAGCCTGACCGCCGCCGCCGAGGCCACCCGCGAGGCCATTGACCGCCGCGCGCCCGTCATCTATCAGGCCGCCATGTTCGACGGCCGCTTCCTCGGCTTCGCCGACTTCCTGGTGCTCGACGACGACCGGTACCGCCTTCGCGACACGAAGCTGGCCCGGTCGGTCAAGGTCGAGGCGCTGCTGCAGCTCGCCGCGTACGCGGACACGCTGGCCCGGGCCGGCGTTCCGGTGGCCCCCGAGGTCGAGTTGGTGCTCGGCGACGGGGTCATCGCCAGCTATCGCACCGACGAACTGCTGCCGGTCTACCAACCGCGCCGGGAAGCGCTTGAGCGGCTGCTCGACGGTCACCTCGCGGGCGGCGTCGCCGTGTCGTGGGAGGACGCCGAGGTGCGCGCCTGCTTCCGCTGCCCCGAGTGCACCGCGAAGGTCCGCGAACACGACGACCTGCTGCTGGTCGCCGGCATGCGGGTCAGTCAACGCGCCAGACTGCTCGACGCCGGCGTGACCACCCGCCGCACGTTGGCCGCCCACACCGGGCCGGTACCCGAACTGTCGGCGCGCACGGTCAGGACGCTCACCGCACAGGCCCGGCTTCAAGTCGCCGACCGGGTGGACGGCAAGCCGCCGTACGAAGTGGTCGACGCGCAGCCGCTCATGGTGCTGCCCGACGCCGACAAGGGCGACCTGTTCTTCGACTTCGAGGGTGACCCGCTGTGGACGGTCGATGGCCGCGACTGGGGCCTCGAATACCTATGGGGCGTGCTGACCACGAGCGACGACTTCACGCCGTACTGGGCGCACGACCGGGCCAGTGAACGCCAAGCCCTCGGCGACTTCCTCGCCATGGTGCGCAAGCGGCTCAAGAAACATCCAGGCATGCACGTCTACCACTACGCGGCCTATGAGAAGAGCACGCTGCTGCGGCTGGCCGGGCGCTACGGCGTCGGCGAACACGACGTCGACGAGTTGCTGCGCAACGGCATCCTCGTCGACCTATATCCGTTGGTGCGCAAGAGCATCCGGGTCGGCACCGAGAGCTACGGCATCAAGTACCTCGAACCGTTGTACATGGGCAACGAGCTGCGCAGTGGCGAGGTCACCACGGCCACCGACTCGATCACGCAGTACGCCAAGTTCTGCGCGCTCCGTGACGACGGCCGCGCAGAGGACGCCGCGATCGTGCTCAAGGAGATCGAGGACTACAACCGCTACGACTGCCGGTCGACCCGTCGCCTGCGCGACTGGATGATGGCGCGTGCCATCGAGTCCGGCGTGCCGCCGCGTGGTCCGCAGCCGGTGCGCGACGGCGGCGCCGTCGAACCCGCCGATGAGCTCGAGCGCAGGCTGCTGAAGTTCGCGGGCGACGGCATCGAGCAACGCACCCCCGAGCAGACCGCCGTCGCAATGGTGGCCGCCGCCAGGGGTTTTCACCAGCGCGAGGACAAGCCGTTCTGGTGGGCCCACTTCGACCGCGTCAACAATCCCGTCGACGAGTGGGCGGACAACGGCGACGTCTTCATCGCCGAACGGGCCGACATCGTCGCCGACTGGCACCAGCCGCCGCGGGCGCGCAAGCCGCAGCGGCACGTACGACTCACCGGCGAACTCGCCAACGGCGAACTCGCCAACGGCGAACTGGCCAACGAGATGTACGCGCTGTACGACCCGCCCGCGCCGGCAGGCCTCGCCGACGACCCGGACCGCCGGGGGTTCGGGTCGGTGACGGTGCTCGAGTGCAACGACCCCGAGGTACCCACCGAGGTCGTCGTCTGCGAGCGGCAACCCAAGGACGGCGACGTGTTCGACCAGTTGCCGTTCGCCCTGACGCCGGGACCGCCCATCAACACCAAACCGCTGCAGGAGTCCATCGCCGACACCGCCGCGGCGGTCGCCGCCGGGCTCCCGAACCTGCCCGCCGACGCCGTCACCGACATCCTGCTGCGCCGCCCCCCGCGCACCCTCAGCGGCGGCCCACTGCCCCGCAGCGGCGTCGTCGCCGACGACATCGCTGCGGCGCTGCTCGACCTCGATTCGTCGTACCTCGCCGTGCACGGGCCGCCTGGCACGGGCAAGACGTTCACCTCCGGCCGCGTCATCGCCCGCCTGGTGAACGAGCACGGGTGGCGCGTCGGCGTGGTCGCACAATCGCACGCGGTGGTCGAGAACCTCTTCCGCGACGTCATGGCCGCCGGGGTCGACGGCGCGCGGGTCGGCAAGAAGCTCTACACCGTCAACCCGGGTTGGACCGAGCTCACCAACCCCGAGTTCGCCGGCTTCATCGCCGACCACGACGGGTGCGTGGTCGGCGGAACCGGTTGGGACTTCGCCAACGCCAACAAGATTCCGCGGCTGGCGTTGGATCTGCTCGTCGTCGAGGAGGCCGGTCAGTACAGCTTGGCCAACACCATCGCGGTGGCCCCGTCCGCCCGCAACCTGATGCTGCTCGGCGACCCGCAGCAGCTGCCCCAGGTCAGCCAGGGTACCCACCCGGAGCCGGTCAACGAGTCCGCGCTCGGCTGGCTGGTCGAGGGGCACCACACACTGCCCGAAGAACGCGGCTACTTCCTCGACTGCTCATTCCGCATGCACCCCGCGGTGTGCCGACAGGTGTCGCGGCTGTCCTACGACGGCCGACTGCGGGCGCGCGAGGACGTCAGCGCCGCCCGCCGGCTCGAAGGGGTGGCGCCCGGCGTGCGGGTGCTGACCGTCGACCACGACGGCAACTCGACCGACAGCCCCGAGGAAGCCGACGCGATCGTCGCCGAGATCGCGGGCCTGCTCGGTACCCCGTGGACCGACGAGCAGGGCACCACTCCGCTGTCGCAGCACCACGTGCTCGTCGTCACGCCGTACAACGCGCAGGTGGTCACCCTGCGGCGACGGCTGGACACGGCCGGGCTGACCGACGTCGAAGTCGGCACCGTCGACAAGTGCCAGGGCAGGCAGGCGCCGGTCGTGTTCGTCTCGATGACGGTGTCGTCGGCCGAGGACGTGCCGCGCGGGGTTTCGTTCCTGTTCAACAGGAATCGGCTCAACGTGGCCGTCAGCAGGGCCAAGCACACCGCCGTCATCGTCCGGTCGGCCTTGCTGACCGACTACCTGCCTGCCACGCCCGACCGCCTGATCGAGCTCGGCGCGTTCTTGTCGTTGGCCGCGTGTGATACACCCACGGAGTGAGTGATTCGCTGACCGACCGGCTGACGGCCATCGTCGGCGCCAACCACGTCAGCGCCGATTCCGACGTGCTGGCCGGGCGCTGCGTCGACCACACCGGCCGGTATCGCGGCAACGCCTCGCTGCTGGTGCGACCGGGCTCGGCCGACGAGGTGGCGGCGGTGCTCGCGGCGTGCCGCGCGGCGAGGACGTACGTGACGGTGCAGGGCGGCCGGACGTCACTGGTCGCCGGTACCGTGCCCGAACACGACGACGTGCTGCTGTCCACCGAACGGCTCACCGACATCGGCTCCGTCGACACGAGGGAACGACGCGTCCGGGTTGGCGCCGGGGCCACGGCCGCGGCCGTGCAGAAGGCCGCCGCCGATGCGGGGCTGGTGTTCGGCGTCGACCTCGCGTCCCGCGACAGCGCCACCGTCGGCGGCATGGCCGCGACGAACGCGGGCGGGCTGCGCACGGTGCGCTACGGGAACATGGGCGAGCAGCTGCTCGGGCTCGACGTCGCGCTGCCCGACGGATCAGTGGTGCGCAGGCACAGCGAGGTGCGCCGCGACAACACCGGATACGACCTGGCGTCGCTGTTCGTCGGCTCGGAAGGCACACTCGGGGTGATCACGGCCCTGGACCTGCGGCTGCATCCCACGCCCGCGCATCGGGTGACCGCCGTCGTCGGGTTCGCCGAACTCGGCGACCTGCTCGACGTCGGCCGGGAGTTCCGCGACGCCGACGGCATCGCCGCGCTCGAGTTGATCGACGCGCGGGCCGCCGCGCTGACCGCCGACCATCTCGGCGTGGGGTCCCCGGTCGACGGCGCCTGGCTGCTGCTCATCGAACTGGCCTGCGACACCGACCCCACCGAGCGGCTGGCCGATGCCTTGGACGGCGCCAAGCTGGTCGGCGAGCCCGCCGTCGGGGAAGACGCCGCGGCGCAGCGTCGACTGTGGGCAGTGCGGGAGTCCGTCGCGGAGATCCTCGGCATCCACGGTCCGCCACTGAAGTTCGACGTCTCCCTGCCGCTGTCGGAGATCGAGCCGTTCGCGGCGGCGGCCGACGAGCTCGTCGCCACACACGCTCCCGACGCGATCCCCGTGTTGTTCGGCCACGTCGGCGAGGGCAACCTGCACCTGAATCTGGTGCGCTGCGCACTGGACGGGGATCGGGAGCGGAAGTTGTACGCGGCGATGATGGGCTTGATCGCGACGCACCACGGCAACGTCAGCTCCGAGCACGGCGTGGGCAGCCGCAAGCGCGACTACTTGTCGATGTCGCGCACCGCGGCCGACATCGAGGCCATGCGCGCGGTGAAGGCAGCGTTCGACCCGGACGGCTACCTCAATCCGGCGGTGCTTTTCCCGCGCGAGCAGACGTAAAGGGCCCTGATTTCGGCCAAATGAGGGCCTTTTTCGTCTGCTCGCCGGGGAAACAGTCAGTCGCGGAACCGCATCGAGTGCTTGCCGTAAGTTCCCGCGTCGTCGTCGCTACTGCTGCGTGAATGCCGACCGCCCGCCGGGGGCGGCGGCGCCGGCGGCGGCACCTGGAGGTGTTCATCGGCGTCGACGTGAAAACCGTTGTGGGCGAACCCGATCGGCTCAGGTGGCGGCGCGGCGGGCATCGGAGGCGGATCGGCGAGCAGCTCGTCGAGGCTGCGGTGCCACGGGTCGTGTCCGTTCGTGACGGCAGGAGCGACGGGATCCAGCTGGGGCTCGGGTTCGTCCTCGAGCAGTGAATGCCACGACTCCACCGGCCCGCTGTGCCACGTGTCGGCGGGCGCGTGCAACGGGTGCTCGACGTGCACGTCCATGGGCTCGGTGACGCTGTCGTCATCGAGGATGGCGTCGAGCACCAACGTCTGCTCGGCTTCGGGCTCCGGCGCGGGCTCCTCGTCCCACTCGACGGTGTACTCGACGTACTCGTCGTCGTCGGGGAAGTAGTCGACGTCGGCGCGCGGGAGGTCGTCGTGCCGTCCGGCCGCCCCGAGCCGATACGCCTCGTCGCGGGTGTGCAAGGCGGCGGTGAACGTCTCCAGTTCGTCGGGCCCATGGTCGGTCACGTCACGCGGCGCCGGACGGTACCCCGTGGCGTCGGAGCCGCGCAGGAACAGGGCCGCGACGACGCCGAACAATGCGACGAAGGCGGGCAGCAGCAGCGACTGCGACAGTGCCGCTGAGAACGGGGCCTTCAGGAACGCAGGCAGTTCGGCCACGGTGCCCTCCGTGGTGTCCCCGCCCAGTTTCATCCCGGGAAGCTCCGCGCTCAGCCGCGACGTCATGAATGCGGCGATGCCTGCACTGCCCAGCACGCTGCCGACCTGACGCGTCGTGTTGTAGACACCCGACCCCGCGCCGGCAAGCTGCGCCGGGAGGTTGCGCGTCGCAGTGGCCGCCAGCGGAGACCAGATGAACGCCATTCCCACGCCCACGACGATCAGCGGCAGCACCACCCGCCACGTCGGCGTCGTCGGCGTCAGTTCGATCGACAGCCACGTCAGCGCGATCGCCACCGCCGAGAAGCCGAACCCGACGATGGGGCGCGGGTGGGTGCGGTCGACGATCTTGCCGACGAACGGAGCGAGCACGCCCGACGCGACGGCCATCGGGGCGACCAGCAGCGCCGCACCCGTCGGCGACAGCCCACGCACCGCCTGCGCGTAGAACATCACCGGAACGATCATCGCCGTCACCCCGAAGCCGATCACCGCGATGCCGAGGTTGGACAAGCTGAAGTCGTTGTCGCGGAAGATCTTCAGCGGGATCAGCGGCTCGTCGCGATTGACGGACTGCCAGTACACGAAGCCCGCCATGAACGCCAGCCCCGCCGCTACCATGGCCCAGATCCACCACGCCCAGTCGTGGGATTCGCCCTCTTGCAGCCCGAACACGATCAGGAACATGCCGACACCCGACAGCAACACGCCAAGCAGGTCGAACCGGTGCCGCTCGGTGGACAGCACGGGGACGAACCAGAACGCCAGCGCGAGCCCGATGACGCCGATCGGGACGTTGACGATGAAGATCCACTGCCAGCCGAGGCCGTCGACGAGGAACCCGCCGGCCAGCGGACCGACGAGCGTGGCCACCCCGGCCGTCGCGCCCCACACGCTCAGTGCGACGCCGCGGCGCTCTGGCGGGAAGATCCTGGTGATCGTCGACAACGTCTGCGGCGTCATCAGCGCCGCGCCGATGCCTTGAACGACGCGGGCCGTGATCAGCCATTCGATCGAGCCCGCCAGACCGCACCACAGCGATGCCGCGGTGAACACCGCGAGGCCGACGAGATAGAGGTTCTTGGGCCCGAAGCGGTCGCCGAGCCGGCCGGCCAGGAGCAGCGGCACCGCGTACGCGAGCAGGTACGCGCTCGTCACCCACAGCACGCCGTCGTAGTCGGTGTCGAGGTGTTCGAGGATCTCCGGGTTCGCGACCGCCACGATGGTGGCGTCGAGCAGGATCATGAAGAAGCCGACCATCATGGCCCATAGCGCGTGCCACGGATTCTGTGTCCGCTGCGGGTCGTCGTACCGCTCCATCAGCGCCGCCGTCACCGGGTCACCTCGCCCACGACGGGGCAGGTCGGCGCCGGTGCCCACGGGGCGCGGCGGACATGCGGAGCGACGGGTGTGTGCGGCATCTATTCGACCATGCGTAACGAACCTATCCAGGCGACGCTACGTATCGCGTCTAGTCCAGACAAGTCGGGCAGGCGGCATCGCCGCCGGTCACGCCGCGTCGGCCACCGCTCCCGCGGCGACGTCGACGTCCTCACTCGAGCCAGTTACCCCCGCGATGAGCAGGGCAAACAGTGCGATCACCACACCGACCGTCATGACGAGCGCCAGCGCGAACTCGTCGTTGCCCAGCAGCCCAACCAGCGGGGCGACGGCAGCGCCAATGCCGAACTGAGCGGCCCCGAGTAACGCGGCCGAGGTCCCGGCAGCATCGGGGTGCCGGGACAACGCCACCGCAGGCGCGTTGGGAATGACGAAGCCCATCGCGGCCAGGATCACCCACACCGGCACCAGGAACGCGGCCAGCCCGTTGACCCCCGTGCCCGCGAGGGTGACGAAGACGATGCCGGTCACCGCCGAGGCCGCGAGCGCCCACACCACGATGGTCTGCGGGGTGAAGCGCTTGAGCAGCACGACGTTGAACTGCGTCGCAGCGATGAGCGCGACCGCACCTGCGCCGAAGACCAGCGCGAACATCTGCTGATCCAGCCCATAGGTGCCCTGCAGGACGAAGGACGCCCCCGCGATGTAAGCGAACAGCCCAGACATGCCGAGCGCGCCGACGAGCACGAGGATGACGAACTTGAAGTCTCGCAATAGTTCGCCGTAGGTCGCCAGGATCCCGCGCACCTTGAGCGGGCGGCGATGCGAAACCGGCAGCGTCTCCGGCAGCGCGAGCGCCGCGAGTAGCAGCAGCGCGCCGGCCAACACCACCAGCACGGCGAACACCCAGTGCCAGGACGCGTGCAGGAGCACCGCGGCCCCCAGCGACGGCGCGACGATCGGTGCGACGCCGAGCACCAGCATCAGCCGCGACATCACCGTCGCGGCGACGGAGTCGGCGAACAGGTCGCCGACGATCGCGATGGCCACCACCATCGCCGCGGCCGCGCCGACACCCTGCAGTCCACGGGCCACGCCCAGCGTCGCGATGTTGGGCGCGAACAGGCAGCACAACGAAGCCACCATGTGCAGCGCGATGCCCGCCATCAGGGGCCTGCGGCGGCCAAGCGAATCCGACAGCGGCCCGATTACCAGCTGGCCGAGGGCCAGCCCGGCCAGCGTCCCGGTCAGCGTCAGCTGCGCCACGGACGACGACACCGACAGTTCGTCGGCGATTCGCGGCAGCGCGGGCAGATACATGTCGATGGTCAGCGGCCCCAGCGCGACGAGCAGTCCGAGCACCACGATCATGCGGACCCGACTGGGCACGGGCTGATCGGGTACTACCGTGTCAGCGCGCGCGAGGTCCACGTCAAACGATGTTGCCATGCAAATGATTAGCAACGCATATCAAATTTTTCTTCCCGCAGGCCAAACGTCCATACGTGAGCGACGTCACGCTCGGGCACCACGAGCCCGTCGGCGTTCGTTGAGTAGGCGTTAGCCTGAAAGCTCGTCTGAACGTGTTAGGGGAGGCGGAGACCATGAGCGCTCGTTCCAGCGCCAAGAGCCAGGTACCTGCGGTGATCGACGATGATCCGAGCATGGCCGCGCGCGTCCTCTCCCAGCTCATCGAACGCGGGGCCCGCGTCCAGGGGCCCGCGGTCAAGGCGTACGTCGAACGGCTGCGCGAACACAGCCCCGACGCCACCCCCGCCGAGATCGTCGCGAAGCTCGAGAAGCACTACCTGGCGGCCGTGATGGCCAGCGGCGCCGCAGTGGGCTCCGCGGCCGCCTTCCCGGGAATCGGCACGCTGGCGGCCCTATCGGCGGTCGCGGGCGAGACGGTGGTGTTCCTCGAGGCGACGGCGGTCTTCGTGCTGGCCGTCGCCGAGGTCCACGGGATCCCGGCCGAACACCGCGAGCGGCGGCGCGCCCTGGTGCTCGCCGTGCTGGTCGGCGAGGACGGCAAGCATGCGATCGCCGACCTCATCGGCACCGGCCGCACCAGCGGGGCCTGGATGGCCGACGGCGCGGCGTCGTTGCCGTTGCCCGCGGTGTCGCAGCTCAACAACCGGCTGCTGCGGTACTTCGTGAAGCGCTACACGCTCAAGCGCGGGGCCATCGCGTTCGGCAAGCTGCTTCCCGTCGGAATCGGAGCCGTCGTCGGCGGCGTCGGCAACCGGATGATGGGCCGCAAGATCATCAAGAACGCGCACGTCGCCTTCGGCGCGCCACCGCCGCGCTTTCCGTCGACGTTGCACGTGCTGCCCGCTCCACAGCAGTAGCGGGAGTCCCTTCGGCCGCCATCGACGCCGACCGGGTACACGAGTGCCGTTGAGCGTTCCCGTCCTGAACGGAGGGGCTAGCCTTTAGGGCGGCATATTGCGGGCAACCGCAGACAAGGATGGCGGGCGCCACGAGCGACGCTCGCAGGCAGAAGGAATCGAGGCGAGCAGCCGTCGTGAGCACTTCACCTTCACCATTCGGTCAGAACGAATGGTTGGTCGAGGAGATGTACCGCAAGTTCCGCGAGGACCCCTCGTCGGTGGATCCGAGTTGGCACGAGTTCCTCGTCGACTACTCCCCCGAACCGACCAACGACACAACGGCTTCCGCCCCGGCGCCGGCGCAGCGGGTGGGCACCAACGGCCAGTCGGCCCCACCGACGCCCAAGCCCGAGCCGGCCGCACCCAAGGCTGAACCCGCGAAGGCCGCGCCCGTCGCCGCCGCGGCCCCGGCCGAACCGAAGGCGCCCGCGGCTGTCCTGCCCGCCGATGGCGACGAACTGGCGGTGCTGCGGGGCGCCGCCGCCGCCGTCGTCAAGAACATGAACGCGTCGCTGGACGTGCCGACGGCCACCAGCGTGCGAGCCATCCCTGCCAAGCTGATGATCGACAACCGCACGGTCATCAACAACCACCTCAAGCGCACCCGCGGCGGCAAGATCTCGTTCACCCACCTGCTGGGGTACGCGATCGTGCAGGCGGTCAAGGCGTTCCCCGCCATGAACCGCCACTTCGCCGAGGTGGACGGCAAGCCGAACGTGGTGACACCCGCTCACACGAATCTGGGCCTGGCCATCGACCTACAGGGCAAGGACGGCAAGCGTCAGCTCGTCGTGGCGGCCATCAAGCGTTGCGAGACAATGGAGTTCGGCCAGTTCATCGCCGCCTACGAGGACGTCGTACGCCGCGCCAGGGACGGCAAGCTCACCGCCGAGGACTTCGCCGGGGTCACGATCTCGCTGACCAACCCCGGCACCATCGGCACGGTGCACTCGGTGCCGCGGCTCATGAGCGGCCAGGGCGCGATCGTCGGCGCGGGCGCCATGGAGTACCCCGCCGAGTTCCAAGGCGCCAGCGAGGAACGCATCAACGAGATGGGCGTCGGCAAGCTGATGACGCTGACGTCGACGTACGACCATCGCATCATCCAGGGCGCGGAGTCGGGCGACTTCCTGCGCACCATCCATCAGCTGCTGCTGTCCGACGACTTCTTCGACGAGATCTTCCGCGAGCTGGGCATCCCGTACGAGCCCGTGCGCTGGCGCACCGACAACCCCGACTCGATCTTCGACAAGAACGCCCGCATCATCGAGTTGATCGCCGCGTACCGCAACCGCGGACACCTAATGGCCGACATCGACCCGCTGCGGCTGGACAAGACCCGGTTCCGCAGCCACGTCGACCTCGACGTGAACACCCACGGGCTGACGTTGTGGGACCTGGACCGCGTGTTCAAGGTCGACGGGTTCGCGGGCAAGGAGTACAAGAAGCTGCGCGACGTGCTCTCGGTGCTGCGCGACGCCTACTGCCGCCACGTCGGCGTCGAGTACACCCACATCCTGGAACCCGAGCAGCAGAAGTGGATTCAGGAGCGCGTCGAGGTCAAGCACGACAAGCCGACCGTCGCCGAGCAGAAGTACATCCTTAGCAAGCTCAACGCCGCCGAGGCGTTCGAGACGTTCCTGCAGACGAAGTACGTTGGCCAGAAGCGGTTCTCGCTCGAGGGCGCCGAGACCGTCATCCCGATGATGGACGCGGCGATCGACCAGGCCGCCGAACACGGCCTCGACGAAGTGGTCATCGGCATGCCGCACCGCGGTCGGCTCAACGTGCTGGCCAACATCGTCGGCAAGCCGTACTCGCAGATCTTCAGCGAGTTCGAGGGCAACCTGAACCCGTCGCAGGCGCACGGCTCCGGTGACGTGAAATACCACCTCGGCGCTACCGGCAACTACCTACAGATGTTCGGCGACAACGACATCGACGTGTCGCTGGTGGCCAACCCGAGCCACCTCGAGGCCGTCGACCCCGTACTCGAGGGGCTGGTGCGCGCCAAGCAGGACATCGCCGACAAAGGCGATGGGCCCGAAGGCTTCGCCGTCGTGCCGATGATGATGCACGGGGACGCCGCCTTCGCCGGTCAGGGCGTCGTCGCCGAGACGCTCAACCTCGCGCTGCTGCGCGGATACCGCACCGGCGGCACGATCCACATCATCGTCAACAACCAGATCGGCTTCACCACGTCGCCGCAGGATTCGCGGTCAAGCGAGTACTGCACCGACGTCGCGAAAATGGTTGGCGCGCCGATCTTCCACGTCAACGGCGACGATCCCGAGGCCGCAGCGTGGGTAGGCCGCATGGCGGTGGATTTCCGTCAGGCATTCAAGAAGGACGTCGTCATCGACATGCTGTGCTACCGCCGCCGCGGACACAACGAGGGTGACGACCCGTCGATGACGCAGCCGTACATGTACGACGTCATCGACACCAAGCGCGGCGTCCGCAAGACCTACACCGAAGCCCTCATCGGCCGCGGCGACATCTCGATGAAGGAAGCCGAGGACGCCCTGCGCGATTACCAGGGCCAACTCGAGCGGGTGTTCAACGAGGTCCGCGACCTCGAGAAGCACGAGATCGAGCCCAGCGAGTCCGTCGAGGCCGACCAGGTGTTGCCCGCGAAACTCAGTACCGCCGTGGACAAGTCGCTACTCGCCCGCATCGGCGACGCGCACCTGGGGTTCCCCGAGGGTTTCACCGTGCACCCGCGCGTCATGCCGGTGCTGGAGAAGCGGCGCGAGATGGCGTACGAGGGCAAGGTCGACTGGGCGTTCGGCGAGCTGCTGGCGCTTGGCACCCTGGTGGCAGAGGGCAAGACGGTGCGGCTGTCCGGCCAGGACACCCGGCGCGGAACCTTCACCCAGCGGCACGCGGTGATCCTCGACCGCAAGACCGGTGCCGAGTTCACCCCGCTCGATCTGCTGACCATCAACACCGACGGCACCCCGTCGGGCGGCCGCTTCATGGTGTACGACTCGGCGCTGTCGGAGTACGCGGCCGTCGGGTTCGAGTACGGCTACTCCGTGGGCAACCCCGACGCAATGGTGTTGTGGGAGGCGCAGTTCGGCGACTTCGTCAACGGCGCGCAGTCGATCATCGACGAGTTCATCTCGTCTGGTGAGGCCAAGTGGGGCCAGCTGTCCGACGTCGTGCTGCTGCTGCCGCACGGCCACGAGGGACAGGGCCCCGACCACACGTCGGGCCGCATCGAGCGGTTCCTGCAGGTGTGCGCCGAGGGCTCGATGACGGTGGCCATGCCGTCGACGCCGGCCAACTACTTCCACCTGTTGCGCCGCCACGGCATGGACGGCATCCACCGCCCGCTGATCGTCTTCACGCCGAAGTCGATGCTGCGCAACAAGGCCGCCGTCAGCGACATCCGCGACTTCACCGAGCAGAAGTTCCGCTCGATCATGGAGGAGCCGACGTACACCGACGGCGACGGCGACCGGTCGAAGGCCAAGCGGATGCTGTTGACCAGCGGCAAGATCTACTACGAACTCGCTGCGCGCAAGGCCAAGGACAACCGCGAGGACGTCGCGATCGTCCGCGTCGAGCAGCTCTACCCGCTGCCCCGGCGGCGGCTCGGCGCCACGCTCGACGAGTATCCGAACGTCGACGAGTACTTCTGGGTACAGGAGGAGCCGGCTAACCAGGGTGCGTGGCCGACGTTCGGGCTGTCGATGCCGGAGCTGTTGCCGGACAAGCTGACCGGAATCAAGCGGATCTCGCGGCGCGCCATGTCCGCGCCGTCGTCGGGCTCGTCGAAGGTCCACGCGGTCGAGCAGCAGGAGATCATCGACGAGGCGTTTGGCAACTGACCCTCGCCGGTGTCGACAGCCTTAGATGCCGAACAGGTCCAACGGAATCGGCATGTTTCCGTTGGCCAGCGAAGAGACGGCCCCCGGGCAG
>Ga0207668_10001448_pt1 | contig 13945 bp, 11 predicted proteins | sample KBSS43metaG_FD_184323 | JGI IMG/M metagenome (GOLD analysis project Ga0207668, IMG submission 184323) | Switchgrass rhizosphere microbial communities from Kellogg Biological Station, Michigan, USA - KBS S4-3 metaG (SPAdes) (version 2) | ecosystem: Host-associated > Plants > Roots > Rhizosphere... | reverse complement strand
TGTGATGATCGATCACTTCTCTCACTTCGACTATGCCGGAAAGTACAAGCAGGCGCACGTCCGCCGGAAAATGAACGCCAACTGGAAGCTTGTGGCCGAGGCGTTCAAGGAAGCCTATCACGTCATCGCCACGCATCCCCAGATGATGCTCACGGGTGGCGATTCAGTGCAGACGCGCTACGATTCGTTTGGCCACTTCTTCCGGGCCGGACACGGCCAGATCAACTCGGTAAGCCCGCAGCGCGGCATCTACCGCACCGACGAGGAAATCGTCGCCGAACATCACAAAATGGCCGATCTCAACCGCGAGTTCTTACGCGGCATTCTCGGCGACGAAGTCGATGACTACTCGGACATGGAGTTGAACGACGGCACCTTCAACGACCTGTTCCCAAACTGTCACCCGTGGGGCGGCTGGATCCGCATCGTCTTCCGCTTCTTCCCCGGCGACAATCCTGATGAAAGCATCATGGATGTCATGCTCATTGCGCCCTGGCCCAAGGATAAACCCAAGCCCGCGCCGGCCAAGATCCGCGAGCTGGGCGAGGATGAACCGTGGACGGAAGCGCCCGAACTCGGCTCACTCGCCCGCATTATCGAGCAGGACTGCGGAAACGTGCCGTTCATCCAGCAGGCCGTGAAGGGCAAGAAGGGCGGCAAGGTTTGGCTTTCAAGCTACATGGAAAGCATGGTCCGCGCCTTCCATGAACACTACGACAAATACATGGGCCTAGACGAAAATGGCGAGTTCATCGACTGACGCGTCATCGCGGCGGCTAGGAGCCGGTAGGGCGAGGACCAAATGAACGATTACGAGTTTTCACCAGAATTTCCGCAGCGTGCTGAGCGCGGCAACCAAAAATTCCGCGAACTTCTAAATGCCGATGCCAGCGCCGGCACCCCCGTGAAGGCGGCAGCGCGAGATTTCGTATTCTCCGAGGTCTGGACTCGCCCGGGACTTGATCAACGCTCGCGATTTTGGATTTCACTGACTTGCGCCTGTGCCGCTGGCGCGCCAATTGCAATGACTGCTTACATGCAAATCGCCCGAAACACGGGCCTTGCGTCGATTTCGGAATTGCGAGAATTCGCCCTCCAATTCGCCGTCTATCAGGGATTTCCGCGCGCCACTGCCGTGGAAGCGTTGATTGACGCGCTGGAAGCCGGCGAGATCTCGACCAATCCAGGCCAGCGATGAGAGGCGCCGCAGGATAACTCCGTCACACAAGGTCGCGCCCAGCTACACCAGCCTGGTCATGCTCGGCGCATGGGACCGCGAACTGCAGCGCATCACGATCTCAAGGTGGTCGCCCCCTATGTCTCGATGCACCTGCGGCATGGAGCGCCGCGCCACCGCATCGGTGAGGACCGTTTCATCGACGTGCATCACCACGACCTCAATGCTGACCCGCCGGCTCAGGTTTGACCCCGCCGGTGTTCGCTGCCAGGTCGATTCCGGGGCGCGAAGGCGGCCGACGAACAAGCGCCCGAACGTGCTCCGCGGGAGGAGCCAGGCCGGCCGCGTCGCGACCGCATTCGTCACCCCAGTCGGGTGGCCGATCCGGAGCGCTGCCTAAGTTTCGCCGGGGAAGAGCAGGGCTGCGGCCACGCCGCCGTCCACCAGCAGGTCCGTTCCGGTGATGAAGGAGGCGCGGGGGGAAGCCAGGAATTCGATGGCGTCGGCCGTCTCGACCATGGTGCCCTCGCGGGCGAGCGGTGAGTTCGCCAGCAGCTTCAGCTTTCCTTCCCGGCTCGCGCCGGCGAACTCCAAAGCGCCCATCGGGGTCGCGATCATCCCGGGCGAGAGCGAGACGATCCGCGCGCCGCGGCGGCCCCAGGCGAGGGCGCGCCGGCGACACATCCGGTTCATGGCGAACTTGGAAAGGCCGTAGGCTGTGGACGGCGACTGCACGGGCACGACCGCCTCGAGCCGTTCGATGAAGTCGGGCGCAAGCGGATTGTCCAGCACCTCGATCACGTCTACGCCGGGCGGGGCGAGCAGGTGTGCGGCCAGCGAGGAAACGAAGATCGCCGCTGTTCCCTGTTGCGCGAGCGGCAGGAGGGCGCGTTCGACCGCGGCGGCGCCGACCAGGTTGACACTGATGATCTCCCGCCAAGTCCCCAGGCTCGGTGACAGAGCGGCCACGTGCGCCAACGTGCGCAGGGGACCCCGAGCGGCCACGAATTCGGCGAGCGCAGCTACTGATTCCGTATCTGTGATGTCGCACTCGACCGCGACAGCGTCGATGCCGTCCTCGAACAGAGCTTGCTGACGCTGGGCGTTTTGCTCCGGGACAAGGCTCGCCATCACGATCCGGTGCGATTGGCCGAGGCGGCGCGCGGCGGACATCCCCATTCCTCCGGCGCCGATCACCACGGCCAAAGGCAAGTCGGGCCGCTCGCTCGTGCCAGTCTTCACCACGGGTCTTCCTCCTCACGCGCTGCTCAGTTGAGCCAGAGCAGCCGTCAAACTAGCGACTAAGAGCAAACATGTGTCGTGCCAAGATGACGTGCCTCTCACGTCCACTCAGGAGTGCGCAGACTTAAGCGCCCGCCTTTTGCGCCATCTGCATTGAGGCGGTTGCGGCCATCGCTTCGAGCTGCAGCCCATAGCCGAGATCGTCGATCATACGCCGCTTGATATGCTGGACGAGGGCGACACGGCTGTAGCGCGTCATCATGCGCGGTTTGGCGGCGAGTTCTCGCGCAATCTCGCGCGCGCGTTCGAGCAACCGGTCCGCAGGATGCACCTCCGCGACGATTCCCAGGTCCTTCGCCTCGGCGGCGCCGATCTCCGCGCCGGTCAGCAGGAAATGCCGGCCGCGATTGGGGCCGAGCAGCATCTGCCACCAGACATGCACCCCATCACCTGGCACGGTTCCTCCAGGCACATGAGCCTTGTCCGCGAAGGTGGCATGTTCAGCCGCGAGGACGATGTCGGACATCGTCGGAATTTCGGAGTGGATATGAGCCGGACCGTTCACGACGCCGATGACCGGCGCCTCGATGTCCAGCAGGTTCATCAGGAGATCCTTGCCCTCCTTGTAGATGCGGTCCCAGAACACGGCTGAGCCGGCTTGAGGGTCCGGCACCGACCAATCGAATTCGGTGAGGAAGGTGTCGCCCGTGCCGCGAATGATGACGATCACGTTTTCCGGGTCGCGCCCGACATCGTAGAAGGCGCGGCCGAGCTCGTCGTGCAGGCCGCCGGGCCAGGGGCTCCAGGTCGCCGGGCCGCCGTTGTTGTGGATGGCCAGGTCGAGCACGCCGTCGGCGCTGCGCTCGAACCGAATGAACCGGTACTTGTGCTGATAGTCGGCGAGTGTCGTCATTTTGGCGTTTCCCTTCGGCTCGCTCCCGGCAGACTCATGGGCGCGTCACCCATCCGCCATCGACATGCAGAACCTGCCCGTGCATCCAGTCGCCGGCGGGCGAGCAAAGCAGGAGCAAGGCGCCGACGAGGTCTTCAGGCTGGCCCTCGATGCGGCCGACGACGATCGTCTCGAGCATCTTGCGGAATGGCGTGTCGGGGTGCGACAGCGACTTCCCAGCCTCGGACATGGTGTTGCCAGGTGCGATCGCGTTGACGTTGATCCCGCTGCGCCCGAGTTCGGCGGCCAGGGTGGTGGTCAGGCCGACAAGGGCCAGCTTGGTCACGCCATAGACCGATTGAGCCGGAAATGCCCCGGCGGAGACCTGATTGACGATCTTGCCGCCGCCGCGTTCACGCATCTGCGGAACGAGGGCCTGACAGCAGTTGAGCGCGCCCGTGAGATTGACCGCCAGGATCCGGTTCCAGGCGTCGAGTGGGTAGTCGATCGCGCAGGCGCGGGTCATCTCCGCCATGATGGCGGCGTTGTTGACGAGGATGTCCACGCCGCCGAACGCTGCGCGCGCGGCGCTGGCCATGGCGTCGACCGAGCCCCGGTCTGCGATGTCGACGCCGGCTGCGATCGCCTCGCCGCCCGCATCGCGGATCTCGCTCGCCACGGCCTCCGCGCCTTGCGGGTCGAGATCGGCGACCACCAGCCTGGCGCCGGCGGCGGCCAGTCCGAGCGCATAGGCTCGGCCGATGGAGTTTTGCCGCGCCCCTGCGCCGGTCACCACGGCGACCTTGCCGTCAATGCGGAACCGCTCGATCGACGTGTTCATCGTTTCCTCCCAACGGCGTCTTCTGTTCGCAGGCAAGTTGGGCGCGGCGCCGCACGGCGGCAATACGGGAAAACTCGCCGGTTCTTCGGGCGCTCCGACCGCCGTTAGACGCGGGCTCCGTCGAGAAACAGTCGGACGCCTTCACGCGCCTGCCGGCGATATTCCTCCAACGGGAGCCTGCTCGTGGGCGCGAGCACGAGTTGGATGGTGAAGAACAGCAATTGAAGTAGGCGCGTGGTGAGAAAAGCGGGATCCCTGTCCGCCAATTCGCCCGATTTTATCTTGTCCGATATATAGTGTTGAAGCGGTTCACCAACCTTGGCTTGCAGAATGGCGATACACCGTCGGGAAGTTTCGACATGTACGAATGATGTTTCGACCAAGAGCCGTATAAGGTCGTAGTAATTTCCCTCACCCACATCCGCCGCCATACGTTCTGCGTAAGCCACCGCGTAGTCTGACAGGACTTCGTCCATTGACCTTCCCCGATCGAGGATCGATTCAAGCCCCTCAATCACTCTCAGGATATTTGAGGTGACTACAGACGCGAAAAGGTCATCTTTCCCATTAAAATAATGATAGATGGTGGCTTTGCTGACGCCCGCCGCGAGCGCGATGTCGTCGAGCGCCGCGCCGGAGTAGCCGTCGCGTAGGAACGCGCTCGTCGCCGACCGGACGATCCGCTGCCACCTAGCGTCCGCGCTATCGGAAGCGCCGGATGTGGACGCGCTTTCCATGCGCGGTAATTAGCCGGACTGCGGCCGGCGCGCAATCCGAGCGCAGCTCAGGTCCACCGCCATCATCCCAGCTTTTCGCCAGCTCAAGACACCGCCAGTCGCGGGCGAGGGCGGAGACACTGATGAGCCCTTGACGACGATGGGGACATCCAGAACGTATAAGCCGCGCGCGCGGAAAGCGAACAGGACATGGCCGCCTGGAAGGTTGAGCCTCGTTCCGCTGGGGGAATTATGAGCAACGCCGAGTTCGACTACATCATCGTGGGCGGAGGCGTGGCCGGCTGCGTCCTCGCCAACCGCCTGTCGGAAGACAGCAAGGCCCGGGTGCTCCTGCTCGAAGCGGGTGGCGAACCCCGCGGTATCTGGTTGCACATCCCGATCGGCTACGCCCGCATCTACGGCGACGCCCGCTATTTCTGGCGCTACCGAACCGAACCCGAGCCCGAGCTCGGCGGGGACAAGTTCTTCTTTCCCCAGGCCAAGCTGCTGGGCGGCGGCTCCAGCATCAACGGCATGGTTTATGTCCGCGGCCAGCGTGAGGACTACGACCAGTGGGCGCAGATGGGCTGCACCGGCTGGGACTACGAGAGCGTCCTGCCGTTTTTCCGCAAGTCCGAGGCCTGGCAGGGCGGCGGCGACCGCTACCACGGCGGCGACGGCCCCATGACCGTCTCCTATCTGCGCGACCGCAATCCCCTGTGCGAAGCCTTCATCGCCGCGGCCGAGCAGTGCGGCATCCCCCACAACAGGGACTTCAACGGCGCGACCCAGGAAGGCGCAGGCTATGTTCAGCTGATCATCCGCAACGGCGTGCGCCACAGCATGCACCGCGCCTTCCTGGAGCCGGCGCGCAACCGCTCCAACCTGACGGTTCTCACTGGTGCGACCGTCGAGCGCGTCCTGATCAAGGACGGTAAGGCCGTGGGCGTCGAATACAGCCGCGACGGGAACCGCGCGACCGCGACCGCGCGGGGCGAGACGATCCTGTGCTCCGGCGCCATCAACACGCCCCAGGTCATGCAGCGCTCGGGCCTCGGCCCCGGGGCGGTGCTGCAGGCCGCAGGCGTCGCGGTGACGCGCGACATCCCCGAGGTTGGCCGCAATCTGCGCAACCACTACAACGCCGTCTTCACCTATAAGGCCAAGAAGCGCGGGACGCTGAATGACTCCATGGCGAACCCTTTCGCGCAGGCGCAGATGGGACTGCAGTACCTGCTGGGCCGCAGAGGGCACATGGCGAGCGGGCCGACGCCTGTGAACGCCTTCATGCGCTCAGGTCCCATGGCCGCCACGCCGGACGTGCAGGTCCATGTGTCCCTGTTCAGGTTTGACCCCGCCACCATGACGCTGCACAAGGCGCCGGGAATAACGATGTCGGTCTGCCCGATCCGCCCCGAGAGCCGGGGCTCGGTCGAGATCCAGGACCCGCTAGGGGAAAAGCCGCCGGTGCTGCGCTTCAACTATCTTAGCGCCGAGGCGGACCGCGTCGCCATGGCCGGCGGCATGCGCAAGCTGACCCAAATCGCCCGGGCGCCTGCCTTGGCGCCCTATATTGAGGCTAACGAGGGCCTGGACGCCGAGAACGCCACCGACGATGAGCTGATCGCCTACGCCAAGGTCAGTCGCGGCACGACCCACCATGTCATGAGCACTTGCCGCATGGGACCCGACGCCGGCGCAGTGGTGGATCCCCGCCTGCGCGTGGTCGGCGTTTCCGGGCTGCGCGTCGCCGACGCCTCCATCTTTCCGACACCGGTCTCGGGCAACACCATGGCGGCATCCATCATGGTGGCCGAGAAGGCGGCCGACCTGATCCGCGAGGACGCCCGCGCCGTCCGATGAACCGACCCCGCATCGAGGACATCGGCTGACGGGTAAGACGCGCCATCCTCTACCGTGCGGCGCAGCAATCACGCCCTTGCAGCTCCGACCGCATTGGGGGTATCCCTCGGGGTAGCGATGAATGGTTGGCAGCTCACATAGCCCGATGGCGCTTACCGACCTCGACATTCTCAACGCTAAGCCCGGCGCCAAGGCGTACAAGCTGAGCGACGCAGGCGGGCTGTTCGTTCAGGTTACGCCATCCGGCAGCAAGCTGTGGCGCTTAAAATATCGCTTCATGGGCAAAGAGAAGCTGCTCAGCTTTGGGCCTTACCCCTTGGTGTCCCTGTCTGAGGCCCGGGAACAAAGGGAGCGTGCTAAGAAACTTCTGGTCGGCGGAATAGACCCGTCCACACAGCGTAAGAGGGACAAAGCTAGCGCGGAAAGCGAAGCTTTCGATACATTGAGCTCGCTAGCAAACGAGCTCATCACCCGCGAAGCATCGAACCGAAGGGCGTCGCTGAACGTGACCGCGGCCGAGGAACTGATCGAGACCGCGGAGCGCCTTTTCGGCAGGTATGGGATCGATAGCGTCTCGTTGCGGCAAATCGCGGCCGCCGCTGGATACGGCAATCACTACACCGTGCAGTACCACTTCGGAACCAAGGAAAACCTTGTCCGAGCCATCTTCGATTGGCGAATTCCGGATCTGGAGCGCAGACGAGGAGCCCTACTATCCAAAGCAACAGCCGAAGGGCGACTGCGCGATCCGAGAACGCTAGTGCGTATTTTGTTGCTTCCGCACTCGAGCTTGGCCGACGTCGACGGACGTCACAGCTACGCGTCGTTCGCCATCCAGCTCTACCACTGGCATTCGGATATACCCGAGACGTGGCTATCGACCGACGAACTCGCGCCGCTAACGAAACATATCTACGAACTACTTCTATCCCACATAAATTTGCCTCGAGACATTGCAATGTGGCGGATCCGCGCTGCCATGGTCATGTTCCTGCACGTGATCGTCGAATGCGATCGCCGCCCAGCCAGGAAGGAGCGGCCCGACGAGGAATACTGGGAGGACGCCATTACGGCGTCCACGGCGGCGCTGCTAGCGAATGCGCCCGATCTTGCAAGTCCCGCACGATCAATCTGGTCGGCGGTCTAGCCGCGCCTTTGAGCTTCGCCAAAGTCGAAGCGTCCGAGATCGACCTTGATAATGCTGCCATTCGCGGCCGGCCGTAGAAATCGCACGCGCCGACGAAATTGTGGAAAAATGGGGGCACCTAACCAGGGACCTTCGATCGCTTGCCGGCCCTCCTAGGGGTACAGACTTCAGGCATACCAAGGGTCGCCAACGCACATACCCCCAATTGCGCTCACGAACACCGCGGACTCGCCCGAAGGTCTATAAGCTGAGCCATCTAGCGTACTGGTGCGGTCGGCCCAATCAGGTCGAGGCTGCCGAGGCGTGGTGGGGGGGGGTATAAATGGGGGTATTCGTCGACGATCGCCGCGGACATACTTCTCTCTATACCAATGAATATTGGGGCGAAGCCATTCGGCGCGATTGACAACGTAAGTCACGCGGTTCAACCTTCGAAAAGGTGGCGTAGAAAGTGAACTGCCGCGGCAAGCCACGGGAGGAGGAACGAATCAGATGGCTCAAGACGCCCTTCGTTTTATCGATTCCGACGGACACATTCTGGAGCCCCCGACCGGGATGCAGGAGTTCGCCCCTCGCGAATTCCGCGATCGGATCTGGCACGTCGAGGCCGATTCCGACGGTCTCGAGTGGGTCTGCTACAATGGCCAACGCACCCGGGCGAGAGGAGCGTCCGGCACCGCCGGCTTCTCGCGCGAGGAACGGGAACGTGCGTGGCGCGGAGAGATCCCCTACTCCAAGGTTCGTCCCGCGGCGTGGGACGCCGAGCTGCGGTTGAAGGAACTCGACTCCGAGGGCATCGACATGTCGGTGCTCTATCCGACCCTGCTGCTGAACCTCCAGGCGGAGACGGACGTGCCCTTCGCGCTGGCGCAGGCCCGCGCCTACAACGACTGGTGCTGCGACCACCTCAAGAAGGGCAAGGGCCGGTTGTTCGGCGCGGGCGCCTTGCCGCCCATCCATGCGCGCGAGCACATCAGGGACCTCGTCGACGAGATCCATCGCGTGGCCAAGATGCCCGGCATGGTCGCAGTGTTCATGCGGCCGAACCCGTCCATCGAATGGCGGCCGTTCAACGACCCGGTGTACGACCCGATCTGGGCGGCCGCGGAGGACACCGGCCTGCCCATCGGCTTCCACCCCTTCCTGTCCCCTGAACTACCGGGCGCGGCGCTCGGCCTGAAACTCAATCGGGCGCGCCGCGACGACGGCTCCTACGTGTCGCTGGAGGAGATGGATGCGGCCCGCGCCGCGCCCGTGGCGGGCGGCCCGCCCAGCGTCCTGCGCAACATTCAGCTCCAGCAGGCGATCGCCAATCCGGTCGACATGATGTATGCGATCGCCTTCATCACCTCCGGCGGCGTGGCGGAGCGCTTCCCCAAGGCCAAGTTCGTTTTCCTGGAGGCCGGCGGCGGATGGCTGGTGTCGTGGCTCGAGCGCCTCGACCACCATGCGAACAAGTACTCGTTCGAGTCGCCCTGGCTTAAGCTCAAGCCCTCGGAATATTTCCGCCGCCAGTGCTGGATCTCGTTCGATCCGGACGAAACCATGCTCCGGATGACCGCGGAATCGGAGCTGGTGGGCGCCGACCGGATCATCTGGGCGTCGGATTTCCCCCATAGCGATGCGCATTATCCCGGCGTGACCAAGAGCCTGTCCGAACAGATGGCGCAGCTGAGCACAGCTCAGCAGCGCGCCATCGCCAGCGAGAGCGCGCTCGCGCTCTATGGGATCGCCTAGAACCTCGCGCACACGGCGAAAGGCCACGACATGGACGACAATGTGATTGTCCGGGGCGGCACGCTGGTCGATGGGACCGGCGGGCCTTCCCGTCGTGCGGACGTCCGGGTTCGGGCGGGGAAGATCACCGAGATCGGCCCGGGCTTGAAGCCTGACGGCGAAACGGAAATCGACGCCACCGGCGCCGTCGTCGCCCCCGGGTTTATCGACGGGCACACCCACTTCGATCCCTCGCTGTTCTGGGATCAGGCTTGCGACCCCATGCCCCAGCACGGCGTGACGACCGTGCTGTTCGGCAACTGCTCGCTTTCGTTGGCGCCGGTGCGGGCGGCCCACCGCAAGCAGGTTTCCGACACCTTCGGGCTGATCGAGGAGTTCCCCGAGGTCGCGTTCACCGACCATGTCCCTTGGGATTGGGAGTCCTACCCCGACTACGTCCAGTCCATGTCGCGGCGCGGCTTCGGCGTGAACGTCGCGGGCCTGGTGGGACTTTCGATGCTGCGGCTGTACGTGCTGGGCGAGGAGGCCTGGGAGCGCCCGTCCACCGAGGACGAGCGGCGCCAGGTGGTGCGTCTTCTTGAGGAGGCTCTAATCGCCGGCGCGGCGGGCTTCTCGGCGTCGTTCCATGACCGTGGTCCCGATGGCCGCCACGTGCCGAGCGCCATGGTCGACGACGAGGAGCTTTCGGCGCTGATCGCGGCGCTGGGGCGCCGCCGCGGACACTTCGAGACTATTCCAGCGGAGGTCAACAAGGGGCGGGGGAAGGCCATGGAAGGCCTGGAACAGCAGGCCCGATGGTGCGCGGCCGCCGGCGTGACCCTGACCTGGAACGCCTTCTTCGATCTGCAGTCGGACCCGACGCTCAGCGAAGACTACTTGGCCTTCGCTCGCCGGCTGCAGAAGCAAGGGCTGCCCGCCCTACCGACGGTGTCACCACGCCCGGTCGACTTCATGGTCAACTGGGGCGGCGGCATGACGTTCTGGGCCCTTCCCGCCTGGAACGAGTTCGTGCAGGCGAAACCGGCCGCCAAGCAGCAGATGCTGGCCGATCCGGCCTGGCGTGCTCGCGCCGCTCGGGATTGGGACAGCACCGACGAGGGAATCTTCCCGCACAGGAAACTGGACAGTCTCATCATCAGCCAGGTCGAGGCGCCGGAGCTGGAGCGGTTCGCCGGAAAGCCGTTCAGCGTATGGGCTCGCGAACATGGCGGGCATCCCTCGGATGCCCTCGCCGACTGGGTCGCCAAGAACGATCTGCACCCCGAGCTCGCCTTCACGGTCGGCAACCACGACCCCGCTCGCCTGGGCAAGTTGTTGGTCGACCCCGCGACGCTGGTGTCGGCGAGCGACGCGGGCGCTCATGTGCAGGGTCACTGCACGAGCGGCGACACCACGCTTCTGCTGACGCGGTATGTCCGCGACCTGGGGCTGTTCACTCTGGAGCAGGCGATCGCCGAGCTGACCGGTCGCCAGGCGGACGTCTATGGGTTTGGCGATCGGGGAAGGGTCCAGGTCGGGAAGGCGGGAGACCTGGTGGTGTTCGACCTCGACGACCTGAATTGGGGCGATCCCGAACCGGTGCGTGACTTCCCCGGCGGCGGGCTGCGATACCGCCGGCCGCCGGGCGGCTATCGCGCGACCGTCGCCAACGGGATCGTCACTCAGCTCGGCGGCAAGAGCACAGGGTCGCTGCCTGGCGCATGGCTCCCGGGGAAACAGCCCGGCCCGGCGTTGGCGTAATGAGGCGAGGATGGACCTGCTGACTGCGATCGAGAGCCGGGCTTCGGCCGTGCGCATGACCGCGCCCGGCCCGAGCGACGCCGAGCTGCAGCGCATCCTGGCCGCCGGAACGCTGGCGCCCGACCATGGAAGGCTCGCGCCCTGGCGGTTCGTGGTGCTCTCAGGGACCGAGCGCGGAACACTGGGCCAGGCGATGGCGGACCTGCAGCGCCGCCGGGACCCGGATAGCTCCCAGGCGGCGCTCGACGCCGAATACGCCAAGGCCATGCGGGCGCCGACCATCGTCGTGGTCGCCTGCCGGGCCGCGAAAGGTCACAAGGTGCCCGAGATCGAGCAGGTCATGGCCGTGGCCGCCGCGACGCAGAACATGATCCTCGCCGCGTTCGCGCTGGGCTACCACGCTATGTGGAAGACGGGGGCGGCGGCCTACGACGAAGGCGTCAAGCAGGCGGTCGGGCTGGAGCCCGACGACCAAATTGTGGCGTTTCTCTACCTCGGCACCCCGACGGCCCCGGGAACGCCCCGCGGCGCCCAGCTGGATGGGAAAATACTCAGCCCCGTAAGGCCATCAGCGTCGGCGGGGTCATGACGAGGATCGTCGTGCACCTGTGGCAGATTTTCGGCCCAAATTACCGACCGGCTCTGAAAAGAACGAAATTCGTGCAATCCCTTCGCCTCAAGAATGGGACCCACGACTCCGCTTAGACAAATTCTCTGGCATCCTCCATTGTGCAATATACAAATCGCCCCTGGTATTGTTGGCGCTCGAACGATCGATGCATTCACAGCATCGCCTGATGCGGCAATGATATTGGCACATTACAAGATTTGCCACGGGTATTCGTAAAACACATGTGGCGTAAGGCGCGGATGCATTCGTACGTTGCGCCCTACACCATCAATTCAGCCGGCATCGCCATCCCCGGGTCGCTGCTCCCAGCGAAGCACGAACTAAACGCCAACAGCGACGCGGGCGAGGAATAGACCCGAAACACTCTCAGCAATCCCCGCACAGAATGGTGGAGGTGCTCCAAACAATAATCCCCATTATGCGCCCCTCTTGAGACCGAGACGGAGGCGGATCAGGGCCTGGCCTCCTCGCCTGGAGCGCACGCACCCGCGGCGAAGGCGGGACGTGTCAAACCCTCGCCGATCTGTGCTTTCGACAGGAAGCACTGGGTATTAATGATCGTCAACACCAACCGCCGCCATCATTACGTGAAAGGGTGCTTGATCGCCTCGTGGTCTAGTTCAGCATGGTTCATCGCCGTTCCTGCCTTTCAGTTCGAGAAAGTTCCAGTCCGCGTATGAATCAGCGCCCGAAGCTGTACTTTACGGTGACGCCGTAGGTGCGGGGCGGCGCGGTGTTCCAGCCCACCAGGCCCAGGGACTGAGGCGAGCCGCTAGCGACAAACGCGGCGTAATAGTTGTTGGTGATGTTCTTGATCCAGGCGGAGAAGTCGACGCCGGACCCGGCGACGTTGGCGAAGGTCAGGCGCGCGTCCCAGACGTCGAAGTCCGGCGCCTCGACCCCGCCCGCGGTGGAGACGAATTTGTCGGAGTGCTTGTAGTTGACAGTCGCCGAGACGTCGCTGTCCAGCACCTTGTTCGGATAGACGTAATCGAGGTCGAGATTGTAGGTCCATCGCGGTTGCTGGGTCAGCACGATCGTGCTGGGGGGCGACTGGCCCGACGCTATCAGAAGGGCCAGCAGATTCGCATCGATCGACACCTTATTGACCTTGTAGTCCACGAAGGACACCGCAGCGCCGAGCGTCAGTCCCTCGATCGGCACGATCGAACCGTTCGCCTCGAAGCCGCGGATCGTCACCTCGCCGCCATTGACGACGGTCGTCGACGGCGAGTGCGCCACGGTCACGCCCGGCACGCCGCCTAGCAGCGCGTTGGTGCAGTTCGCCGGTCGCGTCGGAGTGATGGCTTGCGGCGTGCAGATGCCGCCGGCCAACTGGGCTGACGCCACCCCCAACTGGTAGTTGCTGTCCTTGCCGGTGAAGGCGGCGAAGTCGAACGATCCACGCATGCCGGCGATGGTCCCGCGGGCTTTGGTCCCGATTTCCCAATCCTCGATGGTTTCAGGCGCGAACGTCTGGATCTGACCCAGGAACTGCGGGTCGAACAGCGGGGTGTTGTAGCTGCCGGCGCGGTAGCCGCGACGGTGCGTGCCATAGACCATGATATCCGGCGTGATCTGCCAGTTCAGCCCCAGCGTATAGGTGAGCTTGTCAAAGTCCTGTTTCGGCAGCGACTGGGCGAGGATCGAGCGCGAGCCGGGGAACATCGCCACAGTGGCCGAATTGTTCTTGCATTGCGCTTCCGAGAGCAAGTTCGGCGAGTGGGGCTGGGTGAGAACCACCTCCGGCGCATTCGAATTATAGGTCACGGAAGGGGCGCAGCCACTCACCGAGTCCCAGGTTTTCCGGACGCCGCCCGTGACAGTCAAGCCCTTGACGAAGTCATCGAGAGAATAGTCGACCTGCCCGTAAATCGCCTTGCTCTTGTTGTGGAGGTAGGTGTAGGCGACGACGTGCGAGAGGCCGAAGAAGGAATTGACCTCTCCGCCAAACTGACC